>Ga0224514_10000407_pt1 | contig 12456 bp, 11 predicted proteins | sample SF_May12_sed_USG_3_FD_169107 | JGI IMG/M metagenome (GOLD analysis project Ga0224514, IMG submission 169107) | Sediment microbial communities from San Francisco Bay, California, United States - SF_May12_sed_USGS_24 | ecosystem: Environmental > Aquatic > Marine > Sediment | place: USA... | reverse complement strand
AGGACAAACAGTACATGCAATAGCGGGTATTGGTCATCCACAGCGGTTTTTTTATTTATTGCGCGAGCAAGGTCTGAAAGTTATTGAACATAGTTTCCCTGATCATTATTATTATTACGAATCAGAGATAGAGTTTGATGATGAATACCCTGTAATAATGACAGAGAAAGATGCAGTGAAGTGTTTTCGTTTTACGAAAAAAAATATGTGGTATTTACCTATTTCTTTGAAGATAAATGATGTTTTTGACAGTGAACTTATTAAACTGTTGAAATCCCGGCAGCAAGGCTAAATGATGGATAAAAAATTACTTGATATTCTGGCATGTCCCGTTTGTAAAGGGCCATTGGTTTATAAAAAAGATAATAATGAATTAATCTGCAAGGCTGACAGGTTAGCTTATCCAATTCGTGATGATATACCCGTAATGCTAGAAGAAGAAGCAAGGCAATTACCAACAGAAGAAGAAATCTAATGTCTTTCAGCATCATTATTCCTGCACGTTATGCTTCTACGCGTTTGCCTGGCAAGCCTTTACTGGAAATTGCAGGCAAACCGATGATTCAGCATGTTTATGAACGTGCCATGGCAAGTGGTGCAGAGCAGGTGATCATTGCCACCGATGATGAGCGTATCAAAGATGCAGCGGATAGTTTTGGCGCAGATGTCTGTATGACCGCTGATACCCATCGATCAGGAACAGAACGCCTGGCAGAAGTCATTGATACCTGTAATATAAGTGATGATCAGATTGTGATTAACTTACAAGGTGATGAGCCCTTGTTACCTCCGCGCTGTTTGCAACAGGTCGCTACCGCTTTAGAAGCTGATTCTGAAGCAGCTGTTGCAACACTATGTGCACCGATGCAATCTGTTGAAGAGATATTTGATCCTCATGCGGTAAAAGTTGTTCGCGATCATCAACAACGTGCCCTTTATTTTACGCGTGCGCCAGTCCCCTGGGATCGTGAGCATTTTACGAATAATCCACAACTTACTGCTGAACAGTTACGTGCTTATCGTCGACATATTGGTTTATATGCATACCGAGCAGGTTTTGTAAAAAAGTATATTGAGTTGCCAGTAACAGAACTGGAAAAAATTGAATCGCTCGAACAATTACGGGTTATGTGGCATGGCTACAAGATTGTTGTGCTTGAGGCGGATGAAGTGCCTGGACCAGGTGTTGATACGATAGAAGACCTGGAGCAGGTTAGAAAGCTGATTTCATAGTATATATTATTTACATAAACACAGCGACATCGATATCACCTTCTTTCCGCAAGATTTTAATTCCGACATCATTTGGGTGTCGACGAAAGGCAAGGTCTATAACACCGTTACCAAAACGAAGATTTGTGATTTGCAGCCGATTGATAAAGTCCGGAAGCTGGGGCCGTTTAAATTGGATTTGTGGTTTTTCGGCCGAGAAGCTCATGCCAAGACAGGCTTGCAACATTTGAAAAACTGCACCACTGGCCCAGGCCTGTGGTGAACAGGCAACGGGATACAATGTGGGACCCTGTCCTTCAAGTCGTTCGAAGCCACAAAACAGTTCGGGCAGCCGGTTTAAGTCCAGGGCAATGCTAGCATCAAACAATCCGGTCAATATCTGGATGGCCTCGTCATAAAAACCATAACGTGCCAGCCCCATTACCGTTATGGCATTATCATGCGGCCAGATGGAGCCATTATGATAGGACATGGGATTATAATTAACTTCCGAATTGGCCAAGGTTCGTATTCCCCAACCTGAAAACGATGTCTTTGATAAAAGCGTTTCTGTGGTAAGGCGTGCATATTTCTCACTCACAATCTCTGTATACAGGAGATGACCGGCATTGGATGACCTTACTTTACATGGCTGCTTGTCACCATCGAGTGCCAGGGCAAAAGTGGAAAGCTCTTCACACCAAAACATTTTATTGAATTTTTGCTTAAGCGTTTCCGCTTGTTGCAACAAATGTGATGCACGTTCCTTTTTACCAAACAAGCGGGCGAATTTGGCCGCAGTCTGTTTTGCCTTATAGACGTAACCCTGTACTTCACACAACGCAATGGGGCCTTTCGCCAAGTGACCATCCTGATGCATGATACTGTCATCGGAATCTTTCCAACCCTGTTGTAACAAACCGTTGCTGGATTCCCTGGCATATTCGACAAAACCATCGCCGTCGCGATCACCACAGTGATCGATCCACATGAGAGCCTGTTCAATGTTAGGCCAGATACTCTCAATAAATGCTAGATCACCGGTACGCTCATAATATTCACCGGCCAGGATAATAAACAGCGGTGTCGCGTCGATGCTGCCATAGTACTGTTTGAATGGAATCTCGCCGAGTTCAGCCAATTCACCCTTACGGGTTTCATGCAGGATTTTTCCGGGTTCGGCATCGAAGGCTGGATTATGTTCTGTGGCCTGGGTCGCGGCAAGAAAGGCCAACACGCCTTTCGCCATTTCTGGATAAAGCCAAAGAAATTGCAATGCGGTGATAATGCCATCACGACCAAAGGCGGTACTGAACCACGGCACACCTGCATAAGGATAGGCACCGTGCTCGGTAAAGGTGGTTAACATGCGAAGGTCAGCGGCCGATCGATTTATCCAGTCATTGAATTGTTCATTCGAGCTATAGATGTCAGCGGTAGTGACATTGAATTGTTCAGTGACCTTATTTATTTTCTGCATGGTCTCTAGATAAGGCAATGCTTCCGGTTTGTAGCCATCAATTTCACAAGCGATACTAATATAAAACTCCTGCTGTTGGTGGGGCTGCAGGCTAATGGAAAACTGGGCCATGTGCCCATCATTTATCTCAGGTTTGATGCTAAAGTGGATATGGGTGTGGCGTGTCACGCCGTCCAGTCCGTGATATCCCAAACAGATTTCTTTATCCGCGCAAGTAACAGGCAACAATTCCCCTGACTTTTTCCGCTGCAGACCGCGAACTTGGAAAATATCGTTATAGTCGGCAGCGAATTCAAATTCCATTGTGAAGTGAATTTCTTTTCCACTGAAATTTTGTAAGCGGATATGTTCATGTTGCACACTTTCCATTAACAGCTTACAGCGGAAAATATGCAACGTACCCTTGGGTATGCTGCACTGGCCTGACGTATACAGATCCGGTGTTGTCAGATCGATGGTCATTAGACTGTTGTCATTTTTAACTGTTGAATTCAATAACATCGGCCGATGTTGATTAATGGAAAGTTCAAATCGTGATAAAAAACGGGTGCCAGTGTGATACAAGCCTTGATCACCAATTCCGATAAGCTGGATATCACCATGGCGATCAAACAAACCAAAAGTCTCCCCTTGTTTTAATACCCGCGTACGGTCATCTGCACGTGACGAGGTAGCCAGCACATACCATTTTTCATCTATGAGTATGGCATCATCCATCCGTTATCCTGCCAGGCGGGGTTGAAAACTTGTTTCAATTTTAGAGAGGAGTAAGCTTTTAAATAATCTTCCGTCATGCGTCGGGCTGAAAATCGTGTTTGAAAAATATGATGGCAACATTGTCGGCTTATGGTTTCGATCTTTTCTACCGAATTGACGGCTTCATCGACACTGTCGACAATAAAACCGGTTTCGCCGTGGTTTATTACTTCCATTACCGAGCCACGACGATAAGCAATGGTGGGCGTGCCGCAGGCCATTGCTTCTATCATAACCAGCCCAAAGGGCTCAGGCCAGTCAATGGGAAAAAGCATGGCATAGGCATTGCCTAGAAAATCATTCTTTTCTATCTCATTAATTTCACCTACATACTCAATGAGTGGGTGTTTTAGTAATGGCTTGATACGATCATTAAAATAATCTTTGTCCACCTTATCGATTTTGGCCGCAATTTTTAAATCCATGCCAGTGCGTATGGCGATCTCTATCGCACGTTCGATTCCTTTCTCTGGTGAAAGGCGACCTAAAAGAGCAAGATATGTTCCCGGAGTGGGTCGGAAAGAGTATGTTTCTTCCGGGACACCGTTATACACAGTTGCCAGCCAGTTGGCGAAAGGCAGAGGCACGCGTTGATGATTGGATATCGAAACAACCGGCATATCATTAAATTCACGATAAATGGGTTTCAAGCTGGGGACATCCAGGCGTCCATGCAAGGTGGTTAATTGTGGAATGTTAAGTTGGCGTGACAGTGGAAAGTGCAAGTAATCGATATGAAAGTGAATGATGTCATATTCGTGTGATCGTTTACTCAATTCTTCAAGGAGCAAGATGTGGTAAGCAAAGTGGTCATCACTTTGGGCCAGACGCAGCGCCCGATCAACCACGGGGATCAGATGTGCAGATGTAATGGAATCACCGCTCGCGAATAGCGTAACATCATGACCTTGTTTGACCAGTTCCTCAGTAAGATAAGAGACAACACGTTCTGTACCACCATAGAGTTTGGGGGGAACACTTTCAAATAAAGGGGCAACCTGAGCAATTTTCATTGGGCTGGTTTTCTCATAAGGCCAGTTATAATTTTGGCTTTTTTTAAAGGTATTTAATATAATATTTTATAGCATATATTTAAGCGTACGTAATTGATAAGGGTCATAAATAAATTAATATGTTACCAAAACAAATCAGGCACACTAGATAATGATATTGTAAGCAGTTATCAAGAAAACAAAACTACCATCGACCAAGCATTCAAACAGTTAAGAATTAATAAAGAAGATCTCGGCAAAGCGTTAGTTCATCTTAAGAAAACTTAAGCATGGAACGAAGACATGAGAAAATTAAAAAATTGCTATCAGATGCATCTTCAATACAGGAAAACACCTAAAAGCGAAGACTGCTGGTCAGTCTCAGAATCTGACGGTAAGTTTTGCCGATAGCAGTCTATTAGTCTATTTTATCAACGCCTGCTTCCGCTGATTTTGGAACGTTCAGGTGCTTCATGTGAATGACTGTTTTGGGTCGATAGCGGACAGTCGCAGGTTTTATCTGCTTTATTATAGTTTGATATGGGGAAGTATCCTTATTCCAAATCCAACGATAGAAAAAGGGCGTGCAGTTCTGTCTTATCGGGAGACAGTACAGGTATTGTTTGAGTTTGTGGTACACGGCGGTTGGCATCACCAAACTGGTTTGCCTGAATAGTTGATACCGTTTTACAATTTTGTAGCACCAGTGATGGCCCGTCTTCGAGTACTTCAATAACCTGGCAGCTGAGTCCATGGTGACGTACCCTGAGACCTATCATCCCGCGTAATTGCTCTAATGTAATGACAATTTCATCCATAAACATACTATAGCCTATTCAGCACGCATCGCGTCAACCGGATTCAGGTCTGCCGCATGCTTTGCGGGTAACAGGCCTGCAATCAAGCCGGTTAAAATACAAACAATTTCAGCAAGAAAGTTATAGTTCCAGGCGGTTTCGACCGGTAAAGCCGGTAGTGCAAGTTTCAAAGTGGTTACCAGGCTAAGCCCCAGCGCAAGTCCCACTAAGCCACCGAGGGCCGCGAGTACCGTTGCTTCCCCCAGGAACAACCAGAGAATATGCTGCCTTTTTGCCCCCAGTGCCCGTAACAAGCCAATTTCAGAGGTCCGCTCGGTAACAGAAATAGTCATGATAGTCAGGATGCCAATACCACCAACAAACAGGGATATGGCACCTAGAGCGGCAACGGCAAGTGTCAGGATATCAAGTATAGAATTCAATACCTCAAGCATTTGTTCCTGGGTTGTAATGGTGAAGTCTTCACGCCCATGTCGTTTACTAAGCCGGTGGGTAATTTGCTCGACAAAATGCTCGATGTCCGTTTGCGCGGTGTACAAAATATCAATTTCCATCAGGCTGTCCTGATTGAGCAAATCCATACAGGTTGCAACCGGTATGTAAACCGTATCATCCAGGTCAAAGCCAAGCACCTGTCCCTTTGCCGCCATAATACCAATGACACGAAAAGCTTGTCCTCCGATACGAATACGTTCTCCCAAAGCATTGCGATTGCCGAATAATTCTGTTTTTAATTTACTACCGAGCACAGCATATGAACCACCACGTTGTGGATCGCCTTTGGGAAGAAAACGACCACTTTGTAATGTAAAACGAAAAGCTTCAGGAAATGCATGTGTCGTTCCATAGATAGTGGTTCTACGGGTTTTGACACCTGCTTCCACATCAACATTCCCCTGGACAAAAGAAACAACGGCTTTTGCATTACTCAGGTGTTCAAGTGCGACAGCATCATCAATGGTCAGGGGTTGTGTATTACCAAACACACCAATGGCAGCACCATGGGTTGTTGTTTTACCCGGGTTGATGGCCACAATGTTTGTGCCAAACTGGGTAAATTCTGACAGTACAAACTGATGTATTCCCTGGCCAATGGATGTCAGCAGCACCACGGCGGTAACACCTATAACAATACCGGCAGCAGTAAGACTGCTTCGTACTTTATGAGCCGTTATGGTGTGAAGCGTAAAATGCATGAAATCATGTAATAGCATGATTGCCTCAGTGATGAGTAAGTGCCACTACAGGATCGAGTCGAGCCGCTTTTCGTGCTGGCAGGGTGCCAAAAAAAAGTCCAGTACAAAGCGCGGTCAATAATGCCAGATAAATTGCCCATAATGGTGGGCTGACTTCTAAGACCGGATAGATTTGTTCAATAAACCAGGCTGCAGCATAGCCAATCATAATACCAAGGATGCCACCGGTAATTGCCAACATGATTGCTTCATAAAGAAATAGTAGTCGAATACTTTTTTGTGGTGCACCTAATGCTTTTAATAAACCTATTTCACGGGTACGTTGTGATACTGAAATCAACATAACATTCATGATTAACAGGCCTGCTACAGCAAGACTGATTGCAGCAATGCCTGCAACGGCGAGAGTGATGGCAGTGAGGATCTTGTCAAACGTACCGAGAACGGCGTCTTGCGTAATGACAGTGACGTCGAGGTTATTGTGGTGTCGTTTTTTTATGATTTCCAGGATATCTTCACCTGCTTGATCCATAAGCTCACGGCTTTTTGCCTCAACCATTATTCTGAATAGTGAAGGGCTGTTAAACATACCAAGTGCTGAAGCAACAGGCACAATGACAAGGTCTTCAGTATTGACGCCAACAGAGTGTCCTTCTGACTTTAGTGTTCCAATGACTCTGCAACGATATTCACCCAGGCGTAACCATTCCCCCCGGGCCTGATGATGGCCAAAGATTTCATCACGAACTTTATGGCCAATAACACAAACCGGGCTGCTTGTATCGATGTCCATCTCTGGAAGAAACTGTCCCTGTAACATTTCCCAATGACGTATTGCTAAAAGATTATGAGTTGAGCCTATGATCGGCACTTCACGTTCAAGCTGTTTCCAGGAAACATTGGCTACGCCAAGACTGATAGGTGCGATGCGTTTGATGGCTGGGCTTTGTAATAAAGATTTGGCATCCTGCAATGTCAGGTCACGTGGTGTTTTACCAATCACCAGTGAGGCAGCAAAACCGCTGGTTTCAACACGTCCCGGCAGTACAATTAATAAGTGAGTACCTAAAGAGGCAAACTGGTCGATAATGTAAATTTTGGCACCACTACCCAATGCGGTAAGAATGGTTACTGAGGCAACGCCAATTGACATGGCAAGCAGGATAAGCGCAGTTCTGAGTTTATGGCTGATCAGTGCACGAAAAGTATATTTTAGAATATCACTGATTCGCATATAGTTTACTCGTCACTCACAATACAACCATCGACCATTTTTATTTTACGTTTTGCACGTGAACCAATATCCGGATCATGGGTAACAGTAATCAAGGTGATTTTCTGTTGTAAAAAGGATTCAAGCACTTCGATAACATCGCTGCCTGAGTGACGATCAAGGTTACCGGTAGGTTCATCTGCAAGAATGATTCGAGGTTTTAATACCGTGGCTCTGGCGATGGCAACACGTTGTCGTTGTCCACCAGATAATTGATTGGGACGATGGTGGGCACGATCCTGTAGATCGAGTGACTCAAGTATCTCGTATACTTTCTTTGCGCGAACCTCAGGGGCTATACCTGCCAGTACCATGGGGAGCTCAATGTTTTCAGCAGTACTGAGACGGGGGACGAGGTGAAAAAACTGGAATACAAAACCGATATTATCACGTCGGAAATCGGCAAGTTCACTTTCACTAAATTGAGTAATATTTCTATTCTCAAAAATGTAATCACCAGAAGTAGGCTCATCCAGCAGACCAATTATATTTAACAGGGTAGATTTTCCTGAACCCGAGGGTCCCATGATGGATATATATTCGCCAGCATTGATTGTAAGTTGAATATTATCAAGTGCCTTGACAACTTGATCTCCGACCTGAAAATGTCGACTAATATTATCAAGGTGTATCATGCTGGTATGCGAATAGTATTATTGTTGGCTATTGGTAGATTCTGCTTTAACCTTGACGCCATCTTCCAGTCCTTCGACGTCAGTATTTCTTACAATCTGATCTTTGATATTTAGCCCGGAAAGTACTTCTGTAAACTTCCAGTTTGATAATCCTGTTGTTATTTTTGTTTTATATATATTTTTATCATCTTCTTTATACAGGTAAACATAATCATCATGTAAGAGGGCTTCGGTTGGAATTCTGGCTTGGTTATCTTTCTTTTTGGAAATGATCTCGACATCAGCACTGTAACCAGGCATGAGATTGTATTGTTCATCAAGACTGTCAAATGAAACATCAATATCAACAGTGCGGGCCTGTTTTTCTACATCCAGTACGTAAACGCCAACCCGGGACACCTTGCCATCAAAAGTAATATCATCAAACGCATCCAGTGTAATTCTTGCAGCCATATCTTTTAGAATTCGTCGAGCATCAACCTCATCGATAGGCGCAGTAACATACATGCAATTTTCATCAATGAGTACAACAGCAGGAAGGGTAGGAACGCCAACTGGTGAAGGTGTGATAAATTCACCAACTTCTCCATTTATTTCAACAACTTTACCTGTAAATGGAGCACGTAACCGGGTTTGTTCCAGTATAGCTTCGGCAACATCAATCTGTGCTTTGCTTTGTTGTGAAATCGCAATGGCTGCTTCACAGGATGCTTTTTTTGCTTTTGCTTCGCCAACGATGCGTTCTTTATTTTCTTCTGATGTTAGGCCTTTCTTGTGAAGTTCCACAGCACGTCTTGCTTCTTTTTTGGCAACGTCAGCAAAAGTACAGGCTTCTTCAGCACGTGCTATTGCTGCTGTTGATTCACGCTTTGCCAGGACTACTCGTGCAGCAGCATCTTCATTCCATAATTCAAGAAGAATAGTGTCTTTATCGACTTTGTCCCCCTTGGAGACAGGCAGAGTAGCTATTTGGCCACCAATGGCAGGTGATAATTCTGCCTGACGGCAGGCCTTGACAGTCCCAGCACGGGTATTGGTTACGATCGATTCAACAACCCCTTTTTCAACACTAACCAATTGCACCGCTATGGGAGAAGGTTTTTTAATAATGTAAATGACCGCAATCAGGCCAAGGAAAATTAGAATGATGATGAAAAGGTTTTTATATTTATTATGTGTCATTGACAGAATTTTCTATTCAATAGCAAAATCTCGCAAACGTACAGGTTGTCGATTTGCACCCCAGTTACCTGGTTGTTCTTCAAATATACCAGCACACGTTGTACCACATTTATTGCATTTACCATCCTTGCCAAGATTCCATGCGGTTAACACGTACCAGTCACGACTAATTAATTTTTCACCACAATGATGACAGTAAGTCGTATCGCCTTCAATATCATGAACATTGCCGGTATATGGATGGTGAATACCATTCTTCAGTGCTATCTGCCGAGCTCGAGTCAGGGTAGAAGGTGGAGTTGGGGGTACATCAAGCATTTTCCAGTCTGGATGAAAGGCTGAGAAATGCAGTGGCACATCAGATCCAAGCTCTTCTACTACCCATTGTGTTAGGTTTTCGATTTCTTTGTCAGAATCATTTTTACCTGGAATAAGTAGGGTTGTAATCTCCAGCCAGACATCTGTTTCATGTTTAATGTATTTCAAAGTGTCCAGTACAGGTTCCAGGTGCCCACCTGTGAGTTTGTAGTAAAAGTCTTCGGTAAAGGCTTTAAGATCGACATTGGCTGCATCCATGTATTGGTAGAATTCTGCTCGTGGCTCAGGGCTCACATAACCGGCGGTTACCGCGACTGATTTTATACCTTTTTCATGACAGGCCTGTGCCACATCAATGGCATACTCATGGAAGATAACCGGATCATTATAAGTGTAGGCGACGCTGCGACAATTGAGTTTTTCGGCAGCTCTGGCAATGAGCTCAGGGGAGGCTTCGTCAGCCAAGGTATGCATTTCCCGTGACTTGCTGATATCCCAGTTTTGACAGAATTTACAGGCCAGGTTACAGCCCGCAGTACCAAATGACAGTACGGGTGTGCCGGGCAGAAAATGATTTAGGGGTTTTTTTTCAATGGGATCGATGCAATAACCACTGGATAAACCGTAGGTAGTCAGAACAATTTCGTCGTTAAGATTTTCCCTGACAAAGCACAGGCCACGTTGATCCTTGTGTAATTTGCATTCGCGTGGGCATAAATCGCATTGAATACGACCATCTTCCAGTTTATGCCAGTACTTGGTTGGAACTATTGATTTATCCATAATATATAAAGTATAACCAATTACATCATTTTAATAACATGATTTATATCAATAATATCATCACTGTTTAGTCGCTTTTTCCAATAGCCAGGTGATAGGTAATTCTCTCGATATGGTCGCTGACACGATCTAACCAGCGTATAGCTTCAAGATACTCATTGGCAAGTTGGATGTCGATTTTACCGGTGGCGAGATCTTCCATAATAATTTTTCGAATCGGCTGAACCTGGTTCTCGATTTGTTCGCTACAGGTTCTGGCGTGATGAATTACTTCTTGCCAATTATTATTTTCAATATCCTGGATAATAGCCGAGTTGCTCATTATCATTTCACGACGGTCATTCTCAAGTAGCGGGTATTTTCGAATAGTATTGGTGCGATTATTCTCTCTGCAACGCTTACATAATCGTTGTAAATGATCGACTGAATGTATCATTGAAATGAGTGTTTCACGTTCAATGGTTTTCTCTTCACCAAGATGGATGTTACCAATAAATGTATGCGTTTCATCTAATGCATATTGTAGCTTGCTCAGGTTGAGTATTTTTGTTGAGAAAGTATCGCCAAGTTGTCTGTTTATATAGATGAGCAGATCAATCAGTATGCTATAGATTGTCGATTGTGTTGCTGTAATAGCAATAGCAGGTTCATTTAATAAAGACTGATCAAGGTTTTGTGTATAGACAGGTCCTTTGTCCGGGATGATGCGCTGCATAAAACGGGCAAAGTTTCTCGTGAAAGGCAGTACAATGATAACACCAAGAATGTTAAATAAAGAGTGAAAGGCGACCAGGGCAATTCCTGAATGTAATATAAGTGCGTTGTCAGTGATTGAATCCCATAGGTAAATATAAGCCGGGATCAATATCAGTGCGCCCGTACTGCTAAGCAGGTTGTAGATGACATGCGAAAGGCCAGTACGTTTTGATTCGACTGAACCACCTATTGTTGCAATTGAGGCAGTGACTGTTGTTCCTATATTCATACCGATAACCAGTATAGCAGCCTGTTCAAAATGAATAGTATCGGTATATAACGCAGTGAGTACCACGGCAACACCAGCACTTGATGATTGGGTGAGAGCGGTGAAAATGATACCAATTAATACGAGTCGAAGTTTACTTTGCAAAGTGTCAGCGGAAAATATTTCGGGTAGCAATATTTCCTGTAAATTGTTCATGCCTTCTTGCATGAAGCTAATACCAACGAAGATCAGGCCAAAGCCTGCAAGCGTATAACCAATTCTGGATAAACGTTTGTTGCCAAACAGTTTAAGGATAGCGCCAAGTAAAATTACCGGTAAAACAAGGGTACCCAGTTTAAATTTGAAACCAAGCAGCACAACAATCCAGCCGGTAATGGTCGTGCCGATATTGGCACCTAAAATAATACCCAGCGCGGCAGGGAAGCTCATAAGGCCAGCGCCGACAAAACCTATGGCAGCGACTGTAGTTGCACTGGACGATTGAAGGATTGCTGTAGTGGTTGCGCCAGTAATAACGCCGGAAAGAGGCGTATGTGTGAAGCGCATCAGGGCCAGGCGTACACGATGTCCGGCCAACCCACGCAGTCCGTCAGTCATGACAGCCATGCCAAGCAGGAATAACCCAAGTCCACCAATCGTTTCTAACATAGTTAATAATTACAGATTATTTTTTACTGATCTTCGTTATTAATTCTAAAGGTTTTTTTCCATCAGGAAATGTTTTATTTCGCCATATAAAGTATGGGAGGGTTTAATGCATGTGTAGCCATGTTTTTCGTAAAACCCGGTCGCATTTTCTCTGGCATGTAACAGAATCTTATTTATC
>Ga0224514_10000403_pt1 | contig 12555 bp, 9 predicted proteins | sample SF_May12_sed_USG_3_FD_169107 | JGI IMG/M metagenome (GOLD analysis project Ga0224514, IMG submission 169107) | Sediment microbial communities from San Francisco Bay, California, United States - SF_May12_sed_USGS_24 | ecosystem: Environmental > Aquatic > Marine > Sediment | place: USA: California... | reverse complement strand
TTTAACGATTTGCTCTATCGGTTCGACTTCGTCAATCGAAATAGGAGCAATATCTTCGCGAATTTTCAACAAGTCGCGAAGATTGATGGAGCGGCGATGATTGACTAAACCGGCATAAACCTTGTACTTGGCGAAGTCGCCCGACTTTACCGCTTCCTGCAAGGTTTGTACGACATCGGGGTTGTAAGCGTGCTCCTCGCCGCCATGAACGAACTTCAACAGTCCGCCATGCTCAATGGATTTGCGATTATTCCAGGCGTAATTGCAGAGAGCACGCTGATCTGCTTCCAGATCCTCAAAGCGACTGCCCTGAATACGATTGGTGGTGCCGCTGAAACACAAATCCACCACATCTTGGTGCAGACCGACCGACTCAAATAACTGGGCACCGCGGTAACTCGAGATGGTGGAAATCCCCATCTTGGAGATGATTTTATAGAGACCCTTGTTAATACCTTGACGGTACTGGCCATCCAGCTTGCAGGCATCCTGCTCGGTGATTTCGCGTGAACGAATCATTTCACGGATCACTTCATAAGCAAGGTATGGATAAATGGCGGTGGCGCCGTAGCCGATCAGGGTGGCGAAATGATGAGGATCGCGCGCCGTGCCGGTTTCGATCAGCAGGTTGGCGTCACAACGCAGTCCGGCCTGAATCAGGCGATGATGGACTGCGCCGGTTGCTAGCAAAGCATGTACTGGTACCTTGTCGGGATCGATATCGAAGTCGCTTAACACCAGTATGACTTTGCCGTTAGTCACTGCTGCCACGGCTTCGTCGCAAATGGTTTTAATGGCATCACGTAGCGGCTGATCCGCCGGGCGGTTCAAGCTAATGTACTGATGGGCGTAATCACTATTGTCTTTATCCAGCGTCAGCAACTGCTTGAATTTACTCGTGGATAGTACCGGCGAGTCGACCAATAGACGAGCTGCATGCTCGGGGGTCTCCTCAAACATGTTGTGTTCGCGCCCGAAGCAGGTTTCCAGTGACATAACGATTTGCTCGCGGATCGGATCGATCGGCGGGTTGGTGACCTGGGCAAATTGCTGGCGGAAATAATCGAACGGCGAGCGCACCTGTTGCGAGAGTACCGGGAAGGGTGTGTCATCCCCCATGGAGCCGATTGCTTCCTGGCCATTCTCTGCCAGCACGCGAATTACCTGATCACGTTCTTCAAAGCTGACCTGGAACAGCTTCTGACTGGTGAGAGCCTGTTCCTGAGTCATGATGCTGTTGCAGCTTTCTTCTTCCAATCTGGATTCCAGCCGCAAAGCATGATCCTTGAGCCACTGTTTATAAGGATGAGCTTTTTTCAAATGCTCATCGATGTCTTCGGGTAACAGCAATTCACCGGTATCCGTGTCCACCGCCACCATCTGGCCGGGCTTGAGTCGCCCTTTGCTGTGAACTTCTTCCGGGCTGTAGTCATAGACGCCGATTTCCGAAGCCAGGGTGATATAGCGATCTTTGGTCACCACCCAGCGGGCAGGACGTAGCCCGTTACGGTCCATGGAACAGGCGGCGTAGCGGCCATCGGTCAGCACGATGCCAGCCGGACCATCCCAGGGCTCCATGTGCATGGAGTTGTACTCATAAAAGGCCCGTAGCTCGGCATCCAGGGTGTTAACATTTTGCCAGGCCGGCGGAATCAGCAGTCGCATGGCGCGGAAGATATCCATGCCGCCAGCCAGCAAGGCTTCCAGCATATTGTCCAGGCTATTGGAGTCTGAGCCACTCATGGATACCAGTGGACGCACATCTTCCATTGGAATGTAGGGTGTTTCAAATTTGTGGCCTCGTGCGATCGACCAGTTACGGTTGCCCTGTACGGTATTGATTTCCCCGTTGTGTGCCAGATAACGGAAGGGCTGTGCCAGGCGCCATTGCGGCCAGGTATTGGTGGAGAAGCGCTGATGGAATACCGCCAGTGCTGATTCCATCGCCGGGTTGTTGAGATCTTGGTAGAACACCGGCAGGTTGGCCGGCATCACCAGGCCTTTATAGGCAATCACCTTGGAGGACAGGCTCGGCACGTAAAAATAATCATCGCTGGATTCAATAGCTTTTTCGGTGCGACGCCGCGCTATATATAAGTTGCGTTCAAAGGCGATCTCATCCATGCCATCGGCAGCATTGATAAAAATCTGCTCTACCTGGGGCAGGGTCTTGAGCGCTTCTTCACCGCAGGCGGAGGGATCGGTTGGGACTTCGCGCCAGCCAAGCACGACCAGCTCTTGCTTTTTGAGTTCAGCTTCAAGGGCTTTGCGGGCTTTTTTGGCTTTTTTACTGTCAGGGCTCAGAAACACCATGCCGACAGCGTACTGGTCCTTGAGTGCAAAGCCTTGTTCCTTGGCCACGGCACGCAGAAAACTGTCGGGTTTTTTCAATAACAGACCACAACCGTCACCGGTTTTACCATCAGCAGCGACAGCACCGCGGTGGGTCAGACGGGCCAGGGCCCCGATAGCGGTACTCAGGAGCCAATGGCTGGGTTTGCCATCCATTTGGGCGATGAGGCCAAAGCCACAGTTATCCCGTTCAAAAGCGGGACGATACAGGCCTGTAGAGGGGATATTCTGGTTACTCACAATCACTCGAACCGTCGTTAAAAAAGCCTTAAATGCTTGTCTCTATCAGTCGACGCTGAAGCAAGACAAAATGGTCAGGCAGTATACAGCCGCGCCGATGGGGCTTCAATCTCCCCAAATGGTTGATTTATGGTTAAATCCCAACCAATTGATGGGTTTACTGGGGGGAAAACGACCGAAACCGGGGACAACTGAGTCTCATACCGGGCCGAGAATGAGTAAAGTGGTTATTCCTGTTCTGAGCATGTCCCCAAGGGGTTTAGCGATCATGACGGGACATCGTTGCCTTGCATAAAAACGACTTTGAAGCCGCGTTCCAGCTGGGTATCCCGCACGCGTAACAGTGCGGCTTCGGCGGTGGTCCGGTCGGGAAAATGATCCCGCTTCACCCGGCCCGCATAGCCCTGTTTGCCCCATTCGCGTACCAGGGTCCAGCCATTAATAAGATCTTCCTGTAACACCAGCTGGTAATAACGTGGTGGTTTGCCATCAAAAGCTGGAATTTGCATATAGACTCTCATCACTTAGCTTCCAAGCATTGATCACGGGTAGTCTTATTCAGGTACGGGCATCCGGTTCAAAGATCCGCTGGTATTCGGTGATCGCATATCGGTCTGTCATGCCGGCAATGTAATCCGCAACGACCCGGGCTCGCCCGCTATCACCGTCATCGGTTTCGAGTTGTTTTACCTTAGCCTGATGCTCCGGCTTGAGCAGGCGCGGCTCATGCATGAAAGCATCAAATAGGGCGGTGAGTGTACGTCTTGCCTTGCTGGTCATTCGATGTACGCGATAGTGATTGTAAAGGTTTTCGCGCAGGAAGCGTTTCAGGCTTTGGTTGGCGGTCAACATATCGCTGCTGAAACGGATCAGGGGATCGCGCTGGGCACGAATATCGTCGATGCTCTGTGGAGACAATTCATTGAGGTGGGTTTGGCTGGTTTCAACCAGGTCAATGACTTGCTGGTTGATCATGCGGCGTATGATTTCGTGAATCAAACGGCGGCCTGAGAGATCAGGGTAGCGTGCGATCACTTCAGCATGCTGCGCCGCGAACAAATCGATCGCAAGCAGCTGCTCTATTGTGATCAGACCGGAACGCAGGCCGTCATCCACATCGTGGTTATTGTAGGCAATCTGGTCAGCCAGATTAACCAACTGGGCTTCCAGTGAGGGTTGGGTCTTATCGAGGAAACGCTGACCGACCTCACCCAGTTGCTCGGCATTGCGCAGGGAACAGTGTTTGAGAATGCCTTCCCGTGACTCAAAGGTCAGGTTAAGTCCAGGGAATTCGGCATAACGTTCCTCCAGGGTGTCGACGGTACGCAGCGATTGCAGATTATGTTCGAATCCGCCGTACTTCTGCATACAGGCATTGAGTGCATCCTGTCCGGCATGACCAAAAGGGGTATGCCCAAGGTCATGGGCGAGAGCGATGGTTTCACTCAGGTCTTCGTTGAGATTTAGTATACGTGCGATGGAGCGGCTGATTTGGGCGACTTCAATCGAATGGGTCAGCCGCGTGCGAAACATGTCGCCTTCATGGTTAACGAAGACCTGGGTTTTATATTCCAGGCGGCGGAACGCGGCTGAATGGATGATGCGATCGCGGTCGCGTTGATACTCACTGCGATAGGCGGGAGTGCTTTCAGCATATTGTCGCCCACGCGAAGCGGCATCGGTGGCGGCGTAGGGAGCGAGTTTCAGCATCGTATCGCGAGTCGTCCCTAATCTTCTTCTAGCGCACGATGGGCGCCAATGGTTTCCCGTAGTAATTCAGGATCAAATTCAGAGGTAACAAAGGCATCTCCGAGGGCGCGGAACAGGACCAGATTGATCTTGCCCGCACGCACTTTCTTGTCCACTGCCATAATATTCATGAAGGCATCGTAGTCCATATGTGCGGGAGCTCGGGTCGGCAAGCGTGCCTTATCGACCAGGTTTTCCACCCGCTGCACATCCTGCTCACTTATCCATCCCTGGCGCATGGAGAGATCCGCTGCCATCAGCATGCCGGTGCCGACGGCTTCGCCATGTAGCCAGTTGCCGTAACCAGCCCCGGTCTCAATGGCATGGCCGAAGGTGTGGCCCAGATTAAGCAAGGCACGTACACCGCGTTCCCGTTCATCTTCTGCCACCACTTCGGCCTTGCTGCGACAGGATATTTCAATTGCCTGAGCGATTTCTGTGGGCTCGCGTGCCAGCAACTTGGCCATGTGGTCCTCGAGCCAGGCAACAAAGTCCAGGTCACGGATAAGGCCATACTTGATAATTTCAGCCAGACCGGCCGAAAGCTGGCGGTCTTCCAAAGTGTCGAGCGTATCGGTATCAATCACCACACAGCGGGGCTGATGGAAGGCGCCGATCATGTTTTTGCCAAGAGGGTGATTAACGCCGGTTTTGCCACCGACGGAGGAATCCACCTGCGCCAGTAAAGTGGTAGGGATTTGAATAAAGTCCACTCCACGCTGGTAACAGGCGGCCGCAAACCCGGTCATATCACCAATCACACCGCCCCCGAGAGCGACCAGAGTGCAGTGGCGGTCAAACTGGTGAGTTAACAGGGCATCAAAAATGCGGTCCAGGGTTTGCAGGTTTTTATACTGTTCACCATCGGGCAGAATGACAGTTCGGCAATCGAAATCGCCAAAGGCGACCTGCGCCTGCTGCAGATACAGGGGGGCGACGGTCTCATTAGTGACGATCATGACCTGGGTGCCTTTGATATATGGTACTACCATTTCAGGCTTGCCCAATAGCTGGCTACCGATAAAGATGGGATAACTGCGATCGCCGAGATCGACGTTAAGGGTCTTCATTATTATTGCGCTTCAGGTTTAATCGGCTTGGTTATTACCGATTATAAAGGCAAAGTGCTCAGGATGGGGCGTTTTTCAGTTGCTTGATAATTCGGTTAACCGCATGGCGAATACTGCTGTCATCAGTTTCCAGCACAATATCCGCGACCTCACGATACAGAGGCTCCCTGATCTGCATCAATTCTTCCAGTTTGGCACGAGGGTTTTCGGTTTGTAATAAGGGGCGATTGCGATCGCGGTGGGTGCGTTCAAGTAATTGATCGATGCTGGCCGAGAGGTAAATCACGATGCCGCGCGTCTTGAGGCAATTACGATTAGCTTCAGACAGCACGGCACCACCGCCGGTGGCCAGCACGATGTTCTGGCGTTGGCTCAATTCGTCGATCATGGCCCGCTCACGCTTGCGAAAGCCGTCCTCTCCCTCAACATCGAATATCCAGGGGATAGTCGCTCCGCTGCGCGCTTCTATTTCATGATCGCTATCGAGGAATTCCATCCCCAATGCTTCGGCCAGCTGTCTGCCAATTGAGGTTTTGCCGGCGCCCATGGGGCCGACCAGAAAGATATTGGATTTGGAGGTCATCCCTGGATGAAGAAACCTGTAAAGCGGCCATGCTAAAGCATGGCCGCGTCAGGCCTTACAACCTAATGTCTTCTTTAAGCAGTTTCGGGGTGACAAAAATCAACAATTCCTGCTTGTCGTTGGTTTCGGTTTTGTTGCGGAACAAAACCCCGACCAATGGCAGGTCACCAAAGAAAGGCACCCGATTGATGTTTTTAGTTTTGGTTTGCTCGTAGACACCACCTAGCACCACGGTTTCACCGTTATCCACCAGTACCTGGGTTTCTACATTGTTGGTATTGATGGGAGGCACGCCCTGTACCAGGTTACCGAAATCCGGGCTGTCCTTGTTGACCGCCAGGTCCATGACGATGCGATCATCCGGCGTAATTTGCGGGGTTACCTTCAGGCTGAGTACCGCTTTTTTGAAGGACACGGAGGTGGCACCACTGGAGGAAGCTTCCTGGTAGGGAATTTCCTGACCGGATTCAATCACGGCCTCCTGCTGATCGGCGGTGATCACTTTTGGACTGGAAACAGTCTCAGATTTACCTTCCGCCTGGGCAGCGGACAGTTCCAGGTCCAGCAGGGTGCCAAAGGGTAGTTTGGCAATTGCCAGGCCAATACTGCCCGCCGATGAACTGACCGCCGGCAGATTGACATTCAGTCGTTCGTCAAGCTGCGGTGCGACACCGAACTGGTTAAATGAGTCTGCTGCATTGAGAGAACCGGAAGTGGTAACGCTTCGGCTGCCACTGGTGGTTTCACTCGAGAGACCAAACTTGACCCCCAGCTCGCGGGTGAACTGATTGGTCGCGAGAACGATGCGGGACTCAATCAACACCTGGCGGATGGGGATATCCAGTTCCTCTACCAGGGCAATAATCAGGTCAACATTATCTGCCGTATCTTGAACCAGCAACTTGTTGGTGCGTTGATCAATCGTTATGTTGCCACGCGCCGACATGAAGGATTTTTCCTTGGACTGAACTAATGCGGCGATTTCACTTGCTTTGGCATAATTGACCTGAATGGTTTCATTGATGAGAGGCGCCAGTTCAACAATTTGTTTACTGGCTTCTAGTTCCAGTTTTTCACGCGCGGCAATTTCTTCCGTCGGCGCGATCAGCATTACATTACCGGAAACCCGTTTGGCCAAGCCCTTGGTTTTGAGGACGATATCCAGTGCTTGATCCCAGGGAACGTTCTTCAAGCGCAAGGTCAGATTACCACTCACGGTGTCACTGGTGACCATGTTGATACCAGTGAAGTCGGCGATTAATTGCAGTACGGCGCGAACTTCAATGTTCTGGAAGTTCAGCGACAGGCGTTCACCCGTATAACCAAATTTGGCACGTTGTTTATCAGTTTCAACCTTTTTGACAATGGGTTTTAGATCAATGGTCAGTTTCTCGTCGGCCTGATAGGCGATGTGGTCAAAATCAGTAATAGCAGAGATGATGAGGCGCACATCATTGCCGTGATTAAAGGCATCAACCGTTTGTACCGGAGTAGCAAAATCAATCACATCAAGACGACGTTCCATGTCTTCCGAGAGCGCGCTGTTTTTCAAGGTAACAATGACTTGTTTGCCACGCTTGGTCATATCGACTGCGGTGTTGGGATCGGCCAGCGTTAGTTCCACCCGACCTTCACCTTTGGTTCCTCGGCGAAAATCCAGATTAAGAATATTGACAGCCGCAGCCGTATCAGCAACCGTTTCGGTAGGCGGCTTTTCCGCTGCAGCAAATTTGTCAGCGGTATCATCGTTAAGGGTAATGATGACATCATTGCCACTGACTGTAGTGCTGTAACCTACCAGTTTGGCCAGGTTGATAACGACACGTGTCCGCCCTCCGGCTTCAATCGCGTTAATGCTGCGTGCGACACCGATACCAATATCCTGACTTTTCCTGGGCAGGTTGATGGTGGTATCAGCAAAATCGAAAGCAATCCTCGCAGGATTGTCGATGGTGAAACTGGTTGGTTCACTCGCGGGCTCTTGTAAGCTGAGTTTGATTTGTACCCGGTCACCCGGCAAAGTGGAAAAACTCACATCCTGCAAGCTATTTGCTAGTGCGGCTGTAACAGGCAACAGGCAAAGGACAAGTATGCCCGTTAATATAGACCTGAATGTCGTTTTCCTGGGAGAGAGTTGTGTCTTATTCATTTTCTTGATCTCCAGCGGGTACTACTCTGACAGGCTGAGTGATGCCAAACGATCCACCCAGCCTCCGGTTGCACCATTGGGTATGATTTCCTTCAGCTTGACTTCAGTTTCGGTTATTTCAAGGATTTCACCGTAGTTGGTGCCCATGTGGTTGCCCACCTGAACGCGATAAACTGTTTCATCCGGTGCCGATATAAGCGCCCAGACGATACCTTTCTTTTCCAAGGTCCCGACATATTTCAGGCTGTCGAGGGGGAATTCTTCCAGGGCTTCGCGCTTGCGATCGATGTCAGGACGAATACTGGTATCCTCGGCTTGCGCACTGCGGACTTCTTCGATGTACTGTGAAAAAGGATCCCGTCGATCTTCATCCAGGTAGACGAAGGTTTCGTAGGGTTTGACCTCGGGTAAGGGTTTAATGGGCTTACCTTCACGGGCTTTTACTTTTTTAACATAAGCATGCAAGTCACCGTGTTGTTCTCCGCTGCATGCAGCCAGGAACAAGGGAGCAGTGAGCAACAGTAGCAGACTGAATTTAGTCACGCTTGGGCATGTTGTCTTTATTTGCGGCTTATTAGTATTCATTACAGTCATGACTATCTTCATAGTTCATCTATATAATATTAACGGCGGCGTTTTTTACTTTTTTTCGCTTTTTGGCGTGCCGCGGATATTTCTGCTTCATCCAGGTAGCGGTAGGTTTTGGCTTGCACATCCATGGTCAATTTCCCTTCCTTACCACCCGTAATGGCAATATTATGTAAGGTCACAATACGAGGCAGCGCCGCAATACCACTGACAAATCGTCCGAACTGATGATAGTTGCCGGTCATTTTTATCTTAATGGGTAACTCGGCATAAAATTCGATCTGGCGTTCTGCTTCTGGCTGGAATAATTGAAACTCAATGCCACTCGATAAACCGGTCTGGGAAATATCCACCAACAAGTCTTCCACTTCGGTCTTGCTCGGTAGTTGTCTCAACATGGCGCCAAACGAGAGTTTCATCTCCTCCATTTGTTTCTTGTAAGCATCGAGTTGAACAGCTTTTGCCTGCTTGGCTTCAAAATCTTTCTTCAAGCTGATTTCTTTAGTGCGGCTGTTTTCCAGTTCCTCTAACTGTTTTTGGGTATCCAGAAAATAGCCAGCTGCCAGAACAATAATAGCGATAACCACTATCAATGCGGCTTTAATCGGCATTGGCCATGCACCGATGCTGCTGAGATCCAGATTATTCAGATCGATATCTTTCATTGCTTGTTCTCTTCGGCCTGGCTGACTTGTACTGCCTTGAGTATGAAGCTTCGCTCATCATCATCAGCCCCGGTTTTTTTCTTGGTGTCTTTTTTGATAATTTGCAGTTGTGGGCTGCTGAGCCAGGGCGAGCTATCGATATTGCGCATCAAAGCAGAAACCCTGGCATTGGACTGGGCCATACCATTCAGCGACAGGGATTTGCCGCTTTGTTTCATGCTGCTCAGATAAGTGCCTTCCGGCATGACCTTAACAATTTCATCGAAGAGGTGGACCACTTCCGGCCTGTTACGCTGCAGGGTTTCGATGACTTCCATTCTTGATAGCAGGCGTTTCTTTTCTTTGGCAAGGTTATTGATCTCCTTGATCTGTTTTTCGACCTTGCTAATTTCTTTTTTCAGAAAATCATTACGGGACTGCTGGTTGTTGATCATGCCAGCGATCTGGATGTGAACGGCCAGTACAATCAGGCCCATCAACACGGCCGATAGCCCCAAAATTGTCAGGAACTGACGTTGCTGTTCTTTGCGTAGTTCTTCACGCCACGGTAGGAGGTTAATCTGTGCCATCAGTCAAAACTCCTCATGGCCAGCCCACAGGCAATCATCAGAGCCGGGGCATCATTACTCAAACTCTGCGCCTTGACCCGTGAAGCCAGGGTCATATTGGCAAACGGGTTTGCAATAGAAGTATGCACACCCAGCTTGTCGGCAATCATTTCGTCAATTCCGGGAATCATGGCGCTCCCCCCTGCCAGCACGATATGGTCAACATTGCTGTAGTGACTGGAAGAGAAGAAAAACTGCAGGGAACGACTCACCTGCTGAGCCATGGCGTCCTTGAAGGGCTCGAGCACCTCGGGGACATAATTGTCAGGCAGGCCCCCCTGACGTTTCGCCATACCGGCCTCTTCATAGGACAGGCCATAACGACGTTGAATTTCTTCGGTGAGCTGTTTACCACCGAATACCTGTTCGCGGGTGTAGATGGTTTTCAGATCATGCATTACATTAAGCGTGGTCATGGTGGCACCCACGTCAACAACCGCAATGGTCTGATCGATGCCCTGTTCAGGCAGTTGAGGCGCCAGCATGGAAAAGGCATTTTCCATGGCATAGGCTTCAACGTCGATAATCTTGGCTTTCAGCCCCGCCAGTTCGATGGCGGCAACGCGGACATCAACATTTTCACTGCGTGAAGCTGCCAGCAGAACATCGACGCGTTCCGGGTCATTTTCCGTTGGGCCCAGAACTTCGAAGTCGAGATTGACTTCTTCTAGCGGATAGGGAATGTATTGGTCTGCTTCCAGCTGGATTTGTTGCTCCATATCCTCTTCCGTGAGGGTTGCTGGCATGGCAATGGTCTTGGTGATCACTGCCGAACCGGCAACAGCGGCTGCCGCAAATTTAGTGCGACTGCCGGAGCGTTTGGCGGCTCGTTTAATGGCTTCGCCCACGGCCTCGACATCGGCGATGTTCTTTTCAATTACGGAATTGGGGGGCAGCGGCTCAACTGCGTAACTTTCAACACGCAGGCGGTCGCCACTCTTGCCCAGTTCCAATAATTTGATCGCCGTGGAACTGATGTCTAGCCCCACTACCGGGGGTTTTTTCGGCTTGAAGAAATCGGCCAGACCCATAATTTTTCTTTATTAGCTTAGGGTTAGAAGGTTTATATGTATAACTACTTTAGGTTTCAGAGTCAACTATAGGTCAACTAATGGATAAATACAAATACCGCATAGTGTTAACCTCGTTGAGGCAGTATACTGAACCCTCGGCCTATTATCGGCCTCTAACTCCTGAAACTTTATATAAAATAACCATATGAAGCCTGTTTTTAAGAAAATGGTCACAATTCTTGCGGCCTCCTTCCTGTCGTTGTTGTTGCTGGGCGCGCTCGGGCTGCTTGCCGCCTATATCTACATTACCCCGCGGCTGCCGGAAATCGATACGCTCAAGGATGTACAGCTCCAGGTTCCCTTACGCGTCTATGCTCAGGATGGCGAACTGATAGCTGAGTTCGGGGAAATGAAGCGGAGCCCGATGGAATACAAGGATTTCCCGGCAAGGCTGATCCAGGCGGTTCTGGCGGCGGAAGATGATCGCTTTTTTGAGCACCCGGGCGTGGACTATCAGGGTATTTTGCGCGCGGCCTACCATCTGGTACGGACCGGCGAGAAAGGTCAGGGCGGGAGCACCATTACCATGCAGGTGGCCCGCAATTTTTTCCTCAGTCGCGAAAAAACCTACCTGCGCAAACTCAACGAGATTTTCCTTGCTCTCAAGATCGAGGGGGAACTCAGCAAGCAGGAAATCCTTGAGCTCTATCTCAACAAAATCTATCTGGGCAAGCGGGCCTATGGCTTCGCAGCGGCTGCCCAGGTGTATTACGGCAAATTGCCAGCGGAACTGAGCATGGCGGAGATGGCCATGATCGCCGGGCTGCCCAAGGCGCCGTCCCGCTATAACCCGGTGGTCAACCCGGAGCGCGCCAAAATAAGACGTGATTATGTACTCGGTCGGATGCATGAACTGGATTTCATTACCGACGAACAATACCATCTGGCCATGGCGGATCCGGTGCATGCAGAAGTTCATGGTCTGGAAGAGGATTTAGAGGCGCCTTATGTGGCGGAAATGGTCCGCAATAAAATGGTGTCCCGCTATGGTGAGGCGGCCTATACCGAAGGCTACCAGGTCTATACCACGGTCAAGGCTCACCTGCAGCAGGCCGCCGGCGAGGCATTACGCCAGGGTTTGTTGGCGTATGACCGCCGACACGGCTATCGCGGTATAGAAGGACATATCGCGCTTTTCAGTGAAGATACCGTCGATGATAGCGAGTCCTGGCAGGCGGCGCTGAGCGAGGTTCCCACCAGCGGCAACCTGGTTCCCACGGTTGTTTTTGAGTTGGAGGACCAGGCAGCCTGGGGCTATACCCGTGAGGGTAATGTCGTCTATTTACCGTGGGAGCAACTGGCCTGGGCCAGAGAATATATCGATGACAACCACGTCGGGGCAGAGCTGGAATCAGCAGGCCAAATTCTCAAGCTTGGAGATATCATCTATACCGTTCCCGCCCAGCCTGGCTGTAGCTGGCTGGCCAAAAAGCCGACTGTGGGTGGTGCCCTGGTTTCATTGAATCCGGACGACGGCG
>Ga0224514_10000401_pt1 | contig 12585 bp, 14 predicted proteins | sample SF_May12_sed_USG_3_FD_169107 | JGI IMG/M metagenome (GOLD analysis project Ga0224514, IMG submission 169107) | Sediment microbial communities from San Francisco Bay, California, United States - SF_May12_sed_USGS_24 | ecosystem: Environmental > Aquatic > Marine > Sediment | place: USA... | reverse complement strand
ATCAATTCTTAATACTTTTTTAAAGAGTAAAACAGCTTTATTTACCGCCGCCTAGCTCATGTACATAGAAACTGAGTATTTTAATTTCCGTATCGGTTAAACGCCCTTTCCATGCAGGCATCACGCGTGTTTTACCATCACGCACAACCTGGGCAATGGCTGATTTCCTGGCAGCTATATCTTTAACACCCGCTACATCAGCAATAGTCCAGATGCTGTCTGTTAAGTTGGCAGACCCCATCGCCGGCTTACCTTTGGCATCCGCGCCGTGGCAAGCAAAGCAACCACCGGCACCGGTAAAGACGGCTTTACCACGTTGTGCTGCTCCACTATCAACTTCATGACCTGATAGTCTTAATACATAATCAGACACATCACTGATTTGATCTGCGCTTAGGCTTTTCTTGAAACCAGGCATGGCACCATTGCGACCATTGGCAATGGTTTCTTCAATCTTGGCGAAGCTGCCACCCCATAGCCAGGCATCATCCAACAGATTAGGATAAGCACCCATCACACCATCACCGCCAGTCTGGTGACATGCGGCACAGTTATCAGCAAACAGTACTTTAGCTTTTGAATAAACGAATGCATTTTTCTCATCACTGGCTTTAATATCTGCATATGACGCTGTTTTCAGCTCATCAACATATTTAGCCTGTGCTTCACGCGCGTCCTGTAACTCTTTCATTAACAGTGCACGTGTATTCCAGTGCGTAGTAACTTCTTTGCCATCAGCTGTTTTATACGTGATGTCATTCATGGTGCCCTTGGTATAGTCAGTACCTAATGGCCATGCCGGATAGAGTACCCAGTAAACCAGCGCAAATACTACTGTGGCATAAAAACCCCATAGCCACCATGTTGGTAGAGGGTTATTGAACTCCTGTAGATCACCATCCCAGGCGTGGCCTGTGGTTTGTACAGTTTGTTTAGTCTTTTCTGTGCTCATGGTTCAATTCCTTGCGATGCTCTGCATCTAAATCTTCATCATCAAGCGGTATGTCTTTATAGGATTCCAGACGCTTACTGCGTTTCTTGCCTGTCAGGACATACAACAAAATCAATACGAACGTAATGAAAAACAACACCAGCACAAATGGCTTGGTGTTTTCCATTCGAGTGAACCACATTAACCAATCCAACATGACTCACCCACACTCTTATCGGTATTGGCTAAAGTGGCCGTCATCAAACTTCTTGAAATCAACCATGGTACCTAGCACCTGCAAGTAGGCGACCATCGCATCCATTTCTGAAATCATGGATGGATTACCATCATAATTTCCGCTGCAGCTTGTGTTATCAGGTTTTTCTCTGCACGGTTGATATCCAGTTGTTCCGCAACGTCTTTACCGAAACGTTCTACGTTAGTGTCAAACTCGGCTTTGGTTTCCGAGTACGGCACACCGACCATTTTCAGGGCACGCAGTCGATCAGCCATATCTTTATAGTCCAGCTTTTGTTTAGCCAGCCATGGATAGTTAGGCATAATGGACTCAGGTACGACAGAACGTGGTGCAATTAAATGTTGCACGTGCCATTCGTTAGAATATTTTTTACCTACACGAGCCAGATCAGGTCCAGTACGTTTTGAACCCCACTGGAATGGGTGATCATACTTGGACTCAGCTGCCAGTGAATAATGGCCATAACGTAATGCTTCATCACGGAAAGGACGAATCATTTGTGAGTGACAGGTGTAACAACCTTCACGCAGGTATAAGTCACGGCCACGTTGTTCCAATGCTGTGTAAGGACGAATGGTCTCTTTACCATCCACTTTAACTTCTTCAATCGTGCTATCAATGAAGTACAAAGGAACAATTTCAACCAGACCACCAATACTGATAACAACCAGTGTTAATGCGATAAGCCAGCCAGCATTTGTTTCTATCGTTTCATGTTTCATGTTTCTACTTCCCGCCAATTACGCTTGAGCCATTTTCGCGGCAATTTTAGCTTCCATTTTCGCCTGTTCTTTTTTCGACTGACGAATCGTCATGTAGGTGTTATATGACATCAACACGATACCGGTAACAAAGAACAAACCACCCAAGGCACGTACTATGTACGGCAGATTAAGGAAACTAACTGTTTCCACGAAGGTATAAGCCAGGTTGCCGTAGTCATCAAAGGCGCGTAACAACAGACCTTGACCGATACCCGCTACCCACAATGCACTGATGTACAGAACAATACCGATGGTTGCTAACCAGAAATGAGTGAAGATCAGTTTTTCGCTATACATTTTGGTTTCCCACAAACGTGGAATTAGGTGATAAAGCGAACCGAATGTAATCATCGCAACCCAACCCAGGGCACCTGAATGTACGTGGCCAATAGTCCAGTCAGTGTAATGTGAAAGTGCATTAACACTCTTCAGTGACATCAATGGACCTTCGAAGGTTGACATACCGTAGAAAGATAACGATACAATCATGAAGCGAACGATAGGATCAGTACGTAGCTTGTCCCATGCACCTGATAAAGTCATGATGCCGTTGATCATGCCGCCCCATGAAGGTAACAGCAACAGAATAGAGAAACTGGCTGCCAGTGTTGAAGTCCAGTCAGGTAATGCTGTCCAGTGTAAGTGATGACCACCTACCCACATGTAGAGAAAGATCAACGCCCAGAAATGAATGATAGACAAACGATAAGAATAAACAGGACGACCTACCTGCTTGGGAATGAAGTAGTACATCATCCCCAGGAATGCGGCTGTCAGAAAGAAACCTACTGCGTTATGTCCATACCACCACTGTGTCATGGCATCCTGCACACCCGCATGCAGACTGTATGAACTCAGGCTAAACATATTCACAGGCACAGCCATGTTGTTAAAGATGTGTAGTAACGCAGTTGCCAGGATAAAGGCAATAAAGAACCAGTTGGCAACATAGATATGGGGCTGACTACGTTTGCGAATAGTCTGAACATAAATGAACAGGTAAACCACCCAGGTCACCGCAATTAATAAATCGATAGGCCAGACCATTTCCGCATATTCACGACCTTGGGTGTAGCCAAACAGATATGAAATAGCGGCTGAACCAACCGCAATCTGCCAACCCCAAAAGGTGAAATTAGCCCAGCTACCACCAGACAGACGCGCTTGACAGGTACGTTGCACAACATAATAGGAGGTAGCAAACAGCGCACTACCGCCAAAACCAAAAATTACCAGCGTGGTGTGAACTGGACGCAGGCGTCCAAAGGTAATCTCAGGGATATCAAAATTCAGGAAGGGATAAGCCAGTTCTGAGCCGATGTACAGACCAGCAGTCATGCCAAGCACGCCCCAAACCAGTGTCATAATGGTGAACTTACGGACAATATCAAAATTGTATTGTTCTGCCCGTGCTGTCGTATGCGCCATTCTGGTGCCTCACAAATTCCTAGGGTTAAATATGAGGAAGGCTCTGATCGGGAGAAGCCGAGCAGAACCCTCTGTTATATTACAATATTATTATATTGTAAATTAATTCAAGACTCACAGGCAAGCTGTGATAAGAAAAGGAAGTATAGTACAGCGAGAAAATTCCGCTTCCCTTACTAATTTAGTTGGTTAAATGAAGAAGAAATAAGATAAAGGCCAGCCCTTGTGCTTAAAGACCGGCCTTTGTGCTTAAAAAAATAATGGCAAATAATGGTCAATCAATAAAAACGCAAAAATGATCATTAAATAGATAATGGAATAACCGAAAGTCCTCATCGGAATTGTTGGATCTTTACCTGATTGCATTTGAATTGCATATTTTAAGAATATGCCTCCAAAAATTACTGCCCCTGCCAGATAGAACAAACCACTCATACGTGTCAGGTAAGGCATCAAAGTAACGACAAACATTATGATGGTGTAGAGCAACACTTGCAGACGTGTAAATGGAATCCCGTGAGTAACCGGCAACATCGGCACATCCACCTTGGCATATTCATCTCGACGATGAATGGCTAATGCCCAGAAATGCGGTGGGGTCCAGGTATATATAATAAGAAACAGTAACAAACTGTTGGGATCAACCTGACCTGTCATGGCAACCCAACCCAGTACTGGTGGTGCCGCTCCAGCCGCACCACCGATAACAATATTCTGCGGCGTGGCACGTTTTAAATACATAGTATAGATAACTGCATACCCGATTAATGACAGCAACGTTAATACTGCGGTCAAGCGGTTTACAAACACATCGAGAATAACCATTGATAGCACACCAATGATTAATGAAAAATACAGTGCCTGCTTATTGGTAATATTGCCTGTCGGTAACGGCCGTTGATCCGTGCGTTTCATTTCTGCATCGATCTTTTGATCGACAATCTGATTAATCGCCGCCGCTGAGGCAGATGCCAAACCAATACCAATCGAAGCAATAATAATTAGCCACCAGTCAGGCATTTGTGTTGGTGGTATTGCGAGAAACATGCCAATAACAGCAGTAAAAACCAGCAACATAACTACCCGAGGTTTACACAACTCGTAGTAATCACAGCAGTAACTAAAAAAGCCTGATTTTTTATTTTCAGTTACCTGGTTATCTGTTATATGACTCATAATCTTATATCTCAATTAATTCTATTTAACCAATTCTGGAATACTTCAACAGGTGCATCAAATCTTTAATAAGGTGAATAGGTGGAAAATTCTTATTATAGCTCATCATCAGATTACCATTAGGATCAATAAGATATACCCGGTGAGTAGTATTTGCAGGGTTATTATCCTGTAATTTAAACTGCTCGATGACTTTGTTTAGTATCTTATCATCTGCACCAACCACAATCATTTCACGATGTTCTTTTAATACTTCCGCTAAATGCTTTGATTTCATATCCCCTTTAACAATTAATACCCGCTGTATGCGCCCAATATTACCACCTTGAGATAAACGGCTTTGTCGTGACTTCAATAAATTCTCTTCACAGGTTTTATTACAATCTGCATTCTCAACATGAATTAACATCCATTTAGTTTTTAAATCAGAAAACTTAAAGTTGCCACCTTCTTTCCTGACCAGATCAACATCCACTAAGGGTCTGGCGGGATCAAGTAAATCCCCGTTATTGCGGCCACCCTGCTGCCATTTATCTAGATTATTATATAGCACCGCAGAAATAATAATCGGCGCAAGAAATACCAGCGCCAACATAATAAATTCATGCTTAACCGTTATCTTTTTTTTATGTGGATTCTCATTACTCATAATTATTCACTTTTTAATTTTTTGGTGTTTACTACAATAAAAATGATCAACAATGCTATCGCCAGGGCAAACCATTGTATTGCATAACTGATGTTTTTTTCTGGTGGTGAGACCACCATTTTCCAGTCCTGAATTAATTTATCGTTTTCATCTTTATTCTGCAAAACAATAAAGGGCAGTAATTTCAAGTTTAACTGTTTTTCTATACTATCAAGTTCCAACCATTGTATACGCCATGGCCATTGAATATTTTCATTTATGACTTCACCCAACTTAAAAAATGGTGAAGGTGTTTTTGCCATCCCTGTGATTATTTGTTTTTTATCACTGGTTTCAATAACAGGTAACTGCTCACGATGCACGTGCATCGCCACCCACCCCCTATTAATCAATATAGCTTCTTCGGTACCTTCTATTTGAAATGGTGTAATAACATGATAACCATGCACACCATTATAAGGCTTGTTATCCAGAAAAATAATTTTATCTGTTAAAAATTTACCTGTTACCTGTACAGGTTGATATTGTATTATCTCATCTACAGTTAATGACTTATTGATAATCAATATACCTTTATCTATTTGTTTCTGCTGCTGGCTATATAACTGCCTTTTTTCTTCCGCGCGATCCAGTTGCCAGACAGCCAACCACAATAAAACAGGTAACAAAATTATTGTCAGCAATGTTGGCCATAACCCCGGTTTAAAATCATAAATTCCTATTTTCATACGGATATTATTACTTACTGTGTTACTTATATAAGATATACTCTTTGACTATTATCCTTAAATAAATAAGGAATTTACTATGTTATTTAAAATTATTGTAATTGGCCTGCTGGGCTTTATTTTACTGAGCCTCAGCGCCGCTCTGTTTTCCATGGTTAAAGATAAAGGACAAAGTGATCGCACGGTGAAGGCCCTAACCATCCGTATTGCCTTATCTATAGGTCTGATTATCGTACTAGGTGTAGGCGCTCAACTGGGGCTTATTCAACCACATGGTGTTTATTAATACCATTTAAAGTTTTTTATCACGGTAAAAAAAAGGCGCTGCAATTGCAGCGCCTTTTTATTTGAGGGTTTTCGTTACTTATAACCAGTAAACGAAAATAAACAGGCCTAACCAGACCACGTCCACAAAGTGCCAATACCAGGCAGCCGCTTCAAACGCGAAGTGATTCTTCGGTGTGAAGTGACCTTTAATGGCACGCATCGTCATCACAAATAGCATGAGGGCACCAATGGTTACATGTAACCCATGGAAGCCGGTCAACATAAAGAAAGTTGAGCCGTAAATACCAGAACCTAATGTCAGATTAAGCTGGTTATAAGCTTCACCATATTCCTCAATTTGGAAGAATACGAACAAGGCACCCAGGGCGACTGTTGCAGCTAACCACATAATCAGGCCACCACGATTTTGTTTCTTCAATGCCCAGTGTGCAAATGTCACAGTGACTCCAGAAGATAGCAGAATCAAGGTGTTATAAAAAGGCACATGCCAGGTTTCTATCACACCAGCAGGCGTAGGGTATTTATCAGTATCCGGATTATTCAACAATGGCCAGTCTGCTGTGAAATTTGGCCACAACAACTCACCTGTCAAGGCATTATTACCTGCACCATCTAACCAAGGCACAGCAAACTGACGAGCGTAAAATAATGCACCAAAGAATGCTGCAAAGAACATTACTTCAGAGAAAATGAACCAGACCATACCCATACGAAACGAAGTATCAACCTGGGCATTGTATTTTCCAGCTTCACTTTCACCGATAACCTGGCCGAACCAGCCAAACAGCATGATTGCCAGAACGATTGCACCTGCAATCATGTATAGATTACTACCACCATGCAGGAATGACGCGAAGCCTCCCAGCAATAAAGTGACACCAACTGAACCTACCACTGGCCAATGACTTGGCTCTGGCAGATAGTAGCTACCTTGTGCGTGTGACATGACTACCCCTCTTCTTCTTTTATAAATTTAATATTTATTCGTTAATTAACGTTAACCTGAACTTGCTTATGAGCATATTTTTCTTGTTGCTCATTTTTTGCTGTGCGGTTTTGCGTATCAAAGAATGTATAGGCCAGACTGATGGTCGATATATTCTTTGGTAAATCCGGATCAACAACAAATATCAATGGCATTTCTTTTTCTTCACCTGGCTTGAAGGTTTGCTGTTTAAAACAAAAACACTCCATTTTCGTAAAATACTTGTTTGCTGTCCCTGGCGATACACTTGGTATTGCCTGGGCAACTACTTCGCGACCTGTGTTGTTCTTCGCATAGTATTTTATTGTTGTTACTTCACCAGGGTGAATTTCCAGTTTATTTTTCATCGATCTGAACTCCCAGTTAAGGTTTTGGTTCAGACTGGAAAAAAACTCCACAGTGACTTTACGGGACAAATCTTTGCGCTTTTCTATCTTTTCAGCGCGTTTTGCCTGCTGGGCAATATTGACCGTGCCCTGCTCAATCTCTGTGAATTTGCCATTTAACCCGAAGGTATCGCAAATCAGGTTGTATAAAGGAACAAGCGCAAATCCAAAGCCAAACATACCCAGCGCAACCAGACTTAACAGGCTAACGACTTTTTTATTGGATTTAGCTTTTTCCATTTTTATTTCTTATCCGTATTTAGCTAATGAAGCTGCATAAAAAAGCACTGCTATCAATACAACAACAACGATAGTAATAATTGTACCTTTTGATTTTTTCACTGTAGTTTCTACTTCATTACCTTTTAGTTAATACGTGCCCCCGATTTTCATCGGGGGCATTTATTTTTTACTTCACGTCTGGTGGAGTTTCAAAAGTATGGTAAGGCGCTGGTGATGGAAGTGTCCACTCCAGACCCTCAGGATTGTCAGTCCACACTTTATCCGTTGCTTTCTCACCACCCTTGACACACTTAATTACGATGTACAAGAACAGTATTTGTGAAGCACCGAATACAAAGCCACCGATTGATGACATAAAGTTGAACTCGGCAAACTGTGTTGCATAGTCAGGTATACGGCGAGGCATACCCGCTAAGCCCAGGAAGTGTTGAGGGAAGAACAGTACGTTTACTGAAATTGCTGATACCCAGAAATGAATCTTGGCGAGTTTCTCGTCGAACATGTTGCCTGTCCACTTAGGCAGCCAGAAGTAAACACCTGCAATAATGGCGAATACTGCACCTGTTACCAGTACGTAATGGAAGTGAGCCACTACGAAGTAGGTATCGTGGTACTGGAAATCAGCCGGAGCAACGCCCAGCATCAGACCGGTAAAACCACCGATAGTAAACAGGAATACAAAAGCAACTGCCCACAGCATAGGCACTTCAAAGGTCATGGAGCCTTTCCACATAGTGGCTGTCCAGTTGAAGACCTTAACCGCTGTTGGTACCGCAATCATGACGGTTGCATACATGAAGTACAGCTCACCGGCGACAGGCATACCTACTGTGAACATGTGGTGCGCCCATACGATGAATGACAGGAAGGCAATCGCCGCTGTCGCGTAGACCATTGAGGCATAACCAAACAGAGGTTTACGTGCAAAGGTTGGAATGATCTGCGAAACAATACCGAATGCTGGCAGAATCATGATGTACACCTCTGGATGACCGAAGAACCAGAAAACGTGCTGGAACAATACCGGGTCACCACCACCGGCAGCATCAAAGAATGATGTACCGAAGTTACGATCTGTCAGCATCATGGTTACCGCACCGGCCAGTACTGGCATAACTGCAATCAGCAGGAAGGCAGTGATTAACCAGGTCCATACGAACAGTGGCATTTTCATTAATGTCATGCCAGGTGCACGCATGTTCAGGATGGTTGCAATGATGTTAATCGCACCCATGATGGATGAGAAACCTAACATATGCACCGCAAAGATGAAGAAGTCAGTACTTGCTGGTGCAAACGTGGTTGACAGTGGCGCATAGAATGTCCAACCAAATGCTGGACCACCACCTTCCATGAACAGGGTGCTAACTAACATGGCACCTGCGAATGGCAGAATCCAGAAAGACCAGTTATTCATGCGTGGTAATGCCATATCAGGTGCACCAATCATCATCGGCACCATCCAGTTGGCAAAACCAACCATGGCCGGCATTACTGCACCAAATACCATTATCAGACCATGCATAGTGGTCATGGTATTAAAGAATATGGGGTCAACATATTGCATACCGGGGCTCATTAACTCGGCACGGATAACCATTGCCATGGCACCACCGGTCAGGAACATTATGAAAGCAAACCACAAGTACAAAGTACCAATGTCTTTGTGGTTCGTGGTAAACAACCAGCGTTTGATGCCAGTTGGAGTGTCGTGATTACTCATTCTTATATCCTCCTTACAAGGCCACGCTTAGCGCGCAGCCTTCACATCGGCAGGTTGAACAACACTAGCGCCATTACCCCAGCTGTTACGCTCGTAAGTAATAACCGCCGCTAAATCAACATCGTTAAGTTGTGGGCCATAAGCAGCCATGGCGGTACCCGCCTTACCTTTAACTACGATATCGATATGACCTTTGGCATCGCCTGTAGTGATTGCACTAGCCACCAGCCCAGGGAATACGCCAGGAAGACCTGCACCATTTGCCTGATGACAAGCTGCACAGTTAGCGGCATAGACATCCGCACCTTTTTTCATTAACTCGTCTTTAGAGAAGGTTTTATCAGAACCTGCAAAAGCCGCGGCTGCAGCAGATTTTTGCGCAACAACCCATTTGTTGTAATCGGCTTCTTCAACTACGTTAACAACAATAGGCATAAAGCCGTGGTCTTTACCACAAAGCTCAGCACATTGGCCGCGATAAGTACCTGTCTTCTCGGCTTTGAACCAGCTTTCATTGATATAGCCGGGAACCGCATCACGCTTAACCGCTAACTCTGGCACCCACCATGCGTGAATAACATCATTAGATGTTGTCAGAATGCGTACTTTTTTACCTACAGGTACAACGATAGGCTTATCAACATTTAAAAGGTAGTTATCAACCGCAGTAACATCAGCACCCGAACCTGTTTGACGAGCTTCATTACTGGCTTTATCCAGACTACTGAAGAAGCTTACGCCTTCGTTGAGGTATTCGTATTGCCACTTCCACTGCCAACCCGTTACTTTGATGGTGACATCAGAGTTAGACGTATCTTCATAATCAATCAAGGTTTTGGTTGCTGGGATTGCAATCAGAATCAGAATAATTAATGGGATTGTTGTCCAGATAATTTCTACTGTTGTACTTTCGTGGAACTGGGCAGCAACTGCACCTTTGGATTTGCGATGGTTAATCATTGAATAAATCATGACACCAAACACCAAAACACCCGCGACGGTACAAATCCACATGACAAGTTGATGCAGGTCATATATATCCTTACCCAAGAGCGTTGCGCTTTGCGTCATATTCAACTGATAATCCGCAAGAGCAATGCCCGGCCCCAAAAGCACGACAGCCATTAATAAGCTGCTTAGCTTTCTCATTGTTTTTATTGCCGACATACCTCTACCTCTTTATGTTGGAATTTTTTAAAGATGTAATAGTTATTGTTTTAAAACTGTTGCTGCTCGTAGTTATATTTATATTTTTCTTAAGTACGAACAGTTACAAATCCTTATGATGCTTTATTTGTTATTTATTTGCTCAGATATAACTTTCTACTAAGCCTTAAAAGTATCTGGTCATTATTATTTCAGTATTCCCGCTTTTTACGGATGGTGAATCTTAATCAGGCCGCTGGCGAACCGCAAATAAAAAGATAAAAAGGCCTTATAACAAATTGATATACAATAAAGCGCTAATATTATTATTTAATGCTTTACTTAATTATTGCGATTTATATACAGACATCTTTTTCAGCCCCTCAGCCGCATAATCCTTTGCTACTACAGGAGTTTTAATAACCTTATAGTTTTTAGGATACTTTGCCAAGTACTAAGCTGTGATTAAGCGTTCACTAATAAACTAATACTTTTTTCGTAATTGGCATTAAATTGCTTTTCATTACAATTCAATTGAGCAATGAGCGGAGCATTAATACCTTCAATCAGTGTATTAATATTTTCATTCAGGAAGGAAAAATTACTATCAGCAATATTAGCAACCCAACCAGCTAACGTTAAACCACTTTGCTGAACACGTTGTGCCGTTAACAAGGCATGGTTCAAACAACCCAGCCGCATACCGACTACTAACACAACAGGAAGTTGCAAAGCTAACGCCATATCTTCAACCGTTTGTTGATCATTAAGTGGTGCTAGCCAGCCACCCACTCCTTCAACAACAATAAACTCTGCTTGTTGTTCAATTAGCTTGTAACAGCCAACTATTTCATCCAGGTTAATTTTTTTATGATCAAGTGTTGCCGCAATATGCGGAGAGGCGGGTATTTTAAATAGATAAGGATTAATCAGTTCATACGGTAGCTGAACAGAAGATGCTTTCATTAACTTCATCGCATCTTCATTTTGCCACTGATCAGCACCAGAATCACCAATTTGTTCAGCACCACTGGCAACCGGTTTCATACCCACTGCTTTAATATTCTGTTTACTTATTGCATTCAACAAGGCGCAGGCAACCTGTGTTTTGCCTATTTCTGTATCTGTACCTGTTAAAAAAATACCCGCCATGCCTTTACTCTAAAACCGCTCCAGTGTTTTCTGTAACTCATCCAGTGAAACTTGTTGTACGCCGCATTGATCTGTTAACTCATTTTTATTTCCTGATATCCAGGCATGTCCATAAATCACTTCATGTGAAACCGGCAATACATTATTGTTACGATATACCTCATACGCTACACTTAACTTTTTTATTGCTTGCTTTCCTGTTAAGCCTTTTGCACGCTCCTGGTTAACATTGTGTGCGCCAATCTGTTTCAGGTCGCGCATAATTTCCATCACATCAGGATAAGTTACAGTAATCATTTCCATATCCATTACCGGATCAGAAAAACCACTTTTCATCAAGGCATCACCCACTTCATGCAAGTCAATAAAATTATTAACATGTCTATAAGTGTCGACCTGCTGCCAGCAAGTATTCAATTCTTTCAATGTATCCGGACCAAAGGTAGAAAATAGCAACATACCATCTGGTTTTAGTACTCTTCTAAACTCAGAAAACACCTGAGTAAGATCTTCACACCACTGCAATGCAAGATTGGAAAAAATCATATCCACACTATTATCCGCTAAAGGCAAACTGGCTGCATCACCCGTTAAATACTGGTAACGCGATGACCAGCGCTGACGCCATGATCGTTTTTGCCTGGCCTGTTGCAACATGGCAGTTGCAAAATCCAGAATGAAGACCTCACTTTCTTTATAATGTTCAGCCAACTGATAAGAGCAATAC
>Ga0224514_10000400_pt1 | contig 12590 bp, 14 predicted proteins | sample SF_May12_sed_USG_3_FD_169107 | JGI IMG/M metagenome (GOLD analysis project Ga0224514, IMG submission 169107) | Sediment microbial communities from San Francisco Bay, California, United States - SF_May12_sed_USGS_24 | ecosystem: Environmental > Aquatic > Marine > Sediment | place: USA... | reverse complement strand
ATACACAGTCATGACGCCACAATGCATGAGCTGTAAATAAATTGAAAAGGAGAACGAATATGACACTAGTAAGATATGAGCCCTGGAGCATGTTGAACCATCTGCGCCATGAAATGGATCGGATGTTTGAAGGCCAGAGTGACAGTGAAGAAAACAGCATGGTAGCCACCAGCGACTGGACACCCGCTGTCGACATTAAGGAAGAAGAAAACCGCTTCGTGATTATTGCGGATATTCCTGGTGTCGATCCCAAGGACATCGAGCTGCACATGGAAAATGGTGTGTTATCCATTAAAGGTGAACGTGAATCAGAAAGCAAAATTGAGCGCGAAGGTTATAAACGTGTTGAACGCAGCCGTGGCACTTTCTACCGTCGCTTTAGTCTGCCTGATACGGCAGATGCGGAAAAAATCTCTGCCAAGAGTCAACATGGGGTACTGGAAATCAGTATCGCCAAGCAGGAAAAACTGCATCCACGCAAGATTAGCGTCGAAAGTTAACTAATTAGGTAATCCCTTTTACCCACTGCCGTACTCTCCCTCCCTTGAGCATGCCGTGGGTATTTTTTTGCCTGTGCTATTTTCAGAAGGGGGGAACTTTTATTATTGCCAGTGTCTATAAATACGCTGTTTGTAGTTTAGCAATACCGTTCATTTACTTTTGCAACAACAATAAAACCCACGGGGTCGGAGTTAACCATTCATGTTGAAGTCGCGCTTTATTATTTTTATTGCACTTTTTTTTTCCTTAACCAGTTTTAACAGCCATGCGGCATTACCCTTCTTTGATAGTGAAGGCAGCAAACTTCCAACATTGGCGCCGATGCTGGAAGAGGTTACACCGGCCGTGGTTAATATTGCCACTCGTGGCCATGTACGCGTGCAGGAAAACCCGTTATTAAGTGACCCTTTCTTCCGTCGCTTTTTTGATATTCCCAACCAACAGCCTCGCAAACGTAAAACCCAGAGCCTGGGCTCCGGTGTTGTGATCGATGCCAACAAGGGTTACATCATTACCAACAATCACGTCATTGATAAAGCCGATGAAATTACCGTTACCTTGCGCAGTGGTGACATTTTAAAAGCCAAACTCATAGGTACTGATCCGGACACTGATATCGCCGTGATTCAGGTTGAAGCGAAAGGCCTTACTGAAGTTCCCATGGCTGACTCCAATAAATTACGCGTTGGCGATTTTGCCATAGCCATTGGTAACCCGTTTGGTCTGGGCCAAACCGTGACCTCAGGCATTGTCAGTGCACTGGGGCGCAGTGGCCTGGGCATTGAAGGTTATGAAGACTTTATCCAGACCGATGCCTCCATTAATCCCGGTAACTCCGGTGGTGCACTGGTTAACCTGCACGGTGAACTCATTGGTATTAATACAGCTATCTTCTCCAAGAGCGGTGGCAATATCGGTATTGGCTTTGCCATTCCTATTAATATGGTTAAGGACATCATGCAGCAGCTGGTTAAACACGGTGAAGTAAAACGTGGCCGACTCGGTGCCCAGGCACAGGATTTAACACCACAACTGGCCAAGGCCTTTGGTTTGAAATACCGCCGTGGTGCTGTCATTACCCAGGTAGTTAAAGGCTCTGCCGCTGACAAGGCAGGTTTAAAACCCGGTGACATCGTCACACAAATCAATGGCAAGCGGGTAAAAGATGCCGACACCCTGCGTAACACCATCGGCCTGTTGCGCCTCGGTGAACAGGTAACCCTGAAAATTTCACGTGATGGCAAGAAGCAAGTGCTCACCGCTTCTGTTGAAGAACCCCAACTCACAAAGCAAGGTGGCGATAAGTTACATGACCAGCTCAAAGGTGCCAGCCTTGCGGATATACAGGAGGGTTCACGACTATATGGCAAAGTGGAAGGTATTGTTGTAACCAGTGTCGAGTCGGGCAGCCCGGCAAGGCGCGCAGGGTTGCGCAAAGGTGATGTGATTGTTTCGGCGAACCGTAAACCCGTTCGTAATATTATGGAATTTAAACAAACCACCCATAAAAGCCGCTCCCTGTTGCTCAACATACATCGAGGTAATACTGCCCTGTTCCTCTACCTGCAATAACTTTTCCTAAAAGTAAGAGCATAAAAAGCGACCTGTCCCGGTCGCTTTTTTTATTTATTTACCCCATTTTATTTTGTCATTAGAACAATATTCCCGCCAAAATTAAGCGAATATTAACCAACAAATCATAAGGATATATAAAATAATTTATTGCTAGCCCTTGATATTTTTTATAGGTCAACTATATTAGTAAACAATTATTTACTAATTTTATTTGTCGATGAACTTAATCAGAGGTACTCGCCATGTCTAACGGTTTAATTAACAACTTCCCTCATGATGGAGTGGTTACCATTAACCGCGTTATCCTGAAACCTGAATTCACCTTGGATGATCTACAGGAACGCGTCGCGTTCCTGTGTGAAAACGTCAAAACCTACCACTCCACAACTGGCTTCGTCGGTGGCTTTGTCTGTCTGAATAGTGGCAACGTTTCAAACGAAGGTTCCACCATTGGCCAAGCCGTCGAAAGCTCAATGAAAGGCAAAGAAGCCCTGATTATTACCTTCTGGGACACCTTTAAAGACCACGAAGAATCTCATAAATCAGAAACTTTCCAGCCACTATTTGAAAAAGTGCTCGAATGCTGTGAAAACGGAAATGAAGAAATTGCCTATGACATGCTCTGGTCTGGCGCAGCTTACTCAGCAGAACAAGCTGAAGCCGCACGCAAAGCCAAGGAACAGGCCGCTTAACCAGCACACCATTGTCATCTCCCCTTATCTGAAAAAGAAAAGGCACCCTCTGAAACTGTTCAGGGGGTGCCTTTTTATTTGCCCTATTTATAATTTCGGGCAATCTATGCCCTCATAAATTTCCCTGTTATTTCGTCTAATAAATAGTGGTGTATAGTGGCTCCACTGAATTTTGCTTACATGGCCACCTTATCTAGTTATTGATTCCCGGCTTTGTAAATAGATAAAAATTAGGGTAACCCACTGGGTGCTGAACAACGAGGATAAGAAGAATGATTAAACCAATTGGTTCCGACGAACTACAACCACGCTTCGTCTATGACGTTGCCGAACATGACAAACTGAGCAAAGAAGCTGAATCTCTGCCTTCTGTTGTGATCAGTTCACAGGCTGCCGGTAATGCGGTAATGATGGGTGCCGGTTATTTCAACCCCTTAAAAGGTTTCATGAATGTAGCGGATGCCATGGGTGCCGCTGAAAAAATGACCCTCACTGACGGTTCATTCTTCCCGGTTCCTGTTTTATGCCTGCTGGAAAATACTAACGCTATTGGTGATGCCAAACGCATTGCGCTGCGCGACCCCAATGTCGATGGCAACCCTGTGCTGGCTATCATGGACGTGGAAGCCATTGAAGAAGTTTCCGATGCGCAAATGAAAGTGATGACCGATAAGGTCTATCGCACCGATGACTCGGAACATCCCGGCGTAGCTGCTTTTAATAACCAGGGTAAAACGGCCGTTTCTGGTCCTATCCAGGTACTGAACTTCAGCTACTTCCAGACTGAATTCCCGGATACATTTCGTACCGCCGTTGAAATCCGAAATGAAATTCAGGAACACGGCTGGAAGAAAATCGTTGCCTTCCAGACCCGTAACCCTATGCACCTGGCGCATGAAGAATTGTGCCACATGGCCATGGATCGCCTCGGTTGTGATGGCCTGGTAATCCACATGCTGCTGGGTAAATTGAAGCCCGGTGATATTCCAGCACCAGTACGTGATGCCGCAATTCGTAAAATGGTTGAGCTGTACTTCCCGCCTAATAGTGCCATGGTGACCGGTTACGGCTTTGATATGCTCTATGCAGGACCACGTGAGGCAGTTTTACATGCCTATTTCCGCCAGAATATGGGTGCCACTCACTTCATCATCGGTCGTGACCACGCCGGTGTGGGTGACTACTACGGCGCCTTCGATGCACAGACCATCTTCCAGGACGAGGTACCTGCCGGTGCGATGGACATCGAGATATTTGAAGCTGACCACACAGCCTGGTCTAAGAAGCTGAACAAGGTTGTCATGATGCGTGAAGCACCAGACCACGAAAAAGACGATTTTGTGCTGCTGTCAGGCACTAAGGTACGTGAGATGCTTGGCCAGGGTATTGCTCCACCCAAAGAATTCTCACGTCCCGAAGTGGCGCAGATTCTTATTGAGTACTACCAGAGTCTCGATAACTAAATCTTACAAAGCTTCGCGCTTATTAAAAAAGTCAGGGTAACCACCCTGGCTTTTTTTTGAAATCACACAATGGATTTACGAGTGATTTCCGGGTACACAACATCAAATCCACCTTTACGTTATAATCTTTGGCCATATTTATAGTTACTTAATGAGGACATTATCTTGGCATCGAATAAAGGACGGGCTTTCTTTGCGCTGTATGGTTATCACTTCAATCCCGATGACATCACTCGTCTGCTGGAGATAGAGCCAACCTCAATCAACGCTGCCGGTGCACAAAGTGGACTGGACAAGCCTGTGATCAGTTCATGGGAATTTTCAACCGATACAATCACTTCAGATAATCAAGAAGTCGATATTTACAAACTCATCGATGATGAAATCCTTAAAAAAATTGAACCGGCTAAAGACAAAATTATTGAAGTTTGCAAAAACCATAATTTATCGCCCAGAATCAGTGTAGTCCTGACATTATCGGTAGATAAAGATGAAAACTGCCCGGAGGTGGGGTTCGGTTCAAGGGTGATCAAATTTTGTGCTGAGATTGGTGCTTTTATCAATGTTGATTACAAACTTTCTGAGCGTATTTGATGTACAGGATGTACGAATGCCACGAAGTGCAGGGACAAGGTGAGATCGTAAAACGATCGAGAAGGTGGCCTGGGCCATGCACGAGAGCGGCGAAAAAAAAGCACGCTTAAAGCGCGCTTTTTCAAACTAAACTCAAGTTTAGTCGCCAACGCGAACTACTCGTTCGCGCGGCTGATTGCCTTAAGGCTTCTTAGGTGTTTGGTATGGAACTTCTTTCTGGAAGGATACCCAGGTAGTTGTATAACCAACATGAAACTGTCCAGGGACGATCTCTTTCTGTGTCGTTGTTACATAGTCCGTTTTGCCTTCGGGAACCTTAGGTCTCGTAAATTCACCCATAATCGTATCTCCTAAATGGTTAATGCTTAATTTAAATTCTGGGAGGTATTTCAACCAGGTTGTCAGCCCCTCCCACTTAAACTGACGTAATTATACTATCTATCGCGTGTAATGTGCATTCTTTGGAATAACATGCCGCACCCCCCCCTGGGGATTCTCGACATCCCCCTTGTATCGGGGAATGATGTGAATATGGACATGGTAAATACTCTGCCCGGCCGCAGGGCCTATGTTAACGCCGATGTTATAGCCATCTGGCTTGAATTCCTCGTCCAGCAACTTGCGCTCCTCGGTTATCAGCGCCATGCAGGCAGCGATTTCTTCGGGCGTCAGGTCGAAAAAGCTGGCGACATGGCGTTTCGGGATGACCACCGTATGACCCGGGCTGACCGCGTAGCTGTCGCGAGCACTGTAAGCAAGTTCGTTCTGCAGTGTCGTCCCCTTAGGATCTGTACAAAACAGGCACGGATTATTCGGGTCGCGTTTTTTTTGTTGTTTTGTTTCAGACGACAAACTTGAAAACCCTCTAGCTAATTAACGTTGTTCCAATTAATATTATTCTAGGCCGCTTGTGCCATTTCCCGCATCTTGTTCATTTGCTCCTCACAATGCTTTAAACAAAGTGGTTGAAGGGCATGCGGAAAACATTCGATAATCACTTCAAACTCATCGGCCACTTCATCAGCAAGGGTCGTATCTTTTGTTAACTCAGCCAGTTCACTTTGTACAGTCGCCTTATTTACCCTGCAAAGCACAGACAGATGCACAGGACGTTGTTGCTCCATACAGACTTTCCAACCAGTCTCATAAGATCTTGCCGCCTCTTCAAAGCGTTCAGAATTTTCTTCCGACTCCGCCAGGTTAAGTAACACCGCCCCACAATTATTATGTGCAGCTGCCAGTTCAACTGGGTAGTTGTCAGCATCGAGCTCTGAAATCGCATTTTTGAATGCTACAACGGCTTTCTGGAAAGTACGATTACCTTTGAGAAGTGTCCCGTGAGCGTGAAAGGTCATGCCCAGTTGCAGCATGATCAGCTTCCATTCTTCCGGGGTTTCTTTTTTCGTATATACCAACAGCGATGCCGTATAGGCTTCAACCGCTTTATTCAGTGCTTTTGCATCTGATTCGAGACGCCCCAGGGCCTGTAATGCCGTAGCCAGGTTTGCCTGTGTTGTGGCCCATTCTAACGGAGAGTCTTCCTGCTTGTATTCTTCCAGCGCAAGAGTAAATCTCTCGACAGCATTCTGAAATATCACAGGATCGTGCTGCTGTTGTCCGATAGCACCAAGAATATTCCCCAGGCGGTTCTGTGTATCAGCCCAGGCTAAATGATCCTGTTTACGGAATTCATCTGTCAGGGATGCTTCAAGCGCATCGCGTAAAGGTTCGAAAATATTTGCACTAAAGCTATGCTGTTCAAAATTACCACGCGTGTAAAGAAAGTTATCTGCAACCGGGACACTCCTGTCAGGTGTAGCAAGTTCCAGCGTTTCTTCGTCTAGCAGCCCGAGAGAACTCGCAATAGCGCGCTCCAGTACACGGTTTACGGGATAAAGAATGTATGGCCTGGTGTAATTCATTTGGAGTAGTTCATTCTGCCCGATCGAGTATTTCATTTAAATCAGGATCCGCATCAACCGCGCCGCCAAGGTCAACTTCTTCATCGGTAGCTTCGCGTATAGACAGCACTTCCAGTACGAATGTGACTTCTCTGCCACAAAGTGGGTTATTACCATCCACCGTTAAGGTCTTGTCATCAAAACGCGTCACGATAAAATTTTTAGGTTCACCCTTCTCATTTTCCATGGTGATGGTCATACCAATTTCTCGATATTCCTCTGGGACATTTTCTATACTATCGGTAAATACCAGCGATTCATCTCGCTCGCCATATAACAGTTTAGTGTCAACGGGCACCTCGATGATATCGCCGACTTTTTTACCATAGAGTTCCTTTGTCACCTCTTCAGACATGACATCATTTACACCATGAACATAACCCAGGGGGTAATCCACTGTAACAAGTACGTCACCGGTTTTGTTATCGACGACCTTATAACTTAGTTCAACGAATTTTTCGTCTTCAATTGTATCTGACATATTGAATAAACCTGTTTTTTACTAACGCTGTTTTAAAATAACAGCCGAACTTAAAATAAAGTAGCACCAAAAATTTTAACTTTATCTTTTTCATAACCGAGCACCAGCCTACCCAGCCATTCACCTTTATCTTTTTTGTTAATCACTTTATAAAGAACCGTGACATATTCTCCGCGTCGTATCATGCCAAGATATGAGTAATCGTCTGACAGGTTTTTTGCCAGGTCGCTTCTCGCAAACTGCTTACCCATTTCAACTTCATTTGCGCCCTTCATAAACGAAGACGAGAAGTTACGGGTAAAAGCACCGTAGTTTCCTTCATTAGAGTACTTAACCAGATCCGCCCACATTGGGTGCGCCAGTTCTAAAATCTCTTCATCTGTTTTATCAATAATATTCATCTAACTAACTCCATTAAAAAACGATTTTGTTTTTTAATATTATCTAGTGCGCGATCAAACAACTCACGAGATAGATAAAAAAAGGACCAACACGATACATGTCAGTCCTTTTCTTATCGCAAATATTGCTAGCTCGCCTGTAAAATTAATTCACAATCAAGCCTGTATTTGCTTAGTGGTGACCTTCTGCTTTCAATTTAGCCAGGTCTTTGTCCTCGATGTCACCTACAAGGTGGTACAGAGGCGCTTTTTCCATCGTGTATTCGCCCGTCTTAGGATCACGACGAGAAACAGTCAGTACGTGCCAGTTCTCATCATCAACCTTCATGGCATCACCACGGTAGTAGTAACCAGGCCAACGTGTCTCCTTACGGAACATTGTATGCTGGAATACAGCTTCAGAAGTCAGGAAGCGGTGCTTCAGTTCCCATGCACGTAACAGCTCATGGATATCTTCAGCAGCGACTTTATCCAGGTCTTCACCCAGGATAGCCATCTTCTTAAGACCGATGCTCAGAAGCTTGTCGTTAGTCATGTAGTTAACACCAAAACCACCACAGTACTCATCCATCAGCTTCTGCAGACGATCCAGACCCTGACGTGGGTTGATGTAGTTAGGATTAACAGAACCAGCAACAATTTCATTACGGCCTACAGTATAGGTTTCCATAGGCTTGTAAATTTCTTCCTTACGACGACTGATCTGAGCGTCAGTTACACGAATGCCTTCTGCTTTACCATCGTCGATATATTTACAAGCTGCTTTAGCCGCCAGACGACCTTCTGTGAAAGAACCTGATGAGAATGCGTGTGGTGTACCACCTACCGCATCACCGGCACCGAACAGACCTTCAATGGTAGTCATACGGTTATAACCCCAGAAATACTCATCTGGTGATACATCCTCAGGACCTGAACACCATGCGCCACAACCGGTAGCATGTGAACCCATTACGTACGGCTCAGAAGTTGTTAATTCTGGGTTTTCGTACTTAGGATCAACGTCTGTCGCTGCCCATAATACGGCCTGACCAACAGTCATACCCAGGAAGTTGTGCCAACCGATCTCTTCAAGATGAGGATCCTGGAACGCTTCCATAGTAACCATGTGGATAGGACCACGACCAGCATTAACTTCGTTAATGATTGCGTGGTTACGCAGGCAGGTCGGAATAGGACGATGCGTTGCATGCGAAGCTTCTGGATCCAGGTATTCTTTACCTACCATCTCTTGAAGTGCAGGGAACCATTTTGATTCGTACTCTTCACCGTAAGCATTTTGAGTATAAGTCTTAAGGTGCAAGAAGTATGCGCCTACAGGACCGTAACCATCTTTGAAACGAGCCAGTACGATACGGTTTTCCATTTGTGTCATCTTCGCGCCTGCTTCGATCATAAGACCATATGCAGAACCTGATGACCATGGTGCGTACCAGACACGACCCGCACCTTCACCTACTGAACGTGGCTTAAAGATGTTAGAAGCACCACCAGCACCACAGATAACAGTCTTGGATTTGAATACGTGGTAGTTACCAGTACGTACGTTGAAACCAACGGCACCCGCAACGCGGTTTTCTTTAGCTTCGTCCATTAACAGGTGAGTTACGCAGACACGGTTGAATACTTTATCCGCTGAATTTTTCGCAGCTTCAGCTACGAGAGGCTTGTAGGATTCACCGTGAATCATGATCTGCCAACGACCTTCACGCAGATAGGCGCCAGTCTTCTCGTTGCGCATGATAGGCATGCCCCACTCTTCGAACTGGTGTACAGCCGAGTCAACGTGACGCGCCATATCAAAAGCCAGATCTTCACGCACCATACCCATTAAGTCGATACGAGCGTAACGTACGTGATCTTCCGGATTGTTCTCGCCAAAACGGGTACCCATGTAACAGTTGATCGCGTACAGACCCTGGGCTACCGCACCAGAACGATCGATGTTTGCCTTTTCAGCAATGACGATCTTCTTGTTCTTGCCCCAGTATCTTGCTTCGAAAGCAGCACCGGTACCACCAAGACCCGCACCTGCTACCAGGACGTCGATATCATCTTCAATAATTGTTTTGTAGCCCATTAGTAGTAAACCCCTTCTTTAATTTCCAAGCCATTTGATTCCAGCGTAGGTAAAGCACTGTCATTCATAGCAACGTACTTAGGTTCGTTAAACAGCAGCTCACTATCACGCATTTCCGCACTCGGTGCAGATGCTTCGGACAGCTTAGGATGTCCTGAGCCCCAAGGCTTGGTTGTGATGGGCGCTAAAAGATCCATGTCTTTTTTACCGTTGCGGAACTTGATGCGCCACGCAATCGTGCCTTTTTCTTCATCACGGTGTACTCGTACTGAGCTACCCAGTGGAGCGAAATCGGCATAACCACGTACGTCAATTGCGTGGTGAGGGCAGGCTTTTACGCATGAATAACATTCCCAGCACATGTTAGGTTCAATGTTGTAAGCACGGCGAAGTGATTTGTCGATGTGCATGATGTCAGATGGGCAGATATCAACGCACTGTCCACAACCATCACAACGAGTCATATATACAAAAGTAGGCATAATATTCTCTCTCTTAAAATAATTGTTATTCAGTTTGATTAGTAGTGGTTTGCTGGCTCACGTCTGATACCAGGTCCCATATTGGGTGGATTCTTGCCCATATATGTTGGAATATCCGGGAATCTTGCTTGTACAGCAGGATCTGTCAGATCGTAGTCACCAGGCAAATTCAAGTTTGAACCATCTGCGTGAGCAATACGTTTTTGCAACGCTGCAGCTGGCTTAAAGAACATATGCGCAAACTTGGACCACAATACGGTAGAAAACAGCGTTGTGTTTGAAATGATGAATAAAGCGAAGAACAAGGTTGTCCAGCCCATATCAGCTACTGCACCTGCACCTGAAGACTGCAGGTAAGACCAGATTAATCCGAACGTCGCTGTTGTGAACAAAGAAACAATGAAAAGGTCCGCACGACGCAGTTGATACCACCTTACACCTTCTGAATTCACATCAACGCGGATAAAGAACCAGAACCAGTAACCACCGACACACAGCATGATTGCGCCGATATGCCAGAGTTGTGCGAACAGCGCATTATCTGAAAAACCAAAAATCATGACGATGGTTGCCACAACAAATCCAATGAAACCATACATAGTCAAAAGGTGAGAAAGTCTGCGCTTTGTATTAGAGAACTCGCCAGAAGTTAAAACTTCATTGGCCAGGGTTGCAACCGCGAGACCCGCTTTTTCACCAGCACCCACAGTACGCTTCGCATTTTTCTTGGCTTTTTCTGAATCTTGGAAAAAGTACTTCGCACTTTTCTTATGAATCATGTCAAGTATTGTGCCGCCAGCGACAAGTACAGCCATGACAATGAGATACATCTGCATAACCTCGGGCGTAATGAATGTAACCGAAAGTTCGGCAAAGGGATTGGTCTCAAACATTTTGTTTATCCTCAATATTATTGAATTAGAACAACCTTAATTGGTTATCCTCAAAATTTATTGGAGCCTAGAATATTCCTAAAATAGGTGACCGTCTACAATGAATGCATTAACCCCCCATATATATATTTTATACCCCATAATTTCTGCCAAAATAATCCTTTACCCTGTGACTTTTTCGAAAAAACCTACTTTATGAGTGGTTAATATACTTCTATAACGAGTCACACCCACAGGTACCAGTAGGATGAATTGATGATTTACCGTCTCCTGCCCCACTATCCGTGTAAACACTACCATTATATTACGTTCAATAAAAAAGGGGCTAATAGCCCCTTTTTATTTTGCAATTTTTATCTTTAGTTTGTGGTTGAGGTTCGATATAGCCCGAGCGAACTGGCACGTTGGTATTGATCCAGCTGCTTCATTACCAGGACCATAGCTTCTGAGTAAGGTACGGTACCTGCTTTACGAATTACCGCCTGGCCTTCACGACTGGTAGCATAACGAATAAAGTCACGTACTTTCTTGTCCTTGTTACCATTTTTAATTACCAGGTATAACGGACGGTACAAAGTGTATTGACCATTTTTAATGTTGTCATAAGTCGGTGCTTTACCATCCAGCGACAACATTTGCACATCACGACGTTTGGCGCTACTGATACCCGTAATGCCAATGCCATTGATATTTTTCAGTACACCTTTTTCAACAGGACCTGAGGACTTAACCACATAAGTTGCTCTCTTAAACTCCTGATCAAAGTTAGCGAATACCAACTCACGTAATGTACGACCTACACCGGACATTTTGCCTCGACGTACATAAAGCTCAATCGGTGCATCATTGCCACCTAGCTCTTTCCAGTTTTTGATTTTCCCCAGGTAAATACCACGGATCTGATCAAACTTGATGTTCTTGACCGGGTTGTCTTTATGCGCGATGACAACCAGTGCATCCCAGGCAACCGGGATCTGGTGGGCGTAGCGTTCAGCCTTATGGCTTTCCAGTGCGACTCGACAAGCGCCGCCGATATCAATTTCACCCGCCGCTGCTTTGCGAATGCCTTTGGTTGCACCACCACCACTTAACTTAATCTTGATACCAGTTTTCTTCTCATAAGCTTTGGCCATTTCTGACATAAAAGCTTTCTTGGAAATACCGCAACCCGCCCATTGAATGACCGGTTTAGCGCCATCAGCTTCTGCTGCCTGTACTTGTGAACCCAGCATAAGAATTCCCAATGCTGAAATGATTACACTTTTACTATTCATTAACTCCGTACCTCGCCTCAGGAACCACCATAACCATTCGACCTTATTCAGTATATGCTGGTTCAAAAAAAACAACTTCAAGGCTATCCCTAAAATAAATAAAGACAACGGAATCCTTCGTCACCTTAAATAATTGTAATTTTATTATTGTGATATATGTCGGCAGATGGCGTGAAAACCTTTAATTTTTATT
>Ga0224514_10000399_pt1 | contig 12605 bp, 9 predicted proteins | sample SF_May12_sed_USG_3_FD_169107 | JGI IMG/M metagenome (GOLD analysis project Ga0224514, IMG submission 169107) | Sediment microbial communities from San Francisco Bay, California, United States - SF_May12_sed_USGS_24 | ecosystem: Environmental > Aquatic > Marine > Sediment | place: USA: California... | reverse complement strand
ACTTAATTCTATGACACGGCCAAATCTGTCCTTCCCAATAATATTTACAGAAGGACTTGGTTCAACTAGTAGCTCTGTGTTCAGTGATATATTGTTTGCCGGGCCTGAATTTGAACAGAGCAGCAAACTCATTGCAATTAACATTGGCAATCCAATAATATATTTTAAAACAGATTGTCTGTCGCTTTCCTTTTTGTTCATCATCTTCAGGCGTTTGTTGAGCTGGCAATGGGCAAAATTACTAGTGATAGGGAGAAGGTTGTTTCCGATGGCAAAGCGTACTATCTTTTCTTTGTACAACTGTAAAGAAGATGTTTTTAATACATATTGGTCGGCGAGGTATTCATGTGTTTCTGTAATGGCTCTGCGGTATAACCATATCACTGGATTAAACCAAAGGAACAGGATGCATACTTCGATTAATATGATGTCGAGTGTATGCCACTGGCAGATATGCGCAAGTTCATGTTTTATCAGTAATGAAGAATTTTTTGAATTAAAATCCGGTTCAGACATATATATCCTGTCAGCAAAAGTAAATGGGGGAGAATTTTGTCTTAAGAGGTTTATTTTAATTCCATTCCTGACAATGTGTTTGCTGTTATATTTTAGTTGAAATAATTTTATGAGATTGAATAAGAAACGCAATATCAGTGCTAATACTATTATCGCATATATTCCTATTATCAATTGGCTTAGGTTTAGATCCATAAATGTGACAGGGGCAATTTCTGTACTACCAGCCCCTAATGCATATTGCTTTGAACTGCTTTGGCTTAATAAATATGAACTAATGTTAAATCTTTGGGGTGTTCCCCACTTAAAAGAAAAGAAAGGAACCAAAGATGAAAATGCTATTCCTGAAAGCAGGTAAATACGCTTTACCTTTTGTAAATGACTATTTTGATACAACCATACAAAAATTATATAAACAAAAAACAGGCTTAAATTAACCTTAACAAGATATTCAAAGTAATTATTGATCATTATTCTTGTGGTGTTTTATTTTGTCGTCGATTAGCGCTTTAAGTTCTTCCAGTTCTTCTATGCTTAAATTAGTCTCATTAGTGAAGAACGATGCAAACTGAGGGGCAGAATTATTAAAAAAGTTGCTAATAATCTGCTTAATATGTTTGGCAAAATATTTCTCTTTTTTTACCAATGGGTAATACTCACGATTATTGCCATATTGTTTATATCCAACAACACCTTTTTTAACTAATACACCAATTACAGTGGCAATAGTTGTATAAGCCGGCCTGGGATTAGGGAACTGCTCAATAATTTCTTTTAAATACCCTTTTTTAATTTTCCATAGGCTCTTCATAACCTGCTCTTCCGCTTTTGTAAGTTCTTTCATTTCATTTTATAAATATAGAACAATTACTACAAATATAGTAACAATATTATATTTATCAAAATAATTAGGGTTTTTTAACAAAATACTTTGTAAAGCATAGTGAGGTAACTATTTAGGATTGTATTGTGTGGCGAAGGTTTTGTTTAGTTGTAATATCAAATTATATATGAAATTTATTCACACCATCCAATATTCAAAGTAGCTTTTTTATAAGTTGCCGGTTTTAAATTTATACCTGTGGCAGAAGTCCAAAATATGAAAAGCAGACAGGAAAATAATAAGTGGGGGGTACTAACTTTTTAGTTTAAAGAATCAGTTATAAGCTTAATTGTTTCAGATATTTTAGTTTTAATTTCAGGCGTAAGTTCCATGCCAAGAGAGATTTCTTTAGGCTGTACACCATAAATTGTTATTTCGGGAATTTCTTTACCCATAAACTCAGCCAGCTCAATAGCCTTAATAAAATCTAACTGGTGCAATGACATTGCATTATCGCAGTAGTAGTTTTTAATTTCTTTATAGCCAAATTTAAACAAGGTGCCAGCTGGCTCGCTTGTTTTTATGGCATCAATTACAATTACTTTTTTCCTATCTTCCAGTTCGCCTAAAATTCCTGCACCAATTGTTGCGCCTTCTATAATATCTACCTTGTCCCCAAGATCTTTTTTAACGAGTTCTCTCATTACATGAACACCGAACCCTTCGTCTTTAAGCAATATATTTCCTAATCCTAAAATAAGGATTGGTGCTACTTCTTTATTATTCATTAATCTTTATACATTTAGCATAAATATCCCCCAACCTAAAAGGATGGAGGATATTGCAATTATATTTTATATTGCTTCATATCACCATTGGGGGCGATAACGTGTACGGCGCATGCCAGGCAAGGATCGAAAGATCTGATAATCCGGCCAACATTGATAGGATTATTTTCATCAGGTACAGGACATCCTTTTAAGGCTTCTTCAAATGGTCCATTTAATCCGTTGGCATCTAATGGCGAGGCATTCCAGGTGGTTGGGACAACACAAGCATAGTTGCCAATAGCAAAATTGCTAATGTCAATCCAGTGCCCAAGTGCCCCGCGTGGTGCCTCAGTCATTCCCCATCCACTTCCATTTCTTGGGGGATCCCAGTGGTTGTTATCCCTAATTTGTGTGTTTCCAGAGGCTTCAAGGCTATCAAGTTCATCCATCCAGTTGTACATCGAGTCGCAAAGTATTAATGTTTCTAATGCGCGTGCTGCATGACGGGCAACAACACCAGGTTTTACACCCGCATTTACCAGGCCAATAAACTGTTGTACCGCACTATGGCTGTGTGAAGGATGCGAAGTACGGTTCGCCATTACCATCATACGTGCCAGTGGCCCTACCTCCATGGGTTGTCCATTATATCGTGGGGCTTTAACGAAAGTATATGCACTTTTATCCAGGTTAAAATTTTGTTGTGATGATGACGGGTGTCCGGCAGAATTGGATTGATACCAGGCATTTGTGACATCTTCAGTAATAAGTGGTTCGATATCATCCCTGTTGTCTGCCATTAATATCCCATTTACTATTGCTCCTTCCGGATACATTAAATGCCCCTGTTTTTCAGGAAAACAACCATAAGCCAGATAATTTTGGTAACCTACCCCTATATCGGAAGTTGCAAGTCCAAAAAGTTCGTTAGTGCCCAATCCCAATACATCAGGCACATAAGTATTTTTAATAAAACCGGTTACTTCATCCAGAAGGACACGGAACTGTGATCGCTGATCCGCATTTGGAAACATGGTAACACCTGTGGGTATAATCGATGACTGGTGCGGCTGTTTGCCACCAAAAATAGCTGACATTTTCTTAGCTTTCGCCTGTATTTCAAGCGCTTTTATGTAGTGTTGCACTAAAGTTACTACTGTATCTAAATCAGTTATTGAGTACTGGTCCGGGGCATAAGTTGGGACAAAGGGACCTACATAAGAACCATCAATAGGTGGGTTGGCAACCTCTGATAATATTAAATTTTTTATCTTATTGAGGTTTATATCGCTTCCTGAATAATTTGCAAGGACTGTTATATCGATATAATCAACTGCAGAAAGATGATAAAAATGAAGTGGGTGATCATGCAACCAGGCACCTCCGGCAATTAAGTTGCGTACGACCCTTGCCGCGTCAGGTAAATTAGCATTATGTGCATTTTCTACGGCAATGCTGGAAGTCCATCCGTGTGCCGTAAAGCAAACACCGCATATTCTTTCGGTAATATATGCTGCATCGCGGGGTTCTTTCCCCTTTAATAACTTTTCAATTCCACGGGCGGCTGTACCACTAACTTCCGCATCTGATACAGTTCCTCCGTTTACGTTTACATTTACTTTTAGGTGTCCCTCAATTCTGGTAAGGGGATCTATAGTTATTTGTGCCATATTTGTTATTATTTAGTTTAAGAAAAAGATTAATTTATCACACTCTTATTTAGGGTAATAAGAAGATATGAATTTTTTTGTGTACAGCGGGCTTATCTGATCATAAAAAGCTGGTTCTGTACATCCTGCACAAGGTGCACCTGAACCGATACACCAGTTCACCCCATCATTCCATTTAAGTGTAGGGCAATTCGATTTTGTCCACATTCCCTTACATCCTTGTGACTTTAAACATAAATTTGTCCCTCTCCTAAAACAATTTCTATGGACTTTTTGCCCATAAATGCTTGTTGGACGCTTATTGCTATCCAGGTTAATGTTTTTGCCATTGAGAAAGTCAATTACCGTTTCGTAAAACCATTGCGGGTGCAAAGGGCATCCTGGTAAGTTAATCAGGGTTTTGCTAACACCATGCTTATCTAAAAAATATTCTGCTCCTTGTCCATCACTTTCACCACCCCTGCATATGCCTCCATAGCTTGCACATGCACCTATAGCTATAATTGCAGAAGCATTTCGGGAAGCCTCAATAAAGGTGTCTTCTACGGGTTTTCCTGCAACTTTCATGAACCTTTTATCGGCGGCAGGTATCGCCCCTTCAATAACGAGTATGTACCCGCCCTCTTGAATTGCTGCCTGAAGTGCACTTTCTGCAACATATCCGGTTCCAGACATGACGGTTTCGTGGTACTGCAAATTTATGGTATCTAATAATACATCGATAGGTGCAGGCGTAAGACTTGAAAGGACTGATTCTGTACAGCCAGTACAATCCTGGGCTTCAAGCCATATCACTGCAGGTTTCTTGGCGTTTGGACCAGCAGCAAAAACTTCTTTTGTAAATAGGAATTGGCTTAATCCTAGTGCAGCAGCGGCACTTGATGACATTTTAATAAAATGCCGTCGGTTAATTAGTTTAGCTTTCATCTTTTAAGATTTAGTTTATAATTAGTTTTGTGAAATAAATAGTTATAGTTGATTTATTGATTTCAAAGATCATAAGAACAAAATTTTATCTTAAATTAATGGAGTTGACTGGTAGAGGCCTTATATATGATTGTTAATCTATTTTTGATGAGCGGGTTTATAAACTCATCTTCTTGGTCATTAACATGAATTGCACAAATATATATGCATTTAATTGGATATACAAATTATTATATGTTTTTTTGCATTAGAAAAGTTTTTAAATGTCGGCATACAAAAAAAGTGTGCTTTAATTTAATAATATAAAAAGAAAGGCCTACCTAAATTTGAATCAAGTTTTTCATCTATACGGATAGAGGGCATTTTAATAAAATGTTTCTATCGAAGTCATTAAAAAAAGGGCTAACAATATATAAACCACAAAATATTATCAAATTTTAATAATTAATAAAACTCTTATCCATGAAAAAATTATCAATAAACATTCAGCTAATCATGGCACTACTAATGTCAACAGCGGCTATAGTTTTTGCCTCGGAAAATTCAATAAGCATTAATATTGGAAGTATCCTGAACAACTCCGGAAATGATGCCTATTCAAACTCTGAATATTGGAATTCATTTTACAAGGGCAACACAGGTAACTTAATTGACAACAATGGTGCTTTGACCACTTGCTTAATTAAAAGTAATGCCATTAAAACTATAAAAGAGAACGGCACGTACCTAGCGTCTGGAAATGCTAATTTAACTTTAACCTTTGAATTGGTCCCTTATCCGGTTTATGACATCATTGTTTATTCCAATAAGGAGATTACTATGACAGCGAATAACAAAACCAAAACTGTATCGCCGGAAAAGGGATATGTAGTTTATAGTTCGCTAGATAAGCTAAATGCTGAATTGGTATTTGAAGGTGAATTAGGTCCACAAAAGATACAAATTATAGAATCGAAAGGTGAGGTCACTAAGGGCAAAGTCCAGGAACCAAATGAAACTATATCTGTATATCCAACAATAGTTACAGACAATATTAATATTAAAATAAGTAATGCACCTGAGGGTGAATACCAAATTCAGTTAATTAGTGTCGAAGGTAGGGTTGTTAGGAGCGAAAAACATTTAAAAGTTGAAGATATCAAAACAATCATTATGAATGTCGGGGAAATGGTGCCCGGCAGCTATGTCATTTCGATAAACGGAAATGGTAATATCGTAAATAAAAAGATACAGCTTAAGTAGTATTACTGATTTTTTGGACATTACAAGGGGCTTGTTTGGAAAGAAACAGCCCCTTTTTATTTATCCACATACGGGGTGGGCTGATTTAAAATATTAAATCCTAATTGATCTAAAATTAGTCATAAGACAACCTCTTCATATTTTATAAAAGGAATTGAACTAACAAAGCTGTTTGCAAACCTAATACATTCCTTCTTTTTTAAAATATTCAATCATGTATGCATGTAGTTCCTCTTCTATTTTCTTGTATTCATCCAAACCTGCCAGGTTAACCTTTTCAAGGGGATCTTTTTCGTAGTCAAATAGCTCTTTAGCATAGAACATGTCGGGTGTAACAGGTTTGTTGTTGTTATATGCATCCTCTAACCAGAGTGTGTATCTGTATCGTTTTGTCCTAAGCGAATACCCCATAAAGTACAAATTGCGGTGATACTGGCTCATGGCATATTTTTTTATAAGGCTTGTGTCACCACGTACTACTTGTGCCAGGCTTTTACCGGCTAAGTTATCAGGTATTGAAATTCCTGCCAGCTCGCACAAAGTTGGGTATACATCTACAAATTCCGTCGGGTGGTTGTAAATTACTTTTTTATTAACCCTTGGATCAACTATTATTAATGGTGAACGTGTTGCCTGTTCAAAATTGGTATGCTTGCACCACACGCCATGGTCGCCAAGGTGCCAGCCATGATCCCCCCAGATACAGATAATAGTGTTTTTATCAAGACCTGTTTCTTTAAGCTTTCCAACTAAATCTCCAATGAGTTTGTCGATATAAGAAACTGCTGCGTAATAACCATGAATGAGTTCTTTCTTTTTGGCTTCTTCTAAATTATTACAATCTTCTACATCAATATCGGTATAATGGAACATCTCCCAACCTGGCTGTGTTGCAAATTCAAAACCGTTCTTGGAGTTTTCTTGAAATTCAGGAAGTTGGATATTATTTCTATCATACATATCCCAATATTTACGCGGGGCATTAAATGGTAAGTGGGGTTTCTTATATCCAAGTGCAAAGAAAAAAGGTTTAGTTGAGTTTTTTAATGTATCAAGTGCTTTGATAACAACATTGGTATATGCGCCATCGGTATATGCTCCATCCGGTACATCTATATTTTCTGTTGTAGGCCTGTATTTATTGCTTAAATAGCCATCCAGCCCATGTTTAGGTATACCATCTTTAATAGCTTCTTCTTTAAGTTTCTTTTCAAGTTCCTTTGAATGCTCCGATTGGTAATATCTGAATGCTTCCTTCTTAAAACCTTCATCGTAATCTTCATTGGTTAAGTTAATATATGGAACATTCCAAGACTTTTTATCATGATACCTGTCGACTGATCTTAAATCGTAAATTTTTCCTATGCCAAGGGTCATATAGCCATTATTGCCCAGATATTGTGGTAAAGTAACGACATCTGGTAATGTATCCCGGATGACAGTCTTTAAATCCCAAACCTTTGTTTTATCGGGTCTTTGTCCGGTCAAAAGACTTGCCCTTGATGGAGCACATACTGATTGTTGGCAATGATTATTTTTAAAAATCGTTCCTCGTTCTGCTAACTGATCGATATTTGGCGTAATAATATTTGTGTCTCCATAACAACCTAATAAAGGTTTAAGGTCGTCAACTGCAATAAACAATATGTTCAGTTTCTTATCATTATTTGCGGAAGTGGTTGTTTTGCAGGAAATTAAAGAAATGGCAATAAGTGAAAATGCGAATATTTTTTTCATGTTATATGATGTATGTGTCAATATATCAGTACGATAATTTTAATTTTGGCACAAAGAACAAAAAAAAAGCGTGTTTATCCAAATTATTAACAATTGTATTTCATACTAATATAAAACAATATGCCATTTAGTTGCAGCTAATCTTACCAACAAAATTATGATAATAAGGAAATTACCTGTGAAAAGATAATACATAAGTATTGTTCTTAGATTACAGTTCAAACTGAAGATATGGAATATAATTTACTGAAATATTATAAAAAAGTAAAAAAAGTTGCAATTTGCTAATCTATATAAGTTTTAACTTGTTAACTAAGCATGGCTTACAATAATGAAAGTGATAACATTAATAAATTGTAACCAATGAATAAAATCTTAATATTATTTGCGCATCCGGCAATACATAAATCTAGGGTTAACGCTAAAATGATTGAAGTTGTATCAGGTCTGAATAGTGTTACGGTGAATAATCTTTACCAGGAATATCCCGATTTTTTTATTAACATTAAGAAAGAACAACAGTTGTTGGTGCAACATGAGATTGTTATTTGGCACCATCCGCTATATTGGCACAGTGCACCTTCTATTATAAAAGAATGGTTTGATCTGGTTTTACAGCACAACTTTGCTTACGGGAAGAATGGTAATGCTTTAAGGGGTAAGAAGGCTATAAGTGTGATTACAACCGGGGGAAGTAAAGAAGCTTATTCTAAAAAAGGGCATAATAAATATACTATACCACAATTTTTACTTGGTATTAAGCAATCGGCAATTCTTTGCAAAATGTCCTATCTGCCGCCATACGTGGTGCATGGCACACATCTTTTAGAAGAAAGTGATATATCAAAAATAGCTCGGGATTACGAACAGGCAATAATTGCTTTACGGGATAACGAACTAGATATGATCGAATTAGGGAAGTGTACCTACTTAAACGATTATTTGTTCAAGGGGACAGACAAATAGACGGCAAAATAGATAAAGAAACGAAAAAAAAATAAAACTAAAATCCAATATTATGCATAATCAGGATTTCTTTAATCAGGCATTTGTGTATCTGATGGCGGCAGTTGTTTCTGTGCCGTTAGCAAAAAAGTTGGGACTGGGCTCTGTCTTAGGGTACTTGCTTGCCGGAATTGCAATAGGCCCCTTTGCATTAGGAATGATAGGCCAGGATGGTACAGATATTATGCATTTTGCAGAATTTGGGGTTGTTATGATGCTCTTTCTTATTGGACTTGAACTTAAACCTTCTCTATTATGGAAAATGAGGGGTTCAATATTCGGATTAGGAGGTTTACAGGTTTTGGTCACAACTATTGTCATAGCCGGGGGGTCTATGTTTTTTAAACATTCATTTTCACAGGCTATAAGCATTGGGCTAATTCTTGCAATATCGTCTACAGCTATAGTAATTCAGTCGCTTGCTGAAAAAAAATTGTTAAAAACAGAAAGCGGAAAGTCGGCTTTTTCAGTATTGTTGTTTCAGGATATTGCAGTGATTCCCATTCTTGCTGTTTTGCCTTTGTTGGCGCAAAATGCAATGAAAAACCGAAATGAGCATGGGGCAGCAGTTAAATTGCACGATGCAGTAGTACAACACGATGTATCGGTACTCGATGGCTGGCTCCAGTTGTTGGTTATAATTGGGCTGGTTGTGGCAATAATTTTAACAGGCAGGTTTATCTCGCGTCATATATTTCGTTTTATTGCAAGTACTGGTATTAGGGAAATTTTTACAGCTGCAGCATTGTTAATGGTTATTTCTATTGCTTTGGCTATGGAAAAAGTAGGTTTGTCGCCTGCCCTTGGGACTTTTTTAGCCGGAATGGTGTTGGCGGACAATGAATATCGCCATGAAATAGAAACAGATATTGAGCCTTTTAAAGGTTTGTTGCTAGGATTATTTTTTATTGCAGTAGGCGCAGGAATAGACTTCAAGCTCTTTTTTCAAAAACCATTCGTTGTTTTATTTCTGTTGGGAAGCTTAATTATTGTAAAATTTATAGTGTTATTAGTGTTAGGGAAGCTATTCAGGTTAGGTGCAGGAAAAGGCATTTCATTAGCAATGACGCTGGCACAAGGCGGAGAGTTTGCATTTGTTCTTATTAGTTTTTCACAGCAGAATAATCTTTTTTCTAACGATACTGCCAGTTTGTTAATTATTACAGTAGCCCTTTCAATGGCAATAACTCCGGTACTTCTAATAATTAATGAAAAACTTATTCAGCCCTTGTATGTAAAAAGACAGAATTCTGAGCAGGAAGCAGATAATATTGACGAGGATGACAGCCCTGTGATAATAGCAGGATTTGGTAGATTTGGCCTTATTGCCGGCAGATTATTAATTGCAAATGGTATTAAAACAATAGTTCTCGACAACAATCCTAAAAACATACAGATACTTCGTAAATTCGGATTAAAAGTATACTATGGCGATGCTTCAAGGCCCGACTTGTTGCATGCTGCCGGAGCTGATAAAGCCAAGGTTTTAATTTTAGCAATTGATGATAAAGAAAAGTCTTTGGAAATTGCAGAATATGTTAAACGGAAATACCCACATCTTAAACTATTGGCAAGGGCAATTGATCTTAGGCACTTGTTTGAATATTTCAGTAAAGATATCAGGACGGTTAAAGTTGAGGTTTTTGACTCGGCTGTTGAAGTCGGAAAAACAGCATTAAAGGAGCTGGGTTTTACAAATTATCAGGCCAACAGGGCGGCATTGACATTCAAAGAACACAACAGGAATAATATTCCGGTATTATACGAACATTGGCTTGAGGATAAGAAAAAATATATTAGAGAAGCCCGGCGTTATGCAAATGAGTTAGAAGAGCAGCTAATTGCAGAAAAAGAGCACTCGATACACGATTCGGATAGTGCATGGGATTCAACAACAATAAGGGAAGAAATAAATGATCGGTTGAAAGGAAAATGATAAGACAATATGTATGCAGCTGTGTAGTAAGAGGTTGTTTTTTGATGTGCTGAAGCTATATAAAATATTATACAAAAGTAACTTATAGATGATTTAAGCGTTATTGTCCGAATGTATACGAAGGTATATTGAAATAAATACTATAAATAAGTTCACAAAAGAGCAGAAACAAATAATTAAACAACTAAGTAAAGGCGACAGGGTTTATATCCGGGATATAGTTTGCATTGGTCCCGATGGCACTAAAAGAAGAAAGTTATCTGCTATAGCGTTTTTAATCAACTAAAAATATATTTTTCTTTAAGACAGTGGGCAAACATTGCTCACTGTTTGTTACTTAATTAAATTCATCGCCAAACACCAACCTGTTATTGCTATCGTACAATCTAAAATAATCGACTTCGCCTAAATCGTTAAAGAAAATAACAAAACCGGCAATGTTTGCGCTTGGTCTGGAAAATAACCCCTGAAAAGATAAATTATCGTTGATATGAATTGTATAAGAACTATCGGTAACATTTAATGCAAGCTCCTGCCATTCCGAAAGTTGACAGCCGAATACTGATAAATCACTTACTTTACCATTATGTTTATCATTGCTAATCTTTAGTCCAATATTGCTTTCACAACCTTTTTGGGTAAATGGGATATACGACATGCCCCTTTTTGTCATAATAGATATATAACATACCGGACATGCATTTGTAGTACTTGGATTTATTTTAATTTTGGTTTCCAATCTATAACCTTTGCTGCCAATATCCTCAAATTCTTGTACATTAAAGAACCTAACTTTAAAATCATCATTCCTGTTAATGTTAAATTCCTGCAAAACACTCTCCTGTATTGCCATGTTTCCGTCATCTCCCTGTATGCCTGATCGCACATAAACAGGAATACCTTCGTCGCTACTCCTCGAAATTATAGGAAGCCAGCCATCTGTAGTAATCAGAATATTCTCTCTTTTAATGATTTCCTTATTTGCCATAAGTTTTGCTTCATGAAATCCAGGATAGTAATATATGTCTGTTAAAAAATGTTTGTTCCTGTCAATTTTTACCCTGTCTTGTCTTTTCCATGATTGTTGAATGAAGAAACTGTCAGCCTGCACTTTTGTGACATCATAATTAAATACCACTGTATTTGGCACACCAATCGACACGGTTTTATTTATAGAAAAACTTGCAGTTTCGGTATTTCCTGTAGTTTTCCCACTATTGCTGCGATTGAAAAAGAACAACAACAATAAAATAGCCACTAAAGCTGTAGAAGAAAGAAAAATCTTCTTTTTAGCTGATATTATTATTTGGTTTCTTCTTCTTTTTTGAGTGAGCTTTTGGTGCAAATGCCCTTCTGTATTTTGTTGCTTAAATTTGTTCCAGCTTTCATATCCGGCAAAAACAGCAAGGGCATCGAGGGTCGATTCGTGAGGAATGCGTTCATAATCGTTTTTCCAAATACGTTTAAGAGTTGATACGCTTAGTGCAATTTTTGTTTTTTCTTCAACTAAAAAGCATATGTACTCATAATCTTTCTGAGTAAGTTTCCCGGTAGATTCTAAATTCGCTTTGCTGACAATTTGTTGCTTGATTATCTCTATAAGTTTTTTCCTGTCTTGTGTTTGTTTAACCATAATATGGTAAGATGTTGTTAATGATTTTCTAAAATATTTCACACAAAGCTCGCAAATTTTTTATACATAGAGTTTGTAAATAATTATAAATTCTATTATTCCATAAATGTCCTGTATAAGCATAAATCTTTTGGTAAAAAACCAAATATTATCAACACCTTAAATAACAAATAGGATTCCTGTTAGCTGGTACAGTTCATTTTGTACATCTGCATAAAACACACTAATTCAATAATTCAATAACTTCTGTTAATCCTTTCGGTAATTAAAATTTCAACCCCTTATTTACAATCAAAACGGCTGGTGTTTTTTTTTTAATAAATTAATTAGTAAATTCAGTTAACAC
>Ga0224514_10000395_pt1 | contig 12638 bp, 9 predicted proteins | sample SF_May12_sed_USG_3_FD_169107 | JGI IMG/M metagenome (GOLD analysis project Ga0224514, IMG submission 169107) | Sediment microbial communities from San Francisco Bay, California, United States - SF_May12_sed_USGS_24 | ecosystem: Environmental > Aquatic > Marine > Sediment | place: USA: California... | reverse complement strand
CAAGTTTGGATTGATATGTGACAAGGTAATCAGGGTGCAGTAATTTCTGGAACTGAGACACGTGGTTACAAATCCTAACATGGCTGTATTACTCGCGTTCCCACGTTCCTGCCTTTGGAGGAAAACAAAAAGGTGTTATTATTTTTCCTCACAACCACTCGCCAATAACGAGCATTGTTGAACCATCAATCATCACTAAATGGAGGAAACCAATGAAAAGCACCGGCACATGCCCCAAATGCAGTTCCAAGAAGATCGGCCATCTGGAAAATGTGATTCACCGTACGGATACCATAGTGGGACCAGACGCCGTAAAAGGACATGCCATGGCACCTCTGGGAGTGAGCAGAACAGAATCGAAAGGAATTCTAAAAGTGATCAAAGAAGCCCCCGAGGGTGAGCTGGAAGCCTATTTTTGCAGTGCCTGCGGCTATTACGAAACCTACCTGAAGGATCCAGCTAATGTGCCATATGAAACCCTGGTTGGTTTCAAATGGCGCGATTCCGCGTAGAATCCACTCGTCCCCACACTCCTGCCTCTCCCCTTGTTCCCATGCTCCACGTGGGGACGCAACCGAAAAATTGATATTATTTTTCCACTCCTCCCGCCTGCCGTTAACTTCGGTCGTAGGGCGGTAAATTACATTGATATTTCCATCCGAGCGAGCAAAGATACTATGAGCATCACCTTCACAAAACTAACCGATCCAGATGCTGAAATAGCGGCAGCCATTAACAGTTGGTCAAACGATCCGGCGCTAACCAAATTCATCCGGCCGAGCCGCAGCAAAGAGGAACTCGAAAAGCACATACCGGTCACGGTTGAATCGCTATCGGAACGGCTGGAATATGTTTACACATATTTGATCTATGCTGACGGACATTTGGTCGGTGAAGTGAACTACCAGATAGACCCTGATTACCTGCTGAAAAAGGAACCCGGCACTGCCTGGATCGGCATCCTGATAGGCGAAGAATCTGCTCGAGGCAAAGGTATTGGTAAACAAGCAATGCAATATCTGGAAGAACAGATCCGTGCGCAAGGGCTGAACCGGATCGAATTGGGTGTGTTCGAGTTCAATACCAAGGCCCTTAATCTATATAGGAATTTGGGCTACGAGGAAATCGGCCGCATCGACGGTTTCACTTACTGGGACGGCCGAATGTGGCAGGATATCCGCATGGAGAAATACCTGGCGAAGGATACCAGCGAATAGATCCTACGGCCAGGGGATGAAATCTAATAATCGGACTCAATTATGGGTGGTGTTGTACGGCAGCGCCAGCGGCAGGGCGGCCCAAAGGACGAGGAAGGGGGTGAGCGGCAGTCCGTAGCGCTGGATGGGGACCGGGATGGTGGCGAGCAGGGCGGCGGCCATGATGAGGGTGCCCAGGCCAAGCAGGATATAGGCGCGGCGTCTCTCGTGCTGGTGGCGGATGGTGAGGGCAAAGGTCCAGGCCAAGGAGAAGATGGTGAGGGTTAGGGTGATGCTGCCGCCGATGAAGCCGCGCAGCAGGTTGTGGCCGGGGATGGAGAGGTAAGCGGCCTCCTGGGGGGCGGTCTGGTCGAGGTAGTTGCCGACGTCGGCGAAGGCGGGCGGCGCGAAGAACTGGTGGGCGAGCAAGGCGACCAAGCGGTCGCTGGGGGTATCGAGGATGCGGTCATCCAGATCAAATTTCCGCAGTGTGGCGAGCTGGTCCTGTGTGAACGCCAGGCGGGCGTCGAGGGCGGCGCGCCCTGCTTCCAGCGGCTGGCGCCAGATGAGGGGAGTGAGAGTGTAGACGGCCAATACAAAGACGGTGAGGTACTGCCCCAAGCGCAGCAGGCGCGGCTTCAGGCGGCGCGATTCATAACGACCCGGCCACAGCACAGCCAGCAGACCGAACAAGAAAAGGGGAGCAGCCGACAGCTTGGCCGAGACGGCCAAAGCGACCGCCAGCCCGGTTACCCAGGGGCGCGGGCGCGGGTGCAGGATGGCCCACAGGCTTAATGCGACCGTAAAGATAAGGGCGGATTCGCTCATGGCGCGGCGGGTGTGCAGCAGCAGCGGGGCGTTGACGGCCAGCAGAGCAAAGGCGGCCAGACCGGCCGGGCGGCCGGCCAACCCCTTGGCAGTGAAATAGAAGAAGGCCAGCGCGGCCGCGAACAGCAGGGTGTTGAGCAGGCGGGCGGCGAAGAGCATGTTTTGGGGGGGAAGCGCGCCGGCCTTGACATTCGCAGCCCAATCCAGCGACCAATCCCAATCGACGGAAACGGAATCGGGTGAATAGCCGGCCAGGGATCTGGCGAGGCCGAGCAGGTATTTAGGGAGGGGGGCGTTGAGCAGGCGGTAGTTCTGGTCGTAATCGTCCGGCAGGGAAGCGTCCCAGGTGAGGCCGGCGCGGTCGTCAAGGAAGGACTCGTAGTCAGCGCTCATGTAGAGCCAAGAGGATTCGTCGGGGTGGAAGGGGATGAACTGCACACCCCAAACGAGGTAAGCGCTGATCAAGAGCCACAGCAGCCAGAAGAGCCAGTCGTGTTTAATGCGGGCTAGCATAGGGGGGATTTTACCAGGGTGGAGGGCAGAAATGGATATTATAGGAAGACACAATCTTAACGAGTCAATTCATGCGCTTAGCTGAATTAGTCTTTTATGGTTTAAACAACACTCTGATTGGCCTAATCAATAGAAAGGAAATCCAGATCATTGGGGCTGGATTCGGGTGGCTGCTGAGGGGGCAGCTATCTTGAGTGCGAAGAATATCGAATTGCCGGGCGAGAGGGATGATCCAGGCACCAGCCATCACCGGAATCATGATCGCCGGGGCGTGTTCTAGATCAGGTTTGGTTTGTGCGCCTTGAACACGATGGCCTGCATGGGCGCTTGAATGGGAACCGGGCCGAAATGCTTTTCGATCTCTTTGGTCACCTTTTCCATGACCTCGTCGATATCCCCACCAAGGGCGGGTATCTGCAGAGATAGCGGATTCCCCATGATAAAACCTAAGGGGACATTCGCTGCGCTTTTGGAATTGATGGTGCGGGGAAGGACATCAATTTCGATGTCACCAAAGCCGGCCATTTCTAAAATTCTCTTGATTTCGTCAATATTGTAGTACCCGAGCGGCACATCGAGAAATGGGGGTGGATTCTCGGGGAACATTTCAACCAAAGTATCATTGACCAGTTTGATGAGGGTATTATGCTCATAACTATCCCAGACACTGAACAGAAACTCTCCGCCCGGTTTTAACACGCGGAAAGCTTCGTTCACACATTTTTGTTTATTTGGGAAGAACATGATGCCAAATTGACAAGCAACGGCATCAAATGCAGAATCTTCAAAGGGCTGGCTTTCAGCATCGACGGGTTTGAATTCCATGTTGTTCTGGGATGGGAATTTCCTTTGGGCTATTTCGAGCATATCTTCATTCAAGTCTGTAACGATAATATTGATATCGTCTGGCAAGGCAGTCCTCATATGGCGAGTTGCCAAGCCGGTCCCAGCCGCGATCTCAAGCAGGCTGCCGCCCTCCGGGATATTCAACCGGCTGGCTAGATCGATCGAATATTCCTCGAAGATCAGTGGGCCCAGGTATTTGTCGTAATGCTCGGGTATCGATCCTACGAATGCTGAATTTGTATTGGTCACAAAATTACCTCGAAGTGAACTAAACAGGATTATATCAGGCAAAAATGACCTAATTGGTCGGCTTATCGATATTATTGACGATAAGACCAAGTTGTCAAAGCACTGGGGAAATAAATCATCGAGCCACAAGTTAAATTTATCCCCGGCGCGGCTCACTTGCTCAGTATGAAGAAGACGGGAGAGTCTATGGATGTTCTGCCGGCGGCACCACCAATGACAGGCCGGCTGCGATGACGGCCGCCAGCAAGGAGGCGGTCACAAAACCGATCATCTGGATGGAAAACATCATCAGCAAGAACCAGCCAAACGCGAATTGGTAATCAAAGATGACGAAGCCGAAGAAAAAGAACAGGCCATAAAAAACCAGCCCACCCATGAAATACAGCACCACTTCTAGGATGCGCCCCCATCCTGACCGGCCGCGGATCAACAGCCAGAAGAGCAAGGGAACGAAGAAAAGCAGGGAGAAGGGGTTCTTGACCAGCACATAGATCCCAGAAAGCCCGACGATCAGCATGGCCAGACCTTTTACGCTGGTGTGGTCAGGACGCCTGGCGAATGCCAGCCTCTTTTTATGCAGCCATCGAGCAAGATAGAAGAATACGCCGGAACCCAAGACGTAAATGAATATGGCGGTCCAGCGTGGATTATAGACGGCGGCATCCTTTGACGTGGCGGGATAGAGATGGTATTCATCCATGATGCCCACAGCCACCATGAGATAGAGCAGCAGCAGGGAGGCTACCATGGGCAGCCATAAGGAGAGGAAATGCGGTAATGCGGACCGAAAGCCCTGCCATTTTTCCGCTATCGATCCGGGTTGGAGGCGCGCTGCAGCAATGAAAAAGATGCTCACAAATGCGACGAACAGCAGCCAAAGCGGGGCGCCGCGCAGCATCTGGCCGGACCCATCGAAATAGATGTAAGGACCAGATTGCTGGGGGAATTCATGCATAGATAACACTTGGCGCACCAGGGCTTCGGCGATCAGGCCTGATTGGCCCAACGATTCTGGGGATTGGTACTGCATGGTATCGCCCGGGTCGTGCCACAGCTGGTAGTGCAGTTCTTGGAATTCCGGGGGCACTCCCGCGGCCAGGCCGATGGCGGGAATCCCGGCGGCGACCATTGGTCCCTGGTCCATGAACGAGATCGGGCCGGCCTGGTCGAGGATCTGGTCGAGCGGCGCCCGTAAATTAACCTCCCATTCAGCCCCGGAGACCTCTGCGGCGGCACGCGTGGCCAGCGCCAACCAGATGGGGCCATAACCGCGGAACTGGCCGATCAGCTCCATGTTCATGCTGTTGTAATAATCCCGGCCCAAGTTATCGAGCGAGATGCCGGCAACGATGCGGCTGACATCCGGGTGAGTTTGCACGTAGCGGCCGGTGCCGATCATGCCGTATTCTTCCGCGTCGGTCGAAACGAAGGTGAGCGTGTATTTCGGTTGGGAACCTGCGGAAAAGACCTCGGCCAGGTGCAGCATGATGGCCACGCCGGAGCCATCGTTATCAGCCCCTTCGATGGTATCAGGGGCCTGATCGTGATGTGAGACGATCAAGATTTCCTGAGCATCTTTACCTTCCAGGCGGCAAACCAGGTTGTTCAATGCCACCGGCCGGCTGTAATTCACTATCTCCCATTCATCAATGCTACAGGATAGCTCCAAACTCTCATAATTCTCTTTCAGCCACTCCACAGCCAACCGGTTGTTGGGCTGGCCGCTGTCTCGGTTGGGAAAAAGAGAGACGAAATCTTCTTCAATAGCATAGGCACGCTCCCCGGAGAAGCCGATCTCCTTGGGTGACACTTGTATGTCAACTGCGTCTGCGGGACTGCAAGCGGCGGAAGCAAAAGATATAAACAGGAAGGCGATGAACGTGAGACAGGTTCTCTTGGTCATGATCTCCTCTTCATGTGTGCCCACTTCACACTACGGAATTCACCCCTGTGTGATTATCTTGCGGTTGAAGGTTTAAAATACCACATTTCCCACCGAAAGCACCAACCAATAATCAAAGGAGCAACTGCAGATCATCCCGAACGAAATCGAGATGACAGTGGGCGGGATAGGACCTATTGCGAACCACTATCCCCCTCAGCATTAACGTATGATGGCTTGTTGTCTATTAATTTTTGTTATCAGATGGTCCTCAGTGAAACTTGAAAATCTTGACGACTTTTCTCTACTTTTCAAAATGTTATATATTTAAGGCAAATCTTATCCCCAGAATCGATAGCAAGGTTTATAGAACTATTCATTGATGTTTGCAGAGGAGGCAGATCAAATGAAGTGCAAATCGCTTATTTCTGTGTTCATCTTCGTGTTATTAACTTCCTGCAGCACCGCCGAACCAATATTCGAAGAATCTACCAATCCAGAGATAGGCGGAGAGTCCCTCTCAGCCCTTGAGCCAGATGAACATTCCTCAGAAGAAGCGGACCCTTCCCCAACACCCACGACCGATCCAGATGCTCATCTGCGCAAATATGAAGGTGAACACTCCTTTTCGTTCGTTGACGGCAGCGAACCAGGCATGCCTATAATTAATGGGAACGGCCCCGGATACATGCCGCAACCCGGCGATGCCAGGGAGCAGATCGTGATCGACGAAACCTTTTCTATACCTGAGGGCGAGGAAGTATTTTGGGAGGACATAGTAGTTTGGATCAGACCAAATAATCGCTCCAATATTCGCATATTTGGCACTTTGATCGTCAAGAATTCATTGCTGCTCTGGGATCAAACAGAACATATGCAAACACATTTAGTAGTAAGAGGAAATGGAACTTTGAAAATCGAATCTTCTTTTGCTTTTTCAGCAAACCAATATTGGATAGTCTGGGATTATGGGGAAAATGCCACAGTCCTATTTGACAATTTTATCGGCGGCCTCTCACAGGCAGTTTACGGCGCAATCACGTACATCTCAGAGAATTATTCTACAGCTCATCTGGCCCTGGCTACCTCAGGTGATTTCACCATCCAGATAAGCGACGCACACAGTTTAGAATTTGAGTTATATTATCCAGCCGGGGAGCATGAAGTTACTTTACCCCCCAGCAATGCATGGATTGATTGGGATCTATCGGACATCTGGCCTAACTCAACCTTCGAGATCGAACATTCATATGTGCGCTACTATAATCTGGGACTCGATCCCGGCACTCATATCACCGTACGCGACTCAACTGATGGCTTTAATGTTGGCTGGCATGTATACAAGGACTCGCCGGGGTTTGTAGACTGTGAGCTACATGACCTGGGCGACCCCCAACTGGCAGGCACCTATCCCATACAGGGGACTCACTACGAGAGCATGACCTGGGATCTGCCCTGCATTGACTCATCTTTAACCGTGATTAATTCCCGGGTGTTGCAAGCCTGGCCGGTGGCATGGGGGAATGTTCATCTGCGTGTTTATAACTCAAACTTGGTTGACCCGCGTGTATCTGGCCCGGCCACACTGGAAATTTATACTTCAACTCTTGAGAATATTGCGGCTTATCAAGGTGGAATCGCCTATCTGGAAAATGTGCGCATCATACATGATCTTGAAGTCAGAGGTGCTGGGTCGGTGATCTATGGATTTGGTGTCATACCATTTCAGGCAGGCTGGCAATTCGAAATCTTTGAGTTGGATGGCGGCAGGTACATTGAATTGGAGGTGCCCGGCCTGCCCTAGTGCCAGAAATTGTGGAAACGTCATTTGTTCCCCCATAGAAGATGCTAATGAATAGCAAAACACTGCTTGCTGTTTTTCTCAATTTATATAGGCGGAAAAAGCAGATAAAAAAATAAAACTTCGCTTATGCGGAGTTTTATGTAGTGGGCGGTAATGGACTCGAACCATCGACCTTTGCGATGTCAACGCAACGCTCTAACCAGCTGAGCTAACCGCCCGGGTGCCTGCATTATACATGCTCTAAATACAAATGACAAGAAGCCCCCTAATGCTCACAGTTGGTCGGCCCACAGCGCCAGCACAGCCAGTGCCCAGATGCGTTTACCGTGATCCATGCGCCCGGCCTGGTGCTCGTCGAGCAGTTTCTCCACCGCTCCACGCTGGAACCACTGCCGCAGGGGCGATTCTGCGCCCAGCAGCACCTGCCGCGACCACTCCTGCAGCGGCCCACGGAACCACGACCCGACCGGAATACCAAAGCCCTGCTTGCCGCGGGCGGTCACCTGCGGGGGCAGATAATCGGCGAAGGCCTTACGCAGAAGGTACTTGCCGGTGCGGCCGCGCACTTTCATGCGCTCCGGCAGGCGCGCCGCCCAACCGGCCAGTTCATGGTCGAGGAATGGGGAGCGGCCTTCGATGGAATGCGCCATGGTCATGCGATCAGCCTTGACGAGCAGATCACCAGGCAGGTAGGTTTTGATGTCGGTATAGAGCGTGCGATCGAGGAAGGAATCGGCCGGGGCAGAATCAAAGACACCCGTAAGCATGTTTTGCGGCTGGCTGCCATCCAGCAAGGACTGTAATTCAGGCTTCCACAGCGTTCCTTTGTACCCGTTGGAAAAATATGAGCCCCAGCGCAGCAGACTGGCACGGCGGTCGATAGCGGTGAGCTGTTCGAGGCGCTTGAGGCCGTTGACCAGGCTGCCCCCCACCGGGCGGTCGCTGCGGTCGGGCAAAGCCCGCATCACAGCCGGGGCCAGCTTTTTGGTGATGAAGGCGGGCAGCTGGGCATAACGGTTAGCCCACGGGTCGAGCCAATAACGTTGGTAGCCGGCGAAAGCCTCATCGCCGCCGTCACCGTTGAGGGCGACGGTGACATGCTGGCGGGTAAGGCGCGCCAAATGGTAGAGCGGCAGGGAAGATGGATCTGCGAACGGTTCCCCAAAATGGCGCAGGATATCTTTCAGCGTGGCCGGAATATCGCCAAAGGTAAGCGTGAACTCGTGGTGGTCGGTGGCATAGCGTTCAGCCACCGCACGGGCGTAGGGCAGCTCGGAGAACGACGTCTCCTCGAAACCGACCGAGAAGGTCTTCACCGGGCCACTGGCCGCCTCGGCCATCATGGCGACCACGATGCTGGAGTCGATGCCGCCGCTGAGATGCGCGCCGAGGGGAACCTCGCTGATCAAACGCATTTCCACCGCCTGGCGGGTGCGTTCACGCAACTCCTCAGCCAATTCATCTTCGCTGCCTGATAATTTAGGGCGATAATCCAGGTCCCAGTATGCTTCGATCTCGATCTTGCCATCCTGCCAGATCAGGCGGTGGCCGGCCGGCAGCTTGAAGATGCCTTCGTAGGGGGTGAGCGGCTCGGGAATATACTGCAGTGAGAGATACAGGTCGATGGCGGGGAGGTGCAGGCCCGGGCGTTCCGGCAATGCCGCGCACAGACTGCTCATCTCCGAACCGAAATACAACGCGCCCCCCCGTAAGGTGTAGTAGAGTGGTTTCTGGCCGAGACGGTCGCGCGCCAGGAGCAAACGGCGCTCCTTATCATCCCACAGGGCAAAAGCCACCTGGCCGCGCAGGTGGTGGACACAATCGATGCCATGATCCTCATACAGGTGCAGCACACACTCGGTATCGGTGTTGGTGCGGAAGCGGTGGCCGCGCTCTTCTAGACGGGAACGCAGTTCTGGGAAATTGAAGGTCTCTCCATTGTAGACGATCCAGAGCGATTCGTCTTCATTAGCGATGGGCTGGTCTCCCCCGGCGACGTCGATGATGGCCAGGCGCCGCATGGCCAAGCCGACACCGGGTTGACGGTAAAAGCCGTCCCCATCCGGTCCGCGGTGGGACAGGGCCGCGTTCATATTCTCCAGAACGGAGCGATCGGTTGAGGTTGGGTCAGGCTGGACGTAGCCGCAAATGCCGCACATCAGGAATTCTCCCACGCCGCCTGAAAGATCTCGCTATACTGCCGCGCGGCGCCCGCCCAAGTATACTTCTCTTCGACGCGTTTTCTGGCCCGCGCCCCCATCGAGGCGCGCCGTTCAGCGTCCGGCAGCAGCTCCCTAACAGCATCACGCAAAGCATCGACGTCTTCCGGCGGAACCAGCAAACCGGTCTCACCGGGCAGCACCAATTCCTCATTCCCCGCAATGCGGGAGGCGATCACCGGCAGCCCGCTGGCCATGGCTTCCAGCACCACGTTGGGCATTCCCTCGTGCCGGGAGGGATAAACGTATAGGTTGGCGGACCGGTAGCATTCCGCCAGCGCGGGTTTTTCCTGCCACCCGAGAAAGTTCACCCGGTCTGTTAGGCTGAGCTGCTCTGCCAGGATTTCCAACTCTGCCAGCAATGGGCCGTCTCCAGCCACATCCAATTCCCAGGGCAAATCTTTCAGCCCGGCCAAGGCTTGCAGCAGCAGATCGATACCCTTTTGATATACCACCCGTCCGGCGATCAATAAACGCGCCGGTTCCCATTGGCGCGTTGCTGCTGGAAAATCCTCAACAGCGACGCCGTTCGGGACGATCGAAATATCTACATGTGCATCGAAAGCCTCAGCCAGAGCACAGAGCCCCTCGCTGTTGGCTACCACTGCAGCGGCCTGCCGCCAAACGACATGCAGCAGCGGGCCGATGAGTTTATGGAATAGGGCGAAATCATAGGGGCGGAAGCCGGGCACATCCCCTCCGCGCAGCGAGACGATGAAGGGAAGACCAAAGAGCCAGTGCAGCCCCAGGGCAGCCACCCCGCTGGGCGCGCCGAAAAAGGCTAGGATCACATTCGGCCGCTCCCGCCGCACATGACCAAGGCTCCAGAAAAAGGATGCCAGGATGAACACCAATTGTTCCAATGCCCCTGAGCGGTCAGTCCTGCGGCGCATCGCCCGGATGCGATACACGCGCACGCCGTCCACGAGCTCCTCTATTGGCAAATCCCCCCAGCGGCTGGTCACCACTGAGACAGTGTGGCCGGCCCGTACGAGGGCGCGGCCCAGATAGGCGCTGGCGTTGCCGGCGCCGCCGCCCACGGGTGGGAATTCGCTGTTGATCAACAAGATGCGCATAGTGGAGTGTTCCGGTTTGCTTGACCTCAGCGCGGCACCAACAACTGCACCCCTATAGGCTTGTACGTCTTGAGAACTTTATAATATCGAAGCAGATAGGTGGATACCCACTCCACCCACACATCATTCTCCTCGGCAAACGGCCCTTCCCCGCCGGATAGCCGCAAATTGACCGGCTCCGAGATGATCAGAGTGAAACGCTGGTTGGCCAAGTCGGAGTAAAAATCATCGAAATAAGCTTGATCACCGCTCATGGCGAAATCGATCAGCACCTTCTTCTCATAGACATCCACCAGCGGAACATCCGGCATGAACCCAAATGTCAGCAGCTGCCGCTGGTCCAAAAACAGCACCTCACCTTGTTCTTTCGCCTGATCCACAGCTGCTTGAATTTCAACAAGAGAAAAACTTGTCTGTTCTTTTGATGGCAGTTCGAGAGGGGGTGAATAGCTGTACATCAGGGAATATATTAAGGGCGCGAGCAGCATGAAGCAGACCAAAAAATGGCGACCTCCAAGATGGTCTGATTGCTGCAGCCATGAGATCACATCACGCCAGAACCAGGCAGCTAATATCAGCATGGAAACGAAGAACATATCCAGGTTGTGGAGGTCGCCTCCCCCGCCGATCTTGGTACTGGCGATCACCCCTACAACCAGGAAAGCGAAAATAGGGAATGCTAGGCCAAACTTTTGCAAGGTATTCAATTGTGCTGCTGAACTTCTTTTAGAAAGCGCAATCCAAACCACTAACGGCACCACGACAAGCAAACCCAAAATGACGCCTGGACCAAAGGTGGCGTTCGGCCATAAACGCTCCCATAACAGCTCTTGGGTGAAGGCCGATTTATTGGATAGATTCAATGCGCCGGCTGCGTCGGCAGTCTGTGGATGAGTGCCGGAAGGGATTCGAATGAAGATGGGAAGCAGCTGCCCGCCGATAAATCCGGAGAGGCCCAAGACCACCGGCCGTGCCAATTTGGGCCAATCCCGGCGATGCAGGCTGGGCGCATCGGCGCGCATCAATGCAAGCATGCCAGCCCACAGCCCGGGTGCATAGACCCATGACCAGCGGCTGTAATACGCGAAGAATGCCGATGCTGCTACCAGGATCGCGGCGAGATAAATGCTGCGCGTACGCACCCCCAAAATCATAATGATGGCGGCAACGATCAAATGGGGATAGACCGGGCCCTGACTCAAGAATAAAAAGCCCCAGGCGGCAAACAGCCAGCGTGATTTCCGTTCAACGCCGGATGCATCTAGCAGCAAGTAGGCAAATATGGTGTAGGGCAGGATGTTAATCAACTGCGCCCAAAATCTTGCCGCATATATTCCCGCAGATGGGAACAAGAACGGCAGCCCCCATACGATGGCGCGCCCCGGAGATATCAATCCAAAGATATTTTCTTCGGCGGGGAAATCGTAGCGGCCGCTGCCAAACATCAGCGAATAATCCCATAGGCGGTTGCCCTCCGACCAACCCAGAGAGAACGGGTAGCTGCTTGCGCTGAGTACCCGGCTAATGACCAATGCAACGGCAAAAGTAAATATTAGCGATTTAAGGTAGCCCTGCATGAAATGCGATCCCGGCTGCGGCGGCGACCAGATGACATAGCCCAGCATAGCGCCAGCCGTCAGAATCAGAATCGCTAACCCTATTCCGCCTAAAGATAGCATTCCAAGCAAAAGATATACCCCCAAAGACGAAGCGATGATCACCAAAATTGCCGTGAACTGGCGAAAAGCTCGCGGCAAGCTTGCCATTCTGGACACCCACCTATTGATATTAGCCGGCAGGTAATCGCGGCCGGTGACGATCGCCGCCCACCCCCACGCCCAGAATGCTGCTGCCGCAATGCAGTAGACAACAAATACCTGCATACGCAGGGAGGTGGTGATCGCCAACCAACTGTGCAGAGGTGTGTTCACCCAGAGATCGTTCCCCACCATGGCAAACACCACTCCGGCCAGCGCCCAGGCCAAGATTTTGAAATTCCGATCCATCACTCTAGTACGCCTCCAT
>Ga0224514_10000394_pt1 | contig 12668 bp, 9 predicted proteins | sample SF_May12_sed_USG_3_FD_169107 | JGI IMG/M metagenome (GOLD analysis project Ga0224514, IMG submission 169107) | Sediment microbial communities from San Francisco Bay, California, United States - SF_May12_sed_USGS_24 | ecosystem: Environmental > Aquatic > Marine > Sediment | place: USA: California... | reverse complement strand
TTGGACATTTCAAGAAACTGAAGGGTATTGCCCTCATAGCCTTCGGTGATAATGCGAAGATCGCGAAGCGCCCTTTCCTTTATCGTCATTGTATTTCTCTGGTAACCTATAATGAAAGAAATGAAAAGGGGGAGAAGAATAGCAGCAATCGATAAGAGTGATTTGTAGTAGAGAGATATGTGAAGGTTTGTTAAGCGTCTTAACATTGCATTCTCATCTGCTGCTTAAGTAGAGTGTCTGAATGTTTAACCGTTAATAGATTCTTTAAGCAAAAAAACATTACGTACCCTGAATATATAGTGAAAGTCTATACTATTAAATGTTTTTTTCCAATAATAATCGACTATTCAGGCTGTTTAAAAAGAAAAGAGAATAGATGAAAAGACCTGAAAAAATAAAATGAGGATAAACAGTTGAATTTGACTGTTAGCTGAGATATCCTTATTCTAAACAGGGCACGGGATTCGTTATAATACGCTCTTGAGGGGCTATAAGCGCCTTCATAAAGTTACTTTCTGCCGGAAAATCACAGAAAATAATGCTAAAGTACTAAAAAAATGCGCAGGGAGGCAGTATGTCGTCAGGAAACAGGAAAGTGCTTGCAATGATTATGGCCGGAGGTAAAGGAACGAGGCTTTATCCCATGACCAAGGAAAGGGCCAAGCCGGCTGTTCCTTTTGGCGGCAAGTACAGGATCATAGATTTTGTGCTCAGTAACTTTATAAATTCCGGTATGTATGCCTGCTACGTCCTTACCCAGTTCAAGGCCCAGTCCCTTATGGAGCACCTGAGAGACGGCTGGCGATTCGGGACCCTGCTCAAAGACCAGTTTTTTACTATCGTTCCCGCCCAGATGAGGACGGGAGAAGAGTGGTATAAAGGAACGGCTGATGCCATTTATCAGAACCTGAACCTTATCAAGAATTTCAAACCTGATATTGTGGCTATTTTCGGCGCTGACCATATCTACAGGATGGATATCAGGCAGATGATTGATTTTCATGTGGCAAACGAAGCCGACGCGAGCGTTTCCGCTCTTCCTGTGCCCCTGGAAGAGGCTGCCAGCTTCGGTGTCATCCAGGTAGAGCCCGACTTAAGGGTAAAGGGTTTTCAGGAAAAGCCCAAAGAGCCGGCGCCCATGCCGGAAGATGCTTCAAAGGCCTTTATCTCCATGGGAAATTATCTTTTCAATGCCGACTTCCTGATCAATGTGCTGGAAGAAGATGCAAAGAAGGATACGGACCATGACTTTGGGAAGACCATTCTGCCCGGTATTTACAAGGACCACAGGCTTTTTGCCTACGATTTTATGAAAAATGAAATTCCAGGTGTTTCTGAGAAAGAGAAGGGTTACTGGCGTGATGTGGGCACCATAAAAGCTTACTGGGAGGCCAATATGGACCTGAAGAAGATTGACGCCGACTTTAATCTTTACAACAGGCAGTGGCCCATCAGGACGGCAAGCTACGGCGCCCCGCCGGCCAAGTTCTGCTATGACAAACACGGCAGAAGAGGGAGTGTCATAAATTCCGTCGTTTCCGAGGGGTCTATTATCAGGGGAGGAAAGGTCCAGGATTCGGTTATGGGCAGGAATGTTTATATTCACAGCGATTCCAGTATTATAAATTCCATCCTTATGGATGATGTAGAGATTGGGGAGGGGTGCAAGATAAATATGGCCATTATCGACAAGGGGGCCAAAATTCCTCCCGGCACGGAGATTGGCTACAATTATGAAGAGGACAAGAAAAACTACTTTATGGATGAGGAATCAAGCATTATTGTCATTCCTAAAAATGAGTGATGGCGCTCTCTTGTGATTTAGCTCTATGGGAAATGCTCTCTTCTCATGCCTTCGGCGCCTGAGCGCTTCACTGCATCCATAGGGTAAGCTCATGAATTATAAAAAAAGTGTTTTTCTTTTCTCCTGCTGTAACTATTAGAGGAATATTTAATGGGTGGCATGGATGAGACAAAAATAGTTCGTGAAGAATCGTGGTATGCCGGTACGGGTCTCATCCTCGCTATTTTGGCCATTATCATTTTTTTTGTGTCCCTTGCTTCATTTTATGCAATAAAGTACATTAAAGCGAACATGAGGGATGACGTGGAAACCGCCCTTTCTACCGTCCTTTCAACAACTTACCAGGCTTTTAACGGCTGGGCCAATGATCATATCGGTGATTTGCATTACTGGGCTTCCCGTCCCGATGTAAAGCGCTTTGTAAGAGCGCAGCTCGCAGTGGGACGGGAGAAAGAAGAACTTTTTGTTTCACCGGCGCTCCTTGAGTTACGGAAGACCTTTCAGCCCATTCTCAGTGATCATAACGATCTTGGCTTTTTCATTATTTCTCCCGATTATATCAATATTGCTTCCAAAAGAGACGAAAGTATAGGGACAGTCAACCTGCTTGCCGGCAAAGAAGATTACCTTGAAAGAGGATTCAGGGGAAAAAGCTTTGTCACTTCTCCAATGCGGACAGATGTTCCCTTGCCGGACCCGGCGGGTAATCTTTCCATGGAGGAGCCCACCATGTTTCTCGGCGTCCCTGTTTATGACGGCACACAAAGGGTGATGGCGCTTCTTACCGTGAGGATCGATCCCTCACTTGATTTTACACGCATCTTCAAGCTCGGCCGCATCGGTGATTCGGGAGAGAGTTATGCCTTTAACAAAGAGGGCATGCTCATATCGGAGAGCCGTTTCGATGATCCTCTCGTTAAAGCGGGGCTTATAAAGGAGGGGCAGCGGGGCATTCTCAACCTTTCTATTAGAGATCCCGGCGTTAATCTCATGGAAGGCGGGCTTTCGCCGATTTCAAGGGACGAACAGCCCCTGACCCGCATGGTACAAAGCGCTCTCAGGGAGGGAAAAGGATCGGATATGGCCGGCTACCGTGATTACCGGGGAGTGCCTGTCGTTGGCGTGTGGCTCTGGGACGAGCGTTACTATTTGGGCATGACCACAGAAATCGATATGGCTGACGCCTTTCATTCCTACCATATCATCCGCAATGTTCTCATCTATGTGCTTTTGGTAACGGTCTTTCTCTTTATTATTTTTTCACTTCTTCTTATGAAAAGCCGCAGAGAGGCCCTTATCGTGAAAGACAGGGCCGAAGGCCTTGCCCGTAAATCGAAAGAGATGAATGAAATTCTTGAAATGGAAATTTCAGAGAGAGAGCTTGCCGAAGAGGAACTCTGGAACAGTGAAAAGTCGCTTGCCAATGCCCAGAAAATTGCCCATGTGGGAAACTGGGAATGGAACATTGAAACAGGGGAGGTGGCCTGGAGCGATGAGACCTACCGAATATTCGGATACGAACCGCAGTCTTTTGATGTAAGCTATGAAACTTTTTTTGAAAGAATACCTGCTGAAGACAGGGAGACTTTCGACAGAGGGATAAAGGATGCCCTTGACAAGATAAAACCCTTTAACGTGGAGCACAGGGTCCTTCGTATGGATGGGTCCGAGTGCATCGTTAATGAAGAGGGAGAGGTGCACTGCAATGAAGAGGGGAAAGCGGTCTGTGTGATTGGCATTGTTCATGATATTACGGAGCATAAGCGGGCCGAGGCGGAAATAAAGGAGGCAAGGAGGATTGCCGAGACGGCAAATAAGGCGAAAAGTGAATTTCTGGCAAATATGAGCCATGAAATAAGGACACCTATGACGACGATTGTGGGAATGGGCGAACTTCTCTCCGAGACTTCTCTCCTTAAAGAGCAGAGGGAATATCTCTCTGCAATAAACAGGGGTGGTGATAATCTTCTTGCGCTCATCAACGATATTCTTGACCTGTCAAAAATAGAGTCAGGAAAGTTTGAGCTTGAAGCCGTTGATTTTAATCTTGCCGAAGAGATCCAGAAGGTTATTGTTTTGTTTGATTATAAAGTGAAAGAGAAAGGTCTGGAACTGTTTAAAATTATAGACGGCAAGTTACCTCTTAACGTTAAAGGCGATCCCGTTCGTCTGAGGCAGGTGCTCACAAACCTCATCAGTAATGCCATTAAATTTACCGAGAAAGGGAGTGTTACCCTTCACATTTCCCCCCATGGCACATCCTCCGCTGATAGAGATTGTAAGCTGCGCTTTTCAGTGGCCGATACGGGCATCGGGATTTCAGAAGACAAGTTGGAGGAAGTATTTAGTGAGTTCTCACAGGCAGATTCATCGACAACCCGCATTTATGGAGGAACGGGACTCGGCCTTGCCATTTCCCGGAAGCTTGCCCGCATGATGAATGGTGACATTTATGCCGAAAGCCGGCTTGGCGAGGGAACGGTTTTTCATTTTACGGCAAAACTGGAAAGGAGTTCCCTGCAAAAGGAAGAAGTGATTGCCGCCGGAAAGAAAACCCTCTCTGCTGCCGTGCCCCTTCATGCCGTCAAGAGCGAAAAACCGCTCAATATACTCGTTGTGGAAGATTCTGATGATAACAGGCTCATCATCGGTTCCTATCTAAAAGGCCAGTCTTTAAATATCGATTATGCCGAAAACGGCCAGACGGGATTTGATATGTTTACTGAAAAAGCGTATGACCTGGTCTTTATGGATATCCAGATGCCTGTTATGGACGGGTACAGGGCCACATCCAGGATAAGGCATTGGGAGGAAGAAAAGGGGAAGAAGAAAACGCCTGTCATTGCTCTCACAGCCCATGCAATGAAAGAAGAGAAGGAAAAGTGCCTGCTAATGGGTTGCAGTGATTACATCTCCAAGCCGGTGAAAAAGAAGGTGCTTATTGAAACGATAAATTCATATGCAGGGAGACGCTCACATGGCCGATGAAAGTAAAAAGATAGTAGTGCATATAGACCCTGATCTTGAGGCGATTATTCCCAGGTTTATTGAAATAAGAGAGGATGATATGCAGCAAATGCGGGAGGCCCTCGGTAAGGGGGATTTTGACAGTATAGTGAGAATCGGCCACTCCATGAAAGGGGCCGGCGGCAGTTACGGATTTGACGGCATCTCAAAAATCGGGGCTGCCATAGAGTCTGCCGGTAAGGAGGAAAAGGCCGGGGCGATCGAGGCATTGATCTGTGACCTTGCCCGGTATATAGCAAACGTTGAAATTATTTATGACGGGGAATCTTAGCTTTACAAGCGATTAAACGATTCTCAGCCTTTCAGCCTGATAACCGTATCTTCAAGACAATTCACATCATCCGTGTGAGGATAATCGAGATTAAAATGCAGTCCCCGGCTTTCCTTTCGCTTCATGGCAGACATGATGATCAGTTCGGCAACGGTTGCTATGTTTCTTAGCTCCAGCAGGTCGGAGGTAACGATGAAGTCCCAGAAGTAATCCTTTATCTCGGCCTGGATGAGGTCGATTCTTCTTTTTGCCCTTTCAAGTCTTTTATTTGTTTTTACAATGCCTACGTAATTCTGCATGACCCTTCTTATTTCGTCCCAGTTTTGAGAAACGACAACCGATTCGTCACTGTCGGTGGCATTGCCCGGATTCCATGCCGGTATAGCGGGGAAGCTCATTTTTTTTACATCACTCCACGAAGACAGGTCCCGGCAGATCATTTCGGCAAAGACCATGCCTTCCAGGAGGGAGTTGCTTGCCAGGCGGTTTGCGCCGTGAAGGCCGGAACATGAAACTTCACCGCAGGCATAGAGGTTTTTTATATCTGTTCTGCCCCTCATATCGGTCAGTATGCCCCCGCAGAGGTAGTGGGCGGCGGGAACGACAGGAATAGGTTCTTTCGTTATGTCTATTCCGAAGGTGAGGCATTTATCATAGATAGTGGGAAAACGCTCCTTAAGGAAGGTTTCATCTTTATGGCTGATATCAAGGAAGACGCAATCGTCGCCTGTTTTTTTAAGCACACTGTCGATGGCCCTGGCAACAATATCTCTTGGCGCCAGTTCTTTCATGGGATCATATTCCGCCATAAAGGGGGCGCCGTTTTTCAGCTTTAATATGGCCCCTTCTCCCCGAAGCGCTTCGGAAATGAGAAATGATTTTGCCCTGGGGTGAAAAAGGCAGGTAGGGTGAAACTGGAAGAACTCCATGTTCCCGATAGATGCTCCCGCCCTGTAGGCCATGGCGATACCGTCTCCTGTCGCCACATCAGGATTGCTTGTATAACGGTAAACCTTGCCGGCGCCGCCTGTTGCAATGATTGTGGCGCCTGCCATGAACGTGTCTACCCTGTTTTCCTGCTTGTTAAGGACATATGCGCCCAGGCAGCGGTTTCCCGGCGTTTTTTTGCCGAACTTTGCCTCTGTAATGAGATCGACGGCCATATGGTTTTCGTAGAGCATGATTTTTTCATTGCCCGAGATAAAAGAGGTAAGGGCATTCATGATTTCCTTGCCTGTAAAGTCAGAGGCATGGAGGATGCGCCGCTTTCCGTGGCCGCCTTCCTGCCCGAGATCGAAATGGCCGTCGGGACCGGTAGAAAAACGGGCGCCGAATTCAATGAGTTCCCTGATTCTTGCAGGGCCTTCATGAACGACCTTTTCTACAACATCCTGCTTGCAAAGGCCTGCGCCCGCTTTTAGTGTGTCTTTTTCATGGTCATGAAAGGAATCATCATCACTCATAACAGCCGCTACGCCCCCCTGGGCATAAAGGGTGGCCGACTCGCTAAGTGAGCGTTTTGTAACGACAGAGACCGTGCCGAGGCGTGAGAGTTTAATGGCGAGGCTCAGTCCCGCTATGCCGCTCCCGATGATGAGAAAATTGCTCTTAATGTCCAATGGTTAAATAAGCCTCCCCGAAGTCAGGTAAAGACTATAGTTTAGTCACTGTCCTTGTCAAGAAGCTTTTTGCAGCTCAAAGGATTAAAGGATTCCCCTTTTAAATTGACTTGACCATCCCCATTAACTATACTTTTCCTGAAAGAACGGGGACTTCATGGAAAAAGCGACCATATTAGTAGCGGATGATTCTCAACTCTTCCAGGAGCTTTTCCACGATCTCCTTGTTCGCAAAGGTTATGATATCGTTCAGGCCTTTGACGGCAAGGAGGCCCTGGAAATCTTTAACTCAAGGCATCCCCAGGTGGTTATGCTCGATGTGATGATGCCCCGTTTCAATGGTATGGAGGTGCTAAAGCATATTAAGTCCGCCTCTCCCGATACACTGGTCGTCATGATGACGGCCCACGGTTCGGAAGAGACGGCTGTTGAAGCAATGAAGCTCGGTGCTGATGATTATCTCACCAAGCCTGTTTCCTATAAGGAAGTCTTAAGCCTCATTGAAACGCTTCTTGAAAAAAACAGGACGCGCCTTGAGAACATAAGGCTTAAAGAGAAGATTCATGAGACGGAGGCCTACCTGGCCCATCTCATCGACAATGTGAATGAGGCGATTATCTCAGCCGACGAGTCGGGCAGGATCAAGTCATTCAATATTGCCGCCCAGCGATTATGGCATGTTGAAGAAGAGGCAATGCTCGGCCAACCGATTTCGGCGCTTTTTAAAAACAGTTCCGAGAGCGGCTATGTGGATAATATCCTTTCTCTCACAAAGGAGGAAGGGCGCTACAGTGGAGAATTTGTTTTTGTTCGTAAGGGGGAAGGGGATTTCCCGGGATACCTTTCTACCTCGGTCATTAAGGGGGCGAAAGGGAAAAAGGGGGGCGTCGTTGCCGTCATAAGGGACCTGACGAACGAAAAGAGGCTTCGCGAGCAGCTTATTGAATCGGCCAGACTTGCCTCTCTCGGCAAGGTTGTTGACGGCATTGCCCACGAGATAAGAAATCCTCTCATATCGATGGGCGGCTTTGCCAGGCGGCTTGGAAAGGCTTTCCCCGAGGAGAGTGAGTATAAAAAATATTTGCAGATTATTCTCCATGATGTGGGCAGGCTTGAAAAGATGGTCAAGGATATTGAAGCCTATGTGAATTTTACAAAACTTCATGAGCCTGATTTTAAATGTGTTGATCTTATTGAGATTGTCAATGAAGTCCTTGCCGGTTTTGACCTTGAAAATGAAGGGATAGAGGTCAGCCTGGAAAGGGATGACTTGCCCCGCATTTATGCAGATGAGAACCACCTTAGGGAGCTTCTTTTCAATCTCTTTGAGAATGCTGTAGAGGCTATGCCTGATGGAGGCATGCTTAAGGTTGCTCTGGAAAAAGAGGGAAACCTCATTTCAATGCGTGTGGAAGATACGGGCTGCGGCATTCCCGAATCGGCCCTTAAAGATATTTATGACCCCTTTTATACGTCCAAAATGTCGGGAGCGGGCATAGGTCTTGCTAAAGTGTATATGATTATTGAAGAGCACCACGGACATATTCATGTTGAAAGTGAAGAGGGCGAAGGAACCTTAATAATTATGAAGCTTCCCATTGAAAGAAGACAGGCAGTGAGGGTTTTTCATTGAAAATAATGTTGCTCATATTTATTTCCTGCTTGATCCTCACGGGCAATGCCTTTGCCATCGACGGGTTTTACAGTTATGTCGATAAAAAGGGTGTTCTCCATGTGACGAATATTCCTTCCGATCTCCGCTTTACACCCCATGGCGAGCCCGAAAAGAGGCCCGCCCTTTCATCGCAGAGAATGAAGAAGATTATAACACTTGTCGAAAGGGCAGCCAGGAAATATTCCGTCGATCCGCATCTTGTGAAGGCTGTCATCAGGGCCGAATCGGACTTTAATCCCTACGCCGTTTCACGTGCCGGCGCCAAGGGACTTATGCAACTCATGCCCGAAACGGCAGATGCCCTGGATGTAATCAATCCCTTTGATCCCTACGAGAGTATCGAAGGAGGAGTGAGGTATTTACGCTACCTGCTCAACCTCTTTGAAAATGATCTCAAGCTTTCGCTGGCCGCCTATAATGCGGGAAGGACCAATGTCATTAAGTATGGCGGCATTCCCCCCTTTAAGGAGACGAGGAATTACGTGAGGAAGGTACTTGTTTATTATGACGAGTACAGGAAGATGTGAGAGTATTTTGACGATTAAACGATTAAATAAACTAAACTGATATGAAAGAAAATATATACAATACAGCCAATTATCTTACCCTCTCCAGGGTTGTTCTTATCCCGCTCATTATGTTCTGTCTTTTTTTCGAAGGCAAGGTTGCCGCCTTTATTGCGGCCCTCATCTTTGCCGTTGCTTCCGCCACAGACTGGCTCGACGGTTATCTTGCCAGGAAAAACCAGACCGTTTCCACGCTGGGCAAATTCCTCGACCCGCTGGCAGACAAGCTCCTCGTCATGACCACCATGATCATGCTTATCCCTCTCGGACGAATCTCCGCCTGGATTGTCGTTCTTATTCTTGCCCGTGAGATAGCCATAACCGGGCTAAGAGGGGTGGCTTCTTCCGAGGGGATCGTCATTGCCGCAAGCAATCTCGGCAAATACAAGACAGGTTTCCAGATTGCGGCCCTTATCGGTCTTTTGCTCCACTTCAATTATTACGGCATAAATTTCCACATTCTCGGGACCCTTCTTCTCTGGATAGCCCTCGGCCTTACCCTCTGGTCGGGCTACGATTACCTGAAAAAGTTTAAAGAGGTGATTACCAGGTAACTTCAGGTTGCGGATTGCGGATTGCGGGGGAAAGGGTCAGGTGATTGAGCACTTTTTTTAATTGACAAAAAAAATAATTTTGCTATCATTACTCTTCCAAACGCGGGAATAGCTCAGTGGTAGAGCATCGCCTTGCCAAGGCGAGGGTCGCGGGTTCAAATCCCGTTTCCCGCTCCAGAAGATAATAAAAGCCGGTTGCAGTTGCAGCCGGCTTTTTTTTGTTAAAAAAATAATTGTTTATTAAGTCATTCCGCTTCATTTCCATCGAAACAATCCCTTCTTCCCTGCCGGCTTCCATTTCTGAAAAGCGGATTTTCTAAGAGGGCTTTAAGCAAGAATGGAGGGCGAATGATTTTTCAGTTCCCGCGGTGAGTCTGACGATGATGATGGAGAAAACCATGGCCGCCGGGAAAAAGAGAAAGACGGCGACTGATGGTATGTGCCGGATTGTTAAAAAATGCGGCTTTTCCGAATCCGGCTTAATATAGAAGTCCGTAGCCTCTTTATTGTTGCAAGTATCACATGTTTTTTGTTGACTGCCTTCCTTCCCTGTATTAGAATCGGGAAATTCATTTTTTTACTTATGGTGACGGTTATTTAAAGGGGGATAAGGAAAATGAATAATAAAGCCTCTGTATTACTTGTCGATGATGAAGTCAGGCTGCTTGATTCAACAGCAAAGCTGCTGGGCGAAGAATTCCATATTCTAAAGGCCGTTAATGGAAGGCTTGCCTGGAATTATCTCATGGAGATGAAGGCCGATTGTGTTGTTCTGGACATTGTAATGCCTGGAATGACGGGCATTGATCTGCTGGAAAAGAAGAAGCTGCATAAGGATAATACGCCTGTCATTGTGGTTACCGGTGAAAGCAGGCTTAAATATGCTGAATCATGCGCTGATCTGGGCGTTAGCGGTTACATAAGGAAACCTTATGATGTTGAAGTGTTGGCTTGCAGGATAAGAGATATCCTGTCAAGGGGAGCGGGAAAAAAAAGGCCTTACCCCGAGCCAAAGACTTTGATGCACCTCAAGGTGCAAAGCGCGTTGACGTATGTGCAGTATAATTACCAGGAGCCCATTACGCTCAAATTGGCGGCCCGTGAGCTTGATGTTTCGGAAGACCATCTAAACAGGCTTTTTAAAAAAGAGATAGGCAAGACCTTTAATCAGCACCTCATCCGTTTCAGACTTGAAAAAGCAAAGGAACTCTTATCTGAAACTCCCTTTCCCCTGAAGGAAATCGCAGAAACAGCAGGTTTTGGCCGGATACAGGGTTTTTATCAGCAATTTAAGAAATCCATGAACATGACGCCCGGTGAATATCGCCTCAAATGTTCGAAATGGCGGGTTCGGGAGAATTATAAGCGCTAAATAGTGTCCATCGAGAAACTATAATAAATGAAACTTTGTTTTCAATTCGGAAAGGAGGGATTTTTTGCAAGGTCAAGGAAATCAAGGGTTTCGCCGAGTTGTACTACTGTACATGGCACAAGCAAAGCCGAAGATTGACGCAGAGATTGCGAAAAAGCACCCTTGACCGATGAAAACTAAATAGAAGGGGAAAAGAGAAAACCGTTTTCAAAATTTACAGTATGGGCCTGTTGCCACTCAAGAAAATCGATATAAATATCGATTTTCTTGAGCAATTTCTTTCGATATTTTTATAACTATAGGAAATATAAGAGAAAATGAGCTAGTTCAAAATCTTTAAACTTCTTTTGTTTCCGGGGCAAGCTGTGAGGCGCAAGAGCGGTAAACATTGTTATAAATTAGTCACTTACTTCAGGTGGTACAAAAATTGCGGGCATCTTGAGGTTCTGAGCTTTCTCTGCCACATATTTTATAAAAATTCTAATAAAAAGGTGTTTATAAATTGATAACAGACAGATTAAACGTTTTTTTAACTTTCCTCTTTTTTTCCTTTTTGAGTCTTTGTTGTTTTTCAGGGATTGCTTATGCCGGTTCCTTTACTGCATTTGGCCCGGAAGTGTTTCATCGTCTAAACGGCAGCCCTGTTACGGAGATAAGGCATTTTTCACTTCTAAATCCCGGCACAACTTATACTTTACAGGTTTTTAACGGCGGCCTGGCGGATGATACCTATGAGAAGGTGTCAAGCTCAGTCATCACTTTGAACGGGATAGAAGCCGTCGGGCCGAGTAATTTTAATCAGAACGTTTCCCTTGTTGAGGCCGGGCTTTTTCCGGAGATCGATAATGAGCTGTCCGTAGAGCTGCGCGGCAAGCCCGGCGGGGCCGTTACCATCTACATTATCGGTGAAGATAACGATCTTCCCTCTATTACTGCTTCTATCGATCATGCCGCCAATATGAGCGGCTGGCACAAAAACGATGTAACCGTGACTTTTACCTGCAGTGACGCAACGTCGGGTATTCAAAGCTGCCCAGATCCTGTGACTGTTACCCTGGAGGCCGCCGCACAGGTAATTTCCGGGACAGCCATCGACTATGCGGGAAACAGCGCCACGGCAAGTGTCGAAGTCAGCCTCGACAAAACGCTGCCTCTCCTGGAGGGTTCCATTTCGCCTTTACCCAATAGCAATGGCTGGAATAATACGGATGTGACCATTAATTTTGCCTGCAGCGACCTTTTGTCGGGCATTGCTTTTTGCTCTCCCCCTATTCCTGTTGCTGCCGAGGGTGGAGGACAGTTGTTTGAAGGGGAGGCGACAGATGTTGCCGGGAATAATATAAAGACGACGGTATTGGTCAACCTCGATAAAAGCCTTCCTTCCCTGGAAATTCTCTCACCTCTTGAAGGAGCATTTACCAATAGTTTGACAATAGATGTATCAGGTACGGCATCGGACCTTTACAGTCAGGTCGAATGGCTTACCGTTAACGGTGCGGCCATTCCCCTGTCGGCTGATAGCTATTCAACGTCAGTGGCGCTTAACGAGGAAGGAACGAATGTTATAACAGCGATTGCCACGGACAGGGCCGGAAACGGCATTGAAAAATCGAAATCCGTCATTCGTGATACGGTGTCGCCTGTTGTAGCGATAACTTCGCATGTTGACGGTGTCTATCTCAATACGCCGACTATCTCAATCAGTGGTTCAATAAATGACCTTAATACTGCTTCAGTGACGGTTAATGGTTTATCCGCAGATTTCACAGATGGCGCAGAT
>Ga0224514_10000392_pt1 | contig 12679 bp, 14 predicted proteins | sample SF_May12_sed_USG_3_FD_169107 | JGI IMG/M metagenome (GOLD analysis project Ga0224514, IMG submission 169107) | Sediment microbial communities from San Francisco Bay, California, United States - SF_May12_sed_USGS_24 | ecosystem: Environmental > Aquatic > Marine > Sediment | place: USA... | reverse complement strand
CTGCCGGGAAGCCTCCGACAACGATGCGAAAAACAGCAACGCCAGGACTACAACCGCATTGCGCTTCACAGCTACCCTCCATGGCCCCTTTATTGTTTTCTGCCCGCCGCCTCGGCCTCGATAAATATACGCCGGACCTCGGGGTAAGTAGTTTTTATCGCGCGGTCCATGGCGGCAATTTCGCGCTCCAGTTGCCCGACCAGCATTTCGTCACGAAAATCCATGCTGATGTTAACCAGGATATACTCCGGCCCCATGTGCATGGTCAGCACCTCGTTGACGTGTTCCACGCACGCGCACTCACTGGCAAGTCGACGAACGCCCTCGACCACGTCATGGCTGGCAGACTCGCCAATCAACAGGCTCTGGGTCTCGACTGCCAGCCACACGGCGGTACCGCCCAGGATCAGGCCGATTATGATCGAGGCAATGGCATCAAACTGCACGATGCCGGTCAACTGGCTCAACAGGATACCGGCAAAGGCCGCTACCAGGCCGAGCATGGCTGCCGAGTCCTCGAACAAAACCACGAACATGGTCGGGTCCTTGCCTCGCTTCACCGCCTCGAAGTATCCCAGCGAACCCTTCACCTTGCGGAACTCCTTCAGCGCGACCGACCAGGCAATGCCTTCGAACAGCATCGCCAGCCCCAGCACGATGTAGTTGATGGTCGGGTTCTCCAGTTGCGCCGGGTGCAACAGGTGCTTGATGCCTTCGTAGATCGAGATGCCGGCACCAACCGCGAAGATCAGGATCGCCACCACGAAACTCCAGAAATACACCTCCTTGCCATGGCCGTAGGGAAAATCCGGTCCGGGCGGACGTTTCGAGCGCTTGATCCCCACCAGCAGCAACACCTGGTTGCCGGTATCGACCAGCGAGTGGATGCCCTCGGACAACATGGCAGAGCTGCCGGTTACAGTCGAGGCGATAAACTTGATCACCGCGATCAGGGCATTGCCTACCAGCGCGGCATAGATGACTTTCTTTGATGCGGCAGACACGATGGCTCCCGGTAAGAATTTTCAGTGGCGCTATCTTACTAAATTATCGAGTACCGGGGCAGGCGCGCATGAAAGCCGTTCAGGTCCAGGAGGAAGATCGGGCAGGCTTTGTCTATCAAGCTGGGAAACGGAAAGCGCGGCAGATCCAGGAAACCAGAAACCTGAAAATTATACCGATCCCTTTTATTCATTCCAGGCTCACATAGCAGCCAACCTCGAAGGGAGGCGAGCAAACGGCGTAGAAGACAAGGTCATCATTGCCAGTATTACTGATGCGCTGCGCCGCATCAGCCGGTATGCGTACGACATCACCCTCACAGACTTCAACCGGCTGCAGGTCGCCGATTTCAACACGCCCTTCTCCCGAAACGATGATATAGCGCTCACTGATCCCTTTTAACTTGTGCCAGGCCGTCGTGACATCGGGCTCAACCCTTGCGCGCGCAATCGAAACCAGCTCATCCCCGGCATCATTGGCGACTTCCGTGATGTGGCAGCGCTCCGGCGTTGGAAATTCAACAGCCGCATCATGCTTCCTGACTTCCGCCCGCATAATTATCTCCATCTGACAGAGAACCCGGAAACAATGACCGTTTGACCATGACTAGTCAATCAAGCCTGCCCCCATCGATCTTGTGATAAATTCTCCGTTAAATGCCGGGCTGGCATTTCGCGGGAAATGGATATAGTTTCACCTGCATGCGCAAACACCCACGCTGGCATTACTTCATTCCGCTCGCCGCACTGCTGGCCATAGCGACTTTATGGTCCTGCTCCACCAGTCCACCGCACAATCTCCACGACAGTTGCGATATCTTTGACGACAAGGGAGGCTGGTACAAAGATGCCAAGCACGCATATGAAAACTGGGGTCTTCCGATCCATGTTCAGCTTGCAATCATCTACCAGGAATCGAAATTCGTGGATGATGCCAAGCCACCGCGCGACTACCTACTGTGGGTCATCCCCTGGGGACGCGTGTCATCCGCCTACGGCTATGCCCAGGCCAAGGACGAGACCTGGGACTGGTACCGGGAGAAATCCGGCAACCGCTTCGCGGACCGCGACGACTTTACCGATGCCGTGGACTTCATCGCCTGGTACGGCAACATGAGCCACCGCATGCTGGGGATCTCCAAATGGGACGCCTACAGTCAGTACCTGGCATACCACGAAGGTCAGGGCGGCTACAAACGCAAGACCTACAATAAGAAACCCTGGCTGATCAAAGTCGCGCGCCAGGTAGACGACCGCGCAAAACGCTACCACGCCCAGCTGGCGCAGTGCGAAGACGAACTGGACAACGGCTGGAGCCTGTGGCCGTTTTAACAACCAATAGCAACCAATAGGGTCAGACCCCATTGATATGCCAAACAATTGTCGAATCAATCGAGTCTGACCCTATTGGTTCCCATGTACTTTGAAATCGCCTCCGTCACTGTATCGATACCACTGCTGCTGGGATGGGGCATGCTGGTCGGTTTCGTGTTCTCAACCGTGGGTGCTGCCGGCGGCATCCTGGCATCAGTCGGCATGGTCTCGGTGTTTGGCCTGCAGGACCCGAACCTGGTCAAGCCGATGGCCCAGGCCATGACACTGGTGACACCACTGGTGGCCGTACCGCTTTACATGCGTCAATGCCGGGTGGTGTACCGGCTGGCACTGCTACTGGGGGCGGGTGGCGTGCTGGGTGCGGTAATCGGCAGCAGTCTCTCGCACCGACTGCTGGCGGACATGAGCCTGTTCCGGCCGGTGTTTGCGGTGCTGGTGTTTTTCATCGCCGCGCAGCTGTTATGGCAGATTGTCAGATCGACATCAGGCACGACCGAACTGACACACACCATGCAAGCTTCCGAATCCTTCGAACGCGAGGTAAAGGCCGGTGGCGATTTGTGCGACAAGGGTGTGCAGTGCCTCGAGGCCGGCATCAAGCGCTTTGTGTTCAGTTTTGGCGACGTACGATTCGGCTTCAATCCCATGCTGCCATTCCTGGCAGGCCTGCTGGTCGCCATGCTGTCATCGGCACTGGGTGTCGGTGGCGGCTTTCTGCTGGTGCCGTTCATGAGTATCGTCATGCGGTTGCCGATGTACATCATTGCCGGCACCTCGGCGCTGGCAATTCTGATTCATTCGACCATTTCCATTAGCAACTACATACGGCTGGGCATCCAGCTGGACCTGTCCATGCTGGCCATCCTTGTTGCCGGTGTGGTTACCGGCTCCACGCTCGGGCCCATGCTCAGCAAGCACCTGCCCGAGAACGGGTTACGTGCGCTGCTGGCCGGCATTCTGGTGTTGATCGGGCTGCGCTATGCGGGGATTTTTTGACGGCTACAGAAAAACAGGAGGCATTATTTAGCAACCTTGCAACAACCATGCTGTCTGACCCTGTAGTTGGCACGCGAAGATATCAGGAGGCTGACATGCAGACAGTCGTCGTGTTATTGGGCGCCGCGTTGTTGCTATTGCTCAGTGGTTGCTACGGCCACTACCCTGGCAGTTACCGGCATTATTCAAGCGATTATTACTATCCTTCCTATAGTTATGGCCATCATGGGTATTCCTACGGACATCACGGTAATCACCGGCAGCGCCACTCGGGACACCATTACTCTCACTCAAGCCGACATCACCGTTATCACTAAATAAAGGGCCGGATACGTTTTTCGAAATGGAAAACACGTCCGGCCCCTATAGTCATTGATCAGCCATCCTGACGCACAAGTTCCACGCGACGGTTCTCGGCACGACCTTCAACCGAGCCATTGTCGGCCATCGGCTGCTCTTCACCGTAACCGGCCGGCTGCAGGTTGTCACTTGTGACGCCCCTGCCCACCAGGTAATTCACGACAGATGCCGCGCGGCGCTGCGACAGGTCCTTGTTGTAGACCGCCTCGCCCTGGTTGTCCGTGTGACCGGCAACCTGTACCCGGATGTCCGGGTTGGCAACCAGCGTTGTAGCCACACCGTCGAGTATTGCCAGTGATCCGTCTGTCAACTCATCCGAGTCGGTGTGGAAATTGACGCCGCGCAGCACAATAGCCGCCTCGACTTCACAACCGAAGGCATCCACCTGAGCGCCGGGCGCGGATTGCGGGCATAAATCACTGGCATCGACAATGCCGTCGGCATCAGCGTCGGCCGGCGCGGCCACATCGACAACCGGTTCAACCGGCGCAGGAGGCGGCGCGACGTAGGCGACGTTCATGGGTGCATAGGGATAGCCGTAACCATAGTAATGACGGTTATATCCATAACCGTGCATCCGGCTGTTTGCATTACCCCGGAAGGAGAAATTGAAATCCATATCGCCCATCATGTCGCCAACCCCGTCGAAGGGTCCCCAGTTGGAACCACCCGGACCGTAATAGTTACCCGGGCCCCACCAGGCACTCGCCTGCAGCGGAAGGAGCATGCCGGCGACCAGCGCCAGACCCGCAAAAATACGATAATTAACTGTTTTCATTTCTCTTTCTCCTGATATGAATGTAGAACCACCTTATATATTATTGTTTTATTATATTCGTATATTCTATCGAATGAAAGGGGCTGTTTTCCGCGAGCCACAGAAGAAACCATGAAACGAACAGGGAGGCGTAATAACTATCCGCGTAATTCGGGGCAAGCCCGCTTACCGGGAAAGGATTGTGCTGATTATCGATGCCGGCAACCAGCCGCCAGCTACCGGGGCGTTGAACTGCAAAATGTATCCCGCCTTTTATTGCCCGAATTATTTCTCCAGCAGTTCCCGCATGCCCCTGATCTTTTCTCGCTGGGCCCGGGTGACCTCGGGATATTGCAAATCCAGCTTACTTAACGAATCGACGATGATCGACGCCACACTCAGCCGCATAAAGGACTTGTCGTCGGCCGGTATCGCATACCAGGGCGCCCAGGGACGCGAGGTTTCATTCAACGCTTCTTCATAGGCGTGCATATAGTCCTGCCAGTGGCTCCGCTCCTTGACATCACCGGCGGAAAATTTCCAGTTTTTATGCTGCTCATCGATCCGCGACAGGAAGCGTCGCTTTTGTTCCTCAGGCGAGACATTGAGCCAGAATTTGAGTATCACCGTACCGTTACGGGCGAGGTGTTTTTCATGGTCACGGATGGACTCGAAACGCTCCTGCCAGAGCGTGCCCAGGTCCAGCTTGTGCGGCAGTTTCTGCCCCTGCAGGTATTCCGGGTGCACGCGCACCACCAGGGTTTCTTCATAATAGCTGCGATTAAAGACACCGATACGGCCGCGCTGCGGCAGGCGTTTTGCACTACGCCACAGAAAATCGTGGTCCAGTTCCTCGGCACTGGGTTGCTTGAACGAACACACCTGGAAACCGGCCGGGTTGACCCCGCTGAGTACGGCACGAATGGTGCTGTCTTTACCGGCCGCATCCATCGCCTGAAAAATCAGTAATACCGAATATTTGTCCGAGGCATACAGGCGACGCTGCAAATCATCCAGCTCATCGACCAGACCGGCCAGCTTCTTTTTGTAGCTTTTCTTGTCAGGCACATCATCAACGGCTGTAGGCATGTCCGCCCGCATAAATGAACCGTCAAAGGGAACCAGCCAGGGGCTGTTGATTGCTTCAAACACCTTTAATACCCGCTAAAAAACCGACGCACTCAACTCGTGCACCGCCGTCAGCATCTCCGCGTCATCGGTTAATGCCTCTGCAATACAACTGCGACACGCCACCACCGGGTTCACACCGTCGGCGATCAGCTTTGCGGCATGTACCAGCAGCCTTGTACTCGCACCCTCTTCCAGGCCGCTGCCTTTCAGGTTACGCGTCATCTGTGCGAACTTGATCAGTTGTTCAGCAGTGGCCTGGTCGATGCCGGTTTCGTTCACCAGGATTTTTGTTTCCAGTGCGGCCGACGGGTAATCGAACTCCAGCGCCACGAAGCGCTGGCGGGTGGATTGCTTTAGATCCTTCAGCACGCTCTGGTAGCCGGGGTTATAGGAGATCGCCATACAGAACTCGGGGCCGGCCTCGATCACCTCGCCGAGTTTTTCCATCGGCAGTACGCGGCGGTCGTCGGCAAGCGGGTGGATGACCACGGTGGTGTCCTTGCGTGCCTCGACGATCTCGTCCAGGTAGCAGATGGCGCCGTTGCGCACCGCGCGTGCCAGCGGGCCGTCGACCCAGACGGTTTCACCGCCGGTGATGAGGTAACGCCCGACCAGGTCGGAGGCGGTCAGGTCGTCGTGGCAGGATACCGTGATCAGTGGCAGTTTCAGGCGCCAGGCCATATGTTCCATGAAGCGCGTCTTGCCGCAGCCGGTCGGGCCCTTGAGCAGGATAGGTAATTGATTTTTATAGGCGGCTTCGAAGACGGACAGTTCATCGCCCACCGGTTCGTAGTAGGGCTCCTGCTCGATGAAATATTCTTCCGGCTTGATGGTACGGACGGTCACGCGGGGCTCCTCTGGGTGGTATCGCTGCGGTCTGGCTGAATCTTGCCACAGTGGGGGTTGAGAACACAGGCTTGGGGGGCGATCGGGGCTGGGTCCCCGCCTTCGCGGGGATGACGGTAAAAATATCGCGGATGAGATCCGCTCCTACGGGAGACCGGGTAGACGACAGAGGGAATCGCGCCTGCAAGGCGCTCCTACAGAGACAGGGCACGGTGGCGGCAATCGCGGATGAGATCCGCTCCTACGGGAGGCCGGGGGAGACGACAGAGGAAATCGCGCCTGCAAGGCGCTCCTGCAATACCGTCCGATTCGAGTAGGAGCGCCTTGCAGGCGCGAATCAATCAAGGCCAGCGCAGATTCATCGCCGGGGAGGGGCAAAATCGGGGCCTGATCCAACCTTATATATAGTTTCTATTTCGCTATCGTAAATTTCGATAGTCACACCCCCCCCTGAATATGGCGCCGAAAAGACAGACCCTGTATCTTTGGCGGTCCTGATTTTCCGGTTCCTTTCCCTGGCGCGCAGGCAGTTGGCGCAAGCCACCGGGGCCGACAAGAATCTATATAGAATTCATAAGGTTAAACGCGCCCTGAGCGTTTTTTGGAGGTCTATCAATGTCGGATGTAATCGCAACCAACCAGACCATTCTGGTGGTGGGAGGCGGCATCAGCGGTGTCACTGCCGCCATCGAGGCTGCCGAATGCGGCAAGCAGGTCATTCTCGTGGAAAAGAACCCGTCCCTGGGTGGCCGGGTCAGCCAGCTCTACAAGTATTTCCCCAAGCTGTGCTTCCCGTCCTGCGGCATGGAAATCAACCTGCGGCGCGCCAAGGCCAACCGTAACCTGACCGTGCTGACCATGACCGAGGTGTCCGCGGTCAACGGTGAGTCCGGCAACTACAGCGTCACACTGAAGACCAGCCCGCGCTACGTGAACGAAAACTGCACCGCCTGCGGCGAGTGCGAAAAGGCCGTCGAGGCCGAGTTCGCCAGCGAATACGACTACGGCATGAAAAAGCGCAAGGGCGCCTACCTGCCGTTCAACATGGCCTACCCGCAGCGCTACGTGATCGACCCGAACATGATCGGCACCGATGATGCCCAGAAGGCGAAGGACGCCTGCAAGTACGACGCCATCGATCTCGACATGCAGGAATCCGAGACCACGCTGACCGTCGGCGCCGTCATCTGGGCCACCGGCTGGCAGCCGTATGATGCTGACAAGATCCAGCCCTACGGCCATGACCGTTACGACAACGTCGTCACCAGTGTCGAGTTCGAGCGCATGCTTGATCCGTTCGGCCCGACCGGCGGCAAGATCGTGCGCCCGTCCGACGGCAAGGAAGCAAAGGATGTCGCCTTTATCCAGTGCGCCGGTTCGCGTGACCGCAACCACCTCAAGCACTGTTCACGCATCTGCTGCATGGCCACGCTGAAGCAGACTACTTACCTGCGCGAGAAGTACGAGGACGACTTCAAGGCCAGTGTCTACTACATCGACATCCGCGCCATCGACCGCATCGACGATTTCTACCAGAACGTGCAGGCCGACGAGAATGTCACCTTCATCAAGTCCAAGGTCGCCAGCATCACCGAGGACAAGGACACCGGCAACCCGATCCTGCACGGCGTGAACACCGAGGGTTATCACCGCTACAGCAACCCGCATGACCTGGTCGTGCTGGCCGTCGGCATGGAGCCGAGCGTGGCGAAGAGCGATTTCCCGATCGACGTCGTGGTCAACGACAACGGCTTCATCGAAGCTGACGAGAAGAATGGCGGCATCTTCGCGGCCGGATGTTCATCCGACGCGCTGGATGTGAACCGCGCGGTACAGAGCGCAACGGCCAGTGCATTACGTGCAATCCAGGTGATTAACCGGGTTGCCGGAACGGAGGGTTAAACAGTGTCAGACGAAATCAAAGTAGGCGCCTATATCTGCAAGGGCTGCGGCCTGGGCGACCGGCTCGACTGCGGCCAGCTTGCCACCATCGCCGAGCGCGAGGGCAAGGCCAACCTGGTACGCGAACACGACTTCCTGTGCAACGCCGAAGGCGTGGCCATGATCCAGAACGACATCGACAACGAGGGTGTCAACAAGGTCATGATCGCGGCCTGTTCACGGCGCTCCAAGAACGATGCCTTCAACTTCGACAATGTCGCCATCAGCAGGGGCAACCTGCGCGAGGGCGTGATCTGGACCCGTCCGGACACCGACGAGGCACGCGAGACCACGCAGGAAATGGCTGCCGACTACGTGCGCATGGGCTGCCAGGAAATCAAGTACATGGCGCTGCCGCATGCCAACGAGGAAGCGGCCAGCAACAACAACCTGCTGATTGCCGGCGGTGGTATTGCCGGCATGACGGCCGCCATCGAGGCCGCGGCGGCCGGTTACCCGGTCACCATCGTCGAGAAGAGCGGTCAACTGGGCGGCGGCGCAGCGTTTGAATACAAGCGCATTCCGGAGTCCGCGCCCTACGCCGAGCTGGAAGACAACGGCGTGGCCGGGATGGTTGCGAAGATCGAAGGCGACAGCAAGATCACCGTGCATCTCAACTCAACGATTACCAAGACCAGTGGTGCACCGGGTCGTTTCTCGGCGGATATCTCCACCGAGTCCGGTTCCACCAGCACGGGAAACTTCGGCGCCATCATCATGGCCTCGGGTGCGCGCAACTACGACGCGAACCAGTTGCCGGAACTCGGTTACGGCAAGACCCCGGACGTGGTCGACCAGACCGGCCTGGAGAAACTTGCCGTGGAAGCCAACGGCGGCCCGATCAAGCGCCCGTCCGACGGCAAGGTCGTTGAGAACGTGGTGTTCGTGCAGTGTGCCGGCCAGCGTTCCACCCAGGAAGGCCACCTGCCTTACTGCTCCGGTCACTGCTGCCTGACCTCGATCAAGCAGGCGATGTACTTCAAGGACCAGAACCCGGAAGTCGACACCAACATCATCTACACCGACCTGCGCACCCCGGGTGCCGGCGGCGAGGACTTCTATCGCAGCGGCCAGCAGAAGGGCATCACCTTCACCAAGGGCACAGTGAGCGAAGTCACCGCGGGCAGCAACGGTCCCGAGGTCAAGTTCAATGACCTGATCCTCGACCAGGAAGTGAACGAGAGCGCCGACCTGGTGGTACTGGCCACTGGCCAGATCCCGAACTCCGGTGTCGACGTTGATGCGCCGGAACCGGAAGAAGGCGCACCGGAAGTGTCGGTTGATTCCATCCTCAACCTGACCTACCGCCAGGGCAAGGACCTGCCGCACCTGAAGTACGGCTTCAACGACTCACACTTCATCTGCTTCCCGTATGAAACCCGCCGCACCGGTATCTACTCCGCCGGCCCGGTACGCCGCCCGATGGACATGGCACAGGCCAAGGAAGACGCCACCGGCGCAGCCCTCAAGGCCATCCAGGCACTGGAGAACGCCAAGCTCGGCCGCGCCGCGCACCCGCGTTCCGGTGACCTGTCGTTCCCCAACTTCCGCAAGGAAGGCTGCACGCAGTGCAAGCGCTGCACGGTGGAATGCCCGTTTGGCGCCATCGACGAGGACGAGGAACGTTACCCGCAGTTCAACGAGGCACGTTGCCGCCGTTGCGGCACCTGCATGGGCGCCTGCCCGGTGCGCGTGATCTCGTTCGATAACTACTCGGTCGAAACCGTCGGCCAGCAGCTCAAGAACGTCGACATGCCTGACGAGTTTGACGAGAAGCCGCGCATCCTGGTGCTGGCCTGCGAGAATGACGCCTACCCGGCACTCGACATGGCCGCGCAGAACGGCAATCACTACTCGCCATATGCCCGCGTTATACCGGTACGCTGCCTTGGCTCGGTCAACACCATCTGGGTGACCGACGCACTGAACAGCGGCTACGACGGCATCGTGCTAATGGGCTGCCAGAAGGGCGAAAATTACCAGTGTCACTTTGTGAAGGGTTCCGAGATCGCGCACACCCGCATGAGCAAGATCGATGACACGCTGGAATCACTGAGCCTCGAGAAGGAACGCGTTGCAACCTACGAAGTCGCCATCACGGATATCGAACGTGCCCCGCAACTCATTAACGACATGGCCGAGACCGTTGAAAAAGTCGGCATGAGCCCGTTCAAGTTCTAGGAGATAACAATGACTGATGCCAATCAACAAATGGTCGAACAGTACCGCAACAACTTCCTCCGCGAAGTCGAGGACAATGTTGAGGAAGGTGGATGGGTGAAGATGTGCATGCAGTGCGGCGTGTGCTCCGGCTCCTGTCCGCTGGGTCCGCACTGGGATCACCCGCCGCAGGAACTGTTCATGATGATCCGCGCCGGCAAGCGCGACGAGGTACTGCAGTCCAGCTCCATGTGGATGTGCACCTCCTGCTACAACTGCATCGTGCGCTGCCCGCGTGAACTGCCGATCACGCACATCATGCACGGCCTGGCGCATTACGCGAAACGCCTCGGTATTGCCCCGAAGAACCAGCCGACCCACAAGTTCGCGCAGTTGTTCTGGAACAACCTGACCAAGACCGGTCGCGTCAACGAGCTAAAACTGGGCCTGGCGCTCTACTTCATGAACGGCATCAGCGAAGGCATCAAGACCTCGCTGAAGATGAAGGACGTCGGCCTCGGCATGATGATGACCAAGCGTCTCAGCCCGATGGAGCTGATCGGTGGTCACAAGTGCAAGGACACCAGCGGCCTGCAGGCAATCCTGAAAAAGGCAGAAGAACTCGAGGCCGCGCGTATCCCCGTGGCCGGCAAGTGAGGAATTAAATCATGTCCAAGAAATCCTATTCATTCTATCCCGGCTGTTCCTCACAGAAGGCGGCGTCTGCGTCCAACTACATGGTATCGGTTGACTCCATGTGCGACACGCTGGACATCGAACTCAACGAGATCCCGGACTGGAACTGCTGCTCTGCCTCAATCGGTTATGCCGGCGGTGGCGAGCTGCCGCGCCTGGCACTGAGTGCCCGTAACATGGCTATTTCCGAAAAGGAAAATCCCGGCCAGGATATCGTCGCCACCTGCGCCGCCTGCTGGCTTGCCACCAAGGAGACCCAGGAGCGCCTGCACGATAACGACAAGCTGATGGCGGAAACCAACGAGGCGCTGTCTGCGGCCGGCCTCAAGGTGGAAGGCAGCCAGAAAGTCCGTCACATGGTGGAAGTTCTGATCGAGGACTTCGGTTACGACGAACTCGGCAGCCACGTGAAGAAGCCGCTGGACGGTATCAAGATCGCCGGTTATGTCGGATGCCAGACCAACCGTCCGTTTGGTATCGACGGCGAATCCTACGAGAACCCGAAATACCTCGACAAGCTGGTCGAGACCATGGGCGCCGAACCGATCGAGAACTACGACAAGAAGGTGTCCTGCTGTGGCGGTGCACTGGCCTTCTCCGAGCCTGAAAAGAGCCAGGCACTGATCAAGGACATCATCGAGTCTGCCTATGACGGTGGCGCCGACATGATCGTCACACCCTGCCCGGTGTGCCAGATGAACGTCGAGGTCTACCAGAACCACATCAACCAGAAGTACAAGACCAACTTCAAGATGCCGGTGGTGTACTACTCCACGCTGATGAGCGTCGCCTACGGCAAGAGCGGCAAGGAAGCGGGCCTGGACGGTCAGTGGATCAAGGCCAAGCAGCTGGAAGAGATCGCCTCGAAGTAAATGCGTTACAGGGGACAGGTTTTGAACCTGTCCCCGCACTGTATTAAAGCCCCTCACCGAGGGGCTTTTTTTGCCGCACAGGCGGAGGACAGGAAATGCGTTACCGTATCGGTGCATCGCCCGAGCAGATGACCACCCCGCCGGACCAGGGCGTCCTGTCCGGCATCGCGGGGTTGAGTTTTCTGATCGGACTGGGCTTTGTGGTTGCGGGCCTGAAGAGCCGGCACTACTGGCTCACCATCTGGGGCACCGGGTTGTCGCTTTCCAGCATCGGCTACCTGTGTTTCGTGTACCTGTGAAAACTGCCTGTACAGAACGCGACCGGCTGCTGACCCCGGCTTTTACACTCTGGTATGATGATGCGCCCGGTACCGGCACGGTATCGAGAACTGCTAGCCGTTACGACCCATGACAGACCACCGCATCGAAGACATCAACATCAGTGCCGTCAAGCGCTTGATTACGCCGCTGGCGCTGAAGCAGCGCCTGCCGATCACGGCAAAGGTGGTCGACTCGGTGGTCCGCAACCGTGCCATCGTGCACGACATTCTCGATCGCAAGGACAAGCGCCTGCTGATGATAGT
>Ga0224514_10000391_pt1 | contig 12696 bp, 12 predicted proteins | sample SF_May12_sed_USG_3_FD_169107 | JGI IMG/M metagenome (GOLD analysis project Ga0224514, IMG submission 169107) | Sediment microbial communities from San Francisco Bay, California, United States - SF_May12_sed_USGS_24 | ecosystem: Environmental > Aquatic > Marine > Sediment | place: USA... | reverse complement strand
TGCCTGTTCGATGGTAGAGGGGCCACCTGTAAGCACAGTTGGTATTTGATATTGCTCTGCCGCGTAGTCAATTACTTGTGAATAACCTTCAACACTCCAGTTACGATAGGCCATGCTGGAGCAGGGGCTGATTACCATGAAAGGTTTTTGGGGCAGCGGGCGATTCACCTCGTCATACGCAGCAGTCGGAATGGGGATATTCCATTGCAGTAGTTTCTCCTCGATTCCCAGTGCCTCGAGGAAACCAAAGAAGCTGTCCATGACATGTTGTTTGGGCTTATGAGCAATGCGAGCATTGGTAAATAACCACTGCAGGTCGTTGGCGCGCTGCCTGTCAAAACCAAGACGGATATTTGCCGGTACCAGCCGACTTGCCAGGCTGGCGCGTAGAGACATTTGCATGTGTAGCAGCACATCAAAATGCCGGTGTTTCATTTGCTGGCGTAACTCGCGATAAGACTGAAATCCCTTTGCCTTGTCAAAGATGATAAACTCAATGCCAGGTATATCGCCGACCAGGCTATGTTCAAGCTTGCCAATGATCCAGGTAAGTTTGGTATCGGGCCAGACCTGCTGCAGGGTGCGGACTATTGGCAAGGTATGACAAATGTCCCCAACGGCGGATAGACGCAGGATGCAGAGCGTAGCGGGTGGTGACGTTAAAGGTAAGGCCATTAATGCAAGCGGTTGAAGTCAAAAAAGATAATCGTTATATCCTATACGATGCGGACTGCATTGAAAATCCCGAGTTGCTTGGTTTTGATGCGGATTACTGGGCATCACAGAATGCAATTATGGGTTTTGCTGAGGGGCGTGGCACTACCTTTTTCATTCAGCATGCTGATGGAGACTACGTCCTGCGACATTACCGACGTGGCGGCATGATTGCTCGATTATCGCCTGATCAATATATTTGGACCGGGCTGCGGCGAACCCGGGCCTGGCGTGAGTGGCATCTGTTGGCACGAATGCAGGAAATGTGGTTGCCAGTGCCACAACCAGTTGCGGTGCAAGTAGTACGACATGGAATGCTATATAGCGCTGATATTATGACTCGGCGTATAAATCATGCAAACACACTTGCCGATGAGTTGGGCCGACATGCGCTGACCGGAGAAAATTGGCAAGAGCTGGGAAAAATGATTCGGCGCTTTCATCGCCACGGTATCTGGCATGCTGATCTCAATGCCAACAATGTATTACTTAATAACAATAAGCAGATTTTTCTAATTGATTTTGATCGCGGCCGCCTGCGCCAGCCCGCACACCAATGGCAACAAGCAAATCTAGAGCGCCTGAAGCGTTCTTTGCTGAAACTGCAAAATCGTGCAGATAGTTTTTATTTTACAGCGTCCGATTGGCAGACACTTCTCGATGGTTACTTGGTAGAAGAATTGGGTTGAAAAACCGGCAATAGTGTTTCAAGTTCCATTAGATATCGCTCTGCCATATCACCGGCATCTGACATCAGGGCCAGGCCTTGCGCTCCCAAGGCATTAGCCCGTTCCGGTTCACTTAATAAGCGGGCGATAGTCGCACACAGTTCCGCGTCTGTTTTTACTTGCTGACAAGCATCATACTGCACGAACAATGCGGCTTCGTTACTGAAGTTATCCATATGGGGTCCAAAAATGACCCCTTTGCCGGCGCGTGCCACTTCCAGAATATTCTGTCCACCAAAAGGTTTTAATGAGCCACCCATAATGACGAATTGACTTCCGGCAATGAACTGGTTGAGTTCACCAAACGTATCCGCCAGGTAAATTTGCGTGTGTTCAGTGATCGGTTCGTTGCGGCTGCGAACAGCGATATTCAGATCCAGCGGTTTAAGGTCTCGCAAGATCTGCGACAATCGTTTTGGGTGTCGTGGCACAATGATAAGAAAACGTTTTTCTGGTGCTAGTTTCTTCCAGCATTCCGCGATCAAGTGTTCTTCACCCTCACGGGTTGAAGCCGCCAATATGTAAGGACGGTTAGTGGTAAAGGGTTTAACCTTGCTCTGGCCGGTGGTCGAGAATTTAATATTGCCGATCACTTTCATGTATTGCTCTTTGGCACCCATTGCCAGAAAGTTATCGCGATCATGTTCAGAACGCGCCAGGATCCAGTACACCTCTTCCAGTGCCCGGCAATAGACCCGTTTTATCCAGTGTGATTTCAACAACATGTTATCGGCAAGCCGGCCATTGATAATGCTGAGATGGATTCCTTTGTGGAAGCAATGTAAATAGAGATTGGGCCAAACTTCCGTCTCGGTAATCAGTACAGCACGGGGTTTAACCTGTGCTGTGAAACGCTCAACCGCGAACTGCCAATCGATTGGCATGTAATGGAACACAATGTTGGCTGGTAATTTTTTGCGCGCAGTCATGCCGCCGGTTGGAGTATTCGCGGTGAAGATTATGGATAAGTGAGGATGCCGCCGGGCTATGAGTTCTACCAGCGGTAACACGGCATTAACCTCACCAACGGAGGCCGCATGCAGCCAGATATCAAATGGCCCCTGGGTGTAGTGTGCGAGGCCCAGGCGTTCGGTGAGATAGTGTCTGTCCTTGTGTAGCCAGGCCTGCCAGGCGCTATAGAAAATCACAGGGGTGGTTACTAACCCCAGCAACAGGCTGTACTTTCGTAAGCTTGAATCACGTCGTGGCTTGTAGAATAACGGTTCACCATGCGGACGGGTCTTGAAGCGGCGGTGGCCCCATAAGTATTGCGCAGGTGCACGTCGGATCTGGTCTTCTATGACCTGATTCACGGCTGTGGCATCTGTGATGTCATCATCAGAAGGATAATTCTCTAACGGTGCTGCAACACGTAATACGTAGCCTTTGTTATTCGCCAGTTGCTCTGAATAAAACGGTAACACCTGTGCCCCGGAATGTTTTGCCAGTCGGGCAGTAAGGGTCAATGTTGCGGTCGGCACCCCCATAAAAGGAGCAAAGACTGAATTCTGGATGCCGAAATCCTGATCGGGGGCATACCAGATAACCTTGTTTTCTCTCAGTCGACGTAGAATGCTGCGCATATCGGTACTGCGTATTAAGCCGGCAAAATAGCGTTTCCGGTTACCGGCCATGACGGCTTCAAACAAGGGATTATGTGCCCGTTTATATGTGACATATCCATTGATATAGAGGACGAGTAGACGGCCACTTATGTCCAGAGTGGTGTAATGACCACCGAGCATAATTACACCATTTCCCTTCTCCAGGGCCGCATCAACATGTTCGAGTCCTTCAATCCGGACCAATGACCTAAGTCTTTGCTCGGATGCCCACCATGCCAGCGCGGATTCAAATACAGCTTGTGTGGCGAAACAGAAATTTTGCCTTACCAGTTTTCGCTGGGTCTTTTTATCCAGTTCGGGGAAAGCAAGCCCGATGTTAGTTCGCGTGATGCGTCGGCGTTCTGGTAATAAATAGAAACCCAGCCAGCCGAGACCGCTACCAAGGCGAATGATCCATGCGTACGGTAATAAAGTACTTAGACGTAAGACACCCAGACCCAACCAGGTAAACCAGTATTTTGGTGCGAGGAAATCCTTAAACTGAAATTCGGTGGTATGCGTTTGTGACATGGAGGTGTGCGCTTTGGAAACTGCGCTCATGATACCTGAAGCGTGAGGTTAAATCAGCGTAGCAGGCGTGATAGTGATTTGAAGTCGGGATGGCTGGCGTCACGCAGCCATTCAAATATCACAGATTCTGTATTGGTCACGATGATGCCCGCCTGGCGTAAGCGAGCGAGAGCATTTTTATGGTTTCGTTTATGGCGAGAACACACGGCATCTTCGACCACGAATACCTGGTAACCGGCCTGTCGCAGTTCAATGGCTGTCTGTAATACGCAGACATGACTTTCCATCCCGCAAAGGATGATCTGCTGACGTTGAGACAGTGAGACCGCGGTTATAAAACCTTCCGCTGCAAAACAGGAGAAGCAGGTTTTTTCAATTGCTTCAGCACCAGCCAGATGAGAGCGAACCACTTCCTCTGTCGTGCCGAGTCCCTTGGGGTATTGTTCCGTGTGCGTCACCGGAATCTTTAAAGTATTGGCGGCTTGTGTCAGCAGGGCAGTGTTGTGGAGAGTCTGCTGGCGGGGGTGTTCCGGCATGGCGGCAACCAGTCGTTGCTGCACATCAATCACGACCAGCTGGCTGTGAGCCGCTTCGCAGAGGGGAAGTGCAGTCATGTCCGCGGCCTATTTCAACCAGTTGTTGATCGCGGCCACGTCCTGCTCGGTGAGGGTGCCCACTGCGGCTTTCAATCGCAGGGTTTCGAGAATATAGGTGTAACGGGAACGGGCATAGTCGCGTTCCGAACGAAACAACTCGCGGCGAGAGTTGAGCACATCCACTGCGGTACGGGTGCCAACTTCATAACCGGCCTCGGTGGCTTCCAATGCTGTCCGGCTTGAGGTGAGCGCCTGCCTGAAAGCACGCACAGAACTGATATTCGCAAGGACATTCAGGTAAGAACTGCGGGTTTCACGTTCGGTGGCGCGGCGTTGTTGTTCATACAAGTCCTTTGCCTGTTGATAGCGATGAGCCGCCTCCCGGGTCTGGGAATTAACCCGTCCCCCCTCATAGATGGGCAGGTTAAATTGTAACCCGATGCGCGTGTCATCGGTTTCTTGGCCAGTGGCCGCTGAAAACAGGCCGCCATCGGTATCGGTATAACTATAAGCTGCCACCAGGTCCAGGGTGGGATAATGACCAGCCCGGTTGCGACTGACATCTTCCTGCGCAATTTGCATTTGTTTTTCCGCTGCGATCAGGGACAGACTGCGTTCCTTGGCAATATCCAGCCAGGCGTCAATATTCGCGGGTTTCGGAGTCACCAGGGGACTTTTTTCCAGCAGCACCGACAAGTGTTCATAGTATTGACCGGTCACTTCCCGCAGGTTTTCCTTGGTGTTGGCAAGCAGGTTTTCCGCTTCGATATTCTGCGCCACGGCCTGGTCATAGCGGGCCTGGGCTTCATGCACGTCGGTGATGGCCGAGAGCCCGACCTCAAAGCGTTGCTTGGTCTGGTTGAGTTGTTCGCCGATAGCTTTTTTTTCTGATTTGGCGAAGGTCAGGTTGTCACCCGCTGCTAGGACTTCCAGATAGCGTTCGGTGACGCGCAGAATGAGCGCCTGGCGGGCATTGCTGAAGTTGGCTTCCGCCTGGGCGACCTGAATATTGGCCTGGCGGAGTTGCACCCAATAATTGTAGCGAAAGATCGCCTGGCTTAAACTCAGGTTATAGCCGTACTCGCTGTAATCTTGTGTTCCCGCCGTGCCGCTGTACTCTGTTTTGATATCATTGTAATCCGCAGACAAGTTCAGGTTCGGCAGTAAAGGTGCCACGCTTTGTTGCTTGCTCTCCCGCACTGCCTGATAGTCGGCATAGGCGGCGAGGTAGGTGGGGTCATTATCGGCGGCCGTCTTGTAAACCTCGAGCAGGTTTTCGGCCTGGGCAGGCAGGTTGAGAAGCAGACTTATAGTAACGGCCAGCGTTGTTTTACGCATAGTTGTATTCTCAGTAACGTCGCATAGTTGGTTCAACATCCGCCGCCCATTGTTCAACGCCACCTTCCAGGTTAATCACGTTGTCAAAGCCGGCATGTTCCAGGTACATCCCAATGTGGCGACTGCGAATGCCGTGGTGACAGATCACCACAATCTCACGCTCCTTGTCCAGTTCTTCCAGGTGTGCCGGTAGCTGCCCCATGGGGATCAGGATAGATCCGGCAATATGACAATACTCATACTCCCACTCTTCCCGCACATCCAGCAGTAACGGAGCGGTTTCGGATTCTGCAAGGTGGCTTTGTAACTCCCGGGCTGAAAAACGACGCATTAAGTTTGCGCCAGCTTGCTACAGGGTAAAGCGCTCGGGTTCAGGAGCATTGATCAGAGCCGGCAGATCCGTTTCAAACAGAGTTTCCTGCGCCCATTCGGACTCACCCACGCGGGTGATCAACACCACATCCATGACCGGCGCATCACCTACAATGGCCACCAGTCGGCCGCCAACGTTCAGTTCTTGTTTAAAGTTATCGGGCAGAAGCGGCAAAGAGCCGGTGATCACGATGACATCATAGGGTGCATGTGCATCCCAGCCGCGTGCAGCATCGCCAGTTTCCAGGGTGACATTGATAATCCCGTGGTCCGCCAGTTTCTCACCGGCCGTGCGCGTCATTTCAGCATTAATGTCCACGCTATATACATGTTCGCCCAGGCTGGCCAGAAGTGCCGTGACATAGCCGCTACCGGTACCGACTTCCAGCACCGTCTCGTCGGCCTGAATATTCAATCCTTGCAGAATACGGGCTTCAACCCGAGGCGGCATCATGACCTGATCATTACCCAGCGGGATGGTCGTATCCGCGTAAGCCAACTTACGATACCGTTGGGGCACGAAATTCTCACGGGGTAACTCATTCAGGAGATCAAGCACGCGTTGGTCCAGCACGTCCCAGGGACGGATTTGCTGCTCAATCATATTGAAACGGGCATTTTCCAGATTCATGTCGCTCATGGTTGTTCTCTTGCGGTTGCAGCCAGGATGGAGGGTTCAAGATTACGAGGTTTAACCGGGGCTGGCAAGGCGACAAGCAGCTGAACCAAGTTACCGATGAATAAAAAGTTTTTATCTATTCAACAGCTTGGTGTTTGGTCTATTGCAAATAACTGAGCATTCCAGTAACGTGTTTGGCCTGACTGCGAGGGGTGCCCCACTTTAACGATTGGGGGCTGAGAAATACCCTTTGAACCTGATCCGGCTAAACCCGGCGTAGGGACTGCGGTACCTGCCGTATCCCCCCTGCGTCCCTGGCCGCTTTGCACGACCACAGGACCACAATCATGAGTGCCATTCCTGAAGAATTTTTAAGTAAGACGGCGCGGATTAATGACGCCTCCGTCCAACCCTTTCCCAATTCACGCAAAATCTATGTTGCGGGCAGCCGCCCAGATATTCATGTGCCGATGCGGGAAATTAGCATGACCGATACCATTACCGACAAGGGCGCGGAAGCGAACCTGCCGGTGACCGTGTATGACACCTCCGGGCCCTATACGGATCCCAATGTCACTATCGACATCCGTAAAGGTCTGGCGGAACTGCGCGCCACCTGGATTGAAGAACGGGGTGATACCGAAGTCCTTGGCAATCAAACATCCGAATACGGGCGTCAGCGTGCAGCGGACACAAGTCTCGATCATTTGCGGTTTGAACATCACAAGCGACAGCCCCGCCGCGCCAAAGCCGGCGCCAATGTCACCCAGATGCATTACGCCAGGCAAGGCATTATTACCCCGGAAATGGAATACGTAGCGATTCGCGAGAATATGCGACTGGAGCAGGTTCGGGACTCGTTGGCGCAACAACATCCCGGCCAGAACTGGGGTGCTAATTTGCCGCAAGCCATCACCCCGGAATTTGTGCGCGATGAGATCGCGCGAGGTCGCGCTATTATTCCGGCTAATATCAATCACGCCGAACTGGAACCCATGATCATCGGGCGAAATTTCCTGGTGAAGATCAACGGTAACCTGGGTAATTCCGCCATTACGTCTTCCATCGAGGAAGAAGTGGACAAGATGACCTGGGGCATTCGTTGGGGCTCCGATACCATCATGGATCTGTCCACCGGCAAGAATATTCATGAAACCCGTGAATGGATTATTCGCAACAGCCCGGTGCCAATCGGTACCGTACCGATTTACCAGGCGCTGGAAAAAGTCGACGGCAAGGCCGAGGAACTGACCTGGGAATTATTCCGTGACACGTTAATTGAACAGGCCGAGCAGGGCGTGGATTACTTCACCATTCATGCCGGTGTGTTGTTGCGCTATGTACCGCTTACGGCCAAGCGGGTCACCGGCATTGTTTCGCGTGGTGGTTCCATCATGGCGAAGTGGTGCCTGGCTCATCACAAGGAGAGCTTCCTCTATACCCATTTCGAAGACATTTGTGAAATCATGAAGGCCTATGATGTGTCCTTCTCGCTGGGTGATGGCCTGCGGCCCGGCTCAATTGCCGATGCCAATGATGCGGCACAGTTTGGTGAACTGGAAACCCTGGGCGAGTTGACCGAGATTGCCTGGAAGCACGACGTGCAAACCATAATCGAAGGTCCGGGCCATGTACCGATGCATATGATCAAGGAAAACATGGACAAGCAGCTGGAGGTTTGTAAGGAAGCACCGTTCTATACACTGGGTCCTCTGACGACCGACATCGCACCCGGTTACGATCACATCACCTCCGCCATCGGCGCGGCCATGATCGGTTGGTACGGTACGGCAATGCTGTGTTATGTCACCCCGAAAGAACATCTGGGTCTGCCCAACCGTGACGATGTAAAAGAAGGCATTATCACTTACAAGCTTGCTGCGCATGCGGCCGATCTGGCCAAAGGCCACCCGGGTGCCCAGATTCGTGACAACGCCATGTCCAAGGCGCGGTTCGAATTTCGCTGGGAAGATCAGTTTAACCTTGGGCTGGATCCGGATCGTGCGCGCGAATACCACGATGAAACTATGCCGAAGCAGGCACACAAGGTGGCGCATTTTTGTTCCATGTGTGGTCCTAACTTCTGTTCCATGAAGATCACCCAGGAAGTGCGTGAGTATGCCGACAAGCAGGGGGTGCAACTGGACGAGGCCATGCAGAAAGGACTGGAAGAGAAAGCCGTTGAGTTTCGGGAAAGCGGTAGCGAAATCTACAAAGAGACCTGATCCTGTCAAAGAAGGACCAGTTGATAAAACCGGGTTTATCCCCGGTTTTGTCGTTATGGGGTCAGGCGATAGAGGATAAAACTCAGGTCATCCGCATGGGAAGGAAAACCTTGCTGCGGCTGTTGCATACGTTGCTGACACAGGGTCACCAGTTTCTCGGCCGCCTTGGCCAAAGGGCCCTTGCGGATGATCTCAACGATTTCTTCCATGTAGAGGTTATCGAACAGCCCATCACTGGCAAGCAGTAACGTATCCCGTGTCGCCAGTTGCAGTGTAGTGCCGATACTGATGCTCATGTCCGAGGCGCCGACCACATTGGAGACGATGTGACGTTCCTCGTGATGCACCGCTTCCTCTTCATCCAGCATACCGGCTTCAACCGCATAGCCGACGGGGGAGTGAGATACCGTATAGGCTTTCAGTTTACCGCGTTGGCCTGTCAGCATAATCATCGCGTCGCCCACATGATAGTGCCGAATGGTATGTCCCTGGATTTCAATCACCACCAGGGTAGTGGCCATGCCACTGGCTTGTTGCAGTATCGCTTCATTGGCCTGTTCGATACCGTTCAAAATCGCATCGCGTAACGGAATCTCAGCTGTCGCGGCTTCCTGCAACACCCGCGTCATACTATCGATCGCAAGCTGTGAGGCGGTTGAGCCGGCCGGCAGACCACCCAGACCGTCGGCCACGATTAACACCCCACTCTCCTTATCAAACGACAGTAAGGCCAGACAGTCTTCATTGGGTGTCGTTTTGCCCGGCGCGCGGGCAGTAAAGAACACCGCCTGGCCGCCAAGAAAAGGCATAGCCAGTGGTTTTTCAAACTCAGCTTGCGAATAGGCTTGAACGTTTTGCGGCGTATTGTTCATTGGCGGGAATCGCACTCGCGAATGGAATTAATCCCACTGCATGGTTTCAAGGTAACGGCGGAGTTCACCCGCGGTTCTGAATTTTTTCAGAATCAGGGAGCGTTTCAGGCCGTTGATGATGGCTTTAATTTCCGGGGGCTGTTGCGCGTAATATTTCTGTCCCCCCAGGGCTTCATACAGGATATGAATCATGTCGACTGTATCGGTGTGAATGTATTCTTTCTTCGGCGCACCGAGATGAAACAGGTCGACCAGTTTCAGTTCGAACTTCAAACCATAACGTTGCACGATGATATTGTCGGAATGGAGATCGCCGTGGTATTCCCCCATGTCATGAATGTTTTGCATGCCGCAGGCCAGGGCATGCAACAGATGCAAGGATTGATACGCGGTCAGGCGCTTGCCCCGTTGGCGCGTAATGAACTGGCTTAGCAACTCACCTTCAACGTATTCAGAAATCAATAGCGTGACAGGTTCGCCCCGTACAGTAATGCTGTCGCGCGCACTGTATTGAATCACGATCGGACAGTGGCGCAACTTGTGGAGTTTTTTTGCATAGAACAGGGCATTTTTGTCCCGCTCATTACGTTGTGGAAAGAACAGTTTGGCGGTGCGTTCGATGCCGGTAGCAACTTCACGGATCAAATACACTTCACCTTCCCAGCCGGCACCAAGCAGGCTGAGTACTTCATACTTGCGCGCCAGGATGCGACCCGGGGCAAGATTAAAGGCGTTTATTTGATGGGGTTTCATGGGATGACATTATTGGTCAATGCGGTCTTCGCATGCCAGCGCTTTATATTAATGGATGGTAATAATCTCATAATGTTAACCCCAAGATTTTCCTAAAAAATAATAAAAAACAGTTTATTCGAATAATTGTTTGGCTATACTGTCAAGTATTGTTTTTCAAGCAGTGGCAAGTTCCAAAGTCTGCCAGACTTTCAGTGCAACTTCCCCTACTGGAGAGCAGTAACTGTAATATTTCCAAAATGATATATACGAGGGTGGAGACATGCTGAACGGCACAGTAAAGTGGTTCAATAATTCCAAGGGTTTCGGTTTTATTGCACCAGAAGATGGTACTGAAGATGTATTTGTACATTATTCAGCAATTCAAAGTGGCGGTTATAAAACCTTGAACGAAGGCCAGGCAGTGACCTATGAGGCGGAAAAAGGCCCGAAAGGCATGCAGGCCACTAACGTTCAACCGGTTTAAAATTTCCTGAAAACTATATTGCCCAGCTTTTCCGTTGCGGTCTTCCGCAACGGGGCCAGGCTTTATCTATTACCTGAATAATAACCACCAGGGATAGGGGTGAAGCCGCTTTCCTTGCACAACAATACTGTGGCCGAAACTTGCGGACATCGTGTGATGCTTAGGCGGTGTGATCGGTATGGTGTGAGGGAGATTGGTGGTTTAATTGGAGGCGCTATTTTTGCCCGGCTCTATAATCTTGTTTCTGCCCGAACATAAAAACAACTAATTTTAAATGAAAGCCAGACTGCAATATTGCAGTCTGGCTTTTTTGATTAGGCCGCATCCTTTACTGCGAACCAGGCTTCCAGATCATCGGCGCCACCGATGTGCTCTCCGCCGACATATACCTGGGGTACAGTGTCAGCGCCGGTGATGGCGTGCAGGCTGCGGGAACTGATCGTAGGACTCAGCTCGATCTCTTCGTAGCTCATGCCATGTTCCTGCAACAGGGCCTTGGCGCGCGCGCAGTGCGGGCAACCGGCCCGGGTAAACAGGCTTACGGCCTTGGGTGCTTCGGCCTGCGGGTTGATGTAGGCCAGCATGGTATCTGCATCCGAGACTTCGAACGGATCACCCGGTTGGTTCGGCTCGATGAACATCTTGTCGATAACTCCGTCCTTCACCAGCATAGAGTAGCGCCAGGAGCGTTGCCCAAAACCGAGATCGGCTTTATCAACCAGCATGTCCATGCCCGCGCTGAATTCACCATTGCCATCAGGGATGAGGGTTATGTTTTCCGCTTCCTGATCCTGGCGCCAGGCGTTCATAACAAACGCGTCATTGACGGACAGACAAATGATGTCATCCACACCGTTGGCCTTGAACACCGGTGCCAGCTCGTTGTAACGCGGCAAGTGGGTGGAGGAACAGGTGGGAGTGAAAGCACCCGGCAGGGCGAACACAACGACAGTCTTGCCCTTGAACAGCTCATCGGTTGTGACATCCAGCCAGTCGCTATCGACACGGGTACGGAAAGTAATGTTTGGGACCTTTTGTCCTTCGCGGTTAGTTAACATTGAGATTCTCCTCATCGGTAAATGTTTTGACGGGGATAATGATGAGGGGACCCATGTAATTAATCTAATTGATTGTATAAATAGTTGTAATAGCTAATTACTATTATAAATTCGGTTGCAAGTCCGCCTGAACACCCTATAGTTATAGTCAGTTGTCCAACTAAGTGTGAACTCAAATGCCCAGAACCAGTAACAAGCGGGAAAAATTGCTCGAAGCGGCCCGGGATCTGATCCATCAGCAAGGCTACCGCCACACCACCCTGGCGGAAATCGCCGAGCGATCTGAGGTGCCATTGGGGAATGTGTATTACTACTTCAAAACCAAGGACGACCTCGCCGCGGCGGTGATCAAGGAACACCTGGAAAGCTTCAGCGCCCAGTTCAAGCGTTGGGATACCGAGATATCAGATCCAAAGGCTCGTCTGCATATGCTGCTGGACTTTATCGAGTCGATGAAACATTCCCTGGCCGAAGCCGGCTGCCCCATTGGCAGTTTATGTCAGGAGTTAAGCAAGGATGACGGGCCACTGGCCGAGCAGGCCGGCAATATCCTGACGATGCAGCTGGCCTGGGTGCAAGCGCAGTTTGAGGCCCTTGGGTATGAGAATAAGCGCGCGCTGGCCATGGAGCTGGTGACGAATCTGCAAGGAGTAAGCCTGTTGGCCAATTCCCTGAGTGATGCGGAGATCGTTACCCAGCAGATCTCGCGGCTGAAGGGCTGGCTGGACAATTTGTGATTTTATTTTGCTTCGAAGTCAGTAAGGCAACTAACTTAACACAAGGAGGCGGTCATGCGTAACTGGATAGCCATTCTGTTATT
>Ga0224514_10000389_pt1 | contig 12705 bp, 11 predicted proteins | sample SF_May12_sed_USG_3_FD_169107 | JGI IMG/M metagenome (GOLD analysis project Ga0224514, IMG submission 169107) | Sediment microbial communities from San Francisco Bay, California, United States - SF_May12_sed_USGS_24 | ecosystem: Environmental > Aquatic > Marine > Sediment | place: USA... | reverse complement strand
AGCAAAGCTTTTTCAGTTTCAGTACTCAAACAAGATACATCGATTCAATTGATAGGCACATTTGGCTATAAATCGGGAAAATCAACTGACAAGCTTAAAGGAATTAATGTAGTTGAGGGTAAAACAGGAGTACCAATTGTTTTAAATGATACTATTGCATTTGTAGAATGCAAGTTAATCAAGACATTTGATGTTGGTTCACACAAGTTATATATTGGTGAGCTTGTTCAATCTGAAAGGTTATCTGAAGAACCAGCATTAACTTATTCATATTATCGAGAAGTTAAAAAAGGTATTGCCCCTAAAAATGCGCCAACATATATTGATAAATCAAAGCTCCAAAATGCACAAAAAGAAGTAACAGGTTTAAAAAAATTTAAATGCGCAGCTTGTGGATATATTTATGATCCGGACAAGGGTGATCCTGAATCAGGGGTAAGTGCCGGCACATCATTCGACGATTTACCTTCCGGGTGGGCTTGCCCGGTATGTGGAGCGGACAAAGACGATTTTTATGAACATTAAATATAACTAATATGGGTAAGAGTATTAAAGGGACACAAACAGAACAAAACCTGCTTAAAGCTTTTGCTGGCGAGTCGCAAGCTAGAAACAGGTATGAATTTTTTGCTAAAGTAGCAAAGAAAGAAGGCTACGAACAAATTGCAGCTATTTTTCAGGAAACTGCAAATAATGAAAAAGAACATGCCAAAAGGTTCTTTAGGTTTTTAGAAGGAGGTATGACCGAAATAACTGCAACATATCCTGCAGGTATAATATCAACAACAGTAGATAACCTGAAGGCTGCCGCTGCAGGTGAAAATGAAGAATGGACAGAATTGTACCCGGGATTTGCTGATATTGCAAAAGAAGAAGGTTTCCCGGAAATATCAGCAGCATTTAAATTTATTGCACAGGTTGAAAAAGAACACGAAAAACGATATTTGAAATTGGCTAAAAATATTGAAGAAGGTACAGTTTTCTTAAAAGATGGAAAAGTATTCTGGAAATGTGTTAACTGTGGTTATATATATGAGGCTGAGAAAGCCCTGGAAACATGCCCTGCCTGTTTACACCCAAAATCGCACATGGAATTACATGAAGAAAACTACTAGTTGAGTCTATTCGGTGAAGAGAGATTGCTATCCTTAGCGGGATAAAAAAACCCCCTGCATTCACAAACAAACTACAAGGGGCCGTTGGTCTAGTCGTACCCGGGGCGGGACTTGAACCCGCACGGACATTACTGTCCATTGGATTTTAAGTCCAACGTGTCTACCAATTCCACCACCCGGGCAATCGATACTATATCATTTCAGACAAAAAAAAAGAGCGGTTACACCTATAGTGTGTATTCATGCCACTCTTAATTAATTTCTTTACGATAAAGAACCTTTGAGCGAAAAACGGGACTCGAACCCGCGACCCCGACCTTGGCAAGGTCGTGCTCTACCAACTGAGCTATTTTCGCGTTTTTTATTAATGTGCTGCAAATTTAGACCTCTTTTTCATTTCTGCAAAAAAATCCTGTGTTTTTTCAGAAAATAATTTGTCAGAAATTACAGTCCACTCAACTTTTTAATGTCATTTAGTTTATTAAGTGCCTCAACAGGGGTCAAATTATTAATATCTGTGTTACGAATCTCGTCCCGGATTTGTTTAAGTACCGGATCGTCTAACTGAAAAAAACTCATCTGATAACCTTCCCGTTCGCTGGCAAGTTTTTCAACAGGTTTATGTAATTTATTATTGCCCCTATTTGTTTTTTCCATTGCCGCCAGTATTTCCCCTGCTCTATTCACAACACTTTTAGGCATACCGGCCATGCGCGCTACATGGATACCAAAACTGTGCTCAACACCCCCTCGTTTTAGCTTCCGCAAAAAAACCACTTTATCTTCCAGCTCTTTAACAGTTACATTATAGTTTTTCACCCTGTCAAACGATGCTTCCATCTCGTTCAGTTCATGATAGTGGGTGGCAAATAAAGTCTTTGCTTTAGCCATCTGATGTTCGTGCAAGTACTCTACCATTGCCCAGGCAATAGAAATACCATCGTATGTACTTGTCCCTCTTCCAATTTCATCCAGTAATACAAGACTTCGCGACGAGACATTATTAAGTATACTGGCTGTTTCCAGCATTTCAACCATAAATGTCGATTCTCCAAGCGAAATGTTATCGGAAGCCCCAACACGGGTAAATATTTTATCGACACAACCTATACGGGCTGCTTGTGCTGGTACAAAGCTGCCTATTTGGGCCATCAGGACAATTAATGCAGTTTGCCTCAAAAGAGCAGATTTACCCGCCATATTGGGGCCGGTAATAATTATTATTTGCTGGCTGTTATTGTCCAGGAAAACATTGTTAGCGATATAACTTTCGCCGGCAGGAAGTTGATGTTCAATTACCGGATGCCGGCCTTCTTTTATATCGATAACTTCTGAATTGTCAAGTTCCGGCCTATAATATTTATATTCACTAGAACAATTTGCAAAACTAAGCAGGCAATCTAACCTTGCAATTAGTGAAGCATTCAGTTGTATTGCAGCAATGTAATCGTTAAGGCTTAACACCAATTCATTGAAAAGATTCGCTTCAAGGACAAGTATTTTATCCTCGGCACCCAGAATCTTCGATTCATACTCTTTTAATTCTTCAGTAATATATCTCTCGGCACTTACAAGTGTTTGTTTTCTGATCCACTCTTGTGGCACTTTATCTTTGTGTGTATTGCGAACTTCGATAAAATATCCAAAAACATTGTTAAACCCTACCTTTAATGTTGGGATACCTGTTCTCTCTATCTCGCGTTGTTGCATCTGCACAATAAAATCCTTTCCGGAATTCAACATACGCCTCAGTTCGTCCAGTTCAGGAGAAATGCCATGAGCTATTACATTCCCTTTATTCAGCATTACAGGAGGATCAGGATGTATCTCTTTCTCGATTCGCTCCCTTATCTTATTACATGGATTTAACTGTTCGCCAATTGTTTCAAGTGTTGGTTCACCAGATTGCTCGCAAAGCTCTTTTACAGGCCTTATTGCTTGTAAAGCATTTTTCAACTGTACTACTTCCCTTGGGGTTATGCGTGCTACTGCAACTTTCGAGACTAAACGTTCCAGGTCTCCCATATGGGCAATACTATCTTTAATATCCTGACGAAAACTGTTGTTCTTCAAATAGTATTCTACAACATTTAATCGTTCATCTATTGGTGTTTTATCTTTTAAAGGTAGGGCTATCCAACGTTTAAGCAACCTGCTCCCCATTGGCGAGATAGTTTTATCAAGAATATCAATTAGTGTTTTTGCACCTTCGTTCAATGATCCAAAAAGCTCAAGGTTTCGAATTGTAAATTTATCGAGCCATACATATTTGTCTTCTTCTATTCTCGACAGTTTAGATATATGTTTGGTCTGATTATGCTGTGTAATATCCAGATAATGCAGAATGGCTCCGGCTGCTACTATACCTAGTTTCAGATTATGTATACCAAAACCCTTAAGGCTTGATGTTTCAAATTGTTTATATAGTCTCTCATGTGCAGCATCTTCCGAAAAAATCCAGTCTTCCAGTTTAAATGTATAATGTTTTGTCCCGAATAAACTTTCGAACAGATCTTTTTTACCAGTCTCGAAAAGTACTTCTTTAGGGGAAAAATTGCTTAATAATTTATCAATGTATTCAGGGGATCCTTCGGCTGTAAAAAATTCGCCGGTTGAAATATCCAGAAAAGCAACGCCTGTTAGTTTCTTCTCAAAATGTACACACGCCAGAAAGTTATTTTCTCGATGCTCAAGCACATTATCGTTTAAAGACACTCCTGGTGTTACGAGTTCTGTAATACCTCTCTTTACTATTTTTTTTGTTTGTTTTGGATCTTCAAGTTGTTCGCAAATAGCCACCCTTTGCCCTGCCCTCACCAACTTTGGCAAATATGTATCGAGAGCGTGGTGGGGAAATCCTGCCAATTCGACAAATGATGCTGCACCATTTGCCCTTTTGGTAAGGGTAATACCTAAAATGTCGGAGGCCCGTATAGCATCATCGCCAAATGTTTCATAAAAATCGCCTACCCTGAACAATAATACGGCATCCGGATGCTTTTCCTTAATACTATAATACTGTTTCATTAAAGGTGTTTCGACTGCCTTGGCTGCTTTGCTCACGTCTTTTTAATAATTAAGGTTTAGCCGCTAAATTATATCAACCTTCCTGCCCCACAAAAAATGTAATAAGAACTTTATGAAATATTAATTAACAATTAAAAATCTCTGTTCTCTCTATGCTTTCATAACTCCCTTTGTATAGTTAATCAAAAAATAATATATACTATGATTATTAAATTTCCATAATACACCAATATATTGTATTTTTGTAATGCTATTAAAACAGAATTTTATACTTATGATCTCAAAATTCAAAAATGCCCAATTGGTGTTTATTGATGGGGAAAAACCAGCACGCATAAAAAAATCTGTCGTCAAAGAAGGTCAGTTTTTTTATGAAATGCGTGAAAGTGGTGAAATGATTCCTGAGGAAAGGCTGAGTTTATTGAAGGAGTAGGAATAGGAATAGACTGATCTGCAATTCATTCTATTTAACTTTTTTAATGACTTGTTTGCTTTAAAACGAAAGGTAATAATCTTTTGTAAGGGAGATGTATTCCTCTGTATAGACATGTCTTAAATTGTCTTCGATTATTATTTGATTGTATTCACATTCCTTTACTGGAATTTTAGATACTTCCAATAATAGTCGATGCGGGGATTTATTTCTATTTGGTTTGACTTCTGTCTGTCGGGATAAATGTAATTCGTTTTCCATACTTCCTTCTATAAACGAACTTCTCTTCGATGAAGGTATTATTATGGACAATCTGCCATTTTCCGAAAGTAAATCTTTTGATATACGAAATAATTCTGTTAGTGAAAGTGTGTCAGAATGCCTTGCAAGAGCCCTCCTGTTATCCGGAGCTTTAATCCCTTCCATAAAAAAAGGTGGATTTGAAACAATTAAGTCATATGTCTTATTATACACCTTGTAAAATTCCTGAATAGAAAGCTTATACATCTTAATTCTGCTATGCCAGATACTTTTTTCATAATTCTCCTCTGCCTGCTCAGCTGCCTGCATATCAATTTCTACCGAATCGATATAGCCAGTTGTTCTTTGAGCAAGCATCAGTGATAATAACCCGGTACCGGCACCAACATCAAGAATATTAAGGTTTCCCGATGCGTTTGTCCATGCTCCTAACAACACACCGTCTGTTCCCACTTTCATGGCGCATTTATCTTGCCAGACAGTAAACTTTCTAAATTGAAAATATGAATTTGCCATTACTATTAAGTCTGCAAATTTAGTCTCAAAATTGTCTATAGGCAACATAAAAAGACAATCCTTTGCGGTAATTCTAATAATATATACTAATTGATCCGGGGATGGCGTTTGTTAACCGTGTTATGTTACTAATTAGTCTTTGCCAGAAAACGCCAAATACTGCGTTATTCTCGTTTTTGAAACAGTCATTTGCATCAGCAAACTCCTTGGTTTCAAAAACTTCGAAAGCCTTGTCTTTGACGTTTTCTTATCAAAGACCTGAAAAAACAGACTTTTCTTGCAGACATTAATTACCTTCTTACTTTCAAACCACAAAAATCAATCTCATTCCACAATTCCAGAAACTTTATCAAACTTTAATGCCCAAGATTAATATATCATCAATCTGTGAAAACTTCCCTCTCCATTGTTCAAATATCCTTTCTAGTTCTTTCTTTTGTTCTAACATCGATAGTTTCCTAATTTTAAGTATTGTTTTCTTAAAACGCTTAACCACAAACTTTTTCTCTTCGGGGCCACCGATTTGATCGACATAGCCATCAGTGTATAAATATACTCTGTCTCCAGGTACTAGTTTTATCACATTATTTTTAAATACTCTCTTCGGCCCAAGAAAAAAAACCTACAGGCATCCGGTCTGCTTTATACTCAATTAATTCATCATCGCGTACAATTAAAATTGAATTATACGCACCAGCAAACTGTATCTCTAAGGTTGTTCTATCAAAAATACACAATGCTATATTTATCCCGTCACGAGTATCTCCGCTATTACCCTGACCCGAAAGTGTTGCTACAACATCATCCCGCAACAGGTTAAGGATATCACCGGCATTAAGGTTTTTTTCCTTTACAACCGTTTTATTTAAAATAGAAACTCCTAAAATACTCATAAATGCACCTGGCACACCATGTCCAGTACAATCTGCTGCGACAATAACAACTTTATTGCCAATATTATTAGCCCAATAAAAATCACCACTTACAATATCGCGTGGTTTGAATAAAATGAAGTAATCATTTAAAATATTGTCAAGTTTATCTTTAGAAGGTAGAACAGCAGTCTGGATTTTTTTAGCATATTCTATACTACTTGTAATTTCGTGGTTAATAAATTCTATTTCGTCCTTTTGTTTTTCAATTTCTTCTGTCCTCCTTTTAACAAGTGAACTAAGGTATTCTTTCTCCTTAATTAAGTGTCTTTCTCTAAACTTAATAAAAAAGAAAATTACCAGTGCAACCAGGAGCAAAACGATGACATAGAACAGTTTTGTTTTCCAGAATGGGGGTTCAATCTTAAATTTAAAGGAAGTAATATCACTTTCTTTGCCAAGAACATTCCTGGCTTTCACGTGCAGAATATAATTACCCGGCGGCAAATAAGGAATAGATATTTTTGAGCATTGTTCCCAACCTGACCACCCATCCATAAGCCCTTCGACTAGATATTGGTAAATTGTTGAGCCTTGTTTCAGGTAATATGGGGCCATTATGTTGAATTCAAGAGAATTGTCTTTGTAATCAATTCGTGGGTGACTCAGTTCAAAATATATCCCGTTAATACTTGATAAATTGTTGATATAAACCAATGGTTTTTTATGAATATAGTTCATTTCTGCTGGAGAACTAATCTTGTATATATTGTTTGAATTTGTGATCATCCAAAGGTTACTTTCACTATCGCAATGAACAGACTTCAGGTCATTGAATATGTTAAGAAATACTTTGTTTTCTTCTATTCCACTTAATCCAGGGTATACTGACCAACTATCGTTTACTTTAATCCAGGTATAACCATTCATAGCTACAATATCCTTGATTTCGTCAGAACGTATTGACTCAAAAAAGTTTGTTCTAACTACAGCACCTTTCTCTAAAGTATTGAAACTTGTTGCCTGAAAAAAATACAGTTTATTTCTTACAGGTATTATTTCAACAGGTTCGTATAATACATGATGGAAAGAATATGCTTTAATCGTTACTTCTTTAGTTATCTCTTCGCGTACTACCGAATATACCAGATCGTAACCTCCCAACCATAAACTATCGGCGCTTGATATATATATACTATGAATAAATTGGTTTGGGGATTCATGTCTTTCGATGTTCCATTTATCATTTACCAGATAAAGTAAATATAGTTCTTCAGGAGTTGCAGCTGCTATAATCTTTTTTGTACTATCTGTTGCAATAATATTTATGTATGTATTTTCAATAATGACTTTTGCCTTACCATCTATTATTTCGTACAGCCCATTATTTGCCGAAACAATAATGCGGTTATTTAAAGCTATCATTTGTTTGCACTTATCATCTACACCCTGTACTTTTTTAAAACTATAGGAAACCGATAATAGTTCAAATATTTTTTCTTTTATGTACTTTGGTGTGGGAGCTTCTTCAACAAATAAATTTCTCCTGGAATCTTTTCGGATTCCAATAATCCTAAACTTTCTCTTTGACTTTTGTTTCTTAACAGAAGTTGTTGTTTTATCCTTTTCTTTATCGAATTTAAAAAATGAAAAGAATGTCTTTTTTTTCTTTCTCTTTTTACTGCTATACTCTTTAATCTTTTCTTGTTCAGCTTTTTTTAAAACAACTTTTTCTTTAAATTCTTTCTCCTCCTGAAGATAATAAACTCCTTCGCTTGTTGATACATACAACGTTTCTCCAGGAGTAACTACTGATAGCACATTACCCTGTAATCCTTTATAAGAAGAATAGTTACGCACCGGAAAAGCTTGTTCGACACGGCTTAGCCCATATGAATGCGACAGCCACAATCCATTGTCTTCTAATCCCATGCAAATAACTTCGTCATCGGGTAATCCCGTTTGATAATTAATCCTGTGTAAAGTTTTTCCTGTATTTACATCAATTAACAAGCTGCCCCCAATAAGGGTTGATATTGCCAATACACTATCGCTTACCTTCACACCGCCTGACAAAACACTGGCACTGACATACTCCTGATCCTTTATTTCATAAGTTTTAAAATCTCCTTTTTCGAATATTAGCAACCGGTTGTCGCTTGTTCCTAATAATATCGAGTTTTTCAAAAATGGTATTGAAAAAACAATGTCAACTCCGGCCGTTTTATGCCCATTTGGTGTAGGCCATATTTCATTGTCTTCAAGAACAAACAGACCCGCATCAGAAATATTTAAATATACTTTCTTATTATATAAAAAAGCTCCCGAAAAGTTATCCATCGTATTGCTTATCCACTCATATTGCATCGATGTTTCGGAGTTGGAAACTTTTGATATTGCGTAATCACTAAAGCAATATATTTCATCTTTATCAATTAAAATATCATAAATAATACCTATGTTCTCGCGAGGTTTATAAAGTGTAACAAATTCGTAATAGCCCTTTTCGTTTTTTTGTAAATATCCCAAAAGATTGACACAGCCAACATACATTCTGTTAAAAATGCTGTCCCACTTTAAGGAAAAAGGTATTCCCGGCACTTTAATTATATCCCACTCGTCCGAATCAAATGTTACTACCCCACGTCGTGTTGCAAAGAACATAACTTCTTCGTTGTTTTGGCTAATTGACCACGCTTGGTTAGAATAAGATTCGAATGGCCAGAAATTTGATATAAACAATTCCCCATCCTGGCAAAATCCATTATTTGATATGAACTTTATAAGTAATGAACATATTACAAATATTTGTCTGAAACGCTTCATTATAATTGCTATTACCCTCTTTTATTCATAAAGAATTTAATAGTAAGGTAATAAACATTATCGATACAATCAGCTTATTTATAGCCTATTAGAACACAACCCAAAGAACTTTCTGCGATTAACACTGATATACGTGTATACTTTTCTGTTTGCAACGGCACGTATAGCCCCAAGTATAAAAACTAATATCCTTTTTCTTAAAAGGTCAATTATGTGTTTTAGTAAAACCTGAAATTAACCGATTTTAGAATCCATAGACATAATAAATTAATTATTCATGGATACCTGCCCCAAATAAAGCAAAATCGTATTTAACCGGATCTAAAGAATCATAATTTCTAAGTGCTTGTGTCAGCTCATCGACTGATTTCCAATCGTTCTGTTTTCGTTTAAGTAAATTAAGCTCCCTGGCTGTTCTTCCGGAATGTATATCAAGTGGAATATATAGGGCTGATGACGGGATATCATTCCATAACCCGAAATCTACTCCTCGGCTATCTTTTCTGACCATCCAGCGTAAAAACATGTTTATCCTCTTTGCCGAAGAACCTTTCGAAACATTTGCTATATGTTTCATTGAGCGTTTCTGATGAGGAATACTACTAAAAATATTGTACAAGTTGATTATTGCATTTATTAAGTTGTTTGTTTTCTGATAAGGTGTTGTAAAAACCTTTTCAAGCCCCCCTCTATTGATATAAATGTCTTTAAGTGAATAAATAAAAAACCGGGCATCTACACCTTTAAAAGTCCTGTAATAGAACTTTTGTAATCTTTCCTGTTCTTTCTGCGACGATGTTTTAACAAAGTCGGCAGGTGCATTATCCATTAAATTCATTAAATAATTAGCATTCTTAATAATCTGTCCACGCTGCCCCCAGGCAAGTATAGCTGTTAGAAATCCGGAAATCTCTATGTCTTCTTTTAATGAAAAACTATGCGGCACAACAATTGGATCCTCCTTAATAAAATTCGGTCTGTTGTACTTATCATGTAATTCTTCTAATAATTGTTTTGTCCACACTTGTGTCAAATCATTATTTTTTTTATACATTGGCCTTCAAAATTAAAATACCAATGCGAACATTAGCAAACATTCTGTGGATTTTTCTTGGTGGCGGATTAGTTCTTTTCATTGAATATTTGATCGGCGGTCTACTTTTGTGTATTACCCTAATAGGTATTCCATTCGGTATACAAAAATTTAAATTAGCTGTGTTTGCAATAGCCCCTTTCGGAATGAAAGTGAAAGAAACACGATACTCATCAGGTTTTCTCACAATTGTGTTTAATGTATTATGGATTATACTTGGTGGGATATGGATTGCCCTGACCCACTTGCTTTTTGCCATTGTGTATGCTATACTTATAATTGGCATACCATTTGCCAAGCAACATCTTAAAATGGCCAGGCTTGCAATAGCTCCTTTCGGTAAAGAAGTTTCTTGATATGTTATAGGTTCACTTAGTCTAAGAGCTGGTTAATTTAAAACAATTTGCAGCTATGTATTTTAAAAGAGACTTTTTGGAAGTACATCAAGAGTAAAAATACTAGTTTAAGATAGCCCCATCTTTTATTGTAAGCATCCTGTCTGACATAGCTGCCAGTTCTTTATCATGAGTAACAATAACAAATGTCTGGTTAAATTTTTTACGTAAATCGAAAAACAGATTGTGTAATTCTGTCTTGTTATGCGTGTCAAGGTTTCCTGAAGGCTCATCGGCTAATATAACCTCCGGATCATTTATTAATGCTCGTGCTACAGCTACACGTTGTTGTTCACCTCCACTTAGTTCATTGGGTTTATGATTTGCCCTATTAGTTAGGTCAAGAAAATCCAAAAGATCCATAGCCTTTTTTTTTGCTTCTTGTTTAGATGTTTTAGCAATAAAGGCCGGAATACAAATATTCTCAAGAGCCGTAAATTCAGGAAGTAAATGATGGAATTGAAAAACAAAGCCTATACTTGTATTCCTAAATTCGGCGAGTTCTTTCTCTCGTAAATTGATAAGGCTAGTGTTATTATATATAATTTTACCTTGATCAGGCGCCATAAGTGTACCGAGAATTTGAAGAAGAGTAGTTTTACCAGCCCCACTTTTACCAACCAGTGTTACTATTTCACCTTTTTCAATATCAACATCCACGCCCTTAAGCACCTCGAGGCTTCCAAACGACTTATGTATATTTATTATTTTAATCATTGTTTAATTAGAAAGAACAAATATATACCATAAATAAAGAATAGTAAAGCACCTTTTAACCGTGACAACCTGCCCCCTTTAAAAGGTAAAATAAAAATAAACAATAACAGTGAAATAGCCATCATCCAAAAAATATCAACTCTAATAAACTTCTCAGAGACTTTCATGGGTTTAATAAGCGATGACACTCCAAGTACTGCCAAAATATTAAATATGTTTGATCCAATAATATTTCCAATTGAAATATCCATTTCTTTTTTTAGCGCTGCTATTGCTGAGGTGGCCAGTTCGGGTAAACTTGTTCCAAAAGCAATCAGAGATATTGCTATAACACGCTCGCTCACCCCCAATGATTGTGCAATTTTAGAAGCATTTTCAACCAACAGGTGTGAACCTGCGGCAAGCCCAACTGTTGCAATTAGTACTATCACTACAGACTTTTGAACAGATAAATGTCCATCGCCAATAGTGGTTTCAATATTGTCTTCTGCCCTTGACTTATATATAATAAATACATTATAACCAATTAATAACAGTATAAAAACAAACCCTTCGAACCTGCTAAGATTGCTGTTCACAAGCATAAATACATATAGTAGCCCACTAATAAGCAACATAAAAGGAGCATCAAGCTTAACAGAATTTTTCCTTACAGGAATTGGGAATATTATTGCAGTTAGCGCCAGTACAAGGGCAATATTTGCTATATTCGAACCGATAACATTACCCAGCGCCACTTCGGGGTGACCAGTATATGAGGCCAGTGAGCTAACAAAAAGTTCTGGTGCCGAAGTACCAAAAGAAACTACAGTGACCCCAATTACTAACTTTGATATCCTAAAGTGATTTGCAATGGAAACACTGCCATTGACAAGGAATTTACCTCCAAATAGCAATAAAACAAAACCAAGTAAAAGAAGTAAATACTCCAATTTGTGAAAATTTATTAAGATTTAATATTTTTTTTTATTTCACCAACATCATCCTTTAATGATTGTGTTTCGCTATTGATTTCGCGTTTTATATCTTCCGTTGCTTTCCTGAACTCACGCATTCCCTTGCCCATCATTTTAGCAAAATCGGGAATTCTTTTTGATCCAAAGAGTAATAATATTATTACAAATATTAAAAGGATCTCTTGTCCGCTAATAAATCCAAGAATACTCATACAAACAAATTATAATTCTCAAAGATAACAAAAAAGCCCCGACAAAAGTTGAAGGGGCTATTTTTATACTTTGTTAATATTTATCCTCTCTTTTTTCCTTTTAATACCCTTTTGGTTTCAGCTTTAATAACCGAATCGTAAACTAATGGTGTTGCAATAAATAACGATGAGTATGTACCTACGACAACACCTACCATTAGCGCAAAAGTAAATCCTTTTATTGCTTCACCACCTAACAAGAAGATAGTTAATAATACAATAAAGGTACTTATTGACGTATTA
>Ga0224514_10000388_pt1 | contig 12707 bp, 11 predicted proteins | sample SF_May12_sed_USG_3_FD_169107 | JGI IMG/M metagenome (GOLD analysis project Ga0224514, IMG submission 169107) | Sediment microbial communities from San Francisco Bay, California, United States - SF_May12_sed_USGS_24 | ecosystem: Environmental > Aquatic > Marine > Sediment | place: USA... | reverse complement strand
CGACATAGATAAACATCGACATCCAGGCACTCGGCACATGAATGAACATGATGCGGTAGCTGTCGCCCTGCTGGTAATCGGTCGGTGCGACGACCAGGCCCTGGTAGAGACCCGCCAGCATGAGAATGGCGCAGGACACGGCCAGCCAGGGGATCATGTACCCGGCATAGCGGTAGAAATAGCGGGGTGATCCCAACTGGTGATAAAGACGACTGATCCTGTTCATAATCAACTCAAGCTAACGCGTAAGGCCGCTGCTGTAGCCAGCGGTGACAGGCTCAACGCCAGCACCAGCAAGCCGCTGAGCATCGACAGATGGGCGGTTATCGGCAACCCGGCGGCGGCCGTTTCCACTGCATTGGCCGCGAATATCAGTACCGGTACGTATAATGGTAACACCAGCAGCGACAGAATCATCCCGCCGCGGCGCAGGCCGACCGTCAATGCCACCCCGATGGAACCGATCAGGCTCAGCACGGGTGTACCCAAGGCCAGGGTCAGCATCACCACCTTGATGGAAGCGCCCGGCAAATCAAGCAGTACGCCCAGCAGCGGGGCAACAACCAGCAACGGCAGCCCGGTGACCAGCCAGTGCGCCAGCACCTTGGCCATCACCAGGATCGACACCGGATGGGCACACAGCAGGAACTGCTCGAGTGAGCCGTCCTCGAAATCCGAGCGGAACACACTCTCCAGCGACAATAGCGACGCGAGCAGTGCGGCCACCCAGATCACGCCCGGGCCGACCGCCTTGAGCAGCAGCGGATTGGTGCCAATACCGAGGGGAAACAGTGCCGTGACCAGCACGAAGAACAGCAGCGGGTTCATCAACTCCGCGCGGCGGCGGAAAGCAAGAATCAGATCGCGCCGCAACAGCAGCAGGAAGGCCGAGCTGGTAGACGCACTGTTCATGCGGACAGGTTTATCCTGTTAACGCGTGCACTGTCGAGATTAACAGCGTGATGAGAGGTCATCGCCAGCATGCCGCCCCGGGAAATGTGTTCCTGGAATAATTCCTCTGCCAATTCTATGCCATACACGTCCAGCGAGGTGAATGGCTCGTCGAGTATCCATAATTGCGCGCGGGTCACCAGCAGGCGTGCCAGTGCCAGGCGGCGCTGCTGACCGGCCGACAGGTTGCGGGTCAGAACGTCTTCAAACCCGTAAAGATCTACACGCTGCAGCGCATCCTCGGGACTGGTATCCGGATTGGGACTGCCCAGGCCGCGCGCCATGGCCAGGTTCTCCATGGGCGTCAGGTCCAGCTTGAGGCCATCGCGATGGCCTACATAGGCGATGTGCTCGTGATAGACCGGCCCGAGACTGAAGATGTCCTCGCCGCACCATGTCACATCACCGGTCTCGGGCAGACGAATGCCACACAGAATACGCAACAACGAGGTCTTGCCACTGCCGTTGCGCCCCTCGAGCAACAGGGTCTGCCCGGATCCAAGCACGAAATCCAGGCCACTGAACAGCACCCGGTCATCGCGGATGCACTCCAGTCCCTTGCCTTCCAGCAGTATAGCGTTGTCTGTGGATTTACTATCCATGGTTATGCTTTCACTTCAGTTGCCGTGCTCGCCTGCAGAACATGCGAACACCCGCAACCCTTGTTCATGGTTACAGCGATCGGCTGTGTCCGTCGGGTAAGCGACTTTCTAGTGAGTAAATACGGCGTTGTCAAGCAACACCTTGTATTGATAACCCGATCCCAGGTCGACATTGGTCCTTACGATACCATCGACGACGACTTTCGCACCCACCGGGACGGTCTCCGATGCAGTCACGGTCAGTTTGTCATCTGGCGCGGCACCCGTTCCATCTTGCAGGGTAATCCAGTTTTTACCAAGGACATTATTGCTCACTTTCATAACCACAGCGCGCAATACCACCGTTTCCCCTGTCAGCTTTTCACCAGCGGCAAATAGCTCCTCAATGGTCTTGCCACCCTCCGCCCGGGTGATGTCGCCTTTTTCGGGTGCAACGACCGCTGTTTTCCCCCTGGCAATATTCTGATGGTATTTGTCGGCCGGCATTGCCTGGCCTGTTGATACGTCATCCTGATCAAGTACCCGGATACGCGTCACAAAGCGGATGGAAGCAAACGTCCTGTCGAGGCCCTTGCTGTAAAATTCCTGCATAACGTCACCGCCAAGGTACTCCACTTCGTCCCCTGCCGACACCGGCAACCGCAGCGTGGCCAACCAGGTTTCTTCTCCCTGCTCGTCAAGCTTCAGATAGATATACTGACCAGCAGTTATTGTATCGGTCACGGTGCCGATGCGGGATTGTTCTTCTGCGGCCCACAGCGCTGCAGGCGCAAGAAGCAGAACAAGCAGCAGTGCCGATAACTTTCCAGTCTTCATTAGTTGCGTCCCCTGCTGTTAGAGAAACCCTGGTGCGCCGTCATCACATCCAACGACATAACCACTGCGATCAGCGCGATTGGTGTTCAGTTGAGAAAGGCCACGCCACCATTAGCGCACAGGAACGTCCGTTACACAATGAGACTGAGCCGTGCGCTCACCTGTCACGCAGCGGGTTCTATCTCGACGCATTCAATCCTCTCTCAATGCAATCACATCCTGCAGCAACACTTGCCATAGAGTGAAAGGCCCCGCTTATGTCCAACACGTCACGCATAACCGGCCGAAACCGGACTTTGGTTAATGTTTGTATATCCCCAAATATTCAGTAAGTAACAATTGCTAATTGACATAAATCAATGACTGTGGTTAGGCACCTCGTATAGAGTGGGCCCAAGGATACGAAAAGTTATGGGAACCGTCTGCAGGCCTTATCGACAGGAAGCAAGAAAGCAGGCAGACAGAACCCTAACTCTTTGGAATCACTGCAACAAAGGGGCTATTACCCTGACTTGCAATAAAATAGGAGGGAGTACTCATGAAAAAGTTCATCATGACAATGATGGGGGTAACCGGTTTGGCGTTTTCAGGACTGGCCCTCGCAAACGGTGACGGGCTCGGCATCATCGGCAGTCCGCACGATTTCTCGGATGATTTCAGTGATGAGGTAGGCGGAGCGGTCCTTGAACTGGGCAGCTCTGGCGGTTGGAACGGCAGAAACGAACTCTGCCGGGTCTGCCACGTTCCACATGACCATAGCCGTGCCTCACAGCGCTACCTGAACGGCCTGTTATGGAACCATGAGCTCAGTGCAGCCACCTACACCATGTACGATTCCGTATGGAGTTCCACCCTGGAAGGTTCGCAGTCGGCCCAGCCGGACGGCGTCGCCAAGCTGTGTCTGGGTTGCCATGACGGTACGATCGCCATCGATACCTTCGACAAGTACGCCGGTGATCCGGTCAATAACAACATCACCACCATTTATGGTGGCGGTGTATCCGCCTTCGTAGTACCCGGGTTCACCGATGGTGCCAACCTGGATCTGCGTGGCACCCATCCGCTGTCCATCACCTATGACCCGGTGGCTGACAGCCCAACCGGTGCAAACCTGAACCCCACATCGACTGTCATGGGTGCCAGCGGAACCATTGCTGATGTACTCGACAACGGCAAGGTGCAATGCTCCTCCTGCCACGATGTGCACAACCAGGAATCGGTTGGTGGTACACACCTGCTGCGGGTTGCCCAGAAAGACATGGGCGGTGGCGAACAACCATCAGGGCTGTGCCTGACCTGTCATAACAAGTAACAGGGATCGAGGTGAGCGGGATGGGCTTGTGTAACAAGCCCATCCCTTCCCTGTTTCATTACACACATCTTGACTGGAAGGGGGCTGAGGCCCCCTTTTTTGCGTGTAATGTAATAACAAGATGGCTGTGTATAGTATAGTAAAACAGTCATTTACCGGGGCAGGCGCTGACAATTCCGATGACGACTCTCAAGCAACTCTTTGTATCATTAACAGTGTTGTGGTCAGTTACCGCAGCCGTTCAGGCAGCGGCAGCAGCCGGGAGTGAGCTATCCCTGACACCGGGTGAATCCTGCATGTCGGCCGCCTGCCATGCGGACCTCGGTAAAAAGAAGTATGTTCACCTGGTCGCGGCGGACGGCACAGCCTGTATCACTTGTCACCAGGCGCCGGATCCGACCCGCCACAGCTTCAAGTTGATGGCCGAGGGGGGGGAACTGTGCGAAACCTGCCATGGCGTCAAGACCGACAAGCAACACAAGCATGTTCCGGTAGCCCTTCGCCTGTGTACCTTCTGTCATGACCCCCACCAGGCGGACCACCCGAATCAACTCAGATTCCCACCGACCGCCGAACTGTGTTTCAACTGCCACGACAAGAACGCATTCAAGGGGACGGTGGTCCATGGCCCGGTCGGTGAGGACCAGTGCCTGAAGTGTCATGACCCGCATACCTCGGAACACCCCAAGCAAACCAGGGCGGCAGTACCGGATTTATGTTTCGGCTGCCATGACAAGAGCCAGAAAGATGCCAGGGGAAAACGCCTGCCGTCGCCAAAACGCACCTTTGACAACAAGGAACTCACGCATCATCTGCCCTTTGGCGAAGGGCAGTGCCTGACGTGCCATGACCCGCACAGCTCCCCGAATCACCGCTTGCTGAAAAGCCCCTACCCGGAATCGTTCTACACCAGCTATTCCAGTGACAAGTACATCTGTTTTAGCTGCCATGACGAAAAAGCCTTCCGGGAACCGCGCACCACGAGCGCGACCGGGTTCAGGAACGGCAACCTCAATCTGCATTACCGGCACGTCAACAGAAAGAAAGGCCGGACCTGCCGGGCCTGCCACCACCACCATGGCGCGGAAAACACGAAGCTGATCAGGAAGAACGTTCCGTTCGGTGACCGTTACATCACAATAGAAGATTTTGAGCTGACCGAGACCGGGGGGAAATGCGGGCCCACCTGCCACCCGGTGGTGCGCTACGACCGGTCTGAAGCTGTGCAGAACACACTCAAGGTAACGCCAAGGCAGGGCGACGACGCAACCGGGGCACCGCCAGGCAGCAAGAGTAACTAAAGCAACAGACGGAGGGACATCATGCCAAATGGCGTATCACTTTCAGGAACAGACCGCATGAAGACAGTGACTCATATCCTGTTAATGTCTGCCATGCTGTTGCTGTCTGCCTGTGCCCAGAGCCCCAAACAGATCGAGAAGGTATTTTATCCGCCGCCGCCCGAGACCCCGCGCATCCAGTTCCTGACCAGCATCACCCTGGAAAGTGATCTGGGCAAGAAAAGCCAGTTCAAGGCGTATCTGCTTGGTGAAGAACAGGGCGGCAAGAGCCTGGCCAGACCCTATGCGTTCGCCCATGAGAGCGGCAAGATATATGTCGCCGACAAGACCATCAAAAAGATCATTATCCTCGACCTTGACGCGCGCGCCTTTGATTACATCCGCGACCTCAAGGGCGGCGCATTGCAGGACCCTTACAGCGTCTTTATTACCCCGGATGGCTACAAATATGTAGCGGATGCCAACCGGGGGCAAATCGTGGTTTATAACGAAAGAAACGAGTTCCACCGCGCCTACGGCGCTGAAGGACAGTTTCGTCCCACCAGTGTCGTGCTCCGTGAAAACAGAATATACATTTGCGATATCGCTGCCAGCGAGATCGTGATACTTGATAAGGACAGTGGCGGCGTAATAAAGAAAATCGGCGGCATAGGAAAGGAAGAAGGCAGCTTCTACCGGCCGACCCACCTCGCCATCGATGCCACGGGTAACCTGTACGTGACCGATGCGTTTAACTTCCGGGTTCAGATGTTCGACAGGGAGGACAAGTTCGTCAAGGTCATCGGCTACCAGGGCTCGCACCCGGGTTCATTCGTCAGACCGAAAGGTCTCGACGTTGATCGTGACGGCCATCTCTATGTCGCCGATGCAGGATTCGAGATTATCCAGATATTCGACGTCAACTCGGCAGAGCCCCTGCTGCCGTTTGGCAAGTACGGTCCTGCGCCCGGCAGCACCTACCTGCCATCAGGCGTCCATATCGACTACGACAATGTCGCATATTTCAATAAATATGCAGACCCGGATTTCAAGGTCGAATATCTGATTTATATCGGTAACACACTGGGAGACCACAAGTTGAACGTGTACGGCTTCGGGGAGTGGACCGGCCCGTCGCTGAAAGGGTACGCAAAACCTGAATCGGTACAAACCGACAAGCAGCAGGAGACCGTCCCGTCACTGGACGGCGTTCCCGTCCCGCAGGGGACCGGGGCTACCGACAAGCCCGGGGTAGATGCAAAGTGAACCTTGTCCTGAAAATGACAATGACTAGCGATGTCTGACAGACGATGGCACAGACGTGGCGTTATTGCATTACTGGTGACATTACTCGTCGCCGCTGTAACCGTATCGGGTTGCAGCCAGGCTACCCGCTACGACGTGCTGACGTTCTTTTTTACCGGCGTGCCAGAACCCGGGGAAGAAGCGGCCAGTGAGGCCAGGACAGCAGCCACCACTCCGACAGCCAGGGAAAAGCGACGCAGCGGACTGAAATTCCTTGGTAAAGCACAGTTCTTTATGCACGGCCCCTTTGGCGCCGGGCAGTGCGAGCGCTGTCATGCCACCGCGGCATCGAAACCGTTCCGAACCGGCAAGGCCCAGGTCAGCGAAAAGGTCATATCCCAGGCGCCAAGTATTGGCCCGCGGCTGGCATTCCCATGGGAAGAATTGTGCGTCACCTGCCATAGCGAGAAGAGCCCTGCAGCGGCAAAGGCAGACGGCCTGTGGCAGCACGGACCGGTCGCCAAGGGCTGGTGCACCCTGTGTCACAGCCCGCACAAGTCGAAGCGGCAGTACATGCTGCTAAAAGAAAATAATGTTGAACTCTGCACCCAGTGCCACAGCACAAACGATCTTCAGATAACCGCACAGCACAAACAGGACCCGGCTGCAGATTGCATCTCCTGCCATAACCCCCACGTGGGAAAATCAACATTTCTGCTCAAGGCTGAATATGATGAATGGCAAGGCCTCTAGCATTGCCTGCCGGAGTCTCTGTGTATGAAAAGTCTCTACACATTGACAGGAAAGCACGGCAGACGGTTAGCCACCGTCTCCTCGGCGTGCGGCCTTGCCCTGTTATGGGCAGGCGCGGCGCATGGCCTTGCTCCCTACCTGTACCTGGAGGAGCCTGTGCCCTTCTATATTGAAAGGCCCACAGTAAAGGCCTTTTTCTCACTGGGACTGGAAAATGAAACCCGTAGCGGCCCATTCGTTAACCTGGAGAAGGATTCGACAACGGCAAGACAGAAGTTTGATATCAGGACACGCGGCTGGGCCTATCACCCCGCACTGGTGATTTTCGATGCCGGGCTGCGACCGGAGTTCAAACAGCAGTCAGAAGATTCGAACACCGGTTTCCAGCAGGAAAGTGATGGGGTGTTTTTCGGATATTTCCTCGATACGACCTGGCTGCAAGCCAAGCCCTACACGATAAATCTCTTCACCAGCAAGGACAGGAGCGACACGACAAACTCCCTGGCAGCAGACACCACCACGGAAACAAGCATTAATCGCGGCCGCCTCTTGCTTGACTATGCCGTACTGCCAACCACGTTTACGGTAGAAAGCAGGGAGAGCATTAGCGAAGGTTTCTTTCGATCGGTTGACTCCCAGGACATCTTCCGGGTCGAGTCGAGAAAAGAAACACAGAACAGCAAAACGACGCTGGATATTGAAGCCAGGGAACAGGACCGGCTGATAAACAAATCCGCCTCAAGCACCGAAAGATTTTCAACCTTTATCAGAAATTCCTGGCAGCTTGGCGACAAGAGCACACTGTCCTCGGGGTTCAGCTTTGCCGACAGCTCATCGACATTGCGAGATACCACGACAACCCGAATTTCCAGCCGGCTCAGGATAAATCATCGGAAGAATTTCAGTACCCATTACTCGGCACGGATAGAGAAAAGAGAGGAAAAGGATTTTTCTTCCGACAGCACCTCCCTGTCAGCGGGACTTACGCATCGGCTGTATGAAAACCTGACCACTACCGTGAATGGCACCACCACCAGGAACAAGCTCAGCAACGGCGAGTTGAACACCAACGTGGCAAACCTGAATTTCCGCTATCAAAGGCGCATACCCTGGGGCCGGTTAAACATGAACCTGGGTGTGCGGGAAAGAATCGAGGATGACCAGCGCGATGCCGCCTTCGCACAAGTAAGAGAAGAATCACATACCTTTATTGGCGCATCCACACAGATCTTTTTGGACAACATAGCCATCGACACAGCCACAATTATTGTGACGGACTCAACCGGGCTCATTACCTACGTGGAGGGAACCGATTACTTTGTTGATCTTGTAGGCAGCTCGGTAAGGATCACGAGAGACCCGTTTGCCGGCATTGTCGATGGACAGCAAGTGCTGGTGGATTATGACTATGAGCCCGACCCGCCAGCCGAAACCGGACTGACAACCGTCTCCTTTGGCACCAGCATATATCTCTGGGACATGTTGAACCTGTTCTACCAGCGCAGCCAGTCCACAGAGCGCCTGATATCCGGCCTGCATCCCAACGAACTGACCGACGACACGGTACAGCGAGCGGGTGCCGAATTGAAATGGAGGTGGAGCACGACCTACGTAGAGATCGAGGACCGCGATACCACGGTTACGCCACTCGAGCGGTTCCTGGTGCGGGAAAGACTGGCGTTTCGACCTACCCGCAACCTCTCGCTCGGGTTTGGCGCAGAGTATAGTGAACTGAAACTGAAGGATACCGGCGAGGTCACGGAGGGGACCGGGGTCAATGCGAACCTGACCTGGAATGTCGGACGGACGGGGCAACTGCGGGCCCGCGCCTTTGACCGCCGCAACCGCAGTTCCGTCCAGCAGACGGAGAGCAAGGGGCTCATTTCCATCTATGAATGGTGGTTTGGCGCCTGGCGCCCCAGCGTCCGCTACGAATTTCTCGATGATGTCAACGAGCTTACCGGCGACACCAGGGAACGACATATCATTTACTTCCAGATAGAGCGTAGCTTCAGATGAAGCGATACTCACAATCAGCGCTGGCACTGGCAGTCGCCATGCTGTTGCTGATCAGTTGCGCACAACCGCCGGCAACCATAAAGCCGGTGTCCGACGCGCCGGCGCTGGTCTGGCCCGGGCCACCGGAAACACCACGGATACAGTTTCTTTACAGCATAACGGAACCCCGGGATATCAATATCAGCCAGGGATGGTTTCAAAAGGTGCTGGACTATATCAAGGGGGACCCGCGCAAACAGATAGGCAGTCCCTATGGTATCGAGATGGATACTGAAGGCAGGCTGTATATCGTTGATACCTTTTACAAGGCCGTGCATGTCTTTGATACGAAGAACGCCAAACATTACCTGTTCCCGGACAAGACCATAGCGGGATTCCAGGATCCCATCAATATTGCACTGGGTTCGAATGGACGAATTTACGTCTCCGACTCAGGCTCAAAGCAGGTCCATGTATTCACCGGGCACGGAAAAAAGTACCAACAGAGCATTGGCCTGGGACAGTTTGAGCGGCCGACAGGACTGGCGGTAAATAACCATACCGGTGAGTTGCTTGTACTGGATACGCCGGCTTCACGCCTGCTGGTGTTTGATGAACAGAGCCTGGGCATTAAACGTATCGTCGGCCATGAGAGCAAGGAAACGCAGGGATTCCATTATCCAACCAACATTACAGCGGCAAAAGACGGCCGGGTATATATTACCGACTCACTCAATTACCGGGTCCAGGCACTTGGCCCGCAGCTGGACTTTAGCAAGCGCTTTGGCGCAGCCGGAGATGCCCCGGGTTATTTCTCGCGACCCAAAGGCATCGCGACAGACAGTGAGGGTAATATATACGTTGTTGATGCCCTGTTTGATAACGTCCAGATATTCGACAACGAGGGCCGCCTGCTACTGGCCTTCGGCAGCCCAGGGAGTAACAGGGGCGAGTTCTGGCTTCCGAACGCCCTCTTTATTGATGACCATGACCGAATTTATGTGTCTGATTCCCATAACAAGAGGGTGCAGGTGTTTCAGTACATGAAACAAGAGGTGCAGCAACCATGAGTGCCAATCGCCTGTTTTGCGCCGTGCTTGCAACTGTCCTGATGTCTGTCGCCGGTCTTCCCCGGGCGGCGGGCATTATGGACACCAGGCATAATCTTTCCGTGTCAGGACCCGGACCGATAAAAGCAGTCAATGAGGACCGGATCTGTATCTTCTGTCATACACCGCATAACGCCCGCAGGGATGTGCCCTATCTCTGGAACCGGGCGGATACCACAACCAACTACACGACCTATGAAAGCTCCACCCTGTATGCAACCGTTGGGCAACCCACCGGCGCCTCCAAGATGTGCCTGAGTTGCCATGACGGCACCATTGCGCTGGGTGCCGTGTTGTCACAGCCGGGGATTATCCCGTTCGCCGGGGGTGTCCGCTTTCTCCCGGCAGGACCGACCAGGCTGGGTACGGATATCTCCGATGACCACCCGGTATCCCTCTTGTATGACAGCGCCCTCGCCGCCGCCAACGGAGAACTCGTTGACCCCTCGGCGCTGCCACAGGAGGTCAAGCTGGACAAGGCGGATATGCTGCAATGTACCGCATGCCATGATCCGCACGACGACAGCTATGGAAACTTCCTGGTGATGGAGAACAGTTACTCTTCGTTATGCATTGCCTGCCATGACCGCACTGACTGGGGTCTCAGCGCCCATGCTGATTCCCAGGCGACATGGAATGGCGCGGGCACCGATCCCTGGCCGCACACGGACTACACCCAGGTGGATGAAAACGCCTGCGAAAACTGTCACCGGCCGCATTCCGCCGGCGGCCACGCCCGGCTGCTTAATTACGCCATCGAGGAGGATAACTGTCTGACGTGCCACACCGGTAATGTGGCCGCGACGGATATTGAGGCACAGCTCACCAAGCAGTATCGCCATGGCGTCCAGGATTTCACAGGCATACATGACGCCGCCGAGGATTTCACCAGTCTTGTCACCCCGCACGTGGAATGCGTCGACTGTCACAACCCGCACCGCGCCAACAACAGCACGGCAACTGCACCCGATGTGCCCGGGACACTGCTCGGGGTAACGGGCATCAGCGTCTCTAATTCACCGGTAAAGGAATCCGCCTATCTCTACGAAGTGTGCTACAAGTGCCATGCTGACAACAATGCCCTGTCATTCAGCGAGATCACCCGGCAGAACCAGCAACTCAATACGCGACTGGAATTTGATATCACCAACCCGTCATACCACCCGGTGGAAGGCATCGGGCAGAACCCGGACGTGCCCAGCCTGCTGTCGCCCTACACTGTTGACAGCATCATCTACTGCACTGACTGCCACAACAGCGATGATAACCCTGCGAGCGGCGGGATCGGGACCAGCGGACCACACGGGTCTATAAACAAGCATATCCTGGAACGCAACTACACCACGGCGGACAACACCGTGGAGAGCTCTTTTGAATATGCCCTGTGTTACAAGTGCCATGACCGCAACGTCCTGCTGACTGATGCCAGTGGATTTCCGCACAACAGCCATGTTGGCCCGGGGATGATGATGGGTATGGGTAATGCCCCCTGCTCTGCCTGTCACGACCCCCATGGCGACACGAATAACACCCACCTCATCAACTTCGATGTCAATATCGTTACGCCAAATTCAGCAAGTCTGCTTGAGTTCACGGATCTGGGCACATTCACGGGCAGCTGTTCACTGAGTTGCCATGGGCAAGACCATGTCGACAGGACCTATCCGTGAACAATCCGCGTCAAACTGCTCGCACACCGGTTTCGCCGGCGTACCATGAGGTTGGATAGCCCGGTTGTTTTCGGAAGTGCGCCGTGAATTCAGCCCGCCATCAAGACAATCAGATGACCCGGGAGAAGCGCCGTGTCTCATCCTTCTGGCGCAGGTAGCGGTCAAACACCATGCAGATGTTGCGCACCAGCAGTCGCCCGGCGGGCAGAATCGTAATGCGGCTGTCATCCTGCTCCAGCAGGCCATCGGCCTGCATGGCCTGGAGCTCATCCTGTTCCGCATCGAAGTACTGCAAAAACTGAATGCCCCGGTCTGATTCCAGCGCCTTGATGTCGAGGCCGAAGTGGCACATCAGCTGCATAATGACCTCGCGGCGCAGTATGTCGTCGGCGTCGAGCTCAACACCACGAAAGACCGGCAGTTCGCCGTTATCGATACGGCTGTAATAACTCTCCACATCTTTCTCATTCTGGCTGTAACTGTCACCCACCTTGCTGATGGAGGTTGACCCCATGGCGACCAGGTCACAGTCGGCATGGGTGGAGTAACCCTGGAAATTCCGGTACAGGGTCCTGTCGCGCTGGGCCCTGGCAAGCTCGTCATCGGGTCGCGAAAAATGGTCCATGCCGATGTAGATATATCCCGCATCACCCAGTTGTTCGATCGTATGCTGCAGGATCTCCAGCTTCTCGGCCGGCGCCGGCAGATCGGCCTCGTTGATTTGTCGCTGCGTCTTGAACAGGGCCGGCAGGTGCGCATAATTGAAGACTGACAGGCGGTCAGGCGCGACAGCAATCACCCTGTCGAGGGTCTGTGCAAAACTTTCCACGCTCTGGTGTGGCAGTCCGTAGATCAGGTCCAGGCTGACAGATTTAAAGCCCTGTTGCCGGGCTGCTTCCAGCACCGTTACAGTCTCTTCCTCGCTCTGGATACGATTGACCGCCTTCTGAACGGTTGGATCAAAGTCCTGC
>Ga0224514_10000387_pt1 | contig 12731 bp, 9 predicted proteins | sample SF_May12_sed_USG_3_FD_169107 | JGI IMG/M metagenome (GOLD analysis project Ga0224514, IMG submission 169107) | Sediment microbial communities from San Francisco Bay, California, United States - SF_May12_sed_USGS_24 | ecosystem: Environmental > Aquatic > Marine > Sediment | place: USA: California... | reverse complement strand
GGTATTGATCCAGACAGGTGAAGTCCTTGATCTTGTGATTGCCTTTGTAGCGGCTGACACATTGATGAAAGGTATGAAGCGGCAAATGCTCCATTACCTGAGAAAAAACCAGTTTGCCTGTGTACATTATTCAGCCTCCTTCTTGTAGTACAGAAAGAATGACTGAATCTCTTAATTTTTTTCAAGTCGTTTAAAACAAATAGATTTAATTTCATGATTAGTTGCAAGCATTTACAAATTTTACATCTCATAACGTTGGGACACTAGTGATTTGAAGTGTTTAAAATTTATTATTTTTACTTTAATAAAAAATACCACATTTTCAAATAACATATAATTTTGTGACACAAAAGTAAATAATGGATTAATAAATTTTATCTGGATATTTCTTCTCCTTTCCGCTACTATTAGCCCCTGCTATGATTAATCTTGACGGACATAAACTCACCCTTGACGATATAAGGAAATCCGTACTGGGCGGGGAAAAATGCGATATTGCGGCCAATGCCAGGGCGGCCATGAAGCGAAGCAGGGCCCTCGTCGAAAAGCTTGCCGGTGAAGAGCGGGCCATTTACGGCATCAACACCGGTTTTGGTCCTTTAAGCGCACAGCGCGTTTCCCATGCCGACCTCGAACAGCACCAGATCAATCTCCTTCACCATCTCTCGGTGGGACAGGGTGATCTCTTCTCGGACCTTGAAACAAAAGCCATCATGGCGGCAAGGGCAAATGCGCTTGCCAGAGGCTATTCAGGCATTCGTGAGGAAGTCGTCGATCTTCTCCTGGGCGCTCTCAATAATAACGTCCTTCCTGAAATACCGAGTGAAGGCTCCGTCGGCGCAAGCGGTGACCTGGTGCCTCTTGCCCATATGAGCAGACTCCTTATCGGTCTCGGACATGCCAGGACAGATGGCGAAAGGCTCTCTGCAAAGGACGCTTTAAAATCGAAAAACCTCTCTCCCGTTACCTTAAAGTGCAAGGAAGGCCTGGCCCTTGTTAACGGGACTTCCGTTATGACAGGCCTCATGTCGCTGGCCACAATCGAGGCCTCACAGATACTGAGATGGATGGAGTTTCTCACGGCATGCCTTATTCAATCCCTCTACGGCGCGCCGGAAGTCCTCTGCTCGCAGCTTCATATGGCGAGAGGTCACAGGGGACAATATACGACGGCTGACTACATTGCAGGCTATCTTAAATCTCACCCTGATTATAAAAAAGAGATCGATGACCACGAATGGGGCTCTCATAAAAAACCCGTCGAAGAAGGAACGGAAATACAGGACCCTTATTCACTAAGATGCACCCCCCAGATACTGGGCGCCTTCCAGGACGCTTACTGGCATGTGGAACAGGTAGTAACGAGGGAACTTAACGCCTCCACTGACAATCCGCTTATCTTCCCTGCAACGGAAACGGTCATCCATGGCGGCAACTTCTACGGGCAGCATATTGCCATGGTAAGCGATTACCTCCGCATAGGCCTAATCAAACTTGCCCTTTTATCGGAAAGGCAAACAGAAAGACTCCTCAACTGGCGATACAGCATGGGGCTTTCACCGCTGCTCACAGGCGGCGCTCCCGGCCTCAACTCGGGTATGATGGGTTGCCAGCTTCTTGCAACCTCGCTGGCGGCTGAAGCAAGGCTGCTTGGCACACCGGGGTCTATCCAGACCATACCGACCAATGCCAACAACCAGGATGTTGTCAGCATGGGAACGACGGCCGCAAAAATGACGCGAAAAGTGCTTCCCATTCTATGGAAACTCCTCGCCATCGAAACCATTGCCATCGTTCAGGCTGCCGACCTGCGTAAGGATGATAACATGATGGGCAAAGATTACCGTAAATTCTATGAACGGGTCCGCAGTATTACACCAAAACTCGAAGACGACAGGCCTCTCTTCGGGGACATTGAAAAGGTGGTTGCCCTGCTTCAATCAAATGACACACAAAAAGAACTTCTCCGTCACGACCCGGCCAACCCTCTAATCATAGAGTAGACGAGTCAGGAACCCTCTCCGGAAAAAATATTTGCGCCTTTATGCTCCTTGAGGGTGAAGGAAAAGTATGGTATTTTTTCAATACCAGTTACTATTTTCCCCTGGTAGCCGTTCAATATGATAAAGCCGGTCAGGAGGTAAATTCTCATCGATGAAACCCTCTTCTCTCTTTAAAAGCTTTCTTCTTACAGCCCTTGCGGCTTTTCTTTGTACGGGCTGCATGTCCACACCACCGGTAGTCAAACCGATTAAAAACATCTATTACAATTATCCGGGAAAAAACAGGCCCCAGACACTCATTGTCCTTCTCCACGGCAAAGGGGGCACTGAAAGAGACTTCGAAAAACACGGATTCATTGAAGCTGTGAGAGCAAGGAACCTGCAGGTTGACCTTGTCGCCGTTAATGGCCATCTCGGTTACTACTTCGACAGGAGCCTGGTGAGACGACTCAAAAAGGATGTTATCAACCCTGCCAAAACAAAGGGCTATAAAAATATATGGCTCGTCGGCATTTCCATGGGTGGCCTCGGCTCTCTCCTCTACACCATGGAAAACAGGGAAGATATCGACGGCATCTTCCTTGTAGCACCTTTCCTCGGCAATTCAGGGGTCGTGCAACGCATAAAAAAATCGGGAGGACTTATGGCATGGGACCCCCAAAAGGCCCGCATCGAAAAGTGGCAAAAAGACCTCTTCACCTTTATCAAGCGTTTTTCAGAACCTGACAGGGAGATACCACTTGTCTATCTTGCTTATGGAACGAAGGACGGCTATCGACCCGCTTCCCTGCTCATTGAAAAGATTCTCCCTGAAAACAGGGTATTTAGAAGAAATGGCGGTCATACATGGAAAACATGGCAACCCCTGTGGGTGGAATTTCTGGAAAATGGCCCTTTGTCAAAAAGTGGGGAATAATAAAATAGTTCTCTTGCCACAGGGTAAAATGCAGGTTTAAAGACGGCTAAAAGCATTTTATTCGAATTGTGCTTCCGCGTTAATGATAACTTGTCTCTGTATATCTGTGTCTAACGGGGATTTGCAGCTTAATCCATTTTATCCCTGGCACGCCTGGCAGCCTCGCTTTCAGGGGCAATGGCAATGGCCTCTTTCCAGTTCTTCATGGCATATCTCCGATTATCTGCATCGCTGTAGATATTGCCGATTTCAAAATACATCATCGCCTTTGTCGCATCGTCACTGCTCACCTTTGCCGCCTCTTTATAAGCCTTAACACCCCACTTGACGATCCTTTTCCATCCCCGCGTGCGGGTTTTGGCCCACTCCGAGCAGGCATCTCCCTTAAGCTTGTATGCATCGAAGTATCCCTTGTCATACCTTACGGCAAGATCGGCATATTTAGAAACGGTACGGTACTTTTTTTCCACCATATAAAGCCTGGCAAAGTAGTAATTTACCTGCGGTGACCGCTTCTTTGTCCTTATTACACCCTTGAGATAGGAAGCTGCCGCCCTGAAAGGAACCTTCCAGTTCGGATCTTTCATCTTTTTCAGTCTTATCGATTCTTCAATAAGGGCATCAGCTTCTTCCAGTGAATCCGGTTGTCCCACAACGGGCCTGGGTGCAGCAGGGATAGAATAATCCTGGGGCGGAGTGTACTTACCGATAGGCCTTTCCGTTTCAACAACACTTTTGATACGCTGGCCATATTTGACGGCATTCTTTTCGCTTTCTTCTATAATTGAGCCCTTGGCAATATTATTGCCGATGGATATTATCTCAATCAGTCCTGTTTTGATCATCTCTACATCGAGAACTTCACCCGTTTTGGGATGTTTTATTACATTTCCTTCCTTAAAAACAACAAAGTGCATGTCCCGCTTGACACCGGCACGTTTTCCGAGGTCTACAGAGACGGTATTTCCCTTTCTGTTGACAATATAACCTTCAAGAGGAAAATCCTGGATAATCTTTTCGGCCATCTGCACAACGAGGTCTTCCAGTCGCGCAGCGGTAGTGCTTTTAACATTCTCGGCAGCAATGATGGAGGCGCTTTCCACATCGATAATCCTGGCATTGACCTCCATCACATTCTGGAATTTCATGACTGAACCGGAAATAATAATTTTAACACCGAGCACCCTTCCCAGTTTGGCTGCGCTCGTTGCGTCTATCAAACCCGTCAGGGCCAGTTTCTGCTCCACCAGGATCTTTTCGAGAAGCCGCCGCTCAACGACATCAAAGCGCCCGTCTTTGACAAGAGCGGTAATAAGCCATTCAGAAACAATTTTGCCCATATCCTGTGTTTCATAACTGTCTCCCTGGAGCTGAAAATCGAGAACGGCAATTTTGGCTTTTTTATACTGTGCAGAGGCAGAACCGGTAAAAGCGGCAAAGGCAAATAAGATAAGAGCAGGTACAATTAGCAGTTTTTTCATCATTCTTTCTCTTTTCAGGTATAATTTAAAGGATAATTTCAATAAATCAGCTTATAAAAAAAAGATATCATAAATAAAAAATAACGGCAAAGAGTTATTATTAAATTTTCAATATCCAGGGGCGCAGGCCATGAATTTCCAAAGTTTTCCCTGATTTTTCTGAAGCAAAATCCGGCCTCTTACCATTGACTTATGGCCTCCGGTATATTAGTATTTTTTTATGATAATTCAGCCAGTCGGTTTAGTAAAAATGAAAGCATTTATAGGCCATAGTCTGCTCTTCATCATCCTTCTCTTTATCTCCTCCTGTGCGACAGGTGACGGGGAAAGAAGGGACGACAGAGCGCTCACTGCAAAACCCGCGCTGCCATCCTGGACATGGACAGGCAAAGACATAAGATATCCTGAAGAATTATTTATTACCGCAACGGGAGAAGGGGGCTCACTGGAAACGGCCGATAAGCTGTCCATGATCCGGGTAGCCGAGCAAATCAGGGTTTCCATCAACAGTGAGCTGACGCTATCGCAAAAGGCAAGTGACAGGGATGGCGTAGTCCAATCGTCACGTCACCTATCCCGGAGAATCGATACATCGGTAGACATCAAAAACCTGGAAGGCATATCCATCGTCATGCGGCGCCATGACAAAAAGAACCATATTCATTACTCCTTCGCTGCCCTTGACAGGGATAAGGCGGCTTCGGCATTACTCAAAAAGATCAACAATCACTACGGGCTGGCCAACGAATACTTTATGACGGCGGAAAGGCATCGCAGAAATATAGAAATTGCCGAAGCCATACCCAATTACACTAGGGCTATCGGGGAACAGAGAAAAGCGGATGCCCCCCTTCAACTTCTCAATGTTATTTCAGCCGGCGCCGATCAATCGGTTATTATAACAACCGAATCGGCAGCCATTATGGAAGGAAGATTAATTGAAACCATCTCCAAATGCAGGCTTGAAAAGGTGAGCGGCAACCTGCAAAAAGGTGAATTCGGTGAAGCGCTCAAAAAACCGCTCCAGGTCATTGCAACCTATAAAAATAACGGTCGAAGCTACCCCATTGAGCGGCTCCCTGTAAAATTCACGATCCTGGAGGGATCAGGAATGCTTCAGCAGGAGGTTTCCACAAATTTCAGGGGTCATGCAAAAACGATAGTTTCGAGAGTCAGTCCCTCAGGAATCAGGAACAATATTATTGAAGCAACGCTCAATTACGATAAAGAGACCATTCCGGCGCCACTGCCTAAAACCAACTTCACCTACATCCTGCCTGTAAAAGAAGATATCAAGGTGCGTGTCACCATGAGGGAGTCCAATCTCGGCACAAAGATCATCCCCCCTGTCGTCAAGCCGGCCATAATCAGGGAACTCAAGGAAAGAGGCTTTAACGTGCTGGAAGGCAAGTCAGGCAAAGCCGACTTTACGGTAAAAGGAAGGGTCAAATCTTCAAAAAAAGGCGAAATGGGTGAAATCATCTTCGCCATTTCAACAGGGTCGGTGAGTATTCTCGACAACAAGACGGGGCTTATCGCTCAGGAAGTAAAGATCAGCGAAGCCGATTCCAAGGGAGGCGGACTCAGCCTTAAGGCGGCAGGACTAAATTCACTTCAGACGACGGGAACAGCCATCGGTCAAAAGGTGGCTAAAGAAATGGAAAAGCTCTTTAACCGGACGGTCAAAAGGTGATTGGACGTTTTTCATTAGTTAAATGAACCGGTCACCCTGAGCCTTGCCAAAAACCGGAACAGACCTACCGAAGGATTTACATTCATTCCCCCCTTTAGTAAAGGGGGCAAGGGGGGATTTGGAAGCTCCGGAATTAGAAAATCCCCCTTATTCCCCCTTTGTCAAAGGGGGAGACCTGCCGGCAGTCCATCACTCCGATATAACGATTCCCTTATCATTAAAAACAACTTTCATGGTACGGAACCTGTCAAGCCAGTAGATCCATATATTACTCTTTGTTGATTCCGTTTTGTGTTCCGGCGGATAACCATAGGCAACAAGAACGGCCTTTTTTTTCATTCCTGTCGTCACTTTTCCAAGCTTGATATTTTTTTTCTCTCTCTTTGTGAATCCCTTTGTAAGGGCGCTTAAAGGTTTGGAAGTAAACAAGCGCTTTTTAAAGGTTTCAATATTCACGCCGGGATGATATTTCGGCTGATAATGAATAACATACTTTTTACCGTCTTTTGCGACCTCAAAATCGATAACCATTGTTCCCCGCCTTCCCGAACTTGTCTTCACGCCCTTTACTTTCGTTCCTGCCGGTATGATGATTCCTCTTTTGTAGTTAATGCCCGTTATGGGCTTTAAATTGCCTCCCCTGTCATATTCATACCATAGATTATAGGCCGTATAGAGCGTCCCTTTTCCGGCTGTTGCAAAGGAAGTTCCCCACAGGAAGATTATCCCCGATAATATGAGTACACCTAGTTTTTTCATTTTTCACCTCCATAATTATATTGAGTCACTTTTTACCGCAGCCGGCGCCGCGCACCGCATGTTCAGAGCTGCCTTTTTTCTTCTCTGCTCATTACCTGTCTGCCCTTAAAAGATATACAAAAAATGATAACCATTCAAGCGAAAAGAGGTACTAATTTCCCTCTTTCAAATATACTTTTCAATTATTTATGATATAGTTTTAGGGAAAAAGTGGTTTATCGATTTCAAGACGCCCTTAATTCTCTGGGCAGCCCTTTGAAATACCGGCGTCCGATTCGGGAGGTGCTTAAAAATGCATGAGAGTATAATTCTCGATACGGTCATGGCCACCATGACCCTCCTCTTTGCAGCATCCATCGTTGCCATCGTTGCAAAAAAGATCAAATTCCCCTTCACCATCCTGCTCGTCATTATCGGCCTTATTCTTGGCTGGGCGTCACACCAGATATCAGCGCTCCATCCCCTCACCCTGCTTAAAATGACGCCTGAAGTAGTGCTTTTCATCTTTCTTCCGGCGCTCATATTCGAATCAGCCTTTAACCTCGACGCCAAGGCGCTCATAAAAAACATTGTGCCTATCCTTACCCTGGCTATTCCCGCCCTTCTCCTGTCGACAGCGACAGTGGGACTCATCATTCATTATGTTCTGGGGCTTCCTCTCGGCATAGCGCTCCTCTTCGGCTCCCTCATTTCCGCCACAGACCCCGTAGCCGTCGTCGCACTTTTCAAGGAGATCGGCGCGCCGAAACGCCTTAACCTGCTCGTCGAGGGAGAAAGCCTCTTTAACGACGGCACGGCGCTTGTCCTCTTTAAAATAATCCTGGGCGTCATTATTCTTGGTAATTTTACGGCCTCTACCATTACGAGCGGTATAGTCGAATTTTTTATCGTCTTTATAGGCGGAATCCTGACAGGCACCATCCTGGGCGTCATCTTTGCCAAGACCATTGAAATAGTCAGGAACGATCCTCTCGTTGAAATTACTCTTACCACCATTTTGGCCCATACGGCATTTATCACGGCGGAACATCTCTTTCATGTATCAGGCATCATGTCCACTGTGGCGGCAGGCATTACCATGGGCGGCTATGGCCGGACAAAAATTTCCCCCTCCATCGAAGAACATATGGAGTCATTCTGGGAATACTTTGCCTTCATCTGTAATTCCCTCATTTTCCTTCTTGTGGGATTAAGCATCGACATGCATCTCTTTGCCGCCAATATAGGGGCCATTCTCGTTGCCTCCCTGGCTATTATCGCAGCCAGGGCAATGGCTGTCTATTCCCTTGTTCCCCTCATAGGAAAGCTTAAGCTCGTTGAAAAGGTAAGCGTCCAGTTCCAGACGGTCATCTTCTGGGGCGGGCTGAGAGGTGCCCTGGCCATTGCCATCGCGCTCAGCATACCGGAGGACCTGGAAGAACGCGCCTTTATTCTTGTCCTTACTCTCGGTGTCGTTCTCTTTACCCTCGTTGTCAATGGTCTTTCCATTAATCCCCTTATGAACGTACTGGGACTCAATAAATTCTCTGTAGCCGAGAAATTCGAACGTCTTCAGGCCCTCCTTCACTCAAAGGAACATGCATGGGAAGAGATGCAGACCTTTGCAGCCCGGGGAGCAATCAGTGAAAAAAGCCTGAAGGCGGCAAAAGAGAAATACAATAATGCCGTAATGGAGATTAAAAGCGCGCTTCAATCCTTTCGGGCCGGTGAAGAGAGCATCGGTATGGAAGGTGAAAAAAGTATGGTAACGAGACATACGCTCATGCTCGAAAGAATAAATTATTACCGGCTCTTTGAGGAGGGACTTCTCAATGAAGACAACCTGAAAGAACTGCTGAATATCATTGATAATGAACTTGACCGCATCAAGGAAGGAAGGGAAGTCATGGGTAAGGGTGAAAGACCACCCTTTAGTGAACTGGTTGCTGAAGTTTTCTATAAATTCCTGGGCATGCTTATTATCTTCAGGCCCCTTTCGATGAAATACAAAACAGGTAAAATAGCGGCAAGTTACGAACGCAAAAGAGCGAGGCTCCTCGCATTTTCTTCAATACTTAAGGAGCTCGATGAGATGACGGCCCACAAGTCATACTCTGATGAAGCCATTAACGTCGCCAGGGAATTTTACAAAAAACTCCACAGAAGAACAACGCAGCGCCTCGATATTCTAAAAGGAGAATATCCCGAATATGTGGAAAAAGTGGAAGAAGGAATTCTGGAAAGATGCCGCCTCAACTCGGAGTTGGAGACCTTCCGGGAGATGTACGAACATGGAACCATCACCGACAAGGTACTCAAGGAACAGGAGGAAGAGATAGAAAGAAGCATCAGAAAGATGAAGATCAGGCCAGTCAATGAACTGCTCTTCCCGCCTGCCGATCTCATTGCCAGGGTCCCCTGTTTTGAAGAACTGGGCGAAAAGGACATTACTTCTCTTACAAGCAAACTAACGGCCCTCTCCTTCCTTCCCGGTGAAAACATCGTCAGAGAAGGGGACCACGGTGATTCGCTCTTTGTTATCGGCAGAGGCCGCGTCGATGTGGTCACCTGCGATGAAAAAGGAAAGGAAATCTTTCTTGCCAAACTTAAAGCAGGCCAGTTTTTCGGTGAAGTGGCCCTCCTCCACCCCCAGCCGAGAACGGCCACAGTCAAGGCCTCCACACCGGCAACGCTGCTGGAGCTTAGCCGCATCAACCTCATGCCCTATCTTGAAGAGCTTCCCCACCTGAAAGCCGCCCTGGAAGAGGCCTACAAAAAGAGAGTGCTAAACACCCGGCTTTCCCATGTTCACGCCTTTGCCAAACTGGAAAACGAGGAACGGGAAGCCATCGCCGCAAAAATGGAATACGCTCAAATCGAATCGGGCAACCCTCTCACCAACTCCGTTGACAGGCTTTACCTTATCAAAGAGGGAACGGCAGAAGTCATAAAAGAAGGCCAGAGAGTGTCGAGCCTCTCCCGCGGCGGCCATTTCGGCGAAAATGCGCTTTTCAGCAAATCACCTACCGGAGAAAGGATCGTGGCCACTTCTCCTATTGAAGTGTACAGCCTGAGTTGTGAAAAGCTGGAGGAAGTAATGAAGGAAGTGCCTTCTATAAAGGAAAAGATTAAGTGATTTATCCACCAAAGGCGCCGGGAACCACGAAGAGAGAACCCATGCTCCCCTGTCAAGGGGGGTATGGGTTCTCTCTTCCGGCCTGTCCCGTCAAATACCCTAACGTGGTTTGAAAAACAAGCTTTTAATGCTTTTTTCTTTGACAGGACTTACAGGACTTCCGGCAGCATTTCCGGGACGTTAAAGCTTTTTTTCACAAACAATATCAACAAAAGCGAAACTTCCCTCTTATTCCTCCTGGATTTTTATTGAATTGCTGCAGCCAAAATAGTTTCAGCATTACCATAAGGATTATCACATAATTGGTTTCCATTAATGTTAACTGTGCGGTTAGTTAAAAAAGCAGCTAACAACAGAGCATACATATTCTTCCCCTCACTTGTGTTCCCGTCAAAAACATAATGTGCAACAGAACTTGTGGTGCATGTTGCTCCATTGGAAATAGTTTCAGGATTCGTTACCAGAACCCGTACCCACCCAGATGAAGATGCCGCTGTACCTGTATTTGTTCTAATTGCGTCAATCGTGCCTAAATAGTAGGAGCCGGCATGCGCACTCCCTCCAAACAGCAATATTACGAACACCGATAAAAATATTTTTAACTTCATCTTAAACCTCCAATTATTATTAATTTTCTTAAATTAAAATTTTCTCTATTTTTACTCTAAAATAATCTTAAAGATTGTCATGATCCATGCTGCATCAACTTCAAAGAGGACTTCTACCGTATAACTAGAAGATGTATCCTCAAAGGTATAAGTAGTAACAGGCCCGAGGGATATGCCATCAATCAGAACATCTTTAACAACATAGCCGCTATCGGGAAGAATCTCTAGGGTATTGGTCCCTTCAATACGATTTACACTCCCCTTACTGCTCACCATCAGTGAATAGAATGTTGCCTGAAGGGTATGATCTTCATATAAATCGGTAAAAGTGTAAGAGGACAGAGGACCTTCCGGGCTGCCATCGACAATCACATCCAGAATTTCATAATCGGCATGGGGGACAATATTATAAGTATCCCCGCCGGCCTGGATTATTGCACCACCTTCACCTGCATTGACGGTTATGTTACCCACAGATAAAACAGCATATAAGACGGGCAAAATTACAGACATATCTCCTGCACAAGTATCACCTCCATTGCCGGTTAATTCTATTGATTTGTCTGCAATGTAATCATCCGTATAAGGAAAAGTAAGCATAGTCACTCTGGCAGACCATTTGTAAGCCGGTGAAAACTGAATATCCACATTGCAGCTTGCCCATGGCGCAAGCGTTATGTTGGAACAAGTATCGGAAACAAGGGCATACTCCGCTGCCGCTCCGCTTGTCAGTCCAACCGTCCCTATTACCCTGTCAACGCTTCCCGTATTGGACACGGTCACCGTCTGTGTTGCCGAAGTGGTTCCACATTCCAGCGTGCCGAAATCAAGCGTCTCGGCAGATAGAGTCACAGGGTCTGCCACAAAGGAAGGTTGAATATTACAGGCTGCTGTAACATTGGTAAAGGTGTAGGGATTAATCGCCCCTGCCGGGGCGCCGTTGATGAGCACATCACCCAAAATATAGCCCTCATCAGGCATCATGGTAAAGGCCATGCTACTGCCATAATTGACTGTTTGCGCCGTATCGGGATCAATGTTTCCATTCGTTGCAGAGATTGGATTCAGGGTAAAGGTCTCAGTGGTGAAAGTGACCGTCACATGCTTCATGGAATCAACATTGACGGCACAGGTAAGGTTCGTCCCGCAGGCGGCCTCGGACCAGCCCGTCACTTGCCGGCCAACATCAGGAAGGGCAGTGAGCGTTACCATGGTGGGCGTGTTGAAAAAATAGCAGCCTCTTCCGCAGTCGGCACCACCTGACGATGACACCGTTCCCCCGCCACTCGCTGTACTCACATGCAGCACATTACTAATCACCGTCTTTCCAGCCAGATTCCCCGCCGTGTCATAGCTGTACTCCACCACGGGACCATTGTCATAAGCCGCCCGCTCCACACGGTCGTAAACGTCGTAACTGTAGGTGGCGTTACCGGCAAAGGCGGCGGCAGGCATGCAGAAAGCGCTGACAACCACAAGAAACAGAAAGCATCTTTTTGTTTTTAAGTAATTTCTTTTCATTTTTTTTGCCTTATCCTATTAAATACCGACGATCTCGTCTAAACAAGCTTTTAAATCTTTTTCTTTTAACAGGATTTACAGGATTCTCTGGATTTTAAAACCTTAAAAATAATCTTTTTCTTTATCTTTTAATCCCGTCAATCCTGTTAATCCCGCCTGCCCCGTTAAATCTCTTAACGGGGTCTAAAAAAAAATCTTTTAATTCTTTTTCCTTTTAACAGCAGTGAGTTATATGCCATACATGACCCGCTATAAATATTCTATTCGCTCTTGCCATCTCTTTCCTTAAACAACCCTTTTTACCTCCAAAATGGGCCTTCTAAGCCTATTTTCAGGCCATTTTCAAGATCTTTTCCTTTAACTTTCAACTACTTAGCTAGGTCCGACCCTATCGCACTACGCGTTTATTAAATCCATCAGGTGTAGGTATATTTAAATATACCTCTTTACTCGATTTATCATCAATATCATAAATAATCCATAGCTGAAAGTTGTTCTTTGTATTTGATATATGTCTATAATCCCAGAAAACTCCTCTAAAAATCCCCTTCGGAAGGGCATATGCTTTCACATAAATGTTATGTTTAGATAAAGCTTTTGCCTTTATTTCAACTTCTGTAAATGTTAGTTCTTTT
>Ga0224514_10000384_pt1 | contig 12787 bp, 19 predicted proteins | sample SF_May12_sed_USG_3_FD_169107 | JGI IMG/M metagenome (GOLD analysis project Ga0224514, IMG submission 169107) | Sediment microbial communities from San Francisco Bay, California, United States - SF_May12_sed_USGS_24 | ecosystem: Environmental > Aquatic > Marine > Sediment | place: USA... | reverse complement strand
CGCAGGGCACACCAGCGCACATCCTTTCAGTAGCGCACTGCATTTTATACGGTACTGGCATATCGTCTGTGCCTTCCTCGCCATAATCTTTCATCACCCACCAACCACCTGTTTTACACTCAAGCAGGAAACGAAGCTGCTCGTTGAGAACCCAACGGTCAATATGCGGTCGGATGAATGGGTATTTTGGGTGTGTTAGCGGAATTTGAGTGGCTGGCATTTCCACTTTGTACCCTGTTTTCTCAGCGTATTTCTTGGCAACGTAAGATTCTAAAATCAGTCCTAATTCCATACTGTCATTAGGTTTGCATGCTTCTGAAAGCCCTAGTTTGTCTTGCCACACTTCGACGGGGGTAGAAAATGTATGGTATTCCTCACCCTCAAAGTATAGCTTCATGATTGCAGGGACGTCGGTTGCCCCTATTCCTACAGTTCTGTCCATATTTCACCTCTTAAGTTATTAGTTTAAAAATTGTTGGGTAGCCGTCTTGGGATATTTTATCAAACTCCGCTTGCGTAATGCGATTTTGGTCTCGTATACGCGAATGATTACTCAAACCCTCATAATTTATCCAAGGCTGGGCCCTGAGAGTTTCTGGAGTCCACAATAATTGTACGCCATCGTCACTACTTACTAAGTCAAAAATATCATTTTCCCACTTATCAGTATAATCTATGTTTGATCCGCTATTTGTTCGCTTAACTATTCTGAATCTGTCCCCGATTTTGTACGTTCGTTCTGCTTTTACCGCCTCGAGCAGTGTTTCTTTGGCATGGAGAGAAAGAAGAGGGTAAACTTCGTTTTTGAAATAATGTATAATATCTTGCGCAAAAAAAGCGTTTAAGAAAGCCACTTGTTCGTCGGCCTGCAGACTGTCAAAAACTTCTTCCCCAAGTTCAAGTGCCTCATCCGCTGAAATTTCCCTAAGCCACTCATATAAATTTACCGGTATGTTCATGTGTCACCTCTTAAAAGTTATTAAACATGTTGTTAATAATCCACTCGATTGAATGCTCATTAATATCGTAGTCATCCAGCGGATTGTTAAATTTTTCAAGCGTCACACGGGCGACGCCGCTTTCGCTGAGCAGTCCATTTGCAACACCCTGCAAATATTTGTTCGTAAGTTCGCTTATTTTATCGTTCAACGCGCGGTTTGAGCATGCATATTTGAAAAGTCTCCAAACTGCACAATGATAAGCGCGGCGCATTGTCAGTTTCAAACCGTTGCAGTCTTTTTTCGGAACTGCAAACGTTAAAAGTTCGGAATGGTTTTTAAAAAGCTCATCTTCGTTGCGGTCGTAACTTCTCAAAATCGCGTTATACATATCATTTAAGTTGATTAGTGTATCTTCGCTAATGCTAGCGTCCCGCACGTCTTCAAAATAATCGTGCTCGTGTGGAGCGGTCATTAAGCACTCGTAGTGTTCATTGAAAGTCATGTTCATTTTTTCACCTCTCCGTTTTCGATGACAAACGAGCAGTTTTTCTCCTCCTCCTCGTCAAGTTCCGCCGGCGGATATTCAGCTTCAAAGTCCGACACGTCTGCGACTGTAGGGTCATAGTCCTCGAGTGGCTGAAGTTGAAACGGGAAATAGTGATCGTCGTAGTCGTCGTCGTCAGGTTCTTCGGACGTTTGAACGCCGGTTAAAAGCAGGACGTTGAGCTTGTAGGCTCCGTAGTTTTTGTCGATTGTTTCCATTGTTTGTTCCCTCTTTTTCCAGAAGTTAAAACGGTATATTATTTCGCTATTGATAAAATATTAAAATTAATTTTTGACATATTTGCAACCAATCAATAGTTTCTCTCCATCCGATCCGAAATATGGCATCAAATAGCCAGTTATTTTGACCAGCGGCCTATTTGCGCCCCACATCATCTGCACAAACGAGCCATGCTCAGGTATTGTATCGTTATCGTCTAAGACTGCGATTACAGATACACCTCGCTCACTCCTATCGTCAGCGTAATTATGAGATATCCCGCTCTCTGGCAAATTACCGTATCTAACGGCTGTTACTTTTTGCGGATAATTGTGCCCATCGTATCCAACCCGTATCATGATATTGTAATACTGTGGACATCTTGCTATATCGTCTAATAAGTCACGATGACCGCCATACCACAAATCATTGTACATATCAATCGACCATAACTCTTGATCTCCATATTTTGTTGCAAGCATTTTGCCGACATCGTAAGCGTCTCTTAAGCTGTCTATAGTGTTCGGTAAGTCCATGATTTTGTCGATTGTTTCCATTGTTTGTTCCCTATGTTAAATTGTTTCTTGTGCGATAGATCTAGCCAGTTGTATAGCATATTGGCTTATCATTCTTTGCCAGCATCCGTTTGTATGCGACCATTTAAAACCCATTCCTTTTAATTTTGTTCTTGTTTCTGTTGCTGGGATATCATTAAAAAAAAGCTGAACCCGGTTTAATTCTTTATCGACAACCAGTCTTATACCGTTTATTTGTTCATCTATTTCTTTCATATCCGATACTTTTTCTAAAACTTCAATGCGTTTTTTAATCTGTCGGATTTGCTGTCCTAAATTAGTTAATTGATATGGTTCATGAGGTAATTTTTTTAATTTATTTTTTGTTTCGATCGTATTTTCCAGTTTTGCTTTTAACTTAGTTAAAGCGTTTTCGTCATCTGATGAAATTGATGTATTAATTTCTGCGCTTTTTGCTTTTTGTTTATAATATTCTGCTTTTTCCTGCAAATTTATGCTTTTTCTCATGTTATTTTCAAACCGTTTCAGATCGCGGCGGTGTCTAGCTTCTGAGTGATGACCTACGAGGATCGGTTGTCCCATGGGAATATGTGATATTATTTCGTGGGCGGTTTTAGATGATGATTCGCTTGCTTCTGTTGCTTTTTGCGCGCGATTTTGATATTTGCTGATTCGTGCTTGTTTTTTGTCTTCGTATTTCATGTTTGTTCCCTCTCATCAGTTGGCGTAGATACGGTTGTTTAAATCAACAATAAATTCTCTCAGCGTCGTAGAAATTATCGCCGAGTCCGCTGTTTGTGAAATTATTTTTCGGTATGTCTCGCGCTCTTGCTTTTTTACTGCTTGTGCTAACAAGTACAAAAAGTTTTCTGTTTTGTTCGCGTCCTTCGCAATTTGATTTGCGAGCTGTGCTAAATAGATGTTTTTCATGTTTGTTCCTTTTGTTGATTGGCTTCTCAGCCAAAGTTTTATAAAAAGTTTTATAAGATGAAATTATCTTATAAAGCAATGCTACGTGTAGCATCTAGTTTTGTCAATAGCTTTTTTCGTCTTTTTTCAAAAAAATGAAATTAGTACTTTTTTTGTGCAATTCGCTTGATTTTTGTCGTCTATATATATATAGTGTGTAGTATGTATCAAATGAGGATTTAAAAAATGGCACGTGCACGAAAAAAAACTGCGAAGCATCCGGGCTTTAAAGCTGTACAAAGCAAAATCGCGAGACAGCAAGTGGCAAAAGGAGTCTCAGCCGATGAGGCAAAAGAAAGAGCAGGCGCAATTCTTGCAAGCTCAACGCGAAAAGCTTCAGCAAAAGCTAAAAAAAAGAACCCGTTTCTGAAACGCGTTGCTCCGAAACGCAAGCGATAACTACAGAGTGGGACGATGAAGTTTTGTGGTGGATTTTTGCGATGGTGAATTATGGCAACACTTAAAACATTTTGCTATCTAATTTTGATGACAGTTTTTTGTTTTGTGATTTTAAATATTTTGACGTGAGAAAAAAAAATGCCGCTTAAAAAAATTCCAAAGGGCGCAACAAAAAAACAACGCGAGAAAATCCGCAGTGAAAATATCTCTCAAGAAGTGCGCTCAGGTAAACCCGTCAAACAGGCCGTCGCTATTGCTTTCTCAGAGGAGAGACGACAAAAGAAAAAACGCAGTGGCCGAAAACGTAGAAGTGGCAAGGGGTTGAAATGAAGAAACACCTGATTGCAAAATATAAAGACTAAATAAATTTGTGTCAATTTGTGTCAATTTGTGGTATGAAAAATGTCAAACACAACCATAAAAAAACATCTATTTCAGAAAGGAAAAGATAGCCGTCGAAAAGTCAAACCGCGCAAGGGAACTAGCAAAAAAGCAAAACTGAAAAAACTCGCTGAAGAAAAACTAAAAGAAGCCGGAGAGATGTCTGACATTGAAGTGGCAGACAGAGTCTTTCGAGATGTCAAGGCGCGCGCAATGGCTGGGTCACCAGATGATATAAAAATTTTAGCTTCATACGTCCCGCTCACAAAAAAAGTTGGCAGAAAAAATCAAAAACTTGTTGAGATTTCAAAAAAAGATTTGCTGCAACAAATTAACTTATTGCTCAGAAGCGTAGCAAGTGGCGAAATTTCAGCGGACGAAGCGGAAAAATACAACAACATACTCGTTAACAATCTAAACGCAACGCAAAACGAAAGCGTTAACAAGCGGCTGGGTGAGCTTGAGAAAAAAGAGGGCAAAAAATGAGTCTAGGAATATTCGGGTCGCTTTTCGGTGCATCTGATGTGCGCTTTGCTGATTATTTGAGTCAACGCGAACGGTCGGAGTCTTTCAAAAGATTTGCTTTAGAACAGTTTGGTCTTCAAATGGAAGCTCAAGAGCGAGCAATCGAAAAAGGTTTGCATGCAAAAGAACAAATGCAGCGCGAACAGCAAGAACGCGAGGAACGCAAAAAGCTTGAGTATCATCAGTACGAAAATGGGCGTGTAATTGAGGGAGAGTATGTAAGTGACGACTAAAGAGTTTGACATCGGAGTGCAAGATAGAACGCATGCGTAAATTTGGACTGCGTTCAAATGTTTATGATACAATGAGAATTTATCGGAAAACGAAAGATATCATCGAGCGCGCGACTGGTAAAAAAATTATTGTGGGGGTGAAACATGCAGCAACGAATAGTAGTGAGATTTTCTCCGGCGGTGCGGCAAGGCGCGCGCAACATGATAAGACGGCAGATGACATCGGATGAACGCGAAATTGACAATCTATGCAGCACACTCGGAAACTATGAAGCGACTTATCGTGACGAAGATAACGACGACTTACCAGCACGCCGCTTACAAGTCTACAGCGAAATCAATCACTTGCGCACGATTCTGAAATCGCAAGAGCCGCCAAAAACGCGAAAACATACCTTCGCACGGCGGTTTTGCTGGATATCACGCGCAGTGCTTGAACCGCCGAAGTATAAAAAAGCCTTGCGTGCGTGTTACAACGGACTTGTGAAACTTGTCTCGTGGTTCAAACCTCGCTTCCGGTCGAACTTCTGGAAAAAATCAACGTCAGAACGCTTATCAAATACGCTTTTCGAGCATATCAAGCCAGTCTTTCTTAAACAACGGTGGACTTTATAATTATTTCAAATGTCAAGAATACATAAACCCAGTCAGGCAGAATTAACACGTCTTGAAGCGCTTGAAGCAGCGGCAGCACGCAAAAACAGAATAGATGTTAAACTGCTAGATGATTATACTCTTATCATAAATCCCGAAGCTGAAAAGCCCGAAGACAAACGCATTTACAAGCCCTCCCCGACTTTTGAAAAATTCCATGCAGATGATACTACGGTAAAGCTTATCAAAGGACCTTACGGAACGGGCAAAAGCACTGGCTCAGCTGTAGACGGACTTATAAACACAATTATGATGCCAAAATGTAAAGACGGTGTTAGGCGGGCGCGAGGTATTATCGTGCGAAACACAAGTCCGGAGCTTTGGAGTACAACGATTAAAACTTGGGAAAACTGGTTTGGCGAACTCGGGGTTATCAAAAAAAGACAAAAACCTATTCTTGAATATGAACATACATTTAATGATAAGGATGGAAAAATTATATTAGAAGTTATTTTTTTAGCGCTCGATAATGAAAAAGACATCAGAAAATTAAAATCCCTTGAAGCAACATGGGGTTGGCTCAATGAAGCGTCCGAAATAGACCGCTCAACATTTGATCATATAAAAGCGCGTATTGGACGATACCCTTCAAAACAAATATGCAACAAAAAGTATAAAAAAATGCTTATTTGTGACACTAATCCGCCAACTGAAACAAGTTGGATTTATGAGATTTTCGAGACAGAAAAACCGGATGGGCATATTATTTATCATCAACCATCAGCGCTTTTAAAAACACGTGAGGGAAAATATGTTGAAAATCCGGCTGCTGAAAATATTGAAAATATCGGAGACGGATATCAGTATTATTTTACAATAATGCAGGGTCAGACGGCTGAATTTATAAACGTTTTCATAATGGGAAATTATGGACTACTCAAAGCAGGCAAGCCGATTTACCCAGATTATAACGATGATTGGCATTGCGTGCCAGACATTGAGATAGACAGAAATCATCCTGTACATTTAAAGGCAGACTACGGCATAAGAGCGCCTGCGCTGCTTGTCTGCCAATATGTTGACGGACAGCTAAGAGTAATCAAAGAATTTTGCGGCGCATTTACAACAATGGCTGTGCTGTATGAATATGACGCGATGCCTTGGCTCAAAAAGAATGCGGTCTTGATGTTGGAAGTTGCCGGCGACCCCTCAAATACAGCGGGCGGACGTGAAGAATTAGAGTCATTCGGATTGCCCGTCGACAATGCAATTACAAATAATGTTAATAAACGCATACAGGCTGTCACAAGATTTTTACTAAGCGCTGCGCCAGGCGGAAAACCTCGTTTGATCATCTCAAAAAGAGGTTGCCCGAATCTAAGGACTGGTTTCATTAAAAGCTACGTCTACAAAGAAGTAAATACATCACAAGGACTTGCATATAGAGATTATCCAGATAAAGAAAAACATCCATTTTCAGACATTCACGACTGCCTGCAATACGAGGCGCTCGATTACTATCATGAGTTTGATCCAGAGCCAGAGGATGACCCATATGACGACACGCGACAAAAACTGAGGAATGAACAAAAAAATAGAGTGACTGGATATTAATATGTTAAATATGTTTAATGATAAAAATGAAGAAGCCGCAGCTAGAAAAGTATTTGAAGAACTACAAGAACTGATGCGGAAGAAGGCAGAGAATCATATTCTGTTCACATGGAGAAAAAAGTTAGTATATAATTTGGTAAAATTCACTTGACTTTATTTTGTCTACAGGTTATACATAAGTTACTAACAGGTTACTCACAGGTTATTAACAGAGTTATCCACAGACAGACAAGTCATGAATCAGATTGACATAAATAAATTACAGCCGTTCATTGAATCAAAAAATATCGCTGACTTGCTGGATGACAAAACGCTTGAAAAAATCTCGGGAGAACTTCGCGAAGAAATAAAAAGCGACGAAAATAGTCAAAGCGAATGGGATAAGCAAATGAAAGAGGCGCTAGCTATAGCGCGTCAAGATATAAAAGCTAAAAATTATCCTTGGGACAAAGCATCAAACGTGCAGATACCGCTTATTCTGAGCGCCTGTATTCAATTCAACAGCAGAATCAATCCGGAAATCATTCAGGGCAATAAAATTGTCCAAGTTTCAGTAATGCGTCCAGACCCGACTGATAAAATTTCAAATATAGCTTATATGCAAGGTCGGCACATGAGTTATCAGCTGATAGATGTTGTAAAAAATTGGATACCTGATACTGATAAATTGCTAATGACGTTGCCGCTTTTGGGCACAGTTTATCGCAAAATATATTTCGATCCCATTAAAAAAGTGCCTCATGTTGATTTATGCCTGCCTGATGAGGTAATCCTTGATCAATCATGTTCAGCGCTGGAGTATGCGGATCGTATAACACATAAAATCACTTTGTCTATAAATCAAATAATTGAGCGGACGCGAGCGGGAATTTATAAAGCTTATTCATTGGAAGAAATAGAGCAAGCGCAAATAAATTCGATGACAGATAAATATTCAGAGGAAAATATCTCAGCTGAATCATCTCAATTGTCAACACCAAGATATTTGCGGCAGAATTGCTACGAATGCCATTGTTGGCTTGATTTAGACGACGATCACTACCGAGAACCATATATTGTGCTTATGCACGAAGCAAGCGGCAGAATATTGAGAATTAAAACTCGTTATAATTCAAAATCGTGGATAAAAGAAAACGGAAAAATAATCGGGATAGAGGCAAAAAATTTCTTTACAGATTATCATTTCATGCCTTCACCGGACGGCGCGTTCATGGGTTTAGGCTTCGGACAAATTCTGTACCCTTTAAATTCCGCAATTAATACCATTACTAACAATTTGCTGGACGCTGGACATTTAGCAAATGTGCAGGGCGGTTTCATCTCAAAAGCACTAAAGATATCAAAAGAACGGCTTAAATTTCAGCCGGGACAATGGGAAATGGTCAACTCACCAAGCGGGAATAATTTATCCAATTCTATCGTTCCGCTTCCGACAAAAGAACCTTCGCAAACGCTGTTTAACTTACTGCAATTTTTACTGCAATCAGCTAGAGAGCTATCATCTATCAGCGAACCCATGCAGGGGCAGTTGCCGCCCCCCAACACTCCGGCTACGACTGTCTTGGCAGTCTTGCAGCAAGGTCAAAAAGTTTATTCCTCTGTATTTCATCGATTGTATCAAGGACTGAAAAAAGAATATGAGAAATTATATGACCTCAACGCCGAATATCTTCCGGTTACCGAAACATACAATCTCGCTAAAGAAAGCGGAATGGTGGAACGCAAGCAGTATGACAAAAAGATGTATGGCGTATTTCCAGTTGCTGATCCAAATATTGCCTCAGATACAGAACGATTAACGAAATTACAAGCGCTTTGGAATATTAAAGACGATCAAAACATTAATGAAAGAGCTGTGGTAATGAGATATGTTGAATTACTTCGCATTCCAAACGCTGAAGAATTTATTAATCCGCCGCCCGACCCGAATGCGCCGCCGCCCCCTGAAACTCAGGCACTTATAGCGAAAGCAAATAACTTAAATGCTGAAACTCAAAAAATGCACGCAGAATTAATGATTGATGCAGATCATAAAGCTCATCAGATTGAATTAGAAGAAAAGCGAATTGCATTAGAAGCGGCAAAAGCTGGTATTGATGCCGCAAGTGAGAGAATAAATTCTGTAGTTCAGCTTGCGCAGGCAGATTCTAAAATAAATGACGCAGAAATAAATCGGGCTGAACGAACTGTCAAATTGGCAGAAAATCAAATGCAGCTAGAATTTGCGCCGTTTCAGACAATGCAGGAGTCTACTCAGCAGCAGCAACCTGCTGTACAAGCAGCGCCGCAAGGACTACAGCCTCAGCCAAATGCTGCGCCGACTGTGCTTGACCAAATCCCTCAAACGCCTCAAAGTATAATGCCTGAAGGTGCTCAATCACAACAACAGCCACAGACTCTTGGTGACTTAAAATCTGAGACTTAACTATGAAAGAATTTACAGAAGATGATGTGAAGCAGTGGAAAAACGATCCTGTTACTAAAGCATTTATGCGCGGCATCGAAGTAAATTTAAAAGACCTCGAGGACGGATTACTTAATTATTGTGATGATAATTTGGTAACCTTTGGACAGCTTCAGGGTAGCCATCGTACCTGTGTTGCAATTTTAGCAGACATGAAAAATCCAGATTTTGCCGAGTTAATTGAATTAGTTAAAGAACAAAAAGAGGAAGAAAATGACAGTAATTGAAACGAAACTTAAGCCGCTTGATACACGTTGCGTTGTGCAGATTTTCACACCAAAGTCTGATTCTAAAATAGTTTTGACTGAGCAAACAATGAAAGAAGACAAAGAATCTCTTGATGAAGGAATTTTGATTAAGCGCGGCATTAATGCTTTTCAGGATATTTTGGAAGAAAAAGACAGGCCTCAGCTAGGCGATAAAGTGAATTTTGTTCGATATGCTGGAAAAAAGAAAGCAGTTCCAGATAATGAAGAATATTTTTTTAGAATCATGCAAGACGATGATATTTATGCCATAGAAGAGGAATAATATGAGTGAAGAAAAAGCAGTTACCGAATCTAATCCGACAGAGACAAAAAAAGATTCTTCGTTTTTGGATGAGTATAATGGCGATGAAGTAGCTTATTTAAAAGCATTAACACAATCAAAATCAGAAGATATACCGCTAACAAAAGAAGAAAAAACGCCGGCGTTAAAAGTTCTGCATGAGCAGGAAGAAATCTCTGAAGAAATTAGCGAAAAAGTTCCCAACAACATTGGTGATTCCAATCAATTTAAAGAACCTACATATAGCAGAACAGAGGAAGAAGCCAAAAGAAAAGGCTGGGTCCCGAAAGAATCATACAAAGGCGACCCTGAAAGTTGGCTGCCGGCTGCGCAGTACATGAAAAATTGGTCGTTCATAAATCAATTAAAAACGCAAGATTCAACAATCAGAAATCTTACAAAAAAATTGGACACTTTAATTAATGTTCAACAGAGTCAATCGAAAATTTTCGTTGAAAAGCATGCAGAAGAAGTAAAAAAGAGACTTGATAAAGCTGTAGAAGAAGGAAATTTAAACGAAATCAGGAAATACGACAAAGAATATAGTAATTTGACCGAATCTGAAAATAAAACAATGGAAGATTCCAATAATTACACTGAAAAACCTCAAATTCCAATAGAAGCGCTTGAATTCAAGGCTAGAAATCCGTGGTTTAACGATCCTTCCCCGATGAATGCTGCAATGACTGTATATGCGACGCAGATTGAAAAAGTAATCGAAGAACAGCATCCCGATTGGTCGCTTAAAAGATGTTTGGGAGAAGTAGAACTGGCGGTAAAACGAGAATTCAGCACTTTTCATAATCCGGCACGCGATGAATATTCTCCAGTCGAATCGAAATCTACAAGAAAGCCAAAAGTTTTGGAAAGCATTTCATTTAATGAACTTCCAGAACATGTAAAAACGATTGTTAGAAGCGTGGTTGAGAATTCAAGAGGTAAAATAACAACTGAACAGTGCATTAAAAATTTTATTTCTAAGGGTGTGATAAAAGTAAGTTAAATAGATATTAATAATCAACAAGGTGATAAATTATGAGCGGTAAAAGACAGTCGATCGGACGACAAAATATAACTTCAGAAAATAAAACTGAAAAAGTTGTTGACAACACGCAGGAAAAAGTGTTAAAACCTAGTCTAAGTAAGCCGAGCGCAAATACGCCGAGCACTACTAGAAAGAAAAGAAAACCGCTTCATCTTCAAAGACGTGTTTATTTTCAAAATTCTGACCCCGATTTTCATTACCATATAGTCAATGATAAGCCGGGTAGAGTAAATTCTTTTGAAAAAGCCGGTTATGAGATTGTAGAAGGTGTAAACGAAGACCAGTTAAAAGGTACTGCTGCCTCAAATCAATTAGGCAAAACAGCAGCTTTTGACGTTGGTGGTGGCGAAACTGCTTATCGCATGAGAATTCCACGAAAATTGTGGGAAGAAGATAATGCAGCGCGCATTGAAAAAACTCAAGAAATTGACATGGAAATAGAGGGCAAAAAAGCCTCTTCACTATTCAAGCAAACGGACGGGGATTCTGTCCAAGACTCAGAAAAATACTATATAAAAAACTAACGTTTATTTATATCAGTTAAAAGTCCATTCAAAAAAATTCAATTATTTTTATCAGTAGAATTGTACCATTTTTTTATTAGGAGAGAACTATTATGGCTAATGTCGATTCAGTATTTGGCGCAAGAGTAGCGCAAGTACAACGTGCTGGTTCATACAGCGGCAAAGTTAATTCATATACAGTTCTTGCGAGCGATGCAACAGCATTATTTGTCGGAGATTTTGTCAAACTTACCGGCACATCAGGACCGAATGAAGAGGGACTGCAATATCCCGTTGTTACTCAGGCGGCTGCGAATAACACATTAGTTGGCGTTGTGGTTGGTTTTAAACCTCAAGCAGATAATCTGAGTAGAATTTATCGACCCGCAAGTACTTTACGAACTGCATATGTAGCTGATGACCCATATGAACTTTTTGAAATTCAAGCAAGCAGCGACGCTGCAATCGTTGTTGGTGATGTTGGACTAAATGCCGATATTACTGTCGGTTCTGGAAGTATCTACACCGGATTGTCTGGTATGGAACTTGACCAAACAACTTTGACAGCATCAACTGAGCAATTACGTATTTTAAGATTAATGCCGGGTGAAGATAATGAGTTTGGTTTACACGCAAAATTACTTTGCATGATAAACGAACATCAATATAAAACAACTTCTGGCGTATAACTGAGGATTAAAAGATGAGTGGAGTAATTACTACAGGGGCAAACCCTAAACTGTTATGGGAAGGTTTAAACGAGATATTTGGTTTGAAATACAAGGAATATCCTCCGCAATGGAAACCATTATTTGAGGAACGTCCCTCCCATAAAAATTATGAAGAAGACCAAGCATTGAGCGGCTTCGGACTTGCAAAAGTGAAAACTGAAGGAGCAGCGTTATACTTTGATACTCAAGTACAAAGTTATACGAGCCGATATACACATAAAAATTATGCTTTGGGTTATATAGTAACCGAGGAAGAGTTCCAAGATAATTTATATGCTGAAGTCGGATTCTCAAGGCTTAGAAACTTAATTTTTTCAATACATGTAACCAAAGAACATGTAGGTGCAAATATATTTAATCGAGCATTTAGCGGCAGTTATGTAGGTGGAGATGGTGTTTCATTGTGCAATGATTCTCATCCGACGCAAGGCGGAACATTTGCCAACGTACCTATCGATAGTAATGGTTCGATAGCCGGAGTGGATTTATCTGAGGCTGCTGTTGAACAAGGATTGATTGATATTAAAGATTTCAGAGACA
>Ga0224514_10000381_pt1 | contig 12899 bp, 19 predicted proteins | sample SF_May12_sed_USG_3_FD_169107 | JGI IMG/M metagenome (GOLD analysis project Ga0224514, IMG submission 169107) | Sediment microbial communities from San Francisco Bay, California, United States - SF_May12_sed_USGS_24 | ecosystem: Environmental > Aquatic > Marine > Sediment | place: USA... | reverse complement strand
TCTCACCCGGCCCCACAAAGGTGGCGGCACCCGCTGTTCCACGTCCGCAAGATTCTCGTCTGATCCTGTAATTTTGTTTGACACGTCATCTTCCCATCGCTCTTCTTCCCGCCATTCGCCGGTTCTCGGTTTCTGGATAAACCTTGTCACGATATTATGGCCTCCGCTCCAAGTATCGCAAATGGAACATTGTCAGTCATCGTGAACCGCCACTTGCGCCTTCTGAACCGACCTAAACGCCTGAGTTCGATGTGATAATCCCTCTGCCCTATCTTCCCCAAACTCGCAGTACGGTCGTTGCTCCACTTTATGCGGTTATTGTCCCTGTAATTCACGAATATATCTGGAGTAGCTTCCGTAGGATCACCGTATCCCCTTTCAAGGGACAGGTCCAGCCTTGCACACTGCTTCCAGTCATTATTGCCGAAGTTGACCCATCCGGTTTCTACAAAATTCCGGATAATGTCGCCGTTATCGTCAAAGTAATCTGTAGAGATAGTGAATATCTTGCCGTCCACGCGAGAGCCTACAAGATGCGTGTTCCAATGCTTCATGTGTTCTGAACAGTTGCCTATCCACCGCTGATAAGAAGCGTCTATGGAATCCCACCATCCCCAATCGTACCAGTCATCCACTTTATAATCGTAGACGAATGTTTTGTCATCTGTCGGAAACGTCAGCACGTACAGGCGAAGGCCATTACACATTATGTTCATGCCTATCGCGTCGCTCACTGTCTCTAATTCCTGTAAATCCTTGGCAATAGAATTACTTATCACCTTCAAACTTCTTTCGACCATCCTCACAGCATTACGTTCGCTATCGAGAAAGAATAATGCGTTATCGACAACCTTCACCGTATGTGGTGAAATCGACCCGCCATTCGTCACCGTTGGGATAAGTGCAAACGGGGATGAGGCATTTCCGCTGTTGTAGCGATACTCAACCGTGGATTCACCAACAAATGCTATTTCGCCCCACTGAGCTATTATCGCTACCACATTATCAGGGGCCTTCTGTGCCGAAACAAACTCACCAAGCCACGTGTCGGGGTCGGTCACTTCCGAGAACCAAACATCGGCTGTCACGGCTTCCAAAGCAAGTACGTATTGGTCAAATGTCGCAACATTAGTGACGGCTGTTGGGGCATCGGCATCAGCAATATATTCACAAGTTGCACCACCGCCCCACTTTATCATTCTGCCGCCATTTGCCATAATCATAAAATTCTGGCTGTATTCAGTGAAACTTACTGGAACTCCAACCTCTAAAGTAGCTCCTGTCACTTCCACAGGTGCGGCAAATTGACTGAGCTTGAACACTTTTCCGTTTGACACTGCCACACCAATACGTCTTGATTCCCACTCGAAAATACCGTCTACCTGTTTCCCTGTCCCAAGGTCGTACGTGATCAACAAACCGGGCCTCTGAAGCGGGATCATCAAATCCCTGCGTATGCAGTCCTGTAGCCGCTCCAGATACAACTCGTTATGCGTCTGATCCGCATTTCGGTAGACCTTTTCTCTTAAAGGAAGTGCTGGCATTAGTTCAGTAAATCTCCATCGCTTCTGATGTCGTAAGTATTCCTGTTCTGGAACGGCAATCTCGTAGCCTCTTCGATTGGCTGTAAGTTCATGGACTTCACCCTGTCCATGCTGTCCTTGGCCAGTGCCGCCAACAGGGGTGTTACCCTTGCGTCAGGATACTTCAGGGACAGCCTGATAGCGAGGTTGTAAATAAACATATCCTCGTACTCAAGAGGCAAAGCCATGTTCGTTTCAAGCGTCGCAAAGGTCGGGATAGGCGACCATGCTTTCATATAAAGAGTCAGTGCTTGGTCTGCCACGGGCCACATATAAATAGTGGCCAATGGATATGAACGCTCGAAATAGAGCTTCCTGGGATAACCTGGAATGTCCTTATCGTTTATCCGGTCGTAGTCCTTGAAATTCATCGTAACCTTTACCGGGAAGTCCACCCCACTTGCCTCTCGCACAAAAGCAGACCGTATTTTCACTGGCAACGTAGTGTCGATGTCGCCGCCACTGCCAATCGTGTACGATACCTTGGCGATAGTGAGTGCTTGACTAATCGTCGTAGGTACGTACATGGACTGCGGCTGTGCATTCAGGGAGCCGATAAACGAATTCAGCCGGTCCAGCCCCCCACTAAGGTCTTCCGGTTCCGGGGTTTCGTGTGAATCCAAAGTGATGATATTTTCTAAAGCACTGGTAATTAAGTCTTTTGCAGTTGGCATGGCACTTCAGCCTCCAGTTTGCCGATAACGTACCGTCCATAATCGGCCTTGAAATTCACTCCAATCTTTCTTAGTTCGTCAGTTACCGGCTCTTCTGCATCATCCACAATAAACACACAGCCGGGGGCAAACGAGTCCTTTATTTTCAGAAGCCCATTTCTGCCAATTTTGCGTGTAGGACCATCCACAAGCACTAATGAATACTGCCTGCTGTATGGCGTGAAATCGTACCACCCATCAACAATGTCTGTTTCCCAAACGTTTACTGGAACACTGGTGGCAACCTTCTTCAAAATAGTATGCACACGATGCCGCCAATCACTATCGTGTTCAAGCGTGTCCACAACAACTCCACGTCTATCTGCAATGGCCCCCAAGATAAGTGTACTAACCCCTGAGCCGCATTCCAGTATCGGGCCTTCTGTTTCTTCTGCAAGCATAGCCAAGGCTCCAAGAAGTTCCACAGGGGCGGTCCACTTGTTATCCCATTCGTGACAAAGATGCGCGATCTCGGCAGGAGTCGGTGGATGTTCTGCCATCTGCTTAACGAGGTTTGCAATGTAGTCTTCTGTGGTCCCGTTTTCTTTCCTGACATGGCTACCAAGAGAACCATGCCATTCAGACATCCCCATGTGTCCGAACTTCATTTCCGGGTCAACAAATATCTTACCGCCAAGATTGCGCCATTTCCTGCAAAACTCGTAATCTCCACCAAACCTGGCATTCCCAATCATCGTGCGCTCAAAAATAAGAGGCACCGACTTCTGGTTCAGACGCGTAGTGAACTTAGGCACGGTATCAGAAAGCTTCTGGAGGGCATCCCGGCTTATCTTCAGAAACCCCGTAGGAACGCTCTCGACTTCAATCAATTTATCTTTGTTAAGCCATATTTCAGGCCCGGGCAAGTACCTTACGGGATATTCATCTTCGTCTTGCTTCATTGGATACACACCGGCCACAACATCGTAATCAAGGCTTGCCAGCCTCACCAAGTCAAGAGCATCCCACTGAAGATCAGTATCCAGAAACACAAGCTGGTCGCAATCGGAATCCAGGAATTCCCGCACAAGCCTGTTCCTGCTGTCATCCACGTGACAATTCCCATCGTAAATGCAGAGGTCCGATTTTATGCCTGCCTTTGCCATCTCTTCCCTGCTTGCCCACAAAGAGTAAACGAATTCAGCACAGATACCGCCGTAAGACGGCACGGCAATAAACACACTGCCGCCTTCACCCCCAAGGGAGCTTTTACTGTTCAGCAATTTCATCCAATAGAGCCTTTCTCAGCCTTCCGGCCAGCGTTTCTCTCTTTTCGGTAAAATTCCCCGGTAACTGACGTGAACGAAGCTCGTTGATAATAGTCTTCTTGTTCATTTCCTCCAGAAGGGCGTCAATTGTCTCCATGTCGGAGTTTGGTGCATCTTCTTCATCCACATTCTCTGCATCTACCACTACCTCTGCAACCGAAACATCGTCAGAAACTACCGGAACCTGGACTTCAGGTACAGCAGGTTGGATAAGCGGCTTTTCCGTCTTCCACTGTTCCCACGCACCTTCCGCACTCTGCCCGAACCTATCCGGGGAGTCCCGCCAACCTTCAATGAACGTGCCTTCCCCCACATCCAGATTGTTAAAAATTTTGCCGCCATACTTCTCATGATAAAGCCAGGTTTTTTCCACAATCGTCAATTCCATATATATCCTTTCAAGTTAAGGGGAGCCGAAGCTCCCCCTGTAGATTTAAGCTGACCCTTTGATAAGTCCTACAGTTACAAGGTCAGCCCTCAGTTTGTTAAGCAACACAATTGAGGCTGCAACATCTACAGCCAGTGCAGTTGTAGTTGCCGTCGTTGTGACAGTCCCCGTGACAGCGGCCTGTGTTGAACCTTCAGGCTTATCCTCCGGGATATTCTGTCGTGTGTAAAACGGTATCTTTTCAGGCATTGCAATACCTCCTTATGAGCCTACCATAAGGCCGAGAGATACAAGTTCGCTTCGTACCTGATTCAAAAGCACGATAGAAGCGGCTACATCCACCGCAAGGGCGGTCGTGGTTGCAGTTGTGGTCACTGTGCCTGTCACAGCCGCCTGTGAGGCACTTGTGGGCTTTACAACGGGGGTAGCCCCGAAGAAAGCGCCTTTTTCGCCGGACTGAAATACATTCGTACCGTCCGGTCTGCCATCTCCAATCTGCTCAACAGCCATTGTCTTTTACCTCCTTATCCTATGATCCGGCAACCGAGTTCAGGCCGCTGGACCAAAGTTCCCCAAATAACATCCATACGGGTCAGGAATACGTCATTCACGATGTCGTAATCCGAGACGATACGCATTGACACGTTATCCATCGTCTGCCTTGCACCAAAGTCGATGCCTTTGGGCATACGAAGCGGAGCGGAAGCGAACGTGATGCAGTCCCTATGGAAAGCAAGGTTCTGCGGGTAAATTGTCGAAGCCGAACCAACCACGGTTACCGTCGCGCCGTCCTGCGGGAAAGCGTCGATTGTATGAAGTCCACCGGAAGCACTTGTGTACATTGCCGGTGAAACCGTAAGATCGACTTCCGAACCTGCGGCAGTGGCATCTGCCGTCACTGTAAACTGCTGAAGATCGGGATTCGTCTGCTTGGTTTCCGGGTTTACCCCGTACACGCTACCTACGGTAAACACATCGCCGGCCTTAAAGGTCTGCGTAGCCCCGCCAAGCCCGTCGACATGAATCGTTGTGGACCCTTCGGTACTTACAGTGCCGTCAATCAGGATAGTCCCGGTCCTTGAGCCAGTGGTGTGGTTAGCCACGTTCTGTGACATATACCAGTCAAACCCCAAGGTTCCCATGCCCATTGCGCCCTTTTCATACTGGCTGCTGATTTTGCCTGACGAATTGAAAAGGCCGGTAAGAGCGTTCACGGTAGCCGCCTGAGCAGCCGGGTTGATGATTACGCATCTCGGGTCCACTGGGGCCGCACTTTCGTTCAGCTTCTTGCCTGAGTTCAAATATACTTCAGCAGAGGCCGGGGTGGTTCCTGCCGTACCCACAAGATTGTAAATACCAGGGTATATGGCCTGATGCACCTTGAGATCGATGTCTGATGCCAGCACATTTACGGCAGGCAACAGAATTCGTTTTGAGAAGGTATCAATATCCTGAGCCAATTCCTTTGTGGTAAAGGCTGGAAGGTCAACACCTGTCTGTGTGGCGATGGTGAGCGTTACGGACTGTTCCTGATTGTCCTGCACGTTCATCGTCGCGCCGGTTCTTGTCTTGTACTGGTTGGGAAGGCGAATTTTGATATTACCGCCGTGCTTCAGGCCGTGGTATTCATTCGCGCCATCGAATTGTCTGTCAACCTTGCCGATAATAACGCAGTTGTTGTGAAGAATGTCCAACGCTTCATTAACGACAATGGTTGCAGTTAAGTTACTGTTAGCCATTTGTCTTTATCTCCTTGCCGCCCAAGTGGCGGTTCCGTTACTTTTTTCGCTGTTGCAATTTGTAGGCCCTGTACTCATCCCCGGACATATTGGAAATATCCACAGCTGCAGAGGCTTTACCTCCCACCGGCTTTACCGGGGGTGGAGCATCGGAAACCTTTTTGGCGGGCGTCTGCCCAAGCCGTAACTCGATTTTGCCAAGTGCCATCGCCCTTTTCGTTGACGACATCCTGGCAATGGCTTCAGCCTCTTCCGGATTCTTCGCAAGATAATAAACAACATTCTCCGGCGATTCCACATCCATAAGGCTTTCTGCCATTTCAAACTGATTAAGCAGCGGGACTACGGGAGAAATAGCGGTATCCCAATCCTCGTATGCCGTTCTACCACGGCCTATCGTGTTTGTTGCATGATCCACTATAGCGTCCACACGTTCTTTGTTCCGCTGCTGTTCTACCTTCTCAGCATCCTTCTTAGCCTTGTCCTGAAGGGCGTTATCGACCTTCCAATCGGTGAGGGCTTCAAGATACGCCCCATCGTCGTGGTCGAAATCTTCCAGCGTTGGCTTCTTGGTACTTGCAGGCTGCGGTGCCTGTGCCTTATTGCGCTCGGTTTCAAGTTCCTTCTCAGCCGCTTCCGCCCTTCTAATGGCATCGTACTTCTCTCTCGTAATGTCGTTAATTCTCTTCTGCACACCCTTTGGCGGTTCAGGAGCCTCTTGCTCTTCAACCTCAACTTCCGGTGCGATTTCTTTTCCTTCTTGTTCTTCTGCGCCGGGGGCCGATTCCTGCGTAGACTCTTCTGCGGCCTGTTCCATCTCTTCGGTTTCCATGTTATTTCCTTTCTGTTTAAGTGTTACGCGAGCTTAAGCTCGATAATATCCAACTGTCCAGCCGCACTGACTTGGATCGCGGCTATTGTGCGTGCTTTCGTATCATCCCCATACGGTACGGCAAGGGTAATAGACTGCCCTGCGTGTAATGGGAAGCTTGTGGTGGTTTTTGTTTTCTCGGCTCCCGCAGCCGCTGCCGTAGCCGTCTGCCCCGGCTCGCCTATAGCCACCCACATATCAGCCGTAAGGCAGGTAAGCACGACCGCAATAGTGTCTTTATGCAGGGCCGCGCTTTCATCTGAGGCCGCTCCTGTAGTGATGTACTGCGAACCGTTAAAAAAGAAAAGCCCGTCTACTCCGTATGCTGCTGGCATTATTCGCCTCCTTCGTTTTTCTCTCTATTGGCATTTAGATTTATTTCCATTCGTTTAAGCTCAAGTTCTTCACGTTCGATAGAGATTCTTTCTCTTTCCAACGATTCTTTCAGCTTCAGTTCATCCTCTTTAAGTTCGCTCTGTACTGCCAGCTTTTCAAGGGCTTGGTTATTTTTGTTCTTTTCGGCTTCAAGCTTCTTAGTCAACTCCTGTATCACCTGCTGCATCTTCTGAAGTTCTGGCGGTCCCTGATTCATCTGCTGCATTTCCTGCCCGATTTCAGCGGCTTCGGGGAAATCAAGGTTCTTAGCCAGCCTCGGTATGATAATCTGCGCATACTGTGGAGCGGCCTGGAGAAGCTGAATCATACCGTCAGCGGCCTCAAGGCGTTTCGTGTTATAAGCAGGCCCGGCATCTACCACCACATCATATCTCCCAACAGACAAGTCGTTAACTGTTTTGCCTGACATTGGATCATACACATTAATGGTTTCCCATCCCTCAGACCCGTCCACATTAAGCAACCTTACGACTCGCTCAGTGTCGTAAATCTTTGGGATAATATCCACTAAAATTCTTGCACAATGTTCAATGGCTCGCTTCAGATTGTCGCTGAACGTAAGGTTTGAAATATCACCCTGCGTCTTGCGTTCCCGTATAGCCCTGCCGCTCGTCTCATTGCCTCTTGCGCCAAGGGAAGCATCGTATATGCCTGTGGTGGCTTTAATATCGTCTGCGGCCTGCATGGATTCCCGCAAGGCACCCTGGTCCGGCATAGACGGCTGAAGTCTTTGAGGCATACTGCCTGATGGCGATTCATTAACAACCAGATAAGGCTTTGCCTCTCTATAGGCGTTATTCCACTGTTCTTCATGGCCTTCGATCTGCTCTTTCGTAAGAATCCACGGTTGCCTTGGGGCAAGGGCGATAGTTTCCACCGCATTAGACCTCGACCAGTTATAAAGCCTCTGCGGGTCTTTAGCCCACCTGATCGCACTCCTAAGATGACATTTGCCCTCTATCCACACCTCTTCTCCAAGAACAGGCACTATCGGGATGTATTTACCAACAACATCTGTCGGACCTTCAAGAATGGCCGAACCTGAAATCTTGTGCCAGATAATCTTTCTGGCTTCGACCTCACGTTCTTTGGCTATCATACCGATACCTTTAAGCCGTTCGTACATGGCTTCCGAAAGATCGTTCTTCCCATCGCCCACATGCATTGTCTTGTGAACGAGAGGGGTGATTTCCTTCATTTCACCCTCGGAGAGATTCGCAATAGCGGCCTCGGGCCTTATCCCGTCCTGTGGACCTACATATACGAGTTTCTTTTTAACATAATTAACATCGTAATGCTCGGCCACCCGGACCTTATCAACACTGGTCCATTCCTTATCGTCACCCCTTCCGGTTTCCACGGAAGATGCGTGTGCTTCCGGATACATCTGCTCAAAGGCGTCTTTGGTCATTTCGTCTGAAATAATCACCCACATTGCGTCCGACCTGTCCGCCTTCTTCGCTTCCGGGTCCATGTAAACTGACAACGGGTTAATCAGCCTATCAATATTTATTACCTGATCAAAAGAGTCCTCTTCGTATTCAGTCAATATCCTGAAATATCCGAATCCCCCCTTAACCGAATGATCATGGCCGAGATCGTAGGCATCACGGGCATTTGATGAATTTTCAATATTTCTGATAATTCCTGTGAAAATTTTGGCAATCTGAATATCTGCCTTGTTATCAACGGGCCGTACTTTTATAGAAAATCGGTTCTGTTTTGAGTCATTTACAATCTGCTTTGCAGCAGCAGCGGTCTTATTGATAGTCAAGGTTGGGCGATTGCCACGGTCGAGAATTTCCTCTTCGGACCATTGCCGCCCGTTCTCGAATTGGGTATCTTCGACATGCAAGTGGCGGTTCTCGTTTTCCCAATCCTGGGCTTCCTTGAACCGCTCCTTTACCTTTGCGATAAATTCTGACTCTGTTTGTTTCTCTTCAGTCGCCATTTTTATATACTGGCCCAATGCTGCTGGCTATCCACGTGATACATCCTTTTCTTGTCTTCTATGGGAACTGGCTTGGTTTTAAGCCCTCTAAAAAGGCTGATTACCCGGTATCTGAGACAATCCATTAGATGATCTCCTATTTTCACGATTTTCCCCTTCTCATCTCGCCTGTAAATCCTGTATTCCTCGAAAAAAGCCCTTTCCGTGCTGAAAATCTTAAGTCTTCCAGTAGAAAGCCGTTCCCATACAGCATAAATCCCGGCTTCCACGGCGTTTTCAGCCATATTAAGATGCAAACCAAGATCACGATACTGTTTATGCAACTGCTTCCCGTCTGCCTGCCCTCTACCCCTCGCGGAAGGGTCGATTTCTCCGCTAATCCAATCACCTCTCGCCTTTATCGCAGCGGCATGTATGGGAGGCTCCGCCTGCCCGGCCTTATAGGTGCTATAGACATACGCAATATCGCTTTCCCTGTCCAAAGCTATCCACAGGGCCGCAGTAGCGTTCCAGCCCACGTCCATCGCGTAGCCTCTTGGCCAGTGGGCAGGCAGTTCAAACGGGTCCACTGTGATTTTTTCTTCTAAAACAGGGTAAATCGCTCCCGAACCGATGCTCGGTATGCCTTTGGATCGGGCTTCCCTGAGATGCGGTTCCATACCGGCCCAAAGTATGTCTTTTTCAGCCTGTGACAAATGAGGTACATCGTCCCAAGTAGCACCAACAACATAAGTGCCGGTCTTTTTATCGCCTCCATACCTGAACTCGCCTCCGGGGAAGAATGAAAGTATCGTATCCGACAGGCCAAGAAGTGGCGTGAACGTCATCAGGATCATCCCACCAATCTCGCCCGCTTCCGTAGCCATTATCCGAAGCTCGCATTCGCCAAGAATCGCCCTTTCGCATTCTTCGTCCAGCCAAATAAGGTCTTTCTTAGTTCCTTCAAAACTCTGTCGTTTCTGGTCATAGGATTTGAAGCCTATTCGACTTTTCCCGCCACTTACATGCTTTACCATCACCGTTTCCACAGCATCCGGCACACCACCCGGCTTTTTCTTTATATCTCCGGGGTCTATGCATCTGCCTGGTATCATTCCAGTCCCGAATTCCTCCGGGGGTCCCAAAAGCTTCTCCTGCACGATGTCTCTGACAGTCTGTCCTGTTTTGCCACAGGCCCACATATCAATTGGCCTTGAGAAACGCCTGCCTTTCCACCAATCCGGATATAGTCCTGTAAGATGCAAAGCCGCCTCGTAAGCCCCAACGCCCTCAGTTTTACCAATTCTGTTGGCACTTACCATCGCTCGTTTACGGTAATTCTTCCCTTCCCTGAATATCTCAAGGTGTTTAGGATAGAGTTCACGACTGAGAGGTCCAGTGTCCGGATAATACGTATCCATATGCCGCGCCTTCTGGTCTTTACGAAGGGCGTAGAGTTTCCTTAAAAGCTCAAGCCGAGTATCGAAAGGCATTGCCAGAAGCTTCTCATTCAAAAGCTTCTCGTCTACCCCTATAGCTTCAAAAACAGACAATCAGTAAATCTCCCTTACAGAATAATTATCCACAGACAAATCACCTGTGGCCGCCGTCCAGTCGTTACATTGAATATACACAGTCTCAAACCCGGCACATACGATATTCTCCACGTAAGTTCCTGTTGCGCCCCTGAAAGTCCCGGTTCCGGAGCCTCCCACTATAGGTCGGGATTGTGCTCCTGTGCCAGTAAGCAGTGTAATCGTAAACTCTGTCCTGTAAAGTTTCCCCGCAGTTACAGGGGAGACAGGGGCTTGTGCAAGCAAAGAATTGGCCGACTGCGATCCGTCATTTGTCGCTACTCCACTACCGATACTCCAGCCATCACCTTTATTCCAGTTGGTATCTGCTGAAAACGCACCATTAGTTACCACGTCCGGCCCTAATGGACGATTAAGTATCCACCTGGAAGGCCCAAGGCCGTTTATCAGTTCTATAGGCCCGGTGACTTTCATCTACGCCTTTTCGGCCTCGCTGTCCTTTTTACAGCCTCTTCCATGCGCTCCCTGTAGGTTCTGGCCTTCTTACCAGCCTTCCTGATCTTACCGGGAGGCAAATCCTTCTCTGTCGGTCTTGGAATGGGCTTCTTAGCCGTTTTCTTCCGAATATTCTTCAACGCCTGCTTTCGTGTTGGTTTTTCAATGTATTTCGGCATTATTTCTTGCCTCCGCTCTTACCGCCCTTCTTGCCTTTTCCGCCTTTACCCCCACACGGCATATTCAGCCTCCTTTTTGCCTATTTTTTAGGCATATAAAGGGCAAACAAAAAGGGGCGACTCAGATGATTCAGGCACCTGAATTGCCCCTTTTGTGTTTCTTGCGCCTGCTGGAACTGGCCGGCCCCGAGCAAGACCCTGTTAAACGGTTACTTTCTCTATCCCGTATCGAGATAAACCTTGTCTACAACATTATGTTCGGACAAAAAAGTATGCATTTTAACCTTTCTAGACCCTTATGGCCTCTTCGTAATCAGCCGCCCTCGCCTGTCTCTCGGCATCATCCACCTTATGTGCCAGCCTTCTAAGAAGCCGCGTCCTCAGTTCTTCGTAATGATTGCCGAAACCTCCGGCCAATTCCCCGGTAGGATTATGGGTGATCCGCATTTCCAGCCTTTTGCCGGTTTCGCGCCTCGTTACCTGTTCTGAGCAGTCGGATATTTTCATTTGAACTATCTCTTTGGACCATCATGCCGGATATAATAAACATGCAAGCAATCGCTGCCAAAGTCTTCTTCAAATCCATCTATTTCAATAGCAGCCTTATCAAATTGCTTAATAGATTTAAGTAAGATTTCTTCTGGTTTCATGTAGTTGTAAAACAAATCATGCCATAAAATGAACTGCTTCCGACTTATAGAAGCTTTATTCAATATAAACCAATCGTCCCCCACCATACCTAAGCCACCCCTGCAACCACAGCAAATGGTTCCCGCCCGAACATTACCTGAAACAGCCCGTAAAAAGCGTTGTAATCGCAGTCAGGACGTGCTTCCGTGCCTGCAAGGGCTATTTCAGCTTCGTGAGACAGCATCCAGGCCGCCACATCCTTATTCACCCGCCCCAGGTCATCTTCGGTGATTTTCAACTTCTTAATCTTATTCGGCATCTTCCGACATTTCCTCTTCGTAACGATCCACTTCCCACTTAGAATTCAAATCAACCTCTAAGGGTATCCATCCCCCATTCCACCGAAGCATGGAAGGCCACCCTGCAAGGGAAATAATCCGTATTTCATTGTCTTCAAAGAGTCTCTTCTCCGCACCAGTAAGGTTTTGCATCAAATACGGAAGATTGTTCTTCGGGACTATCAAATATCGATAAAGCTGCTTGTTTTCTGCCATTTCTACACATTGTCCTTTCTTGCACCTATTTATGCTCCATCTTATAAGTCCTCAACAAATAATCCGCTAAAGATAACCGGAACGACTCCCAACAGGCACCACTACCGTTACAAGGCATCTCTACATGATTCACGCCCGCATATGCCAATTTGTAACTTCAGCACCCTTCTTCTGCTCTCGGAGCCTTAATCCGCCCCCATAATCCCTAACAGCGTCCGCCAAATCACCCAGGGCGATACTTACCATTATAGCAGCTTGAATATCTATGGGAATGCGCACACGAACAGCATCTTCGTCAATGTCTGCCTCTACGTCGTAATGTTCTGACCACTTAATATCCTTGAATTTCATCTTACCCTTTCCGGCCTGTTAATCGTCAGGCCATTCTGAAACCCTTTTTTGTTTTCGAACTGGGGATGGGAGATAACTTTCAATCTTACAATCCGATTTCATGGGTACCCCCCCCTGTTACACTTATGTAACACGTGTGACACTTGTGTAACATGCTCAATCTTTAGGCAATTCAGAGAGTTTAACATAATGGTCCTTATCGGACACTCACTCACCATCATAACCTATTGATTTAACAGTGTTATCCATGTTGATAACTCCAGGCTC
>Ga0224514_10000380_pt1 | contig 12902 bp, 9 predicted proteins | sample SF_May12_sed_USG_3_FD_169107 | JGI IMG/M metagenome (GOLD analysis project Ga0224514, IMG submission 169107) | Sediment microbial communities from San Francisco Bay, California, United States - SF_May12_sed_USGS_24 | ecosystem: Environmental > Aquatic > Marine > Sediment | place: USA: California... | reverse complement strand
GTCAAAGCAATTGTCTGATATCAGACATCTAATACTACCTAAGTTTATATTGGCAACAACAGTAAGAATACACGGTTGAAAGAAAACGCAGTTCTGCACATTGAGGCAAATCAACTGACATATTTACATATACCAGATAACAACTGGGTAGGCTGGTTAACTCTCAGCCTGCTATTGTTTGTCTTGTCGTCCCCACCGGCATCGGCTGGAAGTAAACTTCCCTGGCATGCTATTTTCCCGCAGGCCAGTCATATCAGCGAATTCAGTGGCACCCCACCCACTGCAACAGCCTATCGTAATGACAAGGAAATCGGCTACCTGTTTCGCACCATACAGATTGCACCGATCCCCGCCTACTCGGGCAAACCCATGGACATGCTGACTGGCATCGACTTGCAGGGCAATATCGTCGGTATCAAGGTTATTGAGCATCACGAGCCCATATTGCTGGTGGGCATTCCCGAATCCACCCTGGACAACTTTGTGCAGCAGTATATTGGCAAGCATGTCAATGAGCGTATCAAGGTCGGTGCCGGTACGCGGGAAGGTTTTGTCAATGTAGATGCCATTACCGGTGCGACGGTGACGGTAATGGTCATGAATGAAGCCATTCTCCGCTCTGCACGCAGTGTCGCCATCAGTAAAGGGATTATTGCCGACACCCGGATAAGTAAACGTCCTGCCGCACGGGTTCGCAGTGAATATTTTGAACAAACAAACTGGAAGGAGCTGACCGGTAATGGTGCCATCCGGCGTATGCTGCTCAGTCGCGCTGATGTGGATAAGGCGTTTGAAGGTACCGAAGCGGCTGATATCGATCGTGCCAGCCCTGATGAAGCCAATGATCCATTCATTGATCTTTATTATGCTTATCTGAATGCACCGACGATCGGACGCAATCTGTTAGGCGAAAGTCAGTACAACTGGCTCATGGCAGAATTAAAACCGGGTGAGCATGCCATCGCGTTAATGGCGAATGGTATTTATTCGTTCAAAGGTTCCGGCTATGTACGTGGCGGTATTTTTGATCGCATCCTGATACGTCAGAATGAACGTGAACTTTCTTTCCGTGATCTTGACTATTATCGACTCAGCGATGTTTATGCTGAAGGCATGCCCGATTTTACCGAACTGGCTATTTTCATTCTGCGTAAAGACAAGCAGCTTGATCCCGGCATGGACTGGGAACTCGAGTTACTGGTAAAACGCCAGACAGGTCCCCTCGATAGTGCGTTCTCAAGCTTTAGCAGCAGTTATCAGATCCCGCCAGCCTATGTCGAGATCTCTGAGGCGGTTATCGAAGTAACCGATGCCGAAGAACCCATCTGGCGCGCCGTGTGGCGTGATCGTACCTTCAGTATTGTAGTACTTGTAGCCGGGCTGCTGCTGCTCACTACTATCATGGCCCTGCAGGACTGGCTGGTACGTTTCCCCAAGCTGATTATTTATCTGCGCAACGGTTTTCTGGTCTATACCCTGGTATTCATAGGCTGGTACCTGTTAGGCCAGCTTTCCATCGTCAATGTTTTCACCTTTACCAGTGCACTGATGCATGACTTTAGCTGGAATACTTTCCTCATCGATCCCACCATGTTTATTCTGTGGGTCTTTGTTGCAGCGAGCCTGATACTCTGGGGACGTGGTGTCTACTGTGGCTGGTTATGCCCCTTTGGCGCATTACAGAAATTGGTCAATGAAATCGCACGCAAATTCAATGTTATCCAGTTACAGCTACCACAGATAATTCATGATCGCCTGTGGGGCATAAAATATATTATTCTTCTAGCTCTATTTGGTGTGTCGCTCGAATCCCTTGCCACAGCCGAGCGCTACGCTGAAATCGAACCTTTCAAGACGGCCATTACCCTGCGCTTTGACCGGGAACTACCCTTTGTACTCTATGCACTGGGCCTGGTTATCGTCTCTGTTTTCAACTGTAAATTCTATTGCAAATATATCTGTCCACTGGGTGCTGCACTGGCAGTCCCCGCAAAACTCAGCCTGGTTAACTGGTTGCGTCGCCGGCGTGAATGCGGCAATCCCTGTCAGACCTGCGCCGTAGAATGTGAAATCCAGGCAATCAGCGATACTGGTGAAATCCAGATCAACGAATGTCACTACTGTATGGACTGCCAGGTCACCTACTGGGATGACCATAAATGTCCGCCACTGGTAGTAAAACGCAAGCGGCGTGAACACGCCACAACGGGCCGCACGAAACCGGCACCAATATCTGTTCAGAAATCGGGCAGTGCACCACAACAGAAAGTTTCAATAGCTGAGATAGAAAAAGATAAACCATAAACAACAAAACAACCACATAAGGAGATAACCATGAGCAATGAGAAGGATAATGACAAACTAGGCATAACCCGGCGTGATTTTATAAGTGCAACCGCAATTGCCGGTGTGGCCGGAACAGGACTGGGCAGTATAGTCGGTATGTCCCCTGCCGAGGCCAAGTCAAATGAGGGCATGGATATTCATGTCGACCCCGGTGAACTGGATGAATACTACGGATTCTGGAGTGGCGGTCACTCAGGTGAAGTACGCATACTGGGTTTACCTTCCATGCGTGAACTCATGCGCATCCCGGTATTCAATATCGACAGTGCTACTGGCTGGGGTATTTCTAACGAAAGTAAGGATGTGCTCTATGGAGATGATGGTGAACATTTTCTGAATGGTGATGCGCATCATCCACATATGAGCATGAAAGACGGACGTTATGATGGCAAGTATGTCTTTATTAATGACAAGGCCAACACACGTGTTGCACGCATACGCTGCGACATCATGAAGACCGACAAAATCACAACCATCCCGAATGTATCGGCGATTCATGGCCTGCGTGTACAAAAAGTACCCTATACCAAGTATGTCTTCGCTAATGCTGAATTCCGTATTCCTCATCCCAATGACGGTCGCGATCTGACTGATCCGAAAAAATACCGCACCATGTTCAATGCCATCAATGCAGAGACCATGGAGGTGGACTGGCAGGTTATCGTCGATGGTAACCTCGATAATACCGATGCGGATTATACCGGCAAATACGCCTGTTCCACCTGTTATAACTCGGAAGGTGGTGTCACCCTGGGTGAATCTATTGCCAATGAACGCGACTGGGCAGTGGTATTCAATATTCCTCGTATTGAAAAAGCTGTCAAGGATGGAAAGTTTACTACCCTCGGCGATTCCAAAGTGCCCATTCTGGATGGTACCCATGGTTCGAAGTTAACCGCATATATACCCATACCCAAGAGCCCGCACGGTCTGAATACATCACCAGACGGTAAATACTTCGTGGCCAATGGCAAACTCTCACCGACTGTTTCGGTTATCTCAACCAAAAAAATCGATGACCTGTTTGCCGGTAAGTTAAAAGATCCACGTGACACGATTGTTGCAGAGCCTGAATTAGGTCTTGGGCCGTTACATACTGCCTTTGATGGGCGGGGTAATGCCTATACCACCCTCTTCATTGACAGTCAGATCGCCAAATGGAATGTCGATGATGCCATCCAGGCGTACAAGGGCAAGAAGGTCAACTACATCAAGCAAAAGCTGGATGTGCATTATCAACCGGGGCATAACCATACCTCCATGGGTGAGACCCGTGATGCCGATGGCAAATGGCTCGTAGCGCTGTGTAAATTCTCCAAGGATCGCTTCCTGCCCTGTGGCCCATTGCATCCGGAAAATGATCAGCTGATTGACATTTCCGGCAAGAAAATGAAACTGGTGCATGATGGTCCGACCTATGCAGAACCACATGACTGTATGATCGTACATCGCAGTAAGATGAAGCCACTCAAGATCTGGAAGCGCAACGATCCCTTCTTTTCCAAAACCACAGCCATGGCCAAAAAAGACGGCATTACTCTGGAGAAAGATAACAAAGTAATACGCGATGGCAACAAAGTACGTGTCTATATGACATCGGTTGCCCCGAACTTTGGCCTGACTGAATTTAAAGTCAAAAAAGGTGATGAAGTTACAGTAGTTGTCACAAATATGGACATGATTGAAGACGTGACCCACGGTTTTGTTATGGTAAACCATGGCATTACCGTGGAAATTGGTCCCCAACAGACATCCTCGGTGACCTTCATGGCCAACAAACCCGGTGTACACTGGTACTATTGTCACTGGTTCTGTCATGCATTACATATGGAAATGCGCGGTCGAATGCTGGTTGAAGCATAATAATTAAGGAATAGGAAACAGAAGGGGACAGGTATACCTGTCCCCTTCTGTTTACATTATGTATAGCGGTAAATTAAAAACAGCAACCTATCAGTTTTTCATTCTACTGGCGGTCCTTACCATTTCAGGTGGGCTGCAGGCACGCGAGTATGTCATCCAGCCTGAACATAATAATGCACAATCAGTAATCGACAAGGCAGCCGATGGCGATACGGTTCACTTTACAAGCGGTATTCATAAGGAAAACCTCAATGTTCACAAGAGCCTGATAATAACGGGTGAAAGCGGTACTATCCTTGATGGCGGCAATCAGGGTGATGTGCTCAGGGTTCATGCACCAAATGTTACCGTGCGTGACTTGCACATTCGTTATTCAGGACATAACCTGACAAAAATGAATGCGGGTATATTCGTAGAAAAGAGCGCAGAAAATATACTGGTTGAAAATAACACGTTTTACGCAAACGGATTCGGCATCTGGCTGAACAAAGCTGTAAAACCTCGCATACTGAATAACAAAATCCATGCGAAGCCGGAAGTACGCTCACAGGACCGAGGTAACGGTATACATTTGTCAGGCACGACCCATGGCATCATCAAAGCCAATGAAGTCTGGGACACCCGGGATGGAATTTATATAGAAAACAGCCAGCATAATATTCTGGAGAAAAATATTCTCCACGATCTGCGTTACGGCATTCATTACATGTATTCCTATTCAAACCGGGTTATAGAAAACCACACATACAATACCCGTACCGGCTATGCCTTGATGCAATCCAAATATCTTACTGTACTGAATAATACCTCATCTCATGATCGAAACTATGGAATGCTGTTGAATTTTATTACGCACAGCACCCTTGCCAATAATCGTATTCAGAAAGTCAAAGAAGGTGCCGGTTATGTCACCGGTGGCAGCGCAATCCTGGGTGCTGAAGGCAAAGCTGTTTTCATTTATAACTCACAATTCAACAAGATCCATGATAATTTGTTTGCACATAGCGATATTGGTATACATCTTACTGCAGGCTCGGAAGACAACCAGGTATACGGCAATGCCTTTATAAATAATCGTGTCCAGGTCAAATACGTTGCGACCCGCCAGCAGGACTGGTCACATGAAGGTCGCGGTAATTACTGGAGTGATTATCTGGGCTGGGATCTTGATGCAGACGGTATCGGTGATAAACAGTATGAACCCAATGATGCAGTCGATAAACTTTTATGGAAATACCCCATGTCCCGTATACTCATGAGCAGCCCGGCCATCGAAACCCTGCGCTGGGTTCAGGAACAGTTCCCGGTATTGCGACCACAGGGCGTGCGTGATTCAGCACCCATGATGCAATCACCCTTTACGCTACAAACCAAGGAAACAAGCTCATGAACAGTGTTGTCGAGCTCCAACAGGTTGAAAAGCGATACGGGAATATATATGCACTTGAAAATATAACATTGAGTCTCAATGAAGGGGAAATCCTTGGCCTGCTAGGACATAATGGAGCTGGTAAAACCACTACCATGAAGCTGATACTCGGTGTAATCAGTGCTACGGCTGGTTCGGTAAAACTGTTTGATAAATCACCTACCGGTGCCCATGCGGATACATTACGACGCAACATGGGTTATTTGCCCGAGAACGTGAGTTTCTACAATCAGCTCAGCGGACGTGAAGTGCTTGACTATTTTGCCGAGCTAAAAGGCATCTCAGTCAAAGCCAGAAATGGCCTGCTTGAACGGGTTGGCCTGAACGATGCAGCTGATCGTCGCGTTAAAACTTATTCCAAGGGCATGCGCCAGCGTCTGGGGCTTGCCCAGGCCCTGCTCGGTCAACCCAGTCTGCTTCTGCTGGATGAACCCACAGCCGGCCTCGATCCGGCTGCTACCAATGAGTTCTACAGAATACTTGATGAACTGCGGAATCAGGGCAGTACCGTTCTGCTCTCATCTCACGTCCTACCCGGCATAGAAAAACATATCGACCGGGTTGCCATCCTGGGTAAGGGTAAATTACTCGCTAATGGAACACTGCATGAACTGAGTCGACAGGCTCAACTGCCACTTACATTTCACGTGCGTGGTATGTGGCCGGATATGGACTGGCACAAACAGCTCAGTGAATATGATATCGAATTCCAACATGTTAACGGGCAACGCCTGGAACTGAATGGGCCACTGCAAAGCAAGCTGGATATAATGCGCAGCCTGCTTGCTGTTCCTGAGGTTAATGATGTCGAAGTAATCCATCCCACGCTCGACAGTCTGTATGCTTATTACAATAAAAAAAATAACCGGGCCACATCTCCATGAACGCAATATTAATCGTCGCACGCAAGGAATTCAGAGACGGCTTGCGTAATCGCTGGGTACTCGCTATCACACTTGTATTTGCTTTTCTCGCTATTGGCCTTGCCTACTTTGGTGGTTCTGCTTCGGGTATCGTTGGCTTTACTTCGCTGGCGACAACCATCGTAAGTCTGGCCAGTCTGGCCATCTTCCTCATACCCTTAATTGCTCTGTTACTGGCCTACGACTCTATCGTAGGTGAAGAGGAACAGGGTACCCTGCTGCTGTTACTGACTTACCCGTTAAGGCGAACTGAATTACTTACTGGTAAATTCATCGGCCATGCCGCGATTATGGCCACATCAACCGTTCTTGGTTTTGGAGTTGCTGCCCTGCTAATTGGCATACTCAGCGATGAGTTGTATGACAGTGAATTATGGCAGGCATTTGCTTTCTTCATTCTTACAGCAACTCTGCTCGGCTGGGCATTTATTGCCATGGCCTATGTCACCAGCGTAGTCGTGAGTGAAAAATCACGTGCAACCGGTATCACCCTTGTCATCTGGTTCTGGTTTGTATTGATCTTCGATTTAATCATGCTGGGACTGCTCGTTATCAGCAGTGGTGGCGGTGGCGGAAGATGGTTGCCTTATCTGATGCTACTTAACCCAACAGATATTTTCCGGCTTGCCAACCTGTCTGGCTTTGAAGCCACACGCAATTATACTGGTCTCGCACAGGTTACCAGCGAGACACTGACCGACCCGACTATTCTGACCTTTATACTGGTTCTGTGGGTCATCATCCCGCTGCTACTGGCCATCTGGCTGTTCAACCATCGTCGAGTATAAAGGCAATAACACTTATAACATGCAAAACAAAAACTACAAAACAATTGCATTTCTTTTCGGTCTTGCTGCACTCATGGCTGGCTGTGATAGGCAGAACGAATCCATTTCAGTTGCACCTGAATTAAGCCCGATAACGACAGCCGATACTGGCCATGTCTGTGGTATGACGATAAAAAACTTCCCCGGCCCGAAGGCACAGGCATTCATAAGGCATAGCGAGGTACCCCTGAAGTTCTGCTCCACCACCGATCTGTTCAGTTGGTTACTGCAACCGGATACACCGGCCGTGTTACGAGCAGCCTATGTACATGATATGGGTGCAGCGGAAGCAAGCTGGGATAATCCCAGTGATAAACACTATATCCCGGCCAAACTGGCTTTATATGTCATCAATCACGACCTGCCCGCTGCTATGGGCCCCACCCTGGCCAGCTTCAAAGAAGAACAGGCCGCACATGACTTCATAAGGAAACATGGCGGCAAGATAGTGCGCTATAAAGATATTAACCTGGAATTACTTTCGGGTATGGTACTTAGTCATTCGGATTAGCGCATTGGCACTGCACACCTCAGGAAAACAAGATGAATTCAGGTTGTAAGTGCACCATTAAATAATTCAAAGTCGGAAAAGGGAAGAATGTCCGTCATACCACAATTGAGAAGATGGAAAAAGAAGCGCAAAAGATTCTCTAAAACCAGATTCATTGGCTCACACCAAAAAAAAGGCGCTGCCTGACGGTAGCGCCTTAACCTAACCACATTGAGGGAGAGTTCAATATGAATACTTAAAACATTTGAGTCATGTCTCCCTTAAAAGTTCAAAATTACTTCACTTTTTTTACTATTTTTCCTATTGCTACTCTAAGCTTCTGTATTGCCTCGGCTTTTCCCGACACTCCACTTTCTTTGACTGTCCCGACCCAATTCAGGCGTTGCTGAATGCGTGCCTTAACCAGTTTCTGCTCTGTACTGCTTAGTTGCCTCAGTAATTCACTATGCGATTCGACAAACTGCCTCACTGCACTCATACAGGCTTCATAACCCCGGTGAGTACTGACAAATGAATTTATATCCTGCCAGTCGATTTCTGTTAATTCCAAGCTCCCAGCCTGTTGCTCGCTTTTTAAATAGTTCAACATAGCTTCATGCAAATCGCTCAGTGGTTCAGCTAACCAATCAACCAAACTTCGCTGGAAACGTGTTCGCACTTCATTAAAAACCATTTTACCATCTGCTGTTAATGGCTTGAGCATCACCGCTGAATGAGTACCACTGGCATGATCCCGGGTAAAACTCATGCGGACTAATTCAAATCCTGCATGTTGCCAAAAACGAAGTAACTCGATAGTGGAACCAAAACTGCTACCAATGGCAGCAACACCTTGTTGTTGCTCCTGTATAACCACTTCATTCAATAAATATGAACCTAATCCATTGCCCTGCAATTCCGGATGAACCGCAATACGCATTACCCGCGCATAGGTTAAGGTTGCCGCCTGCTCACAACCAGCATGAAAGGTTAACGTTTGCGCTAATAAATGACCTGCAGGTCGGCGTTTACCTCGATAGATTTCTGATGATAAGTCTTTATCAAAACCACCTTCCTCATTAATCAGTACCGCAGCAATAATTTGTTGTTGATGTTCCAACGTATAAATACGCACATCGGGATCATCCAGCATGTGTTGCAGGTCTGAAGGTTGGGTTCGATAGTGCGCATACACCAGCAAAGCAAACAATGATGAAATTTTTTCTTCATCATTAATTAGTTTATCTCTATCAAGTAAGTTTACCTGGCATTGTGCTAAATCAATTTTTTCAATAGCGGGCACTTCAGCTAACTCAGCATCAAGACATAGTAATCGATCGACCCATTGCTCAACGGGATCATACTCAGCCCAGCGTATCGGCGTTTGCATGGTTAACAACTTCCAATCAGGATTAAATGCCTCAAGCACTTTATTAAACTTTAACAAAAAACCGCGACCTGTACCCTCGTAACCATGAATGGTAGAAGCAAATACAATGTGGGAATAATGATTTAACAGCTGTTCCAGCATAGGCAAAGGAATCGCAGCGGCTTCATCCACTAATAACAAATCAGCCTCAGGCTGTATATCCAGCAAGGCATCCGGGGCCATGAACTTTAACCTGCCTGTCTGATAACTTAATTCACCCTTAGACAGTTCAGCATCAGGAAAAACTTGCTGTGCATGTTTAAAAACTGGATCGCTGGTCGTTAGGCGTGGCGCGGTAATTATTATATTTTTTATACCCTGTTGTAATAAGCGTCCCGCTGCTAAACCTAATGCCGATGACTTACCCCGCCCCCGATCTGAGGTGATAACAATGGGAGATGGATATTTTTGCGTAGTATTGTTTTCTATTACAGAAACCACCTGTTGTTGTCCAGCTGTAGCAAAGGGTGCATCATATTTTTCTTTTTGAATTGAATCGCTTTGAAATTCCTGAATTTCAGGTAACAGTTTATCCTGTTCCAGGAAATAAACAGCTTGATGATCTTTAAATAAGGCTAAGGCTCGTTGCAGGAAGCGGCTTTGTTGAAGTATAAACCAGTCATTAACATTCGGAATCAATATGACAAACAGGCCACCACCACGTAAGGTTCCGCTAATCGCACCAAATGCATCCGGATCAAATTCATTATGTGCATCAAACACAATGACGTTGTATTCATTTCCCAACTGGGTACGAGACTTTTTAGGTGATAGTGCACCACTTATATCAGGTGATACCCATAAAACAGATTCGCAACCCAGTTCATTCGTTGCAATGTTGGCTTGTTGTTGACCCCAGCTTTGTTCACCACTTAGTACGACAGCAGCACGATGACGACTTGCCTGTGCAAACTGCTGTAACTTATTTAACCACGCTGTATAACCATCGCTGTTCACAGTTTTTCCATTATTCACTTTGCTGTTATGCGCTTTTCTTTTATGCACTTTTCATGGGTGTAAGCCTGACAAGCAGAATTGCCAGTAACGGGAATAACAAACCCACAACCGTGACCGTGATTAACAACCATCCCAGTTCACTATAGTCAGCCGCTACGGTTATTTCCCCTGTTGTACGATCTTTCACTTCACGGGTAACCAGATAATACTGGTTGAGGTACTTGGTAAACAATTGCGCCAGCGACAATGCCAGGTTAGTGAATGAGGCCATCACCGCAAAAAATGTGGCCTTAAGATTAGCTGGTGCCGAATGGGCAATCCACGCCAACATCGGGATCATGGCAATTTGCCCAAGTGGTGACTCCAATGCCGTATCAATCACCGCAATGAAACGTGCATCCACTACACCATTGGTATGTATCGAAGTCCATTCATGTAACCCGTAGTACATACCTATATTAGGTAGATAAAGCACCGCACCGACAATGGTTAAAAAACCTATCACGTAGGCCACCGACTTCTCCGCCATAAAACGGCGAAAAATAAACATACCAAACAAGGCAAGACAGCCGCCAATAACAGAAAGAATCGCCAGGAAGTGCTGATCAAAACCCAGCGCATCAATTTCCCACCAGGTAACACCGGCTCCCGGCAATGGCATGGCACGGTATACGTAGATAATAATTGCAGTACCGATCAACATACGTCGTGCACGTTCATCCAGCACTTTGACCAAACGCAACATCAGGAAAAGTACGATGCCCATCGATCCAACGAAAATAATTTCTTCGCGTAACCGAATATCACTTAAACCAACCGTGATGGTGAAGACCACAAACAACATACTACCGATCAGTATCCACCAGTTAGGCGCGGTTTTTTCTACGTCACCATGCACAAGCAACCATGCTTCTTTCCAACTACGTCCCTGACTGTGCAACCGTTTGGCATCACGTAACTTAATGTAGCCACCAAGACTGACGCCAATAACTGAAACAACCGGTATCAATAGGGCAAGCTGAAAGATATCGACATAGACGCGTACCTTGTCAGCTTCTGACATGATTTCCACGCCACTGAATTTATATACATTTAATAGCGCAACAATAATGCCGCCGCCGACAATCGCCACACGTCCCAGGGTCTGCATAGTGGTGTGCATGAGACGCACTTTTTCTGCATCAATGGCTTGACCAGATCGATCCACTGTCGGTACCGCTTCCACGGTCATAGCATCGGCGACGACATCCTGTAATACATATCCAATGGGAGCCAACAACACACTAATCACATACCAGGCCGAAGCCGACATGATGGCACGCATTTCATCCGGATGACTGAGCAATCCAATCATAATCAACAGGCTAATTGCGACAAGCCCGGCACCAATAAACACCATGACGGATTTAAAGCGCCAAATAAGATCAACCATATGCCCTAATGGCATTTTCAGTGCCCAGGGAATATTTGCCCAGAACAATAGCGCAGCAAGGAATTCGGCAGAAAGGCCCAGATAGTCTTTAACAAAGAAGGCACCGACAATACCGGTCAGCCCAGAGATACCATAGGCCATGTAGACCATTAACGGTGGTAAATAGGATAACCTGAACTCCCGGCCAAGTTCTAAAATATTACGATCAATCCAATTGGCTAACTTGCCCATCATTGTGCGGGTACTTCCTTATTTTTTTTCTCAATGTATACTAACATTGGTTTGTTTAAATACAGAAAATAAAAAACCTGGTGATAGACAGGTCTTTGGGCAGGATGCGAGACAGACAAGGATCACGGAATTATGATCATAGATAAGAATAAAGCAATAGCATTTATGAGTTTAGGGCTACTGTTTCTGGTTGACGTGGTGTACGCAGAATCGTCACTGGTTGGAAATATCGGTGTAACCACCAACTACGTCTGGCGCGGCATCTCCCAGAGCGATGACCATGCGGCAGTATCAAGTGGTATTGATTATAACCATCCATCCGGTTGGTATGCAGGTGGCTGGACATCCAGCCTGGATGGCAGCGATTCCGAGAATTCTTACGAACTGGATCTTTATGTCGGCTATCGATTCAAAGCTGGTTCGACTGATTTGGACATGGGTTACATTGATTATCGCTACCCCATTGGTTCGGCACCTAATGACTTTGGTGAAGTGTATCTCAATGCCAGCTTTGATAACTATGCGGCAGGTGTAGCCTACTCTGTCCGCACGGAACATAATCCGGCAAACGAAGATAATCTTTATACTTTTATAAGTGCCGACTTCGAGGTGAAAAAGGATTTATACCTGGATCTGCTGGTTGGTGGATATGACTTCGACGATCCGGCAAGGACCAATTACACTCACCGTGCAATTGGACTCAGAAAGGGGAATTTTAGCATTACCTTTCATAAAAACACGCTAAGTGGTATTGCCGGTGATACGCGCTGGTCAGGTTCCTGGAAAAAAGAATTCGATCTGTAAAAAGCTTCTACGCCTTTACCATCCCGGTACCAGGTAATAAAAAAGGCTTAGCTTCGGCTAGGCCTTTGATTATATGGTGGCTACACCGGGATTCGACGGTTTTGTCTGGAACAAAACCGGACAGCCGAAAGGCTGCCCGGAGTGCGAGGGCCATGGACGGCCCGAGTCAAC
>Ga0224514_10000379_pt1 | contig 12911 bp, 11 predicted proteins | sample SF_May12_sed_USG_3_FD_169107 | JGI IMG/M metagenome (GOLD analysis project Ga0224514, IMG submission 169107) | Sediment microbial communities from San Francisco Bay, California, United States - SF_May12_sed_USGS_24 | ecosystem: Environmental > Aquatic > Marine > Sediment | place: USA... | reverse complement strand
GCAATGGACTGTGCCAGATATTTGTAACGTGCGATCAAGCCTTTTGGATCTCGCTTGACCAGTTTTTTGTAATCGTCGATCCAGCCAATCACGCCATAGGCAAAGGTCACCAGCACCACCACCCAAACATACCGGTTGGTCAAATCCGACCACAACAGGGTACTGATGCCGATGGCCACCAGAATCAGCGCGCCGCCCATGGTCGGGGTACCGGCTTTGCTGAAATGGGACTCGGGACCATCATCCCGCACCGTCTGGCCAATGTTGTACTGGCTGAGTTTGCGAATCATGCCCGGCCCGACGATAAAGGAAATCAGCAGGGCGGTAAGGACACCGAGAATGGCACGCAATGTCAGGTAATTAAAGACATTGAAACCGCTGTAAAACTCCTGCAGATACTGGGCTAGGTGGAACAACATCAGTTCGTTCCTCCAGCCTCGAGCGTTTGCACGACGCGTTCCATCTGACTCAAGCGTGATCCTTTTACCAGGACGGTGACATCATTCGCCAGTTCCTGCTCAAGTGCTTTGCTTGCCGCCTCATGGTTATCACACTGCTGAGCCCCTTCACCAAAAGCATCAGCCGCAGCCGCGGCCATCGGTCCAACGGTATACAGACGATCAACGCCATGCGCCTTGGCAAATCGACCCGCTTCTGCATGTAACTCTTTGGCTTCATCGCCCAGCTCACCCATGTCGCCCAGAACCAGGATGTGTCTCCCTTCAAACCCGGTCAGCACCTCAATCGCTGCTGCCAGGGACGCCGGATTGGCGTTGTAGGTGTCATCAATGATACGACTGCCATGGATGCCGACTTTGAGTTGCAGTCTGCCGGTAACAGGTTGCATGGCCTCGAGACCTACCTTAATCGATTTCAGGGTGAAACCGACGGCCTGCGCGGCGGCAATCGCAGCCAACGCATTCATGACATTGTGTTCCCCCAACAAAGCGAGATGCAGCTTCACTTTTCCTTCGGGGCTTGAAACATGAATCTGACTGCCGCGATCCCCCGCCTGCCAACGTGCCGAAATATCGGCCGGGTTTTGCAACCCAAAGCTCAGGACCTTTTTATCTTTGGCCAGCCCTCGCCATAAAGGGGCAAATTCATCATCAGCATTGATAATGGCCGTGCCGTCATCCTTCAGGCCCTGGAAGATTTCGCCCTTAGCATTCGCCACTCCTTCTAGTGTACCGAAGCCTTCCAGGTGAGCCGCCGCCGCATTGGTAATAACGGCGACGTTCGGTTCCGTGAGCGCTGTCAGGTAGGCAATCTCACCTGCATGATTGGCGCCCATTTCAACCACCGCGCTGCTGTGGCGGCTATCCAGACCCAGCAAGGTCAAGGGCACGCCGATATCGTTGTTCAGGTTACCGCGCGTGGCCAGGACTTCCCCCTGCTGGACAAAAATGCTAGCGAGCATTTCCTTGACGGTGGTTTTACCATTACTACCGGTCACGGCAACCAGTGGCATGGCAAAGTTACGGCGCCACCCCCTGGCCAACTGGCCAAGGGCTAAACGAGTATCCCCGACAATTAGCGCCGGGCAATTGGCAACCGGCTTTTCGACCATGCAGGCTGCCGCGCCTTTGGCTTTTGCTTCGAGCAGATAGTCATGCCCGTCAAAGTGCGGCCCGTGTAAGGCAACAAACAATTGTCCCGCTTGCAGGCTACGGGTATCCGTGCTGACACCCTCGAGCATTACATCTTCGCCGGCCCAGCGCGCACCCAGCAGCTCGGCTGCTTCATGCAGGCGCATCTGAAAACCGAAGGGTTGATTGTCCAGTTTTATCGCCACATTCATGTCCACACATCCAGTTGTGACTCAACTTCGTCGATATCACTAAAGGGAATCCTCTCTTCCCCGATTTGCTGCCAGGTTTCATGTCCCTTCCCTGCCACTAACACCACGTCACCACTGCGTGCCTGAGAAATCGCCATGGCGATCGCCTGGCGACGATCGGCTTGGGTATGGATCTGGGCAGGCTTGGCCATGCCGTGTTGGATATCAGCCAGGATCTGCGACGGATCTTCACTGCGGGGATTATCGTTTGTGAGGATTACTTCATCCGCTCGCGTCTCGGCAATCGCTCCCATCAAGGGTCGCTTGCCGGCATCACGATCTCCTCCGCAACCAAACACACACCAGATTCTCCCTTCAGTGTGTTCGCGTAATGCTGTTAGAACCTGCTCAAGCGCATCGGGCGTATGGGCATAATCCACCACCACCAACGGTTTGTTATCACCACCAAAGGTTTCCATTCGGCCAGCCAGTGGCTTAACTGTGGCAAGACGAGCTAGCGCGCCTTGCAACGGAATGCCGCTTAGTAACAGCACCGCCAGTACGGCCAGCAGGTTGCTGATGTTAAAGCGTCCCAACAAGCTGGAATGAAACCGGCCTTCGCCCTGGGGTGTCACCACCTCGACTTCGACGCCGTCACTACTCAAGCTGAGACATTTGCCCAGCACATCGGGTTCATACTCAGCTTCCAGACCATAACGCAACACGCTCAGGGTGTTTGGCAGGCCTGCAAGCAGTTCTCGCCCGGTGGAATCGTCACTATTGATGACTGCATAACGCAGCCCCGGCATCATGAACAAGCCGCTTTTCGCTTCGGCATAGCTCTGCATATCACCGTGATAATCCAGGTGGTCACGACTTAAGTTGGTAAACACCGCGCAATCGAACAGCACGCCATTGACCCTTCCCTGATGCAGCGCATGGGAAGAGACCTCCATCGCCACACTGGTGGCGCCCTGTTCACGCAGCTCAGCCAGCCAGCGATGCACGGTCACGGCATCGGGGGTGGTCAGCCGGCCCATTTCAAGGAGTTGATACAGACCATGCCCCAGTGTGCCAATAACCCCGGCAGGCGCATCGACGCTCTGGGTGTGCGCCAGAAACTGGCTCACGCTGGTTTTGCCATTCGTCCCGGTCACCCCGCTGACAAACAGGGCCCGTGAAGGCTGACCATAAAATCGATCCGCCAGAATGCCCGCCTGCTGGGAAAGATCAGTAACCGCGATAACGGGTACCGCATCACCATTGGGTTTGGAACGATAGGTCAGAGGAATCGATTGAATGCCCGCTTGGGTTTCCCACAATACGGCGACGGCCCCATTGCTGATCGCCGCATCAATAAATTTTGCGCCATCAACACTCAAGCCGGCACAGGCCAAAAATAAATCACCAGGTTGAATTTCGCGGCTGTCCAGGCTCATACCGGTAATGGTGCGATCCGCTTCCGATTTAACCTCTATAATGCCTAGCAACAAAGCACTCAAAGTCAGTTGGAACTGGCTATAACGGCCGGCCATCATGGACGACCTCCTGCGGAATGATTAAGCACCGCTATTTTAAGAGGCCGAAGCGATACATCATCCGGTGGTACACCCATCATACGCAGCGCCCCTGCCATGACCTTGGAAAAAACAGGTGCCGCCACTTCGCCGCCGTAATAGATATCACCACGCGGCTCATTAATCGTAACCACCATGGCCAGGCGAGGCTGGCTAGCAGGCGCTATCCCGGCAAAGACTGCGATATAGCGATCGTCACTGTAACCCCCAGCCACAGCCTTCTTCACGGTTCCGGTCTTGCCTGCCACCTTATAACCGGCAATCTGTGCGCGAGTTCCCGTTCCACCTTCCTGGACCACGGCTTCCAACATCCGGTTTACCTGGCGCGTGGTCGAAGCAGCGATGATTCGTTCACCTTCGATAACGTCATCGGTTCGCGTGAAACTGACAGGCTTCACTATCCCATTCGTCGCGAGCACGCTGTAGGCCCGCGCCAGTTGTAATGGCGTAACTGACAAGCCATAACCATACGCCAGGGTGGCTTTTTCGATGTCCCGCCAGTGACGCGCATGGGACAGTAAACCTTCGGCTTCACCGGGAAAGCCGCTATCTGTCGCACTACCAAATCCCAGCCGCGCATGAACTTTCCACAAGGTCTCATCGGGTAACGCGAGCGCAATTTTACTGGCGCCTACGTTGCTGGATTTTTGAATGACCGTGGCAAGACTGATTTGACCGTAGTTTCGGCTATCACGGATCACCGCCTTGCCAAGCCGCATCTGCCCTGGCGTGGTATCCACCAGACTGGACGCTCTGAAGCGTCCGCTTTCCAACGCTGCCACCACGGTGAAGGGTTTGACGGTGGAACCCGGCTCCAGCAGATCGGTCACGGCCCGATTGCGGGTCTGACTACCCTTGAATTGATCACGATTATTCGGGTTATAAGAGGGCTGGTTAACCATAGCCAGCACTTCGCCGCTGTGGACATCCAGAATCACTGCCGAACCGGAGCGTGCCTTGTGTTGCAGCACTGCACGCTTCAACTCCCGGTAAGCCAGGTACTGCAAGCGTCGATCGAGACTCAGGGTCAAATCACGCCCGGGTACCGGCTTACGAATTTGTTCCACATGACGCACCACCCGCCCAAGGCGATCCTTGAGAACCCGTTGACTGCCCTGGACGCCTTTGAGCCAGTCGTCGTAGGCCAGTTCCAGCCCTTCCTGACCGCGGTCATCCACATTACTGAAGCCAAGTACATGCGCAGCCACTTCACCTGCCGGGTAATAACGGTGGTATTCACGCTGCAGATTGACCCCCGGCAGTTCCAGCGCCATTACCCGGCTGGCCAGGTCCGGGCTGATATGGCGTTTCAGATAAACAAATTCCTTATCCTTACGTTGCGATATGGTGCGCTGAATATTGGCCAGATCCAGCTGCAACAATTTGGCCAGTTTCGGCCATTCATTGTAAGCACTACTGAATGCCGTCGGCTGAACCCAGACAGAATCCACCGGGGTACTGATAGCCAGGGGTTCACCATGGCGATCCAGGATCATGCCGCGATGCGCAGGAATGGGAACAACCCGCAAATAGCGAGCATCACCCTGGTTCTGCAAAAAGTCCTTATGGAAGACATGCAGATCAACCACACGCCACACCAACATCAAGGTCGCACAGCTGACCGCAACATAAACTATGCTGAGGCGAAAGCGTGAAGCCGGCTTGTGCAAATGCTTACTCATGGTCGAATAATCACTACCTGATCAAAGTCCACATTCGTCATACGCAACCGTTGCCGCGCAACCTGTTCAATTCGTCCATTGGTGGCCCAGGTGCTGAGTTCCAATTGAAGTTGGCCCCATTCCACATTCATCGCGTCGCGTTGTTGCTGTAATTCATTCAGTTGCACAAATAATTTGCGACTCTGATGCTTGGCATAGACCACTCCCAGCGCACTACTCAGTACCAGCGGGATTAACGCAGCAAGAATGACCATGCCCTTCACCCCTCATCTCCACCCAGCCGTTCGGCCACTCGCATAATGGCGCTCCGCGCCCGGGGGTTGATGCTGACTTCCGCATCACTCGGGCGTACCGGTTTGCCGACAGCGCGCAGACGCGGATGAAGCTGCATCTGGGTCACCGGCAGATCCGGCGGATAACTGTCACCTTTTTCCTGCTCACGAATAAAACGCTTGATCATGCGGTCCTCGAGAGAATGAAAGCTAATCACCACCAACCGGCCGCCAGGTTTAAGCACATCCAGCACATCGTCCAAACACGCCTTCAGATCATCCAATTCCTTGTTTATGAAGATGCGGATCGCCTGAAAACTGCGGGTAGCGGGATCCTTGCCAGGTTCACGCGTGGGTACGGCAGCAGCCACAATGGCCGCCAATTGACCCGTGGTCGCGATGGGTTGTTCTTCACGGGCATGCACAATGGCGCGGGCAATTCGCTTGGCAAACCGTTCTTCGCCGAACTCTTTTAATACCCGCGCGATATCCTGCTCACGGGCTGCTGCCAACCAGGTGGCTGCCGACTGCCCCTGGCTTGGATCCATACGCATATCAAGCGGACCTTCCTGTAGAAAACTGAAGCCTCGCGTCGCGTCATCCAGCTGAGGCGAGGAAACCCCGAGATCCAGCAGGATGCCATCGACCTGACCCAACCAGCCCATCGCAATGATTTCTTGCTTGAGGTTGGCAAAGGAGGCTTGACGGATAGTGAAGCGGCTATCATCACTAAAACTATGCTCGGCTTCGGTAATGGCAGCGGGATCCTTGTCCAGCGCCAATAGATGACCTTCCTGGCTAAGGCATGAGAGCAGTGCGCCACTATGTCCCCCACGACCAAAGGTGCCATCCACGTAATTACCATTTGCCTTGATATTCAACCCTTGCAATGCTTCCTCCAGTAAAACCGGACGGTGTGCTTCCACCCTGCTCACAGAGACAGGGATTCCAGCTCAGCTGATAGTTCTGAATCCTCGGCCCCTGCCGCCAACCAGGATTCCCGTTGTTCCTGCCAGACCTGTTCATCCCAGATTTCGAATTTCTTACCCTGACCAGTCAGGGCAATGCGCTTATCCAGATTGGCAAATTCCCGTAATGGTGGCGGCAGCAGGATACGACTATTGCTATCCAGCTCCACTTCAGTTGCATGCCCAATCAACAGGCGTTGCAAACGCCTGGCGCGCGGGTCGAGATTACCCAGCCGCACTAATTTGCGTTCGATGTCTTCCCATTCGGGTAGGGGATATAACAACAGGCAGGGATCACTGAGATCGACAGTGACCACTAACTGACCATCAGACTGTGCCAACAGGCGCTCGCGATACTTACTCGGTATCGCCATGCGACCTTTAGCATCCAGATTGAGCGAGTTTACGCCTCGAAACACTTACTGGACCCCCCTCCAAGCTGCCCCATTAATCCCCACATTGATCCACTTTTGTACACTATAGAAAGCCAGACCACTACAAGTCAAGCTAATCAGCTCACAAAAACAGGAATTCTTTCTTTAATGACAGGCACTTAGCTGTAACTTGCAAGGGTGGATCAGAATCATAAACGGGATTTTCACAGGATCCGGAATTCAATAAAAACAAAGAGTTAAAAATCTTACCTAAAGTAGTATCAGAGGAATAATTGGTGGGTTTCTCACCGAAATTTGCGCCAAACACGGCGCACTGAACACAAATTGAAGGTGGGAGTTGGCCGATAAGCCGGGTTCTGTCGTGGACAGCCATTCATCTGGGATGTGTGTCACCACACACCTCAAGCGACCTACCCGGGAACCATGCGGGCCGCACGAAGTTCCCCTATTTGGTCTTGCTCCGGGTGGGGTTTACCCTGCCACCGGTGTTACCACCGGCGCGGTGCGCTCTTACCGCACCATTTCACCCTTACCGGTCCCGAAAGACGTAGGCGGTATGTTTTCTGCGGCACTTTCCGTAGGCTTGCGCCCCCCAGGCGTTACCTGGCACCCTGCCCTGTGGAGCCCGGACTTTCCTCCCCGTCGATATACGACGAAGCGACTGCCTGGCCAACTCCCGTTACTATTCTACTCAGACCGCATTACCTGAAACTAGTTTCTTTTTATGGCCTGCTGATACAACAGGTTCTTTTTGACACCAGTGATCTCGGCAGCCAAGGCCGCCGCCTGCTTGACTGACAAGTCACGCAACAGAATATTCAGCACACGTTCCGTTTCAGGATCAATGCCGCTGCTCTCGGCCGAGCTGGCACCGTGAACCAGCATCACTATCTCACCTTTTTGCTGGTTCTGATCTTCACTGACCTGCTGATAAATTTCTGCCAGGCTGCCACGTAAAAAGGTTTCAAAGGTCTTGGTTAATTCCCGCGCCAGGACGGCCTGACGCTCAGCACCAAACACATTCTGCATATCGGCAATCGTGGCGAGGATACGATGCGGTGCTTCAAAAAATACCAGGGTTACCGTCGCCTGGCGTAAAGCTTCCAGGCGAGCACAGCGTGCTGCGGCCTTACTCGGCAGAAATCCCTCAAAACAAAACCGATCGGTGGGTAAACCTGCGGCCGAAAGTGCCGCCATAATCGCACTCGGTCCCGGCACCGGAATTACCCGCAAGCCGAGCGCTGTTGCCTCGCGAACCAGATGATAGCCGGGATCGCTCAATAACGGAGTTCCGGCATCCGACACCAGCGCAATACTATCGCCCTGCTGCATACGCAGCAGTAAGGATGCCGTTATTTTGCGCTCATTGTGTTCATGCAAGGCCAGACAATCGGTGTTGATCTCAAACTGTTGAAGTAAGCGGCGAGAATGGCGCGTATCTTCAGCCGCGATTACCGTTACGTCTTGCAAAACTTCAATGGCACGATGTGACAGATCACCCAGATTCCCTATCGGGGTTGCGACAACATATAAGGCACCCTTTTCCAATATCACGTTATAATCCCAACCGCCTGCAATTTTGACTGCCATAGAGTGTACACAAGACCATGATTCAACGTTTGAGTTTTCTATTCCTGCTGGCCGGACTTACCCTGCTGGCAGGCTGTGCCACCGGCCCCACACAACCCGCAGATAACAATGCAGAAGCCGAACGCCAATTTGCTCTGGGGAACTATCAGCAAGCCGCTCAAAGCTTTATTGCCTTATCTCAACAGGCCGATAACACGCAAAGCAAACTGCTGCTGCTACGCGCCAGCGCGGCTTTTGCCCGTGCAGATAATCTGTACCAGGCACGCCAAATCTTCAAATCGGTTCAACTGGATGCTGGAAATCCAACCCAGGTACTGTTGTCGCAACTGGTTGAATCTCATATTGCATTGATGGAACGTCGTCCCGGTGACGTTTTGCTCAATTTGAGCAGCAAACCATCCCCTTCCATCGCCGTAGCTTACCTCGCGGATTACCACCGTGTCCGATCAGATGCCTATACCATGTTGGGTAATCGTCTGGAAACCACACGTGAACTGGTATGGCGTGAAAAATATCTCACAGATCCCATACTGATTGAGGCTAACCAAAAAGCGATTTGGCAAGCCCTGGCCATGTTATCGGAGCGCGCTCTGCAACAATTAAGATCAGACCCGCCACCGGATGTCTTGAGTGGCTGGATGCAACTGGTACAAATCACCAAAGCCTACCAACTGCACCCCAAGAGTCTGAATGAAGCCGTAAGTCGTTGGCGACAGGCGTACCCAAATCATCCGGTACAAGCTGAGCTGCTTGCTGATCTCATGAATCGTCGCCAGGAAGATATTGTCACCCCGGACAATATTGCGCTGTTGTTGCCTTTAAGTGGCAAGTTTGCCAAGGCAGCAGAAGCTGTTCAGGACGGGTTTCTGGCCGCGTATTATTCTCGTACTCCAAAAACGGCGCAGACAGTTCAAATCTATGATACCAACAACGGAACAGATTTCCTGGCCATTTACAAACAGGCCGTAAATGATGGTGCCCAGTTTATTATCGGGCCATTGGATAAAACCCGCATTGGACAACTTGCCGAAAGTGATGATTTACCCGTCCCGACGTTGGCACTCAATTATATTGAACGTGAGGATGTACCGATTAACCTATTCCAGTTCGGCTTATCACCCGAAGAAGAAGCTCATCAGGTGGCAGAACGCACCTGGTTGGACGGCCACGTAAATGCGGCGGTGTTGGTCCCGATTGGCCCCTGGGGTGAGCGTGTATCCATGGCATTTAAAACCCGCTGGGAAGAAATCGGTGGCAGAGTGGTTGAACAACAACCCTACAATGCTGCACGCAATGATTATTCAAATCCGATCCGCATGTTGTTGAATATTGATGATAGCCGGCGCCGCTATCGCAGTCTTGCAAACCTGTTGAATCAGAATCTGAAATACACGCCTCGCCGGCGCCATGATATCGATTTCATCTTTCTCGCTGCCTACCCACGCCAGGCTCGCCAGATCCGGCCGCAGTTAAAATTTTATCATGCCGCCGATTTGCCCGTTTATGCCACCTCTCATGTGTTTACCGGTAACCTGAATCCGGAGCGGGATCGTGACATGGATGGTCTGATGTTCGGCGATATGCCGTGGGTACTAACCGGTAATACCTCTCACCGTGGTCTGCGTGCCGAAATTGAACCGTATATATCCAAGGCAGGAAATCGCCTGCAACGTCTCTATGCCCTGGGGATTGATAGTTTCAATATCATCGCTGCCTTGTCACCGCTGAAAAAATACCCGTATCAACGCTATGATGGTGAAACGGGTAGCCTTAGCCTGGATGCCAAACAACGCCTGCAGCGTCAGCTCACCTGGGTGCGTTTCCGCAGCGGTCGCCCGGTTTCCCTGGATGAGTCAGTGCAATAAATTCAGTGGGCAATAAACCAACCAGCTTGCAGATTGGCAATGCGGCCGAATCACTGGCTTGTGATTATCTACAACAACACGGGCTTAAATTACTTACGCGTAACTATCGTGCCCCTTACGGTGAACTGGACCTGATCATGCAGGATCATGAACACATGGTCTTTGTGGAAGTCCGGTTCCGTCGACATCATCGCTATGGCAGTGGTGCTGACAGTGTTACTGCCGTCAAACAGGACAAACTCATCAAAACCGCCTTATACTATCTACAACAACATCCCAAACAGGCAAAACATCCCGTTCGCTTCGATGTGATTTCGCTATCGACAGCAGATGGTCAGACGAATATTGAATGGATTAAAGATGCCTTTCAGACAGAGGGTTAAGCGTGAGTATTCAGGATCAGGTCATAGGACTGTTTGACGCCAGCATTGAAACCAAGCACGCAGCGAAAGACGTGTTGGCCACTCCCATTGCCATGGCCATTGAACGTATGACTGAGGCATTTAAAGCAGGTAATAAAATTCTCAGTTGTGGCAATGGTGGCTCCGCGGCCGATGCCCAGCATTTCTCTGCCGAACTGGTGTGTCGTTTTGAACGGGAACGTCCCGGTCTGCCGGCAGTTGCGTTGACTACCGATAGTTCCGCCCTGACTGCCATTTCCAACGACTATCACTATGATGAAGTCTTTGCCAAACAAATAAACGCCCTGGGCCAGCCTGGTGATGTCTTACTTGCGATCTCCACCAGCGGTAATTCTGCCAACGTCGTGCGTGCCATTGAAGCTGCCCATGAGAAAGGTTTGACCGTCGTCGCTTTAACAGGCCGGGATGGGGGCAACATAGCTAATCTGCTAAAGGACAACGATGTTGAAATTCGCGTCCCGTCAGACTCCACCGCGCGTGTTCAGGAAGTCCATCTGCTGACAATTCATTGTCTTTGTCATCAAATTGATGAAGTTCTGTTTGGCTGAATTGCATTGGGTGATGTGAATACTCCACCTTCCCTTCCCCAAGATGCCCTGAATGCGCTCCGGGATCAGCTTGGGGAAGAACAAATCCTCACCGACGAAGTGGAACGCTGGAGTTACGGCTACGATAACAGCCGCCGCCAGAGCCTGCCCGACGCTGTCGTGTTTCCACACAGCCATGAAGATGTCGTCAGCATCGTCAGAATCTGTAACGACTATCAAATTCCCCTGGTAGCCCGTGGCCGTGGCACCGGCACCACCGGGGCGACAGTACCGCTTAATGGCGGACTGGTGCTATCTACCGAGCGTATGAATCAGGTGATTAATATCGATCCAGCCAATCGCTATATGGTCGTCGAACCCGGTGTGCTCAACCAAACGGTGCAGGATCTTGCCAAGCAACACGGTTACTTCTGGCCCCCGGACCCCACCAGTGCGGCCTACTGCACCATAGGAGGGAACCTGGCCTACAATTCAGCTGGCCCACGCGCCGTGAAATACGGCACGCCAAGGGAAAACGTGTTTGGTTTACGCGCAGTCACGGGCAAGGGTGAAACAATCCGCACCGGTGTTTATACCTCAAAAGGCGTTGTCGGTTACGACTTGACGCGCCTGTTAATAGGTTCCGAAGGTACGCTGGCGATCATTACCGAGGCAACCCTCAAACTCACCCCCTTGGCCGAATCGAAACGTACCATCCAGGCTATCTACCAAAATATCGAGTCAGCCGCCGAAGCGGTAAGCGCCATCATGGCACAACCCCTGACGCCCTGTGCGCTGGAATTCATCGATGGTCGAGCGATTGAGATGATCCGCAGTTACTCCGATGCCGAATTGCCGCAACAGGCAGGGGCCATGTTGATGATCGAAACTGACGGACCGGTATCGCAACTGGATCATGCGGTTGAGACACTCAGCCACGTCGCAACCAATGACGGACTGCTGGAAATTCACACTGCGGATACGCCAGAAGAGATTGCGGCTTTATGGGCAACGCGCAAGGCACTGTCACCGGCGCTGCGTAATGTCGCACCCAAAAAAATCAATGAAGATGTGGTGGTCCCCGTATCCAATATTCCGACCCTGATTCGAGGTCTGGAACAACTGTCGCAGCGATATGCCATTCCCATCATTAACTTTGGCCATGCAGGTAACGGCAATATTCATGTCAACCTATTAATTGACCCGGATGATCCTCAGCAAATGCAAAACGCTTCGCACTGTCTGGATGGCGTTTTTTCCTTGGTACTGAGTTTGAATGGTACCTTGTCGGGTGAACATGGTGTCGGCTTGGAAAAACGGGATTTTGTCGATCGTGAGATCGATCCTGTTACTTTAGAATTGATGCGCCGGATTAAACAGCAATTTGATCCGCTGGGAATATTGAACCCGGGAAAAATGTTTCCACCGATTAATAAATCCTAAAACGATTTACTGCCTTAAGCTGTCTGCAGCAAACTTAATCCAGCTCCGCCAAAACTGCTTCGTATATTTCCACATCTTCTATTGTGTGGCAGGCAACAATGATTTGTTCAAACTTGTTCTCATACTCTTTCATCACAGCCAGGGCAATTCGCGCCGCCATTTCCTTGGGATAAGCATAGACACCCGTGCTGATAGCAGGAAAAGCAATGCTCTTGATGCCGTGCTGCAATGCCAGTATGAATGAGTTCCGGTAGGCATTTTCCAATAACGCAGCTTCGCCTCGTTCACCTCCGTACCATACGGGCCCGACCGTACTGATCACATATTTTGCTGGCAACTTAAAACCGGGAGAAAGCCGCGCTTCCCCGGTAGCCGGGGAAGCGCGGCTTT
>Ga0224514_10000378_pt1 | contig 12926 bp, 12 predicted proteins | sample SF_May12_sed_USG_3_FD_169107 | JGI IMG/M metagenome (GOLD analysis project Ga0224514, IMG submission 169107) | Sediment microbial communities from San Francisco Bay, California, United States - SF_May12_sed_USGS_24 | ecosystem: Environmental > Aquatic > Marine > Sediment | place: USA... | reverse complement strand
CACCGATGAAATAAAACCTGCCACTCATCTGGGTCGCAAACGGCAAGGCGGTGACGGCGACCAATATAATGGTATAGAGCAGAACCTGCAGGCGGGTGAAGGCAATGCCATGGGTCACCGGCAACATGGGAATATTCACCTTGCTGTATTCATCGCGGCGATGAATCGCCAGGGCCCAGAAATGTGGCGGGGTCCAGGCAAAGATGATCAGGAACAACAACAGGCTGTTGGGATCGATCTGGCCTGTAACCGCTACCCAGCCCAGCACCGGTGGGGCCGCGCCGGCGGCACCTCCAATGACGATGTTCTGCGGGGTAGCCCGTTTCAGATACATGGTGTAAATGAAGGCATAGCCGATGAGTGAACACAGGGTCAGCAGCGCAGTAAGAGGATTCACCAATAGCACCAATATTGTCATCGAAACCACACCCAGGATGCCCGCAAATACCAGGGCCTGTGTATTAGTTAAATGGCCTGTCGGCAGCGGACGGTTACTGGTACGTAACATATCGGCATCGACCCGCTGATCCACGATTTGATTAATGGCGGCAGCCGAGGCCGCAGCCATGCCTATCCCCAGGGTGCCGAATAAAAGTGGTTGCCAGGGCACCATGCCGGGAGTGGCAAGTAACATTCCCACGATGGCGGTAAAAACGATCAGCGCGACGACACGCGGCTTGCACAGTTCGTAATAATCATTCCAGTAGCGCAGGAGTTCCAGTCGAAATGGTTCCTGTTTCGCAATCTCATGCATAGCCATATTCCCCTCCTGCTCGAATAACGTGGTTCAATGTCACCATGGTAAGTAGTAACAAGGCCGCCCCGGCGCTATGCCCCACCGCTACAAGTAGTGGCAAAGAAAATAGCACATTGGATATTCCCAGGACGACCTGGGCAACCAATATCACTGACAGGGCAACACCAAATTTACGTAATGGACTAAAACGCTGATTAAACAGCAAAGACAGCGCTATTGCGCCAAGATAAACAAAAGTGACTAATGCCATAAGGCGATGAATGAAATGGATCGTCACCCGGGCATCATTATCCATAATACCGCCCTCAAAATTCTGCTCCGTGCCATGCCATAAGGTAAAAGCCTCGGTAAGATCGAGACTCGGGATCCATTGACCCTGACAAGTTGGAAAATCCGGACAATGTAAGGCGGCATAATTAGCACTGGTCCAACCGCCCAACATGGTCTGCAAAATTACAACCAGCAACCCGATGAATGCCATATTGCGTAAGCGACTATAATCACCCATGCTTGTTAATCTTTGAACAAACAAACCGCCCTGCCGCAAACTTACCCACCACAACAAAGACAGTGTTGCGAGGCCACCCATAAGATGTGACATAACGATGGTCGGATTGAGTTTGACTGTGACTGTCCACATACCTAGCAAAGCTTGAAAAATAATCAGTCCCACCAGAAATATTGGGACAAATAACTGCTGCCTCTCAGAATGACGATTACGTATTGCCAGGATTGCCATAATAAAAACCAGCACACCCAGGGTGCCTGCAAAATAACGATGAATCATTTCTTTCCAGGCCTTGGCGGCCTCAACCGGACGTTCTGGATAGGCTATATTGGCTTGCTCTACTTCTTGATTTGTTTTGGGTACGTCTATATGCCCATAACAACCCGGCCAATCTGGACAACCCAGTCCCGCGTCTGATAGCCGCACAAAGGCCCCAAGCACTACAACAACCAGAGCCAAAGCACTGGCAAGCAAAGCAATTCGTAAAAACCAGTCCTTTTTCATGTTTTGCTAACCGATGTACGAGGCTTTCAATAAAAGTGACAAATCTTTAATCAGCCCTTTTGCCTCAAATCCGGTTTGATAGCGCATAACCAGATTACCTAAAGGATCTACGATAAACATACCTACTAGTTCATTCGTCACGGCTTGCTGCGTTAACTCAAATTGATTTAATACTTGCTGAATATCTGAGTCGCTGCCATGCACTACCTCCAGCCCCTGATGCTCGGCCAAAACTGCCTGTAATGAAGCCTCTGGCTTGCCATCCACCGAGATGTAAAGGCGTTTAAGCCGTTTCAATTCCCCGCCTTGCGCCAACCGACTCTGACGCATTTTGTATAGATTCTCACTACACTTCGCATCACATTTCGCCGAACCGATGTATACCATCAGCCATTTGCTTCGCAAATCTGAAAGTTTAAATACTCCTCCATTTGTTCTGGTAAGAGCTATGTCCTTCAAGGGTTTGGCTGGCTTAATTAATTCGCCATGATTTTTGGTATTGAATTCTCCAAAGCTGTACATATTGTTAACCAGCAAATAGGCAAATAACATTGGGCCAATAAAAACTGCTGCCAACAACAGTAAACTACGTTGTCCTTTATTTAACGCCATTCTATCTCCGAACATCTTCAACTTTACGTGTATTAACTACTAAATAAATAATTACCAGTGCTAATGCCAAAGCAAACCACTGTACTGCGTAACTGATACTTTTTTCTGGAACAATCTTCTTTATATACCAGTCACGTACGAACCCAGCCGGGCTGCCCGGGTTTTGCAGGATGACAAAGCCCTGAACCTTATAGCCGAGACTTTTTTCAACCTGTTCCATATCCAACCACTGAATTACCCGTGGCCATGCCCCATTATTAAAGCCACTTTCACCGAGCCCAAAGTATTCGCTTGTATCCAGCTTCAACTGTCCGTCAAGCGTCAACTGCTCTGTGGGGGTCGGGATTGGCGGTAAATCCTTGCGTGATCCCGTCTGTGGCACCCAACCACGATTGATCAATACTGCTTGGCTGCTTCCTGTCATTATCAACGGCGTAATGACTTGATAACCTGCTCGTCCCTGGTAAACCTTGTTATCCAGTAAAAACTGGCGTTCAGCATCAAACCTACCTGTCACATTAATTCGCTGATACGAATAATATCCTGTGTACTCCGTAGCTTTATTCAGATTCAATGCCGGCCTGGCTTGTTGCTGTTGGTACTGTTGGAGCATTTGCCTTTTTTGCGCCGCCCTGTCCAATTGCCAAAACCCCAAACTGATAAGAATTGGTAATAAAACCACTGTTGCCACTGTTGGTATTGGACGGGGAGAAAACTCTCGATTACCAATGCGCATACTCAATTAATTACCACAACAATCTTGCCACTCTACAACGCTCATCGGTTATACTTGGCGTCTCGCAACCCAGGATATCCGTATGCTTTTCAAAATCATCATTATCAGCTTGCTAGTTATAATCTTAATTAGTCTGGGCACCGCTCTTTTTTCTATGATGAAAAATGAGCCTGATTCCAACCGTACCGTTAAGGCGCTTACCGTGCGAATTGCCCTCTCCATCGCCTTATTGATCCTGATTATGATTGGCTACTCCATGGGATTGATAGCCCCTCACAACCTCTAAACCTGTTAACTAAACTATTACCTGATAATGAGAAAGGTGCTGCTTACGCAGCACCTTTTCATGTCGTTTTTCTTGTCCGATTACAGCCAGTAGACAAAGATAAACAATCCCAACCAGACCACATCCACAAAGTGCCAGTACCAGGCAGCCGCTTCAAACGCGAAGTGTTGCTTGGCGCTAAAATGCCCTTTGATTGCCCGCAACAACATCACCAGCAGCATAATAGCGCCAATGCTGACATGCAGACCGTGGAACCCGGTAAGCATAAAGAAAGTAGAACCGTAAATACCTGAAGACAGTTTCAGGTTTAAATCCTGGTAGGCGTGGCCGTACTCCCATCCTTGTAAAATTACGAAAGCTACACCCAGGGCGACGGTCAGGAACAAACCGGTAATCAACTGGCCCCGATTGCCTTTCTTCAAGCCCCAATGCGCCCAGGTTACGGTCAACCCACTGGTCAACAGTATCAGGGTGTTATAGAAGGGTACGCCCCAGGCACCAACAATTTCTTTAGGTACATCAAACGCCGAAGCATCAGGTGGATTAATTAAAGGCCAGATTGCTTCAAATTGCGGCCAGAGTAATTCATGGGTCAAAGCGTTATTGCCAGCACCACCCAGCCAGGGTACGGAGAGTTGCCGGGCGTAAAACAGGGCGCCAAAGAATGCCGCAAAAAACATCACTTCAGAAAAAATGAACCAGACCATTCCCATCCGGAAGGAAATATCTACCTGGGCATTATATTTGCCGCTCTGGCTCTCATCGATTACTGTGCCAAACCAGCCGAACATCATGATGGCCAGGATGATTACACCAGCAATCATGAAAAGGCTAGTGCCTCCATGTAGCCAGCTTGCAAATCCGGCCGTCGTCGTAAACAAGCCGACTGAGCCGACCAACGGCCAGTAACTGGGCTCTGGTAAATAATAACTACCCTCTGGTTGTGCCATGGCTTACCCCTTCTTTATGATTTTGTATTTTCTTTTTACTTACCGTTGACTAAAACGGTTTAAGGCAATTTTGTTAGTATTAGTACTATTTGCTGCATTTTTATCTGTATCAAAAAACGTGTATGCCAATGAAATTGTGTTTATATTCTTTGGCAGATCTGGATCGACCACGAACTGTAACGGCATTTCTTTTGCCTCATCGGCCTCAAATGTCTGCTGGTTGAAACAGAAACATTCCATTTTGGTGAAATATTTCACTGCCTGACCTGGGGCTACACTTGGTACCGCCTGGGCAACAACACGACGACCGGTCTTGTTGCGCGCATAAAATTTTACCGTCTTGATTTCACCCGGATGCACCTTTATTTGACGCGTCAGCGCTTTAAACTCCCACTGCAAATCCTGGTTCAAGCTGGTAAAAAATTGCACTGTAATTGTTCTTGATAGATCCTTTCTTGCGGCCAGTTTCTGTCCTGCCGATTTACCATCAGCCGGGACATATTGGCCACTTTCTATATCCAAAAAACGCCCGTTCAAACCAAACGTGTCGCATATCAAACTATAGAATGGCGGCATTACGACAAAACCAAATATAAACATTGCGGTTGCCACCAACACTAATCGTTTGACTGTTTTTCTGTTGGCGTTTTGTTGCTCCATTTCGACTACCAGTACTTGGCGAATATAGCCACGTAAAATGCCACTGCAATCAAAAACAGAATAGCGATAGTGATTTTCTTGGAACTATTCTTTTGTACTGCCTGCATCTTTTTACTCCGTTAAAGCGCTCTGCCCCGTGAGGGGCAGAGCAATTTTGTTTACTTAACCGCAGGTGGTGTTTCAAAGGTATGGTACGGAGCCGGTGATGGCACGGTCCATTCCAGACCATCAGCACCTTCCCAGACGTTATCTGTAGCCTTGGCGCCACCACGAATTGACTTGATGACGATGTACAGGAACAACAACTGGGACAGACCAAAAATAAATCCGCCAATTGAAGACATCATGTTGAATTCCGCAAACTGGACCGCATAGTCCGGAATTCGCCGTGGCATCCCGGCCAGCCCAAGGAAGTGTTGCGGGAAGAACAGGACGTTGACGGAGATCACCGATAACCAGAAGTGCCATTTTGACAATTTCTCGTCATACATGTTGCCCGTCCATTTCGGCAACCAGTAATAGGCACCGGCAATAATGGCAAATACCGCACCAGTTACCAGTACATAGTGGAAATGTGCCACTACAAAATAGGTGTCATGGTATTGGAAATCGACCGGAGCTACGCCCAGCATCAAGCCGGTAAAACCCCCGATCGTGAACAGGAACACAAACGCGATCGCCCATAACATTGGTGTTTCAAATGTCATGGAGCCTTTCCACATGGTGGCCGTCCAGTTAAATACCTTCACGGCAGTCGGCACAGCAATCATGACTGTGGCATACATGAAGTACAACTCACCTGCCACCGGCATCCCTACGGTAAACATATGATGGGCCCAGACAATGAACGACAGGAACGCAATGGCTGCTGTCGCATATACCATGGAGGCATAACCAAACAACTGTTTGCGTGCAAACGTCGGAATGATTTGAGATACCACCCCGAAGGCCGGCAAAATCATGATATAGACTTCCGGATGACCAAAGAACCAGAACACGTGCTGGAACAGCACCGGATCACCACCACCGGCAGCATCAAAGAAACTGGTACCAAAGTTACGGTCCGTCAGCATCATGGTGACTACACCTGCCAGAACCGGCATTACCGCAATAAGCAAAAATGCGGTGATCAACCAGGTCCAGACAAACAACGGCATCTTCATCAAGGTCATGCCTGGGGCACGCATATTCAAAATAGTCGCGATGATATTAATCGCCCCCATGATGGAGGAAATCCCCAGCAAGTGAACCGCAAAAATAAAGAAGTCTGTACTGGCTGGTGCAAAAGTCGTTGATAGCGGCGCATAAAATGTCCAGCCGAAAGCCGGGCCACCACCCTGCATGAACAGAGTGCTGACAAGCATCGTGCCGGCAAATGGCAGGATCCAGAAACTCCAGTTATTCATTCGCGGCAGCGCCATATCCGGGGCGCCAATCATCAAGGGAATTTGCCAGTTGGCCAAGCCCACAAACGCTGGCATCACCGCCCCGAATACCATAATGAGACCATGCATGGTGGTCATCTGATTAAAAAAGTGGGGATCGACAACTTGCATGCCAGGGGCAAATAGTTCTGCGCGAATAATCATGGCCATCGCGCCACCGGTCATAAACATGATAAATGCGAACCACAAATACAGGGTTCCGATATCCTTATGATTGGTAGTAAACAACCAGCGTTTCAGGCCGGTCGGATGATGCTCATGGTGGGTATCGTGTGAAGAAGCTACAGTACTCATATCTCTAATCCTCCGAATCACGCCTTAGCGTGCAGCCTTTACGTCAGCAGGTTGTACAACACTGGCCGCATTACCCCAGCTGTTGCGTTCATAGGTAATCACAGCAGCCAGATCCGCATCATTCAGTTGCGCCCCAAATGCCTGCATGGCGGTACCCGCCTTGCCGTTTACAACAATATTGATGTGATCCGCAGCCGGCCCAATAGTAATCTTGCTATTAACCAGCCCGGGGAATACACCTGGGATACCAGCACCCGTGGGTTGATGACAGGCGGCACAACTGGCGTTGTAGACCTGCTCACCACGTTTCATGAGATCATCCTTAGTCCAGGTTTTGTCAGCCCCGGCTGCCGCTTCCGCCATGGCGAGTTTCTGTCCTTTTATCCAATCCTGATATTCACTGTCCGACACCGCCTTGACCACAATTGGCATAAAGCCGTGATCCTTGCCGCAAAGTTCCGCACACTGACCACGATACACACCAGGCTCATCGACACGAGTCCAGAATTCATTGATATAACCCGGTATGGCATCGCGCTTCATACCTAGTGCCGGCACCCACCAAGAGTGAATGACATCATTCGCGGTAGTGAGAAAACGGACTTTCTTGCCCACTGGAATTACGATGGGTTTATCTACATCTAATAAATAGTGTTCTACAGTTTTAACGTCGATACCCGAGTTACGTTCCCGTGCTTCATTACTCTTGGCATCCAGGTTACTGAAAAAATTGATCCCTTCATCCAGGTATTCGTATTGCCATTTCCATTGCCAACCGGTGACTTTGATGGTGATATCCGGATTACTGGCATCTTCGATTTCCAATAACGTTTTTGTCGCAGGGATGGCAATCAAAACCAGCACCACTAGTGGCACAATTGTCCAGATAACCTCAACCGTGGTGCTTTCGTGAAATTGCGCGGCCACCGCGCCTTTGGATTTGCGATGATAAATTAAGGAGTAAATAATCACCGCAAACACCGCAACACCGACGATTGTCACAATCCATAGGACCAACATGTGCAGATCATAGGCATCACGACTGATAGAAGTTACCCCTTCAGTCATATTAAGTTTGAGTTCTGCAAATGCGATGTTGGGAATGAACAATAGCGTAGCGATGATTAAGCTAAACAGCCTATTGATTTTTCTACCTGCTGACATACCTCTACCTCTCGGGTTGGGTTTTTTCTTATAGTTAAACTTTTTTAATTGTTATGACTATAAATACACAGCCGCCGTGCTCCCCCTGCGCTATGTCAGGTGCCTGCGGTGTGTTGTCGGGATATGATGTGACCGCTATTCGCCGACTATCTATTTATATACTTATTTCTATGTCGTCATTGCTTCTAATTATTAGAACCCGATGTTAATCAGACGGGCATCGACATGCAATAAAAAAGATAAAATAGGCTTATAATTAACAGGTATACAAGCAAACGGTTATATTATAATTATCAAATTACTTTTTCAGGTTACTGTTCTTACTCAAACCAAAATTAACAAAAAATAATATGAGTAAAACCTGATTTATACATCAAATACCGCCGGATTCTGGCATTTCACTTTAGAATAACCCTATGAAATTCAGACATTTCTGTGACATATAAATTAGTTGTTTTAGTTATATCTTATATTCTAACCATTTAATATTTACTCGTTGTGTTGGCTTGTCAGTGTCCGGGTTATTAATAAATTCAATGACATCCAGCAAGGGGGCCTGGATGCGTTGTGCAATTGATTCAATATTTTCATCCAAATGCGACATGTCTGGATCTATAACATTGGCTACCCAGCCAAGCAGGTGAACTCCGCGTTTCTTGATATTATCCGCAGTCAGCAAGGCATGATTTATACAGCCAAGCCGCATACCAACGACGAGAATTACGGGCAACCCCATGATCTGTGCGAGGTCAGCAACTGTCTGATCCTCATTTACTGGTACCAGCCAACCACCGACTCCTTCGACAACCGTAACATCCGCCTGCTGTTGTAATTGTGCATGCGCATTCAGAATTACATCTGCCTCAATCCTTGTGCCGGCGCACTTTGCTGCCAGGTGTGGCGCAATTGCAGGTTCAAAACAATAGGGGTTGCATAGCTCATAAGAAAATGAAGTATTAGCGACTTGTTGCAGTACAAGTGCATCAGCATTGCATAACTTGCCATCATGCACTTCCGCCCCACTTGCCAAGGGTTTCATGGCCGCTGTACGTAAGCCCTGCGCATTCAAACTGCGCAATAAAAGTTCTGAATAAAAGGTCTTGCCAACTTCCGTGTCGGTGCCAGTTATAAACACACTATTGATCATGGAAGGCATGGTTAGTATCGAGGTTTGTTATCCAGATTCTTCACAAATCACAAAAGACTGTGATCTTTTCATTTTTTACCATCAAAGGCGACCTGGACTGTTTGCGATGATGACTCCTCCGCTATCCAGGCGTGGCCGTAAACAACTTCATAACTGGCCGGCAGGACACCTTCACTTCGGTACTGCTCATAGGCCGAGATGACTCGTTGCAATCTTCCCTTGCCGGTTAATTTGCGCGAACGTCCCTGGGTTACATTATGGGCCCCAATTGTTTTCAAATCCCGCATCAGGCTCGGTACATCATGATAGGTCATGGTTAACAACTCCATGTCCATTACTGGTTCTGCAAAGGAATTACGTAGCAGCGCATCACCGATATCATGCATATCAATGAAATTATTAACATGGGTATACCCATCCACTTGCGACCAGCAGCTTCGTAACTCTTTCAGTGTATCCGGCCCAAAGGTGGTAAACATCAACAGCCCACCCGGTTTTAGCACCCGTCTGAATTCCTTAAAGGTCTGTTCCAGGTCGAGGCACCATTGCATGGCCAGATTGGAAAATAACAAATCCACCGATGCATCCGCCAATGGTAAAGCTTCAGCATCCCCTGTTATTAACTTTACCGGTCGACGTAATCGTTGCCACCATCCCTGTTTTTTTCTGGCTTCAAGCAACATCGGTCGGGCTATATCCAGCGCATAAATATTTGCCGCTGGATAATGTTGGTTCAAACCGGCAAGACTGATCCCGGAGCCTGCTCCCGCATCAAGAATACTGGCAGGCTGTAACTTGATATAATTGAGCCGCTCCAGTAAGCGTTGACTTACTTCTCGCTGTATTACTGCTGCGGCATCATAAGTATTTGCAGCCCGCTCAAAAGCCTGCCGCATTTTAAGTTTGTCCGGTTTAAGATCGTTCTCAATCGACATAGTTACAAAACGTTTTTACAAGCTTTACAAAATTATCAGGCTGGGAAATAAACGGCGCATGGCCACAATCCGGCATAACCTCTACTCTGGCATCGGGTAACAAGGCAGCCACCTTGTCCAGCGCTCGCGGGGAGACAAGCCGATCCTTTGCTCCACCGATAAGAAGTACCGGCAGATCCAGTTTTCCTGCCAGGGGTCGCAAATCTGCTGTGCCTAGAATAGTCAATCCACTTTGCAGTGCGATAGTTTCCGGTTCAGCTTGCTCAAAGACTCGCTGTTTCAGTTCGCGCAAGGTTTGACGTGCTTGGGGCTCACCTGTGACCTGCAGTGCCAGAAACCGTTGCAAGGTTTGACGATGCTCATCCTGCAGATTGGCAGCAAAGCCCTGCAATACATCAGGCACAACCGCATCCGGCCAGTCTTCCGTCTGACAGAAACGCAGGCTGGCTGCTACCAGCAGCAATTGCTTGACCAGTTGCGGATAATCCTGTGCCAGTTGCGTTGCCACCATGCCACCCAGGGACCAGCCACACCAGTAAGCCGGTCCCGCAAGTCTGGGCCGCATTGTCTCGGCAACACGTTCAGTCCATTTTGTCAGGCTTGTAGTGTCCTCACTATCGCGACTCCGACCATGTCCCGGCATATCCACACAATGCAAGCGAAAGCTTTTACCCAGTGCCTCAGCCACGGTCTGCCAGACACCACTATGCATACCCCAGCCATGCAACATCACCAGGTCCGGACCTTCCCCTGTGGTTTCAACATGTAGAGAAGCAGTCACTCGCCGCTTGCTCCTGCGGCCATCAAGGCGCTCAACAGGCGATCCACATGCACTTCTTCATGCTCGGCAGAGAACGTGATGCGCAATCGCGCCGTCCCTTCGGGTACCGTCGGCGGCCGAATAGCACTGACAAGAAATCCTTGCTCACGTAACCGCTGACTGACCGTCAAAGCGCGTTCAGTATCCCCCAACACCAGTGGCTGGATCGGCGTGAAGGAATTCATCAAGGGCAAACCTAATTCGCCAGCACCTTGACGGAAACGTTGCACCAGATGCTGTAGTTTTTCACGCCGCCAGGTTTCTGTTTGAATCAGGCGCAGACTGGCACGGGTGGCCTCCGCCACTGCCGGCGGCAGCGCCGTGGTATAGATATAACTGCGAGCCTGTTGAATCAGACTTTCTATCAGGATTTCGCTGCCAGCGACGAAAGCACCAAACGTTCCAAACGCTTTGCCCAGGGTACCAACCAGTATTGGCACAGCTTCGGTGTCCAGTTTGAAATGTTCCAGACAGCCGCGGCCCTGTGAACCCACTGTTCCAAGACCATGGGCATCATCCACCATCAGCCAAGCGCCCTTATTCTGACAGGCCTGAACCAGTTCGGGCAGCGGCGCCAGATCCCCGTCCATACTGAAAACCCCGTCGGTAACAACCAGCCTGGAACCGCTATCGGTCGCATCAAGCTGGACCGCCAAACCTGCTGCATCGGCATGGCCATAACGTTTTAATTTGGCGCGACTCAATATCCCGGCGTCGATCAATGAAGCATGATTGAGGCGATCCTCAATCACCGTATCACCTCGCCCTAACAGTGCACTCACTGCACCGAGGTTTGCCATGTAACCGGTGGAAAATAACAACGCGCGGGTTCTGCCCGTAAACTCAGCCAGTTCTTCTTCCAGGGCATGATGAGGAGAACTATGACCAGTTACCAGGTGGGCCGCGCCACTGCCGGCACCCCACTTGTGGGCACCCTCAGCCAATGCCTCGATGACCTTGGGGTGGTTGGCCAGACCGAGATAATCATTACTGGAGAAATTAATATAGCGCTGATTATCGACCACGACCTCGACGCCCTGCGGGCTATCCAGTACCTGGCGATGCCTATACAAACGGGTTTGCTCCCGCTCGAGCAACTGCGCCTTCAGTTTTGCATCCAGACTCATCCGCAGAAGTATTTATACGGCAGTAAGGCCAAGCCGCTCGAATAATAGTCGGTCCTGGTCAGCAGCAGGATTCGGGGTGGTTAGCAACTTTTCACCATAAAATATGGAATTGGCACCGGCCAGAAAACAGAGGGCCTGCATTTCGTCACTCATGGTTTCACGTCCGGCAGAAAGACGCACATGGGACTCCGGCATCAGAATACGTGCCACCGCAATACTGCGCACAAATTCGATTGGGTCGAGATCTTCTGTACTCTCCAGAGGAGTGCCATCCACTTTTACCAGCATGTTGATTGGAACACTTTCAGGATGTTGCGGCTGATTGGCCAATTGCTGCATCAAACCGATCCGGTCCTGACGACTTTCTCCCATCCCGAGTATGCCTCCACAACAAACATGCATGCCGGCATCACGTACATGCTGCAAGGTATCGAGTCGATCCTGGTAAGTGCGGGTTGTGATGACATCTCCATAAAACTCGGGTGAGGTATCGAGATTATGATTGTAGTAATCAAGCCCGGCTTCCTTGAGCCTTTGCGTCTGGGCCTCTGTCAACATGCCGAGAGTCAGACAGGTTTCGAGTCCCAATTCCTTGACCGCCTTGACCATCTCGATCACCTGGTCCAGATCGCGATCCTTGGGACTACGCCAGGCGGCCCCCATGCAAAAGCGGCTGGAACCCTTGTCCTTGGCTGCCTTGGCCTGTTCCAGTACCTGCTCGATCGGCATCAGGCTTTCATCCTCTACCTCCGTGTCGTAGCGCACGCTTTGCGGGCAATAGCCACAATCCTCCGGACAACGACCGGTTTTGATACTCAACAGAGTACTGACCTGCACCTGATTAGGATCAAAATGGCTACGATGAACCTGCTGAGCATGAAATAACAAATCATTAAAAGGCAGGTTGAATAGTTGCTCAATCTCGGTCACCGACCAGTCGTGACGCAGTGCTGAGTCGGCCTGCATTGCTTCAGGTGTCGT
>Ga0224514_10000377_pt1 | contig 12932 bp, 10 predicted proteins | sample SF_May12_sed_USG_3_FD_169107 | JGI IMG/M metagenome (GOLD analysis project Ga0224514, IMG submission 169107) | Sediment microbial communities from San Francisco Bay, California, United States - SF_May12_sed_USGS_24 | ecosystem: Environmental > Aquatic > Marine > Sediment | place: USA... | reverse complement strand
TAAATTCAGTTGCAGAGATATTCACGCCTTTATGAACGGATAACGTATCTTTTCCCTTATGTACATTTTCACCACCTGTTCCGGCGATCATAAAGGTTGCTGCAGCGTTTTTTATGGAATAAATGAGGTCAGAGCATAGTTGTTGCTAATATTAGCAATTTAAGGGATCAGACCCCTTTTAATTTAGATGGATACCTGTATCAAAAATGAAAAGTAATTTATGACAATCGAAGCTACAACCCTGCCTGATACCGAGGTGAGCTGTGAAAACTGCGAGGCCTGCTGTTGCCGTTTAGAAGTAATGCTCATTAGCGATACCGGGGTGCCCGGTAATTTTATTGAGACAGATAAGTGGGGCGGGAGGAAAATGGCGCGGCTTGAAGATGGCTGGTGTTCGGCCCTGGACCGAAACAACATGCTTTGTATGATTTACGAGAAGCGGCCATGGATTTGCCGTGAATTTGAGATGGGAGAATACGAGTGTATTTCCGAGCGAGCCGCCAACCTGTTGATTGCATAACAAGGCAAATGTACCCGGACAGGCTAAAGTAAGGATGAGAATGGATTCGACAGAGATTGATGTTGTTAAGGCCTTCATCGCAGATATCAACAACGTGCGACTGAGATTAACGTTAGCCGTATGAATTGGTAATTACAATGACTAGACACAGTGAAGACGTAATCGCGATCACGAAGCTTGCTAAGGACTGGAGTGCTGGTTGGGATAGCAGTGACACCGAAGCGCTTCTTTCCTTGTACACGGACGATCCAATATTGATGCCTCAGGGCCAGCCAGCTGTGATTGGAAAGAGGGCTATTCGTTCGCTTTATCAGTCCTTTTTTGAAACGTTCACCACCAGGGAAATGGTAAGCTGGTGGAGATAGAAGTATCCGGAGATTTAGGTTACTTCTGGAGTAGCTATACCTTGACGGTGACGCCAAAAGCAGGTGGAGATCAAATCAACAACGAAGGAAAATCGATATTTATCATCAGGCGCCAGGATGATAATTCCTGGAAGATTGCCCGCTTAATTGATAATAGCGACCGGGAGCAGTCGGCCAGTTAATTATTTTTTAAATAAAACTGTAAATCCGCTGATACCGGGTGCAAAATTAGCGAGGTCAGAGAACACTTAATTCTAATATTAGCGAAGCCTGTGCTCTGACCCCGATTAACTTGAGATATTACCGACTTACCAAGTAAACGAATCCACCATGTTACGTCTCACTGAAATAAAATTACCGCTTGATCATACAGCTGACGATCTGCCTGCGACCATTATTAACAGGCTGGCAATTACACCGGATGATTTACTCAGCTTTACTATTTTTAAACGCAGTTACGACGCCCGTAAAAAATCCAATATCCAGCTGATCTACCATCTGGATGTGGTGCTGACTGAAGCCGCCGAAAAGGATGTGTTGGAAAAATTCGCCGAGCAATCTTTTGTTAAGCCCAGCCCCGATACCACGTATCAATTTATTGCCAAAGCGCCGGCGGATTTCCCGACAGGCGATCAACAACGACCTATTGTTATTGGTTTTGGCCCCGCTGGCATTTTAGCGGCACTGGTGTTGGCTCAGATGGGCCTGAAACCGATTGTGTTGGAACGTGGTAAAGACGTCAGGCAGCGCACTAAAGACACCTGGGGTCTATGGCGCGAGCGCAAGTTGAATCCCGAGTCCAATGTGCAATTTGGTGAAGGCGGTGCCGGTACCTTCTCGGACGGTAAGTTGTATAGCCAGGTCAAGGACAAACGTCATTTGGGTCGCAAGGTCTTAACCGAGTTTGTTAAAGCCGGTGCACCGGAAGAAATTTTATCGGTCAGCAAACCGCATATCGGCACATTCAAGCTGGTTAAGATGGTGGAAAACATGCGCGCCGAAATCACAAGCCTGGGGGGTGAGATTCGTTTTGAGCAGAAAGTAGAAACCATTCACCGCGAAACCGATAATGATAAACAGGGCCAAATCACCGGCCTGACCTTAAGCAGTGGCGAAACTCTGTCTTGTCGACACGTTATCCTCGCCATCGGCCACAGTGCCCGCGATACGTTTAAGATGTTACTGAAGCAAGGCGTCTATATAGAGGCCAAACCCTTTTCCATCGGCTTTCGTATCGAACACCCGCAGTCGGTGATCGATAAGGCCCGCTTTGGTGAACAGGCCGGCAACCCGATTTTAGGCGCGGCAGATTATAAGTTGGTACACCATTGCGCCAACGGTCGCAGTGTTTATAGTTTTTGTATGTGTCCGGGTGGCACCGTGGTGGCAGCAACGTCAGAAGAAGGGAGTGTGGTCACCAACGGCATGTCGCAATATTCGCGCAATGAGCGCAATGCCAATGCGGCGATTGTGGTCGGCATTGAACCCGAACAGGACTACCCGGGACATGTGTTTGCCGGTATTGAACTACAACATAAACTGGAAGCACTGGCCTACGAATTAGGTGGCAGCAATTACAATGCCCCGGCGCAGCTGGTGGGGGATTTTTTACAGGACAAACCCTCGACCCAATTGGCCAGCGTTATCCCGTCTTACCAGCCGGGCATTACCCTGGGTGATTTATCCAAGGCATTACCGCCGTTTGCTATCGCCGCCATTCGCGAAGCTATTCCTGCATTTGATAAACAAATAAAAGGCTTTGCCATGGCCGATGCCGTTCTGACCGGTGTAGAAACCCGCACATCATCACCCATCTGCATAAAACGCGGCGAAGATTTCCAAAGTATCAACACCCGGGGTTTGTACCCGGCGGGTGAAGGTGCTGGCTACGCGGGTGGTATCTTGTCGGCGGGGATAGATGGTATAAAAGTTGCCGAGGCCTTGGCGTTGGATATTTTAAAATAAGATCGTAGTGATCAGGCGGTGAAGTATCGTCCGTCCTGAGTTATAGAAGATATTTGGGGGCAGTGAAATCAGGTTTCAGCCTATCTACAGCGCACTGGTACGCGCGATGACCTCACCCTTTGTGAAAAAAGTCATGAAGAAGCAAAACGATCACTAATTAAACAAAATTAAAAAATGACCCGGCGTATAAAATCTTCAAAAAGATAATCCTTCCATCCCCCCTTTTACCTGAAGACAATAAACAGCAACTCAAACAACTGCTTGCCCAGCAAAGCGAAAATACTCAGGTGCTGCAAGATATTGAAGAACAATGAATGATGGCTAGTGAAGAAGTGGAAAGCCTGCAAAATTAGTCACGAAATAAAGGACTATATCAGCGTTCGCATAATGAATCCGGTTTATACAAGCCTTGACGCTGTTGAACGAAAAGGACAAACTCATCTACTTCAACCATTAGATAATAATTAAAAAATAAATATTATGTTAGACATAGAACACCATATGAGATCTTTCGCTGAGGCTTTTGTTTTAGAAAGCTGAAAAAACAAATGGATCGGTTTATTATCTGAGCGTCCAGATAATATACTTAGCCAATCAAAGTTATTTAATTATTTAGATCATAATTATATAGAGCAGAACGATACACTTAATAACGTAGCCACAAACGATACCGTTGGTGTGTTTTATGATTTTATTGGCGAACCAAGGTGCATGTCATTTAAAGATGCAAATAACGTAGAAAAAAATCATGACGCACTATTTTACATAAAACCGGGAGAGTTAGTCGTCTAATATTTTAATGAAGGCTGGAATTTTGTTTGTAAAAAAACAAACCATGAACTCCCTGTACTCTGACCCTAATTAATCGCAATTTGATAGGAGGATAATTCCGATGTTTATCATATTACTAAAGTTTTCTGATAATAAAGAACAAGCCGGTCAATTCATGGATGGCCACAACGAATGGATAAAACGTGGTTTTGATGACGGCGTGTTTTTGTTAGTCGGTGGTCTTCAGCCCAGCCTGGGTGGCGGGATTATGGCTCATAATACGTCACTGACAGATCTTCAAACCAGGGTGAATAATGATCCGTTTGTGGCTCAAAATGTAGTCAGCGCGGAGATTCTTGAAATAACACCCGCAAAAGCCGATGAACGACTACAATTTCTACTTAATTAAGTTACTTAATATTTGGGGTCAGAGCACAGATTTCTCTAATATTAGCTATAACTATGCTCTCTATCGTCGTTGGGAGATGAACAATGAATATAAAAGATCTGGGAAATTCGCTGGGAAATTCAAAGATTGCTAATTTGATCTTCAAACCAGCTGGCGCAAGTATGGAGAGTAGATTTCGACACTGGCTCTATCCTCCGTTGAGAACGCTGCGAGATGCCGGTGTTCATCCTGGGCAAACAATTCTGGAAGTAGGATGTGGTACGGGATTTTTCACAATACCCGCTGCACAGCTGATCGGTGATGAAGGTTGCTTGATAGCGATGGACATTTCATCTGGTTTTATCGAACGGGTATCAAAAAAAGTACAAGCTGCTAATTTAAATAACGTGCAAGTGATAAAACGTAATGCACTGGATACAGAATTGGATACCGCAAGTATAGACGCTGTACTTTTGTTTGGTGTGCTTCCTTTACCTTTGTTGCCATTAAATCAGCTTTTACCAGAAATTCACCGCGTCCTTAAACCTGAAGGAACCTTGGCAGTGTGGTTGTTTCCGCCTGTGGTACATTTTTGGGTGCCAAAGTCGATCCTGCGGTCCGGGTTATTCACGTATATCAATAAACAACATGGTGTATACAAATACCGGCGATGTTAAAAAACATGACGCCATTTATATAACCATGAAGCCCTTATTAATTATTGTTTCCCTTTTAGTCGGCATGGCTGTTTTGCTTATTGCGCTGACTTACCCGGGTTTCCATGGTGAAATGCAGGCAGTTCGCGATCGCCTGTTCGCAGATAGCGAAATCCTGAAAACAGATCAAGGCGTTATTGAGTATTCAGTAAAAGGTGAAGGGACGCCCATTTTGTTATTACATGGCGCAGGGGGCGGTTATGACCAGGGGCTTTGGAGTGGCAAGACAAACCTTGCGGATGGTTATAAATTTATCTCAGTTTCACGTTTTGGTTATCTTCGTTCGCCTATTCCGCTGGACGCTTCAATTAAATCTCAGGCCGTCCTGTATGTTGCGCTCATGGATCACTTGAGTATCGATCGCGCAATAGTGATGGGTACATCAGCCGGTGGTCCATCAGCCATGCAGTTTGCTAATGACTATCCAAATAGAAGCTTGGCGCTAATATTGTTGTCTGCAGTAACTATGGCTGAAGCGCCAGGCGATAAAGCGTCTTTTTACGTTAGTATGATTCATCTCATCCAGCAATCTGATTATGTCTATTGGCTTTTTACCCAATTCATGCAGACGACTATCCTTAATCTTTTTGGCATTCCTCCCAACGTGTACAGTAACTTTACTCCCAAACAGAAAAGACTGGCTCAGGAGATGCTGGACATAATGCATCCCATGAGTCAAAGGTATGAGGGTACGATAAACGATGGAAAAATGATTCAGCTTTATGGTGTATCAACAACCAGGATATCAGCGCCCACGCTAATAATACATGCTAAAGACGACGCTTTGGTGAGCTACGCTCACGCTAAGAATGCTCATGAAAAAATAAAGCCCTCAAGACTCATTCTCATTGACACTGGTGGCCATGCAATGCTTTCACAAATGGATAAAGTCACAGAGTATACAAGAGGATTCTTAAGAGATATCCAGAAATAAAATAACCCTTTAACTTTGTACCCGTAACACTACACCTCTTCACACAGCATCGATGCCTTCACACATCGCAACACGTTATAGTCAAACCTGTCATCCAGCGCCTCAAACACGGTTTTAAGTCTGCCCTCTTCTTTAAGGCGACTCTATCCATTCTATCTGCCAGCCATCCTTTTCATTCACTAAACAAATTATGCTGCCGGGCACAAAACCCATGCCTTGCGGCTGACCGGTTAGTTCGGCAAGCAGGCCGGGGACAAACGGCAGGTGGCTGGTGATCAAGGTATCTTGCTGCCAGCTTTCAATCTCGGGGAGTAACAAACGGGGATCATCATTGGGTTTCAGGCCGGTTCGCATTTGTGGTGTCACATTCGGTGCAAGAATACTGGCCATGATTTGTGCTGTTTGTTGTGCGCGAGCTTTTTTGCTATGAAATACCTGGCTGAACTGGATCCCCTGCCCGGCAAGTCGTTTCGCCAGCTGTTCAATGTCTGCCCTGCCCTCGTCGGTCAGACCCTGTTGTGGGTCAACTTCTGGACTGGCAGCCTGTCCATGGCGCATGAGATAGAGTTTCATATCAATAAATGTATCCGTGAATGTGGGTTTATCAATGGTATATTAAATCTTACTGGGTCAGAGTCAATTAGCTTTATCGCTTGCCTGCACTATTGCCCGATTATTTCGGAGTGTTAAAGGGAACAGACTGTATTATCATGGAATCAGACAACGTCGTTACCTTCTGAATATTAAAGAATCAGGAGAAACATAAATGAACAGAAAAGACCATTGGGAGAATATATATAAAGACAAGTCTCCTCTTGAGGTAAGCTGGTATCAAAAGGCACCAACGATTTCACTGGAACTAATCAAAAAACTATCACTGAATAATTCTGATTTCATTATTGATATTGGAGGCGGTGCATCAAAATTAGTTGATTGCCTTATAGAAGATGGATTCATAAATATTACTGTCCTTGATTTATCATCAAATGCACTTGCACATACCCAACAACGGCTAGGTGAAAAATCTTCACTGGTAGAGTGGAAAGTGGAAGATGTTACGAAGTTTGTTGCTGGACACAAATATGACTTATGGCATGATCGTGCGGTATTTCATTTTTTGACTGACAAAAATGATAGAGAAAAATACAGGCAAGTATTAGAGGCGTCCATTAACATCGGTGGTCATATCATCATTGCTGCCTTTTCGGTTGGTGGTCCTACAAAATGTAGTGGTCTCGATATAGTTCAGTATGATAGAGAAAAGCTAAAATCCGAATTAGGTGATAACTTTACATTTATTGAAGAGAAATTTGAAAAACACGTTACACCGGCAGGTAAGGAACAGGCGTTTGGCTATTATATTTTTACTAAAAACGCCTAACCACCGGGTCAAGTTCAAGAAAACAGGGCGAAAAGTCAAACAGTCTAATATCAGAAACCATTGAACTCTGAGCCTATAATCCTCGTATTCAAATAAAGTTGACAATGAGCCTCCAATAAAATGAGAGACGTTGAAATTACAACAGAGCCTGTTGAACTGTATAAAATCCTCAAGTTCGAAGGCATGGTTGCTAGTGGCGGTGAAGCGAAGTCTGCTATTGATGCAGGTCAGGTTTTAGTTAATGGCAAGGTAGAAACCCAAAAGCGCAAAAAAATAGTGTCAGGCGATATTATAGAATTTGGTTCAGAAAAAATCCGCCTACAATTCAAATGAGAAAATTCTAAAAGGGGTGAGCTCGCTTACCTGAGCCGTTTAAAAAATCGGTAAATTAGGGAATTCACGACGGGTATTTAGCTGATCACTCGGAAGCATGTGCCATCAAGGATAAATAAGCACCAAGACGGGCATCACGTGGCGTAGTGGTCTTGCCAAGGTGGGCGCAAGCCTGAGTTTGACAGTGCTGGCCAGTGGTCAGGTAATTCAGCACCACATCCGGCAGTTCATAGTGATGGATGGGCGCATATTTTACAACCTGCCCATTTTCGATAATCGCGAGACGATTGTAGTAAGTGCTGTGCTCTGCATTGTCCATATAGCGCAACGCCTTGAAGGTGTTCGGGCCATTGCGCAATGGTGGCACGTGGTCGGCAATCAGGATAATCAAACTATTTTTATCCAGTTCGATCAGCTTCTCTACGTATTGGGCAATCGCCTGACTGCGATAATAAAATTGATTGGTCGACCGTTGCAAGTGGTCATCGGCATAGGACGAACGGGTCTGAATGATTTCCGGGCGCAGTTCCGGATCGAGCAAATGAGGAGTATGCCCATAAATCGTCATCATATAATTAAACATCGGTTGGTCTTTATGCTGTTGCAGATGCGCTTTCACAAACCCAAGATTTTGATCGAGTAAGGATTTATCAAATAGATATTCCTCAACGCCCGGCTCTCCAAAATGTAAATAACTCGGCATTGCCGAATAAAACTCAACGGGAAACTGCAGCTCATTAAAGCCCATACCTTGATAACCCGGGATGGCATTAAAGAAGTTGGGTTTATAGGCGTTACTGGCGATGGTGCGGTAATTCAGTGCGGAAAGAATTCCCGGTAGACAATGGGCACGGCTACCCGTGAAGACATTGAATTCCACACTACTGAGTTTTTCAAAGGCGGGGACACCGCATAGCACTTCAAACTCTGCCTGCGCAGTGGCACCACCGAATACCGGTGAAATACTCAGGCCAAGTTTATCGCCAAAGCGTTTTTCAAAATCCGGATGTACCGGTGACTGTGAAAACTTCAAATCCTTGAACAGCCGCGGGTCTAAAAAGCTTTCCAGCACAACCAAATGCACGTTACGCGGCGTTATATGTTGTTGGATGGTCTCGACCCGTTGGGTAACTTGTTGTTCGTATTGTTCTCGATCACGATACGGCTCAATCTTCTCCAGCGTCGCGCTGCGCTGTGCCTCACGGTACATCAACATCGCGAGCCGGCCATTATTCTCGACGCTCTTACCATCCGAATATTTGACGATCTCATGGGCGACTGATTTAAAGCTAGTGGCAAAGGCCGTCGGTGAGGTTTTAATAATTACCGCGAGAAAAACTAACGGTGCCAGTGCCAGCAATATGGTAAGTGGTTGACGGTAATTACCCCTGCCAACTATCAACAGTAACGGTAATACAATGATCAAGACCAGCAGGATAGCCGATGTCAGTGGCACGATCTGCAAAAGCTCAGGGACTTCCGAAAAGTTGGTGAATCGAAACACTTTGCCATAGATGAGATAGAAGACGTCGTGGATAATATATAAAAGGAATATGGGCATTACCGCCAGCAAGGCGCGGGCCTTGCCCGGTTTCAGGATCACATAGACCAGTGTATAGAGATAGAGTACGAACACCATTTCAAGCCACTGCCGATACAGAAACTCGCTGGCAAAGCCACCTTTGCTGGCCATAAAGAGGGAATAGAAATAAAGCCCAACCAGCACCATCAGAAATAACTTGATAGGTCGCAACAACTTGTCGGATTGGAAGGTCATGGCCATACATCAACACCTGGAAAAGAAAATGGATTGTGCGTCGAACATCATAAAACTGCAATATTTATCCGTTTGATTTATGATTTACGCTTTTGGCATGTCTGGCTGGTGTTGACATTATTTATTGACAATGTTCGAGGGCTGTTTCTGCGATGTTTCGTTTAACCAATGTCGTCATTGGAATCGCTGTGGCTGTAATTAGTCTGAGCCTGTGGGCGTATATCAATAAACCCGAGATACATCCTGCCTGGCCACAACGGGTCATGGGCTTCTCATTCTCCCCCATGCGCGCAGACTTTGAGCCGGAAGAGAAAAATTTCCCGAGCAAAAAGCAAATCGAGCAAGACCTGGCACTGCTGGCCGGCAAGACCATCGCCATTCGCACCTACACCGTCGAGGACGTCCTGGCGGAGGTGCCGCAACTGGCGCGTAAGTACCAACTCAATGTCTGTCTCGGTGCCTGGTTAGGTGAAGACGAGAAACAAAACGCCATCGAATTTCCACGCTTCATTCGTGTCGCCAGGGAAAACCCGAATATTGTCCGTGCCATCCTCGGCAACGAAACACAATTACATGGCATGGTGCCTTATTCAGAATTAATCCACTATCTCGATCAGGCTCGCAAAAAGCTGCGTATTCCAATTAGTACCGCCGAGCCGGCTCATATCTGGTTAAAGCACCCTGAATTGGTCAAGCATGTGGATTTTATTGCTGTGCAAATACTGCCCTATTGGGAGGGCAAGGACGTCAATACCGCTGTGGAACATGTGTTTGGCGTGGTCAAAAAAATTAAAGCGACCTACCCCAAAAAACCCGTTATCATTTCCGAGGTCGGCTGGCCTAGCAAAGGTCGCTCACGCCTTGAACGTGACCCGCCACCGGATCGTCCACGTCAACAAGCCGAAGCCTCTGAATCAAACCAGGCTGTGTTCCTGCGAACTTTCCTCGCTCGTGTGAAAAACGAAAAACTGATCTACTACATCATGGAGGCCTTCGACCAACCCTGGAAGTCACAGTATGAAGGTTCAGTCGGTGCTTACTGGGGAGTCTACAACGCCAACCGCCAACCCAAGTTCGAATTCACTCAACCCATCGTGCGCGTTCCCAACTGGAAGGTGTTGGCAAGTATATCGATTGTCCTCGCTATCATTACCTTTGCACTGTTATTAATTGATAGTCGAGCCATGCGTGGTCATGGTCGCAGTTTTCTGGCGCTGATCAGTTACTTCGCGGCAACGGCCATTGTCTGGATTGTTTATGAATATTCCAGTTTGTACCTGACGATCGGCACCATCATCATCGGTGTGTTATTGGTCTTCGGCATGATTGGCATCATTGCGGTGTTACTCGCCGAGGCACACGAATGGGCTGAGGCTATATGGTACAAGCAGCGGCGACGTTCAATGGACTTGCTAATATCGACCGACACTGACCTGCCAAAGGTATCGATCCATGTGCCTGCGTACAATGAACCACCGGAAATGTTGCGTCTGACGCTGGCGGCGCTGGCCCGACTCAACTATCCGGATTATGAAGTATTGCTGATCGATAACAACACCAAGAACCCGGCAGTCTGGCAACCATTACAGGCCATCTGTGAAGAACTGGGGCCGCGTTTTCGCTTTTATCATGTCGATCCCCTTGCCGGATTCAAAGCTGGCGCGCTGAACTTTGCCTTGCAAGAGACCGCAGACGATGCGCAAGTAATCGCCGTTATTGATAGTGATTATGTGGTCGAACCACAATGGTTACGTGATTTAGTGCCTCACTTCGGTAACAAGCAAGTGGCCATTGTGCAGGCACCGCAGGATTATCGCGATGAGCAACAGAGCGCATTTAAATCAATGTGCTACTCAGAGTATCGTGGTTTCTTTTTTATTGGCATGGTCACGCGCAATGAACGTAATGCCATTATTCAGCATGGCACCATGACTTTAATTCGTAAGTCAGTATTAGCCCAGGTCAATGGTTGGGCAGAATGGTGTATTACCGAAGATGCGGAATTGGGTTTTCGTATTTTTGAACAGGGTTACGAAGCCGTATATACACCACGCAGTTATGGCAAAGGTTTGATGCCCGACACTTTTAATGACTATAAGTTACAACGTTATCGGTGGGCCTATGGTGCGGTGCAAATTTTAAAGCACCATTTCACCTCGTTGACCGGTCGAGAAACAACCAGTTTAACCAATGGCCAGCGCTATCATTTTATTGCGGGTTGGTTACCGTGGATTGCCGATGGCGTAAATCTGTTTTTCAGTGTTGCCGCAATCATCTGGTCAGTGGCCATGATGCTGTTTCCCATGCAGGTGGATCCACCTTTAGTTATTTTTGCCATCCTGCCGCTGTCATTGTTCTGCTTTAAGATGGCCAAGATCATCTATTTATACCGAACCACGGTGAATGCCAGTATGAAACATACCATCTCAGCTGCATTGGCCGGTTTGGCGTTGTCACACACCGTCGCTGTGGCCATCATGCAGGGATTGATCACCCAAAATAAACCGTTCTTTCGTACCCCGAAACTAAAAACACCAAGTCGATTACTTAAGGCGATCGCTGATGTGCGTTGGGAAATCTTATTTGTGATCGGTTTATGGGGTTCAACCTGTGGCGTGTATATGGTGCAGTCTGATGGTGGATTGGATCTGCAATTGTGGATGTTATTGTTGCTAATACAATCATTACCATACGTCGCAGCCGTCATTATGGCCTTCATTAGCGGCATCCCTTTGTTGCCCGCATATTACGATCAGGATAATGACGAACTGATTGCGCCAGAGTAAATGAATCAACCAATAGCGAATAACGCGAATAACGGGGTCAAGTCTTACATTTGACATGTTCAAAAATAGGGTCAGAGCCTGACGGATCCCCACAAAATAGTGATCAAGAACAATGATTTAAGCAAAAATAATTGGGGCTGGGTGAACTCCCCCCCTATTGCCTACCCACCACATTGTTATTAGTGTGCGGCTAAAAAATTTGAAAGGATTAACCCTTTGACCACGGCATTACTGCAAATAAAAAATTTAGTTAAACATTACCCTTCCGTGAAAGCGGTAGACGGTATCGATATCAGTTTGAATAGCGGGGTTTGTTTTGGCTTGCTCGGTCCAAATGGTGCCGGTAAAACCACCACCGTTGAAATACTGGAGGGGATTACTGAGGCAACATCGGGTGAGATTCTCTATAAGGGTAAGCCTGTCGGTGATCAGTTTCGAAAAGAAGCCGGCATTATGTTTCAGTCCACGGCCTTGCAAGACTTCATCACTGTTCGGGAAACATTACAAATGTTTGCCAATTTTTATCCTCAACAGGCCAATTTAAATGAGTTGATTCTGCGTTGTAACCTTACTGAATATCTTGATCAGGATAATCGGCAACTCTCTGGCGGGCAGCGTCAGCGCCTGTTACTGGCGATTGCACTGGTCAATAATCCCGACATTATCTTTCTGGATGAACCGACAACCGGTCTGGATCCACAGGCACGGCGCAATTTCTGGGATTTAATTGATGATATTAAAGCGGAAGGCAAAACGATTATTTTGACCACTCATTATATGGATGAGGCGTATACCCTCTGTGATGAGATCGCGATTATGGACCATGGAAAAATTATTGCGCAGGGAACACCAAAAGCCTTACTTGAAGCTCACTTTAATGATGTTATTTTGCAGTTACCTGAAGACGAACTAAGGGATCTGGATCTGTCCCCATTCACAACACACAAAAGAAAAGACCAAATTGAAATTACCACCGCTGATGTGAACACGGTGGTA
>Ga0224514_10000374_pt1 | contig 12969 bp, 13 predicted proteins | sample SF_May12_sed_USG_3_FD_169107 | JGI IMG/M metagenome (GOLD analysis project Ga0224514, IMG submission 169107) | Sediment microbial communities from San Francisco Bay, California, United States - SF_May12_sed_USGS_24 | ecosystem: Environmental > Aquatic > Marine > Sediment | place: USA... | reverse complement strand
ATATAGTTTATGTCTTCTTGGTGTAGGCAAGATATCTTGATTTAGACTATACTATATTATTTAGACTTTTTCTTCTTGTACCACAAACAAGTATGCTATAACATTATGTCTAGGGTATGTAAGTTATTTTAGACTAATTACTTTGCAAGTAAGAAGATAGATATCCATGTGTTTATATGTTAGATTTAGCCTTTAGTTTATTGAAGAATATCTCTTTTGGGAAGAGAAGAATTATAGGTTAAATAGATCATACAAGTTTACCTCAGGATCATTCTATTCAAAGGGTTCCTCCAATTAATAGAAATAGGATTGTTCTAATGAGTGTTCTAATATACCTTACTCTTAGAAGTCTAATAATAAAAATGACTTCTAGATCTAAAATTAGAAATAGGAGTATTAGAGAAAAATATTGAAGGGAAAATGTGGTATGTCTTTTACCTGTTAGTGCTAATCCTCTTTCAATAGCTCTTGTAGATGAAGTTATTTTTAAAATGTTAGCGCGTATGATGGTATAGAGAAGTATTATAACTCCTGTTATAAGGATTCTAATAAAAAATATAATGTATAATATCATTAGGCTCCTCATCAATAAATTAGGGAATATACGAATATTCAAACTACATCCACAAAATGTCAATATCAAATAGAGATTTCTATTCCTGTATGTGCTGTTGAAGTTAGTTGGTTTTGGATTACTCGTTTAAGATTTCCAATTAGAAGAATAAGTCCAACTAGAACGTGTCTTCCATGTAATCCTGTGAGAGTTAAGAATACTCTTCCAAATGTTCCGTCTCTAATAGAAAAAGATGCTTCTTGTAATTCAATTCCTTGATTTATTAGAAAAATACTTCCTAGAATAATTGTGAAAACTAATCCTAGAATGGCTTCTTTTTTATTTCCTGAAATTAGTTGATGATGTCTTCAAGTTACAGTAACTCCTCTAGAAAGAAGGAGTGCAGTATTTATAAGAGGAAGTCCTCCTCCTTTAATAGGTATGACAGAGTATGAAGGTCATATATGTCCTTCTAATACTGAAGGACTAAAAGAATAATGTAAAAATGCTCATAAAAAGGATAAAAATAGTATAACCTCAGAAAAGATAAATAGAGATAATCCATATTTAATATTGTCTAATGTTTGTAGAGTGTATTCTCCACCTGAAGATTCTATAATTATATCTTTTAATCAAAAGTTAGTAAGAAAAATAAGAGAAAAAAGTCTTAAGAATAACAGGATGGAAATTCTAGTTTTAATTATTATTATTACAGAAGTAATTATTGCTAAAATAGTTAATGCTCTTTGGATAGGTCATGGGCTGAAGTGTAGTGAAGGATAAATACGAGTTAATATCATAATATGGAGTGAAAGTATTTAAGTCCGAAGCTTATTGCGATAATTCGCTTATCCATATATAACTTTATAGTATATAAAGTACATTAAACTTCCAATTTAAAAGATAATAAGTTATATGAAACAAAGATTACAAAGATCTCTTGTTATAAAGCCATTTTCTCATGTACTAAAAACTCCTATAGCTTCTTCTCTTACTTATAATTGAAATGTTGGGTCTATGCTAGGAATAGTGCTTATTTTACAAATTGTAACTGGACTTTTACTAGTTATTGCTTACACTAATGATGCTTCTATTTCTTTTCAAAGTGTTGAGTATATCATACGAGAGATACAAAGGGGATGAATTCTTCGAATTTCTCATTTAAATGGTGCTAGTTTCTTATTAGTTGGTCTCTATTATCATATTGGACGGGGGCTCTTATATTCTTCTTTTCGTCTATGGAAGGTATGGTCTACAGGCATACTTCTTTACCTGATCATTATAGGAGAAGCTTTTCTTGGTTATGTTCTTCTTTGAGGTCAAATGAGAGTTTGAGGAGCTGCGGTTATTACTTCACTAGTTTCTGTTGTTCCATTTGTTGGAGAAAGTCTAGTACTTTGAATTTGGGGAGGTTTTATTGTAAATTCCGCAACTCTGAAATGTTTTTTTATACTTCATTATCTTATTCCGTTAGTTGTTCTGGTTATTGTAATTCTTCATATTCTCTTTCTACATGAAACAGGAAGAACTTCTTCTAGAGGTAGTATTGATTCAGAGTTAAAAGTTAAATTACATCCTTTTTATATTTATAAAGATTCACTGAATATTTTATTTTTTGGAATATTTTATTTAATTTGTTTTTTATATCCTTTTAGTCTAGGAGATTGTGAAAACTTAAAAGAAGCAAATCTAATGTCCAGTCCAGTACATATTCAACCTGAATGATATTTACTATTTATTTATGCTATTCTACGTGCTATTCCTAATAAGCTTGGAGGCGTAGTTGCTCTCCTTATAAGAATTGTAGTTGTATGGGCACTAATTTTTATATCATGAAATTTTCAAAGAAATTATCTTAAAATGAATTCTCACATTCTTAGATGGTTTATTGTAGTAGTACTTCTACTAACCTGGCTGGGAAGGTGTCCTGTAGAATATCCTTTTGTAACTATAGGTCAAGTATGTACAGTAACATATTTAGTTATTGTTTTTATTTTGTTTCTAATAAGATTTATTTTATAAATTAATCTATAAGTAAGGATTTGAACTCCTTTATTCGAGTTTTCGATAGATTATGAAAATGTAAGAAGCATAAAAGGGGATGAAAGTATTCAAAATATAAATAAAATTCTTCTATTAGAAAAGTCTAATTTATTAAATTTTATTATTATAAGAACTCGAAGATACCCAATAGAAGATAGAATTGTGATCCTTAATAGGAAAATGCTTATAGTTGGAATTGTTTCTATAAATTTTTCTATAGCTAAAAATTTTATTTGAAAAATTGGAAGGGGAGGTAATCCTGCAAGTCCTAATATTAGAAAAATTCTATTAAATTTATAATTTGAGATTTCTCTTCTTCTTCAGAGAGTTATGAAATAAATAACAAGACCTGTCCTTCTTATAGAAATTGATAAAGGACAGATTATTCAAATAAATCTTATCGTAGATCTTGAAGAAAGAATTAAAATGTTTTGAAACTCTCTAGTATTTCATATTATAAGTCTTCTTATAACGGAAGACATTACTAGTAAAAAAGAAATCTTTATTGAATAGAGTATGGTTCATAGTATATAAATAGGTATTTTGTGAAAAGTCAGCCCTCAGAGAAGAATAAAAGTCTCTTGAAAGAAAAAGGTTTCAATAAATCATTGATGAAAAGGGGGAAATGCTCCTTTAATTATAATAAGTAAAGTCACAAATAATTTAGAAGCAAATAAAATTCAAATAAAAATGATAAAATATGAAATTCTTTCTTCTATAATGTAAAGTGTAAGTCCGGAAGTTTTTCTTTTAAAAAGAAAAAATACTATGATTCCTGTTATAAATCTTATTCAAATATTTAAAAAAAGAGGAGTGTTAATAAACAATGAAAGTATTGTTCATAATATTAGAAGAGATATTAGGTGAAACATTATATAAAATAGCATATTATACTTCATAATAGTGCTATAGGAAGAAGAAATGTTCAACATAATCTTATAAGTTTATCATATCGTAATCGAGGAAGAGTACTTCGAAGCAGCAGCATAATTGATATAATAAACAGTACTATTAAAAAGTTTGAGTTTAAAAAGATAAGAGAGGTTATTCAAGAAAGGGAAAGAACCATTCCATATTCTCCAACTAAAATGTAAGCTAAAATAAAACTTCCATGTTCAATATTTAACCCTCTGATAAGTTCTCTTTCTCCTTCTGCTAAATCTAAAGGAGCTCGATTAGTTTCTGCTAGAATAGAAGTAATTCATAAAATAAATCTCCCTATTAATAAAATTCTTCTGAGAGTTCCTACATGTCTATGATTTGAAAGGAAAATGGTAGCTAATAGTACTAGGGCTAATCTTACTTCATAAGAAAGTCTTTGTGCACAAGCACGTATTCCACCAATAAAAGCGTATTTAGAAGCTCCTCTTCATCCAATGAGAAAAATTCCATAAACCCTAACGGAAAATAGAACTATAAGTAAAAGTACCGAAATTCAATATATAGAATGATAGGGAAATCTTCAAATACATCTTCAAGTTAAAATTATTACTCTTATAAGAAGAAAGGGGATAAAAACAAATATTTCTAGATAAGACCGATAAGGAAGTATAAGATGTTTTTGTAGAAGTTTAATACCATCAATAAGTGGTTGAACTAGTCCTTTTAATACTACTTTATTGGGACCTACACGAAGTTGTGTTAAAGCCAGAATTTTTCGCTCCAAAAGAGTAATAAACGCAATAGCTATTAGAATTAGGAGAATTGAAATTAATATTAGGAATAAAGAAGCTATCATATTAAAGATAACTACTTCGTGAATCTGCAATTCAGTGTACTTATATACTAGTATCTTATTTTAAGTGTTTTCATCTTTTAATTATAGAAAATCCCACATAAACAATAATAAAAATTATTCTTACTCTTAGAAGTCCTCAAAAAGCGTTTAACATTAAAATAATTGTATTACCTTATCTCTTCCAACACCTCGAGTTTCTCTTATAAGAATAATAAAGCCTAGAGCAGAAGAATAGACTTGAAGAACAAGAAAAAGAATGAATGTTAAAGAAAGTCTTATATTAAAAGCAATAATAATTCTGAATCCAATAACATCTAGTATTACTAGAGAAAGAAATGCTCGTTTTCAAAAAAAAAGTAAAGCTAAAATTCTTACAATTAAAATAAATCAAATTGTAACTCTTCTCATTATAAGGAACGTAGTCTTCGTCTTGATATTAGTAGTTGAGAAGCAAAAAAACATACTATAAAAATTATAATAAGGCTTATTCAAAAATCCAAGGTATTTTTATCTAATAAAGTTCAACTACTTCAAGAAGATATTTCCCTTCTTTCTTCTATAAAAAAATATCCTAGTAATATAAAAATTATAAAAGAATTACTAGTTTCCCGAAGATAAGATCTTAGGGAAGATAGATATATGATTATTACAATAATGCCTCCGACAAAAACAAAAATAACAAAATATCTTTTTCATATTCTTATAATATTGGAAGAAAGAATTACTACTATTAATAGTAAGGATAACGTTACTTTTACAGGAAAATCTCTTTTTATTATGTAAAGTCCTATTATTATTATGATTATGAGGCTTTTCATATTAAAGTTAGTTTCTTTAGAAGTGAAAATTCTACGTGCTTTATACACCACAACTTTGTCCGGTATGCCAGAAGTTTATGGAATACTCTGATAAGGTATGTATGGTTAATAACCTTCCGGAATTAAACAGAGAAATAACTTTAGAGGTTGAAGCTCTATGGTCTTATTAACCTATATCTCTAGTTTATTTTATAAATACTCTTACTCCAATTGAAGATGCTCTAATAAATCTTCTATTTCCTCCTATAAGTATGTCTCTACCAATAGTTCCTCTAGAGTTTATAGTTACTCGTCGTTCAATTCATCCAATAATAAAAGATAATAGAATTGCACATAACCCATTTAATGCTATAATTCTTCCATAAGAAGAAACTTTTATTCAGCCAAGAAATATATCTGGAAGATTATCATATCGTCGAGGACCCCCATTTAGTCCTACTAAATGTATAGGCATAAAAATTAGGAAAACTCCAATTAATAATCTTATTAATCCTCCTAGTCCTCATATTTTGTTTGGAGTTACTCCGGAAAAAAGAGGAGCTCAAAGATTAATACCAATAGCAATTCTTATTACTGCACCTATAGAAAGAACGAGATGTAAATGAGAAACTACTAAAAATGTATCATGTAGTACAATATCTATAACAGTATTAGCAAGAATAACTCCTGTAACTCCTCCTAGTGTAAATATAGTTATTAAACCATAAGTTCAAATTATTGGCAGAGTTAGTCGTGAAGAATTTCCTAATATAGTAGCATTTCACGAATAAAGCTTGATTCCTGTAGGAAGAGCGATGCCGACTGTAGCTGCTATAAAATATGCTCGAGTATCTAGATCTAGTCCGACAGTAAATATATGATGAGCTCATACAAGACAACCTATAATTCCAATTGCTACTACAGCAACAATTAGACTTCTTCGTCCATAAATAGTACGACTACCTCTTCCTCAAATAACTGCATGTGTTACAATTCCTAAACCAGGAAGAATTAGAATGTATACCTCAGGATGTCCTAAAAATCATAAAAGATGTTGAAAAAGTACAGCGTCTCCTCCTCCTGATAAGTTATAAAACCTAGCAGAAGCATTTCGATCTAATAGAAGAAGAGTAACTCCTCCGGCTAATACTGGAAGAGAGAGAATAATAAGAATTGCCATAATAGCTATACATCAAATTAAAACACTTAGGGTTAGAACTTGAAGTCCTAGGATTCGAGAATGTATTGTTGTTATAAAGTTAATAGATCCTAGTAGGGAAGAGATTCCTGCTACATGAAGGGCTAAAATAGCTATATCTACAGAGAGTCTTGGATGTGCTTCAGCAGAAAGAGGAGGATATACAGTTCATCCAGTTCCAGGACCTTTTTCAACGTTTAGAGCAGAAAACATAATAAGAATTGCTGGAGCAATAGTTCAATAAGAAAACGCATTAGCACGAGGTAAAGCTATATCTCTATTATAGGTTATGGGGGGAATAAGTCAATTTCCAAATCCTGCTCCGAGTGCTGGTATTACAACAAATAATACTATAATAAATGCATGGGCAGTAATAAGTCTATAATATAATTGATCTCTTCCAAGAAAAGATCCAGAACACGAGATTTCTTTACGTATTAGAAGGGAAAATCCTGCGCCAATTCCTACTCTTCAAATTCCAGTAAGAAGATATATAGAACCAATATCTATATGGTTAGTTGTAGTAAATCACTTAGTACTTCATATTTTAAAATAATCTTTTTCATTAACAGTGAAATGTACTTATATACTATATTTAATGTTTAACAATATTTTTAATTCCTCACGTACTAAAAAAATAATTAATAAAATTAACCATAGAAACCGCTCTAGTTTACACCGAACTGAACTCATCTCATGTCTCTTTATTAGACGAACAGTCTATTAAATTTTATCTTATTTTACTAAAAATATTGGAGACAACAACGAGGTAACTTTTTCTATAACTATAAATCTAGCTATTGTATTAGTCCTGTTAACTCTGGAGGAGTTTTTAATCTTAACATAGAAACATATTAATGTTTTTAACTTACTTCCCCAGTAAAACTTTATAAAAACTTCCAAAGTCCTATCTTGGTTTAATTCTAATTAAGAATTTTTACTTAAGTTTTAAATTCAACTTTTAATAAGAAAAAAAATAAAAGTCTTATCCATTCGTCTAGCTTCCAATAAAAAAGCAAACTATTTACGCTACCTTTGCAACCTCACGCTAAGTTGGCTATTTAATATAAATCATTGAGCAGAAAACACTTTTTAATAAAAAAGCTTAGTTTTTGAAAAACAATCTTTTATTTTTTGAGTTTTCTTACATTAACTTTGTATATTATTAATATTAATATAATAAATTTTTATCAATTAATAAAGATTATCAAAATTTTATATTTTACTAAAACAAAATGTCACTAATTAATATAAATCATATTACTAAAGATTATTTTTAATTTTACTAAAAATTTTTATAGGTTTCCTATATATTTTATAAAAAGTTATTATAAAAAACAGAATATCTATTTACTTTACTTTTTTAATAAATTATGTTACACATATAAATAAAATTAAGTTGTTTTTTATTTCCATTTTTCTATTAAAGACATTTTTATTAAATCCTATTCCAAAAGGAAATTTTATTTAAATAATTATATATTTTTATTTTATAATTCACTCTTTAAAGAGCACAGGAAGAGTTGTCTCAACAGTAATAGGTATAAAAGAATGATTTGCACCACACAGCTCTCTACACTGACCATAAAAAAAACCAACATTTTTAAAAAAAAGAAAAATAGAATTTATACGACCTGGAATAGCATCAATTTTAACACCTATAGCGGGAAGAGCTCAGGCGTGAAGTACATCTTCGGACGTAATTAATAATCGGACAGAAGTTTCAATAGGAAGCACTACACGATTATCTCTTTCTAGAAGACGATTCTCTCCTATCCTTATATTATCAGTCGGTTTTATAAATGCATCTAATTCAATATTTTCAAAATCTCTATATTCATAACTTCAATATCATTGATGTGCTGTAATTTTTATAGTAAGGTCATTATCAGGCTCTAGCTCATGATAATAAAGAAGACTTATAGAAGGAATTGCTACGGAAAGCAGAATAAAAGTAGGAAGCATAGTTCAAAGAAGTTCATGATAAGGAACTGTTTTTTCGTATCGAAAATAATTTCCTTTAAAATAATTTATTACTATAAGAACTAAAACTCCTAAACCTGCAAAAAGTATTTGACTTATAGCAAGATAAAATAGTAATTCCATTTTTATAGAAATTTCATTTATTAAATTTTGAAAAAGTAAAGCTCTTGGTGATGGCATTATCTTATTAGTACAATTATAATAAGTAAATATAGAAATATATATGATCATTTTTTAGAAAAAATATTAAATCTTGATATAAAAATTCTAATTATTATAAAGATTATATTATTTAATCGATCTACTCAAAACCGATCAATTTTACTCCTATTAAAATATCTTTTTGAGAAATTTTTATGAAAATGTCTAATTTTTAACTCTTGTTTTACTATACCTATTCCTATATAAATTATGATTGAAGTTGAAACTAGAAGAAAAGGCATAATATTTTCTACTGAATTAATCCGAGGTATATAAAAGAAAAACCTTTCTCTTAAAAATCAAGATAAAAAAATAGAAAGTACAATAAGAAATAATGAATTAATTACTATTTTTCTAGAAGATTGATTTCATCTTTGACAAGTTCTTTTTCATCCTTTTCTTACTATAATAAGACGAAAAGAATAAATAAAAGTTAATCTTACTCTAACAATATAAATTATTCTTACAAAACTTTTAAATGAAATCTCCATATTACTTAGAAGTAGAGATTCTTTACTTACTATTCCAGAAGTAAAAGCAAGACCACATAGAGAAATACAACAAATTAACATAGAAATAAAACATATATTATTAAAAGAAATATGAAAAAGTCGTTTATCTTGACTACCAGAACTGGCTACTATTATAACTCCAACTATTATTAAAAGAGACCTTTTGATAAATGCATGAGAAACTATATGAAAAAAGGAAATTGTAAAAATACCAAAACCAATACCAGAAATTATAAATCCAAGTTGTGAAAGAGTTCTTAGTGCCACAATTTTTTTAGCATCTATTTCAAATACTCTTATGACTCCTGCAATTATTATTGTAAAAGTCCCTACTCATAAAAATTCTCTTGTAATAATCCCAAATTTTAGAGCAAGAAAAACTCCTCCTGTAACAAGAGTTCTAGAATGAACTAGAGAAGAAATTGGAGTAGGAGCCCTTATAGCAAGAGGAAGTCAAGCTGAAAAAGGAATCTGAGCACTCTTTGTTATACACGCCACCATAAAAATTGAAATAAAAAGAATATAAAATATATAATTATTTAAAATAACTCCTCTTATAAGAAAAATACAAAGACCCCAAATTAGAAAAAAATCACCTAATCGATTACTTATGAATGTAACTATTCCTCCATCTAAAGAAGATCATCTTTGATACCAAATGACAAGGAAAAACGAAGATACTCCTAGACCATCTCATCCCAATAAAAGAGTCATAAGAGAATTAGAATTAACTAATAAAATTATAGAAATAACTAAAGATCTAGTTACTATTAGAAATCGAGAAAAATAATAATCATGCATATAAACTCTTCTAAAAATAAGAACGTGAATAAAAATAAGAATAATTCTAATAGATAAAAATCTCTCTGAAAAGTTATGACTAAAAATTGCTTGTATTCCAAGTGTAGGAATTCCCATAACTCTTAAAACAAAAGAATTCATAAAAAGAAAATAAAATATTCTAAAAAAGAAAACGAAATAATAAAATATCATTCAAATTTTATTAATACCTTCTCCTTGACAAAGAGATATCCTAAATAGACTAATAAAACATAAATTATTAAAGCTTAAGAGCTCGATAAAGAGCGTATCACTGAAAATGATAAAGATAAAGAGCTAACTATTGCCCCATGGTAGTAAGTGAGATAAAAAAATGTCGGAGTTATTATTTACGACATTTTTGTTTACAATAAATAATGATAACAGTTTACTATTGGATCACAAAACAATCGTATGCCAGAGGTGTCGGTTATATTCTGAAACTCTATCAATTAGTAACATGCTTAATTCTATGGTTTTAAAAAATAATTATCATTTTTAAACGTTAAAATTGAAAATAAATTAACAAATAACCTAGAATCAAAACTAAACACATGACTAGGATTAGATACCCTATTAAACTAGTTATAATAAAGCAGGTATTAGGTAAAAACGATTACTGAAAGGTCGAGGCAGTTATAAAACTTTCTCGGGGAACATGTGTATGAAATGAAGACCCACATAAATAACTTTTTATCTCCGGTACTGAATGGTTGTCGAGAAATAATATCTATTGTTATCAAATTTTCTTTAAAAAGAAAAAGGACAGATCTATATAGTCTAAATTTAAAAGTTATACATGTGTTACATTATTTTAAAATTCAGACTTTTTAATAAAAAGAAAAGATAAGTAGGACTGAGAAGTAAAATTAATTAAATGTATTTTTGAATTATGATTTTATAAGGTACTAACCGTCCGTCAATTCCTCTTGGGGGAGTAAGTCGTAGCAAGGTAGTGGTATCGGAAGATGCTTCTAGAAAATATAATGTAGTCTAAATAAAGACAATAGGCTCATAACCTGTTCATGGTACATCCCATTATAATTACCTACAAAATATCTTCAGATCCTAAATCTGCTGCACTTCATTTGCTATAGTAGGAAACTAACTCAATAATTATTAAATTAAAACCTTTGCTATCATAGTCTTTTAAGACATTAGTTTTGTAAACTAAAAATATAAATTAGCTTATGACTATTATACAAAGAAGTCCTATTTTAATATTAATAACTATTGCATTAATAGCATTATTTCTTTATAGTACAATTCTTTTTACAAATACATATAACCGATATTATTTTATTAAAAAAACTATTCTTATTTTTGCTACAGAAAGGCTGAGAGGATGAATTTGATTTGAAAAAAGCATTATAATACGAGCACTCAGAGGTACTCTTCTATTTATTATAACCCTAGCTCTATTCCCTGCAGCATTAGTCCCTTTTCAACTACCAGTTTGAAGAATTTCCCTTTCTATAAGAATTTGACTAATTATTTTTATTATTTCTATAAATCATCGTAGACTACAATGAAAATCTGAATTATTAGCAGATTCCTCTCTGTCCTTTTTATGAACAATTTTCGCAGTTATTGTTGAAACTATAAGACGAATAGCTCGAGCATTAACACTCGGAGCACGAATTGGAGTTAATGTAATAGTTGGAGGTATTCTTCATGCCATAGTTGGAGAACTTTCCTCTATAATAGGAATAATCATCTTATCTCTATTTGAAACTATAGTAGTATTAGTACAAGTTTACGTTTTTATTCTTCTTGCCTCTTCTTATAGATTAGAGATTGCTTAATCTGAAAACTTCTGTTGGTCTTCTAAACCAATAAAGGCATTGCCAGTTTTCTAATGCTATTACTTCTAACATTTTTCTCTTATTTTTCCCCAATAACAATTGCAACCTTTTCTATTATAACTTACATTTTTAGTGTAAACTTATTAGTAGAAGAAATAGAACATATCACCTTAGCTTTATTATCTCTCATAATACTATACCTTATTTTTCCTTCTATAGAAAAAGGCATATATAGATGAGTAATCATAGCACTAGTAATATCTTGTATATTTTTCTCTGTAAGAGCTCCAATACTTATTTATATTTTTTTTGAAATTGGACTAATTCCCGTAGCTATTATTATTATTGCATGAGGACTACAACCCGAGCGAATCTCTGCTATATATCATCTCCTCATTTACACTATCACTTTCAGTGCCCCTCTACTATTAATAATCATTTACACTGAAACAAATATAATCTTTATTCCTAGGTATTTTATAAGAACAATAATATTTTTTGCATTTATAGCAAAAACTCCACTTTACTTTTTACATGTTTGGCTTCCAAAAGCCCACGTAGAAGCTGCTACTGCAGGAAGAATTATTCTAGCCGGAATCCTTCTAAAAACTGGAGGTATTGGATTTCTATGACTAATAAATTATCTTTTTCTCCCCTGAAATCTCATTTTATACTCATTAGCATTATTAGGAATAATAATAGCTGCAATTTCTTGTAGATTACAAAGAGATATAAAAGCATTTGTAGCTTATTCTTCCGTGGCCCATATAAATTATTCTACACTAATTGTCATAATAAATTCAGCAATTACTGACAGAAACTCTAGAATTCTTATACTAGCACATGGATTTGTTTCCTCATCTATATTTCTTATAGTAGGAAGGATATTACATCACCTTCAAAGACGAATAGTATATTTTAGACGATCTTCTATCCTTTTTAAAGAAATAAGATTAACTCTTCTAGCTTTTATCCTAATTAGAAATTTTTCATTTCCTCCCTCCATTGCCTTTTTAGGAGAGCTCTTTAGTCTTAGAATTATAATAATAACCTTTTGAATAAGAATTTGTAGAGGTATCCTATATTTTATATTTATTGCCTATTATTCATTTTATCTTCTCCTTTCCAGAATAGGGACCGAAGGAACCTTTAACATACACATATCTATAAATTCTACTTTATTTATTTCAAGAATAAGACTATTAAACACTATTTTCCTAGTATTCTATTATAGACTTTAGTGTAAATGCATATTTGACTTTGAATCAAAAGGTTATAAATCTAAATATTTCTTTGTTCTAATGAATTAAAAGTTCATTG
>Ga0224514_10000371_pt1 | contig 13088 bp, 14 predicted proteins | sample SF_May12_sed_USG_3_FD_169107 | JGI IMG/M metagenome (GOLD analysis project Ga0224514, IMG submission 169107) | Sediment microbial communities from San Francisco Bay, California, United States - SF_May12_sed_USGS_24 | ecosystem: Environmental > Aquatic > Marine > Sediment | place: USA... | reverse complement strand
AACAGATCAGAGAATACCTTTTAAATCAACTAAATAACCTAAAACAATAATCTGGCGTCCCAAGCCCTTGAAACGCTAGTTGGGACACTAGAATCTACGCCAGCCCTACAAATACCCCCTGGCGTCCCGCGTCCCAAAAAAGTGTTAAGAGAGATATTGAAAAAAATAATGGAATGCCGATACAGAAAAATAACCGCTTTAGTAATCGCTTTAAAAAACCTCTTTCCCAACGCTACAACAGTCCACGACCCAACACAACAAATAGAATCAGTAACAATAAATCCCAAAGATGTACGAATACTTTTTGAATCACTGACACACTCCTTAACGATAATCAACAAGCTTTACAGGCAGAAAGACAAAAAAGGAAACTACATCAGCCAAAGAGAAGATTATGCAACAGCATTAATGTTAATCAGTCCTTTATTTGCTTCAGAAACTTTAAATGTATCGCAGGGAGTAAGAAAGTACTATCAAATCTTAGTTGATGAAATTGGTTTCTCTTCTTCTTTCAATTGGAGGGATTTACAAATACTTACTGGAAAATCAAAAACCAGTTGTAACCGGATATTACAAGACTTACGGGAACTAAACCTAATCCGGAAAAACAGCAAAGGTTACCGCCAGCTGCAGAACTACGAATTAATACCACAAAACGGAAACCATGAAACCACCGAAATATGGGAATCGGTATTTGAGAACTGGAAAGGATTTAAAGGATATGAAGAATTTTAAAACTAAAAGTGGATATAAAACGTTAAATTTGTAATTATGAAGTTAATTGCACAAAATAAGGAGCAAGTCTTTGCCTTATTGATTGAGAATAAAGAAACAATAATAAGTTTTGGAGTTAAAACATTAGGTGTTTTTGGTTCATTTGTTAGGGATGAACCTAACTCAAATAGTGATGTCGACTTACTTGTTGAATTCGATCCTGCAAAAAAAACTTATAAAAATTTTATTGGACTGGTGTATTACTTAGAAGAATTATTAGGAAGAAAAGTTGAATTGGTAACACCAAAATCTATTAGCCCTTATATTGCACCACATATTACCAAAGAAGTTGAGTATGTCCCGATCGCATCTTGAGTTTATAAGGCATATACTGGAAGAAGCCAGTTTTATAGAGGAAAACACTTCAAATATTAGGAGGCAGGATTTTTTACAGGATGCAGTATTGCTTAGGGCTGTGATACGGAGTCTTGAAATTATTGGAGAAGCCACTAAAAATGTACCATCAGATATTAGAGAGAAATATCCGGAAATCTACTGGAAAGAAATGGCTGGTACAAGAGATAAACTTATACATCATTACTTTGGAATTGATTATGAAATTCTTTGGGATATTATGGTAAATGAAATTCCTGGTTTAAAGGTAAATATTGAAAAACTTATTAAGGCTGAAAATATTTAATCTCACAACAAACAAAGACCAGGAAAAGCGGTGTTCCTCTTCCACCTTCGGCAAGTACTGCGCCAGCCCGTCCAGCACTTGTTTTTCTTTCAATTGAATTTTTAAATGTAAAAACAAAAGCTATCCGCTAAAGTTCCGCTTCGCTCCAGGCTGTCACAGTTCTTGCAGCTCAGGTGTCATCGTCACGGCAGCTCCTTTGTCCCCTGCAAAATCTTCCTTGCAGTCAGTATTTGCAGCGTCCAACCGCTGCCAGTGTTAGGCTCGCCTGCTAACTCCCTCGGTTCGGTTTTGTCACAGTTTTTGAGCCGACACACTATCCGGACCTAAAAATCAAAAACTCCGCCAAAACCTCAGCGTAAACGCCACGTGTCCTTTTGGTTCCTTCGTCACCTTCCAGGCCACGGCCTCGGTCGTACTCGCAGACGGCTCGCACTTCGTTCCCTTCGTTCCGGCCGCAAACCGCTTCGCTTTTTGCACCCTCCTCCCCGGCCTTGCTCAAGGCTGTTTTTCCTTGCATACTGCATTTTATGATCATCCTTCAAATACCACACATGCCATTGAAAGCAGAATAACTGTACCTAGATAAAACTTACCAGCTTTTTGAATTACACAATCACTTTATTGAGACTTATCGCATGTTATTGCCGCTTCCAACAGCACATCATCATTATCATTAAGTTTATAAATGATCATTTTCTTTTTTTTCTTTCATTTGAAAACTTTCAATTGAAAGAAAAAGGAATTATCTATCTTGCAGAGGATGGGATGTAAAAAGCTTCGATATAACCGTATGCAAGTGGGCAATGGAAAAATAATAGCTCCACTAAAGGTTGTCTATCGTGGTAACTCCCGGGAAATAACTAGAAGCAAGCACAAATACCAATGGGACCTCATTCATGACCCTGAATCTATGATAGCTCTATTCCAGGATGAAGAAGAGGGGGAGTTAGTAAAAGAGGGTACAGAACTAACTATTAACTACGAAAATTTAAACGACGATTTTGAACCTGGGACAAAGAATCTAGAGGTCAATTATAGTATAAAAGGACTGGAAGAGTTAGCTAAGAAACATAAGGATGTAACAAAAGCATTCTTATGGATAGCTAAAGATGATGAAATAGTTTACACATCCGACTTACCTTTAAAAAACACAAATACACTTTCATGGAATGGTAAGTCGAATAAAAGTGAAACAGAAACAGTAATAGAAGACTTATCCGAATTCACTATAAAGATTGGGGTAACTGTGGCGTATGATTATTCTGTAAAAAATGTACTTGAATGGTTATTTACTGAAGATGTGGATTTTGAGTTGTCAGCCGAAGAAGAAATTGCATGGTCTGTACTTAAATGGAAGAAAGATTACGAAAACTTTGCACACAAAGAGAGTATGCAAAGCGTTACAGAGACAAGATACAAAGCTCGTAAAGATCAATATAAAACAAGGCTAGAATCATTAGGCATTAATACTACTGAAACAAGTCCTTTAGAATACTTAAACGAACATCTTGTAAGTGGAGATTTTCTAGGCAGGGAAATACCGTCAATTAATATCCGATTTCTTTATTTCTTAAGAAAACTGGAAGAACAATTAGGAAGGGGTAAGAAATGGTCTCAAAACTCTGGCACATTCAATAATTATTGTGCACTTGCACCTGTAATACAAGATTATGCCAGGATGAGTTCCGTTGGGAGCAGCATAAGCGACCATGGAACAGGATTTGCATTTGACTTCGATAAGAATAAAAATCCATGGCTAGGAAGCGAGAATATACAACAGGATAAATTGATTCAGATTGTAACAGGAAAGAAAATGTTATATAAGACTTATAGCGTATTCTCTGGTAATGGAGCTAAGGAAATAAAACAAGCAAGCGATGATTTTCTGGAAAGAATTGATGGAAATGATTTTGATTTAGAGCAAGAAACCATTCTTGATACAGTATTTACAAGAATAGAAAAATATGCAGATAAAGCAACTATACTAGAAAAAGATAAATCACAAAGCTTTAATAAAATAATATCAGAGCTTGTATCAAGTCTTAAATCGGCTATTACTGACAACGTGGATATTACGAAAGATGAACTTGATGTCCAAAAGAAAAATCTTATTAAAGCAACTAATTCTAAGATTAGTGTTTTGAAAAATGCAATAAGTGATTTAGATAAATTCAAGATTTTGTTTGATGCTTCAAAAGATGGCTTCTTTATCAATTATGATATGGGAAATAATTATGCTCAATTATATTCTTTTATCACTGATTATAAAACAAAAGTAAACTCTATTATGACAAATTTAGAAAGTATCAATGATTTGTCGACTAGTTCTGGTGCTGCTTGGAATAAAGGGATTAATACGTTAAAAAATAATTTATCTTCTATTTCTTTTGGTTCTGGTTATCAAACTTATTTAACTCAGTTTGCAACCAAATTCAAAGAGAAGAAAAATATACTTGGTAGTGAAATCAAAGAATTCCCTGAAAAACTCATTGATGAGACAAATAAAAGAAATAGTTATATGGGTGGAACACTCTTCGAAAATGGCTTTTGTAGCTTAAATGAAAATCTTGTTAAGGCTATTATCCAAACTAAGATTGCAATCAATAACGAACAAATGAGATTAATGTGGGGTGGTAGTTATCACAGCTCTAAAGATATTATGCATTTTGAATTGAGAAAACAGGCAGGGGTCTCTAATAGACCTTATCAAATAGCAGTGCATGGTATTGAAATGCAAAATATAAAAGACTACCTGAACTCGTTTAAAAATAAAAATGGAGGTAACTATGATTATTAATAAATATAAAATGCGGATTATTGGAGCATATGTTTTAGTGTCGTTTATTTTTAGCTATAACGGATTAAGTCAATCATATTCTATTATTGACATTGATAAAGTTAGGATTTTAGAATTACCTGTGAAGGAAAATGAAAATCCATTTCCTGATGACATGTTAAGCTTTAATGACATCATCAAAGTTAAGACTGGAAGCATAACTCCTTATGTAGTTGATTACACTCCTACATATCAACCTCCAACAATCTTAAAAGGGAGTGTTTTTGTTAATCTGGACAATAAATTGAGCACATATAATTTAGAATCGGCAACCGAAATTACTAATGTGAAAAATTTCTCCCAAGGTAGATATGAGGTATTTGAGTTTGAAAAGAAAAAATATACAGAAAGCCTTTTTGGATCTAGTTATGAAATAATTGAATATGTAGCGTCAATTGATAGGATTAGTGGTGATACACTTTGGGAAAAGCAAATAGATTATGTTTCTCTCCAATCCGCAAAACAGATAAGTTTAATTGGAAACTATATTATAGACAATAAAACTGGTGAAGAGTTATTTAAGCTGAGTTCTTCAAAACCGATAAGTATCTCGGAAATAAAAGAAGGCAATGGATATTTATATTTAAGAAAAAGTGATGAAATAATTGCAATAGACCTTCAGAAAGAAGAAGCTATTTGGAGAGTAAAAGGAGACTTTAATAATTTTTTTATGGATGATAACAGAATCTATACATCCAATCAATGTGCCATAGATAAACGGACAGGTAAGTTAATTTGGAACAATAGCAGCGAAATTTGGTTTGTTGGTATTGTTGGAAATTATCTGATTGGTTATCTCTATATGGGGGAAGATGATCCTGAAATATATGCTTATGATAAAAGCACCGGAAAGCTTGCTGGTTATGTTTGGACTGATAATGATTTTTGCACTAGCTGTTTAGGGTATGAATCATGTTTCCCTAAATTTATATTTGCAGAGCAGGGAGAAGACAATAAAACAGCAGCACTTATTAAATGTAATGATGGAGTGTATTTATATACTTTTGAAGTAGCCGATCAGAAATAAATGTAAATCTAATCAGCATGAAGTAAATGAAAAAAAGTGTAGGGAAATCTATAGCAATTGTTCTTGCAATTTTAGGAGGAACAATACTTATAGTAGCTTTAATTGCTTTTGTTAATGGTGAAAAAATACTGTTAGGTCAACCTGTAGATGGGCAAAAAGTAGGACAATTAGGAGATGTAGTTGGAGGAATTGTAGGCTCAATTTGGGCATTGGCTGGTGTAATACTTTTTTTTTCTGCACTGAAATTGCAAACTGAAGAATTAAAAGAGCAACGTGAATATAACATATCACAGCAAGAAGAATTTAAAAAGCAAACGGAAGTTTATGATGAACAAGCAAAGACCCAGAAATTACAGCGATTTGAAAATACATTTTTTAATTTGCTTGATGATTTTAGGGAAATTACAGAAGAACATCGAAAATATTTAACTCAAAGTAGTGCAGGTCATGCTTACAATAAATTAAACAATTGGCTTAAAAAGTTACGGAATAATGATGAGCTAGAATCTTCAATGAATGAATTTTACAAGGGTAATGCAAAAGTATTTCTCCCATTATTTTCTAAAAAATTAGAATGTATACTTGAATTTATTTATAAAACTAAAATAGAGAATAAGGAGTTTTATATTAATGTTATTAAATCCAGTCTAGTAATGGAGGAGATGGTGATAGCATTTTATATGGGGCTTGTAAACAAACATGAAAAACTAAAAACGCTATTTGAAGAATTTCAATTCTTTAAAGATTTAACAGAGCTTCCAATAAGAGATAAACACAAGCTGCCATATATGCACTTATACCCCAAAGCATATAATAAGGAATAAAAAAGAGCTTTAGTAAATGTTGTGACTCATCCTAAAAGTTTACAGGTTATAATAGATAACTTGCTACAGAGAATTAGTTAAATGAGTTTTTGTTGTAAGTCAGCTTTAAGAATAAAAGCCGAAATAAGGTCTTTTACTGTTTCTTTTTGTTTTTCGTTTAAGATTTGCACTTTGCTAAAGAGGCTGATAAGTTCACGGTCGTTTATTTTGCTTTCCACTTGTAGAGCTTCCGAGCCAAATACCAGCTCATCAATCGAAACTTCCAGTGTTTCTGCTATTTTCTGAACCACGTCAATAGAAGGGGCGGAAAGCCCACGTTCATAACGGGAAACATGCGTAGCATGCACTCCAATTTTTTTAGCCAGCTCATCTTGGGAAACGTTTTTCCCGGCACGGGCTTTTTTTAGGTTATCAGCAAATTTATTCATAGCAGAAACAACTTATTAACAAGTGTAAAATTACTAAAAACGCTTAGTTTAAGCAATGTGAAGAAAGCTTATCTGCTGTCATTGTTAAAAACTCGAAGCATTTATATTTTTATTTATTTGACATATAAGCTAAGTTTACAAGCATATATGATTAGATAAAAAGTTTTTAACAATGCACACCCCAGCTCCCAAAAACAAATATTCAGAACTGGAAACCTTTTTCTCGGTAGTAGCCACCCCGGAGCAACTAGCCAGCCATTTAGATATGCTGCAGTGCTGCTCGGTAAAATGCCACGAGATAGGTGATACCAACCCTGAAGCCTTCTACCAGGTGTATTACGATGTACAACTACTCAAAGAAATCTTACAAAAACTAGCTGCGCAATGGAAATAACAAACATTAAAGAAAAGCTTTCGATACAAACAGTATTGGCAAACTACAAAATCAAAGTAGACCGCTATAACCAAATCAACTGCCCGTTTCATAAAGATGATAAACCAAGTTGTAAAATATATCCTGAAACCAATACTTACCATTGCTTTGGTTGTGGCAAAACAGGAGATGCAATACAATTTATCCAGGATAAAGAATCTTTAACCAAGCACGAAGCAATAGAAAGATCAAAAACATTAATAATCGATTTGCCTAAACCAACACAAACGGGGAGTGTGAAGGCTGCATTAAAGGAGGACTTTCCAAAACTGTTTGCGCAGCTACAGGAAAGCCTCCGGCGCAGCCCGAAAGCATTGGCATACTTAAAAGAGCGGGGCTTAGAAACCATAAAAGGGGCAGGGTATAACTACCGGGCATTTAATAAACTCCGTGAATGTATTGTTTTTCCATTAAAAGATAGGGCTGGCAGCATAGTAAGTTTTTATGGGCGGAGGATTGCCGGGGCCCCATCCTATGGCAAGCACTTTTACACCGAGAACCGAAGCGGATTATATCCACACTACCCACTACAAGAATCTAAAAATTTAATTATTACCGAAGCTATTATCGATGCAGCAACACTTTTACAGATACCAGCTGTCACACCGGGCAATGTCCCCCTGAGCGGAGTCGAAGGAGGAGCCGGGGTGTTATCAGCTTATGGTACCAATGGCTTAACTGCAGAACACAAAGCAGCCATTAAGGAACTGCATAGCTTACAAGAAATCATTTTCTTTTTCGATGGCGACCAGGCCGGAAAAGAGGGTGTTGCAAAGTATGCAGGGGAATTAAACGAACTGAATTGTAAAATAACAACAGTACCAACACCCGATGGCGAAGATGTAAACAGCTTGTTTGTTGATTACGGAGAGGAAGCGGTTTTACAGTTAATAGAAGAACGGCAGCCAGTATCCCAATCCGAACCTTTTCTTTCAACTGAAACATTATCAATTGAAGAAAAAATAATCAGCACATCAAAACATCCTCACATTAACACATCTCCTTTAAACACAGACACCCCAAACAAAATTATCTACGAAACTTTAAACTCCCGCTACATCATAAAAGGAAGCCTTCCCAGGCAATACGACAAAATGCTTGTAAGCCTCGATGTACAACACTTAGAAACAGGAATAAAATACCGCTGCCGCTTAGATTTGTACGAAGAAAAGCAAACAAGAAAAGAAGCAAGAGAGGCAGCAGAGAAACTGGATTTGCGATCTGACTTAATAGAAAACGATCTTTCAGAACTTACCGATCTTTTAGAGGAATATAGAGATAGCCAAAGCCAGCAAACCACCGAAGAAAACAGCAACGATAAAATCATGGATTTACCCACCCAAGCCAAATGCAAAACTTTCTTACAGCAACAAAACTTAATAGAAAGACTAAACGAACTAATTGGCAAATCTGGCATTACAGGAGAAGAAAACAACCGCTTGTTTTTGTTTATCATAGCTACCAGCCATAAAATGCCCGATACCCTGCATGCGCTCATACAAGGAAGTTCAGGAAGCGGAAAGACACATCTTTTAAGTAAAATAGCTGCATTAATGCCACCGGAAAGGGTAGTAAAGTTCACAAGGGTAACCGAAAACAGTTTTTATAATTATGACGAGTTTTTCTTTAAGAATAAGTTAATCTGTTTGGAGGATATAGACGGATTAAAAGAAGAAGCTTTATTCGCCTGGCGTGAATTGATTAGCAATAACCAACTAAGCAGCTCCACCAGCCAAAAGGACGAAAACGGAAACATCCGCAGCGCACAAAGAATCGTCCGGGGCCCGATGGCAAGCATTTGCGCCACCACACACGGACATATTTATGAAGACAACATGAGTCGATTATTTATTATAGCCGTGGACGAAAGCAAAGAACAGACCGAAAGGATTATGCAATACCAGAGCAAAGCAGCCAGTGGGATTATCGATAAAGAAAAAGAAAACGAAGCCAAAGAGTTTATACAAAACTGCATCCGGATGTTAAAGCCACAGAAAGTAATTAACCCGTATGCAAACAAAATAAAGCTGCCTCCCCAGGCACATAAGATAAGAAGGCTGCACGAACTGTTTTTAAGCTTTGTAAAACAAGTAACACTAATCAATCAATACCAGCGAAAGAGAGACACTCAAAACCGCTTAATCACAGAACCACAGGATTTACAAACGGCAGTAACCATCATGTTCGACAGCATCTTTTTGAAAGTAGACGAGCTTGACGGGAGCTTAAGGCAGTTCTTTGAGCAACTGAAAGAATACATTTTAGAAAAGGAGAATCCACGGCAGTATGAGTTTACGCAAAGAGAAATACGGCATGCCCTGCATATAAGTAAAACTCAACTTCACCGCTATATGAACGAATTAATCGAGCTGGAATACCTGCAACAAACGGGAGGTTATACCAACAAAGGATTTAAGTATAAGATCAGTTACTGGGATAATATTACAAAGCTCCGCAATGAGATACGGGAATACCTTTTTAACCAGATAAATAACCTGGCGTTCCAACCTTGTGGAACACTAAATGGAACACTAGAACCTGCATAAACACTACAAAAACCCCCTGGCGTTCCATGTTCCAAAAAAGTGTTAATAGGAAAATCGAAAGTAAGCAGTTTTTACACCTAAGCGAAAACTTTAAACAATGGTTGGAAACTCTGGGTTATCATTCCCATACAGTAAAGCTTGCAAGCTGGAACATACAGGAGTTTTTTGCTTTTTTAGAAAGACAAGGGGTAAGAAGCCTCAGAAACTTTAATCCCCATTATTTAAACCAATACCTTGACTATTTACAGCATCGCCCAAACTGTAACAAAGCCGGTAGTTTAAGTCCCGGATACATCAACAAACATGTTACTACCTTAAGATGGTTCAGTAAATACTTAAACCTAACCGGGAAAGCCAGTATTATCATAAACCCGGAACATTTTAAAACAATAGGGAACCCACATTATCTAACCAGACAAGAAATACACTCACTATACAAGGCAGCCAGGGACGAGCGAAATATATTTAACCAACGGGACACAGCAATGCTAAGTGTGTTTTACGGTTGTGGTTTAAGGGCATCGGAAGGAGCCGCATTAAATACCAGCGATGTGCTTTTTGAAAAAGAACTGCTCTATGTAAGAAAAGGCAAAGGTTACAGGCAGCGATATGTTCCGATAAACAGGCAAGTAAGAAATGATTTACAGACCTATATTTTAAACCAACGCCTGGAACTGCTAAATGGAGGAAATAATGAAGCGCTGTTGCTGGGCAGGAATGGAACAAGGTGGGGTGTTGCAGGAATGTATATCCGAATGCAACGACTACGGGAAAGGGCAGGAGAAAAACTCAGGGAGAAAACCTTTGGAATACATATTTTACGGCACTCGATAGCCACACACCTTTTACAAAGCGGAATGAAACTGGAATGCATCAGTCGGTTTTTAGGGCATAAAAGCCTGGAGACAACACAAAAGTACACCCATTTATTAAAGGAGGGGGAATGTTGAGCGAAGCGAAATCCCGAGAGCAAAGCGAATCGGGAAACTTTAAAGAATGGCTCATACATAAAGGCTTTGCAAAGAGTACGGCAGATGATTACAATAAGTTTACAGAAAAGAAATTTAAAGTTTATTTACGATCTCTCTTTCTTTCAATTGAGAGCCTGGAACATGAAACTTTAATGCAATATATCCGATACAGAAAGGCTCAAAACATACAGGCTAAGACTATCAACTTAGAGTTAAAGAAAATATCTTATTATTTAGAATTTAAAGGGCTAGCGAATATTGCAGGACCAATACGGGTAAAAGGGGTACAACGCAGAATCCCCCACGATTTATTTACTAAAAAAGAGCTTGATGTTATTTACCAAAAGTTCCCGGAAAGCCGGAATCCCTGGACTCATGAAAATACTTTAAAGACCTATCACCTTATTTTAGGGTTAAAAATATACCAGGGCTTGCAAGAAAAAGAACTAACGAAACTTGAAATAAACCACCTGCAGCTTGATAAGGGTAAAATCTATGTGCCATCAACCAGAAGAACCAACAAAAGAATACTAGAACTAAAACCTTGCCAGATACTTCCCTTATATGAATATCTGTTAACAGAACGAAAGGTATTAAACAATGAAATCGAAGGAAACTATCTATTCCATAAAAAACGCTTAATCCGGGGAATGTCAAGGATAAAAGCCATGATAAACCGCTACGAACCAAACTTAAAAAGCATGTCACAAATAAGAGCGAGTGTAATCACTAATTGGCTACAGCAATACAACCTGAGAGAGGTTCAATACATGGCGGGCCATAAATATGTAAGCAGTACAGAACATTACAGGACGGATAATTTAGAGGATTTACAGAAGGAGTTGGAGAAATATCATCCACTTAATTAGAGAACCAAATGAGTAAATTTATCGTTAACTTTGTAAAGGATAAAAGCTTTACGATTATGAATGCAGCAGAAATAAAACTGGATTTGTTCCGCAGGTTGGATAGTCTGGACAAAAGCAAACTAGAAAAGGTGTATAATAAAATTATTAACCTGATAAATACAGACGTCTCTAAAAGCGAGGTATTATCACCTGAAATTAAAGCAGCTTTAGACGAAGCATTAGAAGCAAGTGAACAAGGAAGGGTATATACCCATGAAGAAGCTATGCAGAAAACTAAAGAAAAATACCCTAAGCTTTTTAAATGAAAACAATTGATTGGACTGACTTAGCTTTAAAAGATTACCATGAAAATATTGATTATCTGTTGCGAGAATGGTCAGAAAAAGAAGCTTTAAGTTTTATTGATGATGTTGAAGCTGTTCTATTTGAGTTAAAAAAAGGGAATCTAGAATTTAAAGAAAGTAATTACAATAATATTCGAGAATGTGTTGTGTGCAAACAAATATCACTATACTATAAACATATCGATAAAAACAAAATAGAGTTACTTCGTTTTTGGAATAACTACAAAGATGAAAAGGCATTAAATCTTTAAATCACATCCCTGCAAATAAAGACCAGGAAAAGCGGTGTTCCTCTTCCACCTTCGGCATGTACTGCGCCAGCCTGTCCAGCACTTGTTTTTCTTTCAATTGAATTTTTAAATGTAAAAACAAAAGCTGTCCGCCCTACGGGTTCCGCTTCGCTCCAGGCTGTCACAGTTCTTGCAGCTCAGGTGTCATCGTCACGGCAGCTCCTTTGTCTTTTTTATATTGCCAGTCGTTCCTTGATGGCAAAATAAAAAAATCCAACCGCTGCCAGTGTTAGGCTCGCCTGCTAACTCCCTCGGTTCGGTTTTGTCACCTTTTTTAGCTTACCCGCTGATCTGACACACAGAAAAAAAACCGCCAAAACCTCAGCGTAAACGCCACGTGTCCTTTTGGTTCCTTCGTCACCTTCCAGGCCACGGCCTCGGTCGTACTCGCAGGACGGCTCGCACTTCGTTGCTAGTGTCCGCAACCCACTTCGTTTATTGCAGCCACTGGCCATCGCACGCTCAAGGCTGTTTTTCCTACTACGCGTTATAAAAAGATCATCTCGTTAAATCGTTACATGCTATTGAAAGCAGAATAACCGTACCCTGATGAAGCTTACCAGCTTTTTGAATTACACAATCACCTTATTAAGCATTACCGCATGTTATTACCGCTTCCAATAGCACATCATCATTATCATGCGTTTATAAATGATCATTTTCTTTTTTTTTCTTCAACTGAAAATAAAAGCACTGACTTGTCGGATTAGTACCGAGCGAAGGCTTTCGAGCGGCTGCTTAACATAACGTTATTATGCGACTGGTGTTAGGGTACACTAACATACCCGTGGCAGTTCGTATAATGCCACGTTATGTTAATGCAGCTTTAGGATCATAATTAAAACCTACCTGTTCATTTTTTTTCAATTGAAGAAAAAAGGATTTGTTTAACTTGCAGGGAATGGGATGTAAGAAGCTTCGATATAACCGGCTGCAAGTGCATAGTGGAAAAACTACCAGTCCGCTAGAAGTTGTATATGGAAGAAATCACCAGGAAATAACTAGAAGCAAGCACAAATACCAATGGGACTTAATCCATGACCCCCAAAGGATGTTCGCACTGTTCCAGGATGAGAAGGAGGGGGAGTCGAATTCATCAAGTGGAG
>Ga0224514_10000370_pt1 | contig 13092 bp, 10 predicted proteins | sample SF_May12_sed_USG_3_FD_169107 | JGI IMG/M metagenome (GOLD analysis project Ga0224514, IMG submission 169107) | Sediment microbial communities from San Francisco Bay, California, United States - SF_May12_sed_USGS_24 | ecosystem: Environmental > Aquatic > Marine > Sediment | place: USA... | reverse complement strand
GATCAACTGGTTGCTGCTCTCACTGACCACAAAAGAAAGGCTGATGAGAAGCATTCCTGCAGTGAAGGCAACATCAAATATACGCTCGATCATGATGGTGGGAATCACTTCCCAGAAAGGCAGGCCCTCGGTACGATTCAATAGGAAAGCCCGGCCGATCTCCCCGAGGCGGAAAGGGAGCAGATTATTGAGGAAATAACCCTGGTTTACGGTCCAAAACGCACGCGAAACGGAGATCTTTCCCTGCAGGATGGCGCGCCACCCGAACGCCCGGGAGAACATGGAGATCAGGAAGAGCAGTATGATGAGAGGCAGGTAGCGAAAATCAGCCTTCTGTAGATCGGCGATGATGGTACCGGCATCAACCTGGGTGAGAAGAAGGGCAACTGCCAGCAGGCTGATACCCAGGCCGGGCAGCATCCGCCGCAGGTCGCTCTTTGGCTTGCCCGGCGCCAGATGGTTATCACTCATCCCGAATCCGCAGCACCGCGAGAAACGCTTCCTGGGGGATTTCCACGTTGCCGATCATTTTCATGCGTTTCTTGCCCTTTTTTTGTTTTTCCAACAGCTTCCTTTTGCGTGTAACGTCTCCACCATAGCATTTGGCCAGCACGTCCTTGCGCAGAGCTTTGATATTGGCGCGCGAGATCACCCTGCCTCCGGAGGAAGCCTGGATAGGGACATTGAACAACTGCCGCGGAATAAGGTCTTTCAGTTTCGTGATCAATGCCTGCCCTTTTTGGTAAGCCATATCTTTGTGGACGATGGTGGCAAGGGCGTCGACCGGTTCCTGGTTGACGAGGATCTCAAGTTTACTTAATTGTTCAGCACGGTATTCGTTGAACTGGTAATCAAGCGAGGCGTAGCCGCGCGTCCGGGATTTGAGTACATCGAAAAAATCCACGATCAATTCAGAGAGCGGTAATTCAAAATTGAGCTGCACACGTTGTGGGGCGGGGTATTCCTCTCCGATATAACTGCCGCGCCGTTTGGTGACGGCATCCATAACCGCGCCGTAATATTCTGTTGGAGTGAACACCTGGATATCCATCCAAGGTTCGAGCACCTCGGCGATCTCGCCTTCCACCGGCAGTTGCGCAGGCGAGTCGATCTCGATCTGGCTGCCATCTTTGAGGACGACTTGATATTTAACCGAAGGGGCGGTCACGATGATATCCATGTCGTATTCTCGTTCGAGGCGTTCCTGGATGATCTCCATGTGGAACATGCCCAAGAAGCCGCAGCGGAAACCAAAATTGAGCGCCTGGGAGGTCTCGGGTTCGTAAACCAGAGAGGCATCATTCAATTGAAGTTTTTCGATGGCGTCCTTTAGATCGTCGTATTCCTCACCTTCGACGGGATAGATCCCCGCAAAAACCATGGGTTTGACCTGCTGGTAGCCGGGCAGGGGATGGTTAGCGGGGTTGGAACGCAAGGTGATGGTGTCCCCGACCCGAGATTCGGAGACGGTCTTCAACCCGGTTGCGACATATCCGACCTCACCGGCCATGAGCGTTTTGGCTGGCTGAAGGTCGGGAGCGAAGATGCCAATTTCCACCGGCTTCAGTTTGGTTTCAGTGGCCATCATGAGAAGTTCGTCTTGGCGGCGAATGATCCCGTCCACCATGCGGACATATGCAACTACGCCTTTGTATGAATCATAATGTGAATCGAATATCAATCCACGCGCTGGTGCACCTTCATCAACGACTGGAGCAGGAATGTGCTCGACCACAGCCTCGAGGACGACTTCTACATTGAGGCCTTCTTTAGCGGAAATGCGCAGGATATGCTCGCTGGGAATGCCCAAGAGTGAGCTGATCTCCTGGGCGACATCATCGGGCTGGGCTGAATCGAGGTCGATCTTGTTCAACACGGGGATGATCTCCAGGTCAGCATCCAGAGCCATATAGAGGTTGGCGAGGGTTTGGGCTTCCATGCCCTGAGAGGCATCCACCACTAGGATGGCGCCTTCGCAGGCGGCGAGAGCACGGCTGACCTCATAGCCAAAATCGACATGCCCGGGGGTATCGATCAGATTGAGCTGATACTCCACGCCATCCTTCGCATCGTACATCATGCGCACGGCCGAGGCTTTGATGGTCACACCTTTTTCGCGTTCGAGGTCCATATCATCCAGGACCTGCGCGGTCATATCGCGATCGCGAATAGTACCGGTAAGCTGCAGTAAGCGATCTGCGAGGGTGGACTTGCCGTGGTCTATGTGGGCGATGATGCAGAAATTTCGGATGTGGTTGGACATAAGCGCTGGAAGTATAATCGAAGAGGGGGCTGCTGTCAGGCTTCGACCTAATCCAATATGGTGGAACAGCACGTGGAATCGGTGAGTGACAAAAAACGGGATGGCTGTTGTGCCATCCCGTTTAGAAATTAACTTGGTCTTTATTTTATTCTTTGACTGCCGGGGTTGAGGATTTTGATTGGACGAATCGTTTTTGCATTTTTCTGCCAAACCACACGACCACAACAAATAGGATCGCAAGCGGGAGGATATAGATCAGCACCCAAATGAGTACGTCGCCCACTGTTTGCAGGGTATTGACGAGGGCCTGAACGGCATCTTTGGCTACCCCAACCGGCTCCCAACCGCCGATGTTCAACGGCTGCACAGCCTCATCCGCCTTCAATGTTATGCTGATGGCGGAAAGAGCGGCAGACTGCTCGTAATAGTTTATCTGACCCTTGACAATCTCGATCTCACCAGATATTTGCGTAAGCTGGTTGAAGACTTGCAGGACATCTTCGGTCCGGATGGCCGAAGCCATGATCTCCCGCAGCTGTGTTTCGGCGTCCTGAAGGTTGCGCAGGCGGGATTGTAGGTCGGTGTATTCACGGGTGACATCCTGTCCGGAGACATTTTCCGAGAGCACTTGGTTGGCCGAGGCCTTTATTTCATCTAACACTTCAAGCAAGTGTTCGGCCGGGATACGGATGGTGATGCTGCCTTCAGGGACTTCCGAGCCATTTTCCAGATAGGTTTGGTACAGGTTTGAAGATACAACAAAACCGCCGAGTTCCTCCGCCCTGACGGCGATATCTTCCATGCTTTCGCCCGGGTCCTCGACAGTAATGGAAATGTTGGCATTCTTGATGACAATGCGCTCTTCGCCGCGGGCGGCTTGTTCTTCTGTGAATTCATCTCCATCGCCGCCGCGAAATGCGACGTCGTTGGAGGATTCAAAGGCAAAGTCTGCGGCAGGGGCCTCCATAGGGAAGAACTCGGCTTCTTCATATACCCCACCAGAAGAAATACCTGTGACACGCGAAAAACTGGCACCCCCCATCAACATGATATAGCCAGCGCCGAGGAGGATCACAATGGCCAGTGGTATGAAAACAACGGGTTTCTTTAAGTACTTGAGCATTTTTCCTTCTCCTTAGGAATGTGATTCCCCCATTGGACGTTGAATAGGCTGGAAAAGTTCCCGGCCCCCGGCTACCAACCACCTTCAAGGCGGATGACGTGCCGCTCGGGCAGACCGGCGGCGGTCATCAGTTCCTGCACGGCCGGGATATCGTATTCCACCCGGCGGTAATCCCAGGTATTTTCAGATGGGTCAAAGATGGCGTAGGCAGCCCGCGGGTCGCGATCGCGGGGTTGGCCCACCGAACCGGGATTAATGATCGTGCGCGCCTCCAATTGGGAGACCTTATTCATCGGTGGGATGCTTAAACGGGCCGTGTAGTCATTATTGGAGAGGTGGAAGTTGACTGGCAGATGGGTGTGGCCAACGAAACAAAAATCGGTATCGAAATAGTCAAAGTTATCCGTGGCAGCCTGAGTGTCGAGCAGGTATTCGAAGACGGGTTGACGCGGGCTGCCGTGAACTAATGTAGTTTGATCGAAACTCTTTGACATCGGCAGGCTGGTCAGAAAGTTGAGGCTTTCTTCGGTCAATACTCCCTGCAGCCACTCGATGGAAATGCGCGCTTCGGGGTTGAAGGTTTGGATGTCGATCTGGTTGATGGCCGCGGCGTCGTGGTTGCCAAGCAGACAGGTCACATTAGGCAGATTGCGGACGCGCTCGATACATTCATTTGGGCTTGGACCGTAGCCGACTACATCCCCGAGACACCAGACTCGTTCAACCTTCCCGGCATGGTCGAGAACGGTCTCCAGAGCGGTCAGATTTGCGTGGATATCGGAGATAACCAGAGTTCGCATGCGGGCAATCCTAGCATAGAATATGAAATGTGGGGAGATTAATCTGGGGGGAGGAAATTGTCCGGGCCGAACGCCCCAGGTAATAATGCCCCCACGTTGGTCTCTTGGTGAATAATGCCGCCGGTATCAGCGATGATTACGATGGTATCCAAGCCGAATTCAGATAGAACCTGGCGGCAGGAGCCGCACGGGCTGCCGCCATCTTTGGTAACCACGGCGATGGCCTCGAAATCACGTTCGCCTTCGGATACCGCTTTGAAAACCGCGATCCGTTCCGCACACATGCTGGTGGGGTAGGCGGCATTTTCCACATTGACCCCATCATACACTCGGCCGGAAGATGTGAGCAGGGCCGCCCCGACGTTGTATTTTGAATATGGAGCATAAGCCCATTGGGTGGCTGCTATGGCGGTCTGGAGCAGTTGTTCTTTTTGAGCATCCGTGATCATGATGTCAATCCTGTTGGCTGCTTGAGTTGTTATCTGAAAGCTTGTCTACTTTCGCGCGCACTTTCAACACTCGGTGGCGGGCGACTTTTTCCACCGTGAGCCGCAGGTTCCCTTCTACGATCTCTTCGCCAATATCCGGGACGCGGCCGAAACGGCTGTAAAGCAGACCGCCCAAAGTATCGGCGCCGTTGCTTTGCAGTTCTGAATGCATAATTTCATTGAATTCATCGAGTTCAATGCGGCCCATGAACAGGTATTCACCGGAGCCGATCTCTTGATACGGAAGCTCTTCGCCTTCGTCGTATTCATCTTGGATTTCGCCAAAGATCTCCTCGACGATGTCCTCCAGGGTTACCAGACCGGCCACTCCGCCGTATTCATCCACAACGATGGCGATGTGGGTGCGATCGGCCTGCATCTCGGAGAGCAGCTCATCCACTTTTTTAGCTTCGGGGATGAAGTTGGCCGGGCGCAGCAGCGATCGCAGCGAATCGCTTGGTTGGCCGTCTCGCCATACTTTGAGCATATCTTTGGTATATAGGATTCCCTGGATTTTGTCGATGCGGTCTTCGTAAACGGGGATGCGCGAAAAGCCGGAAGCCAGGACCACATCAGCGGCATCTTCAAGAGGCGTGCCGACTTCGAGGGTGAGCATATCGATGCGCGGCACCATGATTTCACGGGCGACAGTGTCTCCAAAGTTGAAGATGGAGTGGATCATTTGGCTTTCATCGGATTCGATCATACCGGCTTGCTGACTGGCGTCCACCAAAGTCTTTAATTCTTCTTCCGTGATGGATACGAGCACTCCAGTTTCTGATGCAGGTGAGCGGGAAAGCCAGGATGGGATAGCTAAAAGAGGAGAAAGGATGGTGGCGTTCAACTTCGCCAGCGGGGTCAAGCGTATGGCCCATGCTTCCGGATTGGATAACACGCGCCGCTCAACCAGATACTCCAAGAACCAGATGATCACAGCGGCGGCAATTAGAACGGTGAAGAGGCTCAAAGGAGAATCGAGATTTGATTGCCAGGTTCCCACTGCTGAGAGCAGCAATCCGGCCATCAAGATGCGCAGGATGCTCTGTGTGAGTTTTAGGCTGGAGCGAAGGTGTGAGCGCCGAGATACCAATTCAATTGTGCTGTTTATGCGTTCATCCATTTGTTCTTGCAGGGAGAGTATACGCGCCCGCCGTATGTTCAACAGGCCGGCGCGGCTGGCGGTGATCAAAACATCGAAAATGAGCAGGAAGAGTAGGAACGCAATTTCTTGATTATTCACTGGAGTCCAATTTTCTGATAGGACGGGCGGGAATGCCCACTACCATAGTGTTTTCAGGAACATCTTTCGTGACGACCGAGCCGGCCCCGGTGCGGGCGCCGCGGCCGATCTTCAATGGAGCGACCAACATGGTATCGCTGCCGATAAAAACGTCTTGGGCGATCTCGGTGCGGTGTTTGGATTGGCCGTCGTAGTTGGCGGTGATGGTTCCGGCGCCGATATTGACATTTTCGCCGATGGTGGCATCGCCGATATAGGAGAAGTGACCCATCTTTACGCCTGATGCAAAGTATGAATTTTTCACTTCAGCGTAATTTCCAAGGTGCACTTTGGATGCCAGGTGAGCGCCCTTCCTGAGGTGGCTGAACGGACCGATATCTACATCGTCTTCAACTTCAGCGCTTTCAAGCATGGAGGCAGTAATTTTGCATTGCGTCCCGATCTTTGTGTCGCGCACGATGGTATTTGGTCCAAGATCGCATTCCTCACCCACCGTGGTTTCTCCCTGGAGGAAGGTGTTCGGCCATATAGTAGTATCCTGCCCAACGGTCACACCAGAGTCGATATAGGTCGTGCTGGGATCCACAATGGTTACCCCTGACGCCATCCATTGGGAATTTATGCGGGTGCGCATGGCTGCTTCAGCTTCGGCCAGGTGATTGCGAGTGTTGATCCCAATCGCTTCAGCAGGATCTTCGAGCGGTAAAGCTCGTACAGTCTCACCCTGGCTGACAGCGACCGACACCAAGTCTGTGAGATAGTATTCACCTTTAGGGGAAACCGGCACCTTCGCAAGTGCGCTCCACAACCAATCGGCTCTGAAACAATATGCGCCGACGTTCAATTCTTTGATGGCCAACTGTTCGGGCGTGGCATGCGCCTCTTCGACGATTGCTTGGACCGAGCCGTCTGGGTTCCTGGTGATGCGGCCGAAACCGCGCGCCTCGTCGGAGAATACGGTAAGGAGGCTGAATGGTCCGGGGTTGTTCGATTGTTCATCGATCACGCCCTTGAGGCTGGTACTGCTCAAGAGCGGCAGATCAGCATTGGTGACCAGGACGAGATCGGTCTTGCCGCGCAGTAGGGCCTCGCTTTGCTTTACAGCGTGCGCGGTGCCGAGCTGCTCTTCCTGAATGACGATACGCATATCCTGATCGATTCCGGCGCTGATCTGCTCGGCGGCGTGGCCCAGCACAACAACCGGCGCCGAGCTGGAACTTTCATGAGCCGCTCGGAGGGCATGCCATATCAGCGGTTTTCCGGCCAATGGATGGAGCACTTTCGGCAGCTTTGAGTGCATGCGGGTCCCTTGACCGGCAGCCAGTACTACGGCAGTTGCTTTCATGAAAACACTTCTCTTCTGCAAGGGATATTAATTTTTGACGCGCGCATATAACTGGCGTGAACGTACGCACCAGTTGTTACAATGGGTAATGAGGGGGTACTTAAGTGAGGGTCGTCTTCTTGCACAGGTCAGATCAAATTTGACATTGTAGCCGGGGCGCCTGGACTCGAACCAGGATCAACGGATTCAAAGTCCGGTGTGCTACCATTGCACCACGCCCCAAAGATCACGCGGAATCACCGAGCGAGCCAAATTGTATCACAGGCACAGTACGAGTGGCAATGGATATTCTCATTTTTTCAAATTTAAGGGGGAATTGCATCTAATCAGGCCTTGGAGGGATGTGGATGAGGTTTGCGCCCGTAGATGGATGCGGGATGATCTCAATGGGTACCTGGTAGGCCTCCTCCAGGTTTTTCCTAGTCATTGTTTCCTCTGGTTTGCCCAGAGCAAGAAGTTTGCCATTTGAGAGCAGGGCAACCCGATCGGCCAGCAAGGAAACCTGATTTAGATCGTGCAAGGTTATAAGTATGGTTAATCCTTTGCCAGCGGCAAGATCCTTCACCAATTCAAGATACTCGTGCTGGTAACGGATGTCGAGGTGGGCGGTCGGTTCATCCAGCAGCAAAAGGGGAGCATCCTGGGCCAGCGCGCGGGCCAAGAGCACGCGTTGCTTTTCCCCGCCAGAAAGCTGTCCGATCAGACGGGATGAATAAACTCCTAAGTCAACGCTTTCCAGCGCATTCTCGATGATATCCATATCCTGTGTTGTTGGTTTACCGAGCCAGCCCAAATATGGTGTGCGCCCGAGAAGCACAGCATGCCAGACAGAAAATGATGGCGGCATCAAACGAGCCTGCGGGACCACTGCCATTGATCGCGCCCTCACTCTGCCAGGCAATGCGAGCAGATCTTGTCCATCGATACGGATATTTCCCGAAACAGGTTTTATCACCCCTGAAGCGACGTTTATCAGGCTGGTCTTTCCGGAACCGTTTGGGCCGACTAATGCCAAGATTTCCCCACGTGCGAGATCTAATGAAACATTATCCAGAGCGAGAATTCCATTATAGGAGACGGAAACTTTTTCGATAGAGAGCATCTGATCACCACATGCCTTGATGGCGGTATCGCCGCAGTATCCATAAAAAGAATGGTGCCCCAAAAAGTGCGGTGATGATTCCCACCGGGAGTGTTTGCGGGGCGAGCAGACGGCGAGCAATAATATCCGAAAGCAGCAGAAAACTCGCTCCGAAAACCATCGATAGGGGGATGAGATGGCGGTGGTCTGACCCCCACAAAAAACGCACCATATGTGGGATTATTAAGCCTACAAATCCGATGATCCCGGCAAATGAGACGGCTGCGGCAGTTGCCAAAGAGGCTCCTATCACCAGGCCCATTTTTACTTTAGGGACATCAATTCCCAACTGGGTAGCCTGTTCATCCCCAAATTGCAGGGCGTTTAAACTATGCGCGTAATAGAACTGGATGGCCAGGCCAATGGCAATGTACGGCAAAGCTGCGAACACTGGATCCCACCCGCTGCTGGTTGAGCCGCCGATCAGCCAGGCCAAGGTGCTGCGCAGTTCGCCCTCTGACCTGAGCAGCAAAAAAGTGGTGAGGGCGGTCGAAAAAGATCCGACCGCGACTCCGGCCAGGATCAACCCCGTGGTAGCAGTTGATTCGTGCGAGCGGGCAATGAAATAAACCAGGCCGACTGTCCCGATCGCCCCGATGAAGGCCGCGCCTGGAATGCCGAAATTGCTCCATAGGTCCACCGGCAGTGGGAGGGCCATGGCTGCCACTGCGCCCAAACCAGCGCCAGAAGCTACTCCGATCAAATAGGGGTCAGCGAGAGGATTTCGGAAGAGCCCCTGGTAAGCCGCTCCGCTGGCGCCTAGCGCAGCCCCAGCCAATACGATCAGGATTGTGTGTGGCAATCGGATGTCTTGAAGTATGGTCGCATAGGTTGACACGTTTCCATCCCTTGGGAGAGAAAACGAGGCTCCTATTTCTTGGATAGGAATATCTACCGCTCCTACTGTGATGCTCAGTATCAAGCTGATTCCAAAGCTGAGGGAAACCAGGATGTAGGCTGAAGGCAGTCGTTGCATGGATTTCATCGCGGGGCTCGAACTAGCAAGAGCAGATCAAACAGCTTCACTCGAATGCTGCTGGGTGAAGCAGGCGGGCTAAGATCTCCAGCCCATCGATCAAACGCGGACCTGGGCGGCTGGCGAGGTTGTCATCGAATGGATAGATCTGCTCACTCTCCACAGCCTGTAGGGACTCCCAGCCAGCGCGTGCAGCAACGGAATCGATGGTAACCCCCCATGCGGCATCCCCAAGCAAGATGATATGCGGATCTTGGACCAGCAGTTCCTCAATGCTTATCTGGGCGAATTCGCCCTCCAGCACGCTGCCCACATTTCTTCCCTTGGCTAATCGGATCAAAGCATCTATGAAAGTGCCTTCTCCGGAGGTCCATGGGGCCAGCGGATCACTGCCATCGATCTCATAGAAAACGAGCGGTCGTTCCTCCACTTCGGCGAGCGCCTCCTGGACGGCTTCAAGGCGGGTTGCCAACTCAGTGACTAGGTCTGAGGACTCATTCATTCGCCCAGTTAGCAGGCCAGCTGTTTTTAGGTTATCGAACATCCCTTCGATGGTAACCGGGTTGGCGAGCCAGAATACCGTTAGGCCCAACCCTTCCATTTCCTGAACCTGTTCGGCCGGAGTGATCTCGGCGGCGAACACCAGATCCGGCTGCAGTTCCACCAGGGCCTCGTAGTTGATCTCTCCAAATGATCCCCCGATGCTCGGCAGTTCCAATGCTTCCGCAGGATAATCGGAAAAGTCATCTCGGCCAATGACCTGTTCACCGGCGCCAATGGCAAAAAGAATCTCAGTATTAGATGGCGCCAGAGAGACGATGCGCTCTGCCCGGCTTTCCAGTTGTATTGTTCTGCCAAGGCCATCGGTCAGCTCGATCCCGGAATTTGGGAATGTCTCACCGCTGGCAGTTTGGCTGCATGCCGCTGCGATCAGGGTGAGCATGAAGATGCCTGTCAAGATGGATTTCTTTTGCATAGTGTTTCTCCAAATGGGTGCCAAAGTATTAACCAAAAATCCCTGTCTTTCGACAGGGAGATGAGCGCGATGCCAGCATTTTACGTTTCGGCTGCATGGCCACCTCCCTTCCGCGAGGTCGTGGTCAAAGAACGAGGCGGTCGACCTGGCTTTCCGCTCGGGAAGCGGATTACAGTTGCGGGACAGCGCCGGACTTGCACCGGCTTCGCCGTTCAGCCTGCCCATCCGGGGGGAAGGCACCTCGTTTTTGGGATTATTCGATTGTGGCTGTATTGTATGCCGTAGTGGCATCATCGTCAAGCTTTGGTCTGCCTTGACAGCCTATCATCAGCATGTGAAAATCCACAGCTTGGTGGTCCAGGATTTGTATAGGATACCCGACGTGTTGAAAAAATTTTCTGGGAAGAGTTTCGCTTTCAATAGAACTGAATCAGGGTATCATAAGCCCATTCTGATGCAGTCACCAAACCGTTTATCGTTTCATGCACAATGGCAAAACACAGCGCCACCATCAATTGAAAGAACCTATTCCAAAAGGGCCACCATCAGATGAACAGTCGTAGTCGCTTGAAATATCTTTATCTAATTATGGCTGCTGAGGGAGTGGGGGTCTTGATCGCGTTGCTCTCTTCCCATAACGACCCGACCAATGTTTGGCTGTTTGGCATTTCCCGAACGAGATTGATACTCTCTGCGGGCGTTCTAATAGTCACAGCGATTTCTGCCTTCTTATATTTCGGTGCCCTCCGGCAGGCGCCCTGGGAGGCGCGTTTCCACACGGCCATATTGAATTTCATCCGTAAGGAGCGGAACTATAGGATCGTATTGGTTTTGCTGGGGATATTATTATTTTTTGGATATTATCTTTACTTCCTCTCTGGGCAGGTGGGGGATAATCTTGTGCGCGTACAGCTAGAACGAATGCGACCTCTGCTGGTATGGGATATTCTGTTTGCAGGCCAGATGTTGTTCATGCTGCCGTCCTTGAAATTAGGGGAGGACAGGCAGGCACATCGGCTGCCAGCAAACCTCCTAAAGAGCGCGGTTTGGTTTGCCGCATTGCTGAGTGTGCTGGTGCTGCTCTCAGCTGTAACTAAGCTCGGACTTGAGCCGGATAAGGTTGGCTGGGATAATCCCGGCACCCCGCTGTTATTCGTTCAATTGGTGCTGGTGGTAGTTGTCGGGGTATTATTGAAATTTCTTGTTTCTCATTTCGTGCTGCGGTTGAGACTCAACGTTCGTTGGCATGCAAAGGATATATTCCTGGCGATGATCATCTGGCTGGCGGCCATGGCAGTCTGGCTGCCTGCCCCAGTCACGCCGACATATTTCTCCCTCACCCACGCGCCCCCAACTTCGAGTACTATCCATATTCGGATGCCGGCCTGCATGATATCGCTGCCCAAAACCTGATCCTGGGGGAGGGCTACTCCCCATTGGCTGAAAAACCGCTTTACAGCCTCTTTCTGGCGGCTACCCATTTGCTTGTTGGCCAGGAATATCAGGCTGTGATCAACGTTCAGACCATGATCTTGGCTTTTTTCCCGGTCTTAATTTATCTGCTTTTGACGCGCATGTACAACCGCACAGCTGGCGTCATTGCCGCCGGTGCGCTTATCGTGCGGGAGTGGAACAATATCGCCCTCTCCCCCCAAATCCGGGTATCACATTCCAAACTGATTATGACCGATCTCCCCGCTGCTTTCCTGATCGCCATATCTGTTTGTGTGTTATTTTGGTGGCTGTCAAAACGGGGGAAACTTCCGCACGGTGCAATCATTGCAGGCGGCAGTCTTGGATTGGCGCTATTAATTCGATCACAAGCGATCATCTTCATACCGGTGGTTCTTCTTGTGATGCTGTTTATGTACCTGCCTGATTGGAAAAAATGGCTCATCCATGGAGGGGCATTCATCTTGGCAGTGGTAGTGGTGATCTCTCCTTGGATGGTGCGCAACTACCAGCAGACGGGAGTGTTCGGCTATGCCCAGCCAAACCAGGCGCTGTATATCGCCAAACAGTATAGCCTTACCCCTGAGGAAGCCGATCCAGGTTTTCCCGAGGAAGCCACTCAAGAAGAATACACCACCCTGGGTTTCTCCAAAATGATGGCTTTTTCGCGCGATTATCCCCAGGTGGTTGCAAATTTCATTGCTTCCCATTTTATGCGCAACGAGATCTCTGCCATATTGATCTTTCCAATGTCGATTTCTGATGTTGCCATCGATAACAGCGGACCGCGCTTCTTCGATGTGGATCCCTTCGTGTGGCAGGATTGCTGTTCACTGCAAGCGTCCATTGATCGGGCGCCGTTCTGGGGAGACTGGCAAGGCGAGCTGTCTGGTGAAAATGCGGCCATGTTGGTAGTTAATCTGACCATTATAGCGTTGGGAATTGCCGGCGCTTGGCGGCGTTGGGGCATATTAGGAATACTGCCTCTCGTGCTTCATTTCGCATACAGCTTTAGCGTCGCAATCGCGCGTGTCTCAGGGTGGCGCTTGATCCTCCCCGTCGATTGGATCGTGATCGTTTACTATTGTATAGGTATTGCCATTTTCCTAGGTTGGCTTTCCGCTTTCCTCTCCGGCAGACAGGCGGATTCCGGAGAGCTGGCCCATGATCGTTCCCAGGATCGAATTTCGGCCGGGTCGGGAAGATTGCTGTCGCTCAAGGCGGCTTTATGGCTGTTGCTGTTCGCCGGTGCAGGTGCGATCGTGCCCTTGGCGGAGGCGGTATTCCC
>Ga0224514_10000367_pt1 | contig 13170 bp, 11 predicted proteins | sample SF_May12_sed_USG_3_FD_169107 | JGI IMG/M metagenome (GOLD analysis project Ga0224514, IMG submission 169107) | Sediment microbial communities from San Francisco Bay, California, United States - SF_May12_sed_USGS_24 | ecosystem: Environmental > Aquatic > Marine > Sediment | place: USA... | reverse complement strand
AAAGTATGCGCCCAGCAGCATGAGCAGCAGCAAGCCAGCTATCAACGGCAGAACCACTTTGAAAGGGAAGCCAGCCAGAACGCTGCGATCCAGCAGGGATCGTGAGCGGGACGGGGCCTGCGGGGGCTGTGTCGATTGGGCGGGTGAATCAATGATGAACGGACGCGTGGGTCCGCTGTCATCGCGTTCGACCCGGTTGGGTTTGGTGTCGGAGAAGTCGTTGGTCGGCATGTCTACACACAAAAGCGATTGCGGCAAGCGCAATCAGGCGTATTGTACTCGTGATTCATGAACGCCATGTTAACGTTCGTGTTGCAGTATTTGTTCCTGCAGATAGTGCAGTTGTGAATTATTATATGCAGGTCTATAATTCATTCCAAGATCTCCGCGAGGAAATGGTGCTGAAAGAAACGAAAAATCAAACGCAAAAGGGCGAATCCGAACATGCTCGCACTTTCAAAGATGACTATTTTGATCTCCATGTGCGTATGGACAGCGCTCAACATGTGATCGATTTCAGGCTGGGATACAAGATTGGAGAGGCAAAAATGACTTTGAAATGGGCGGAAGATGATGGTTTGCGTATTTCCAGCAGCCTGGATGATGATGAGGTATTGGAGGCAGACGGCGAGCACGGGTTCAATGTAGTGGTCGTAGAGCGCGAATTTGAACAGCGCAGCCATAACATAGACCTGGGCATCGCCAGCGTGGTGCTCGAGACGCTGCGGGAATACCGCCAGGGTGATCACGAAAAAGGACGATCTCAAGGTGTGTAAAAGGTGATTGGCGTAATAAGCAGATCGAGCAGCGCTGCTATTGCGGCAGTCGTGCTGTTGGCTGCCTGCCAGGCAGAGAGGGTGAATGCACCAATCACGGATACTACTATCTCACCACAAAGCACATCCCCGCCCGGTGCTCCGATCTATGCCGATACATCCACAATCCCAGTGACCAGCGAGCCAACAAGAGTCCAGGCAACGCCTACTATAGCCGGTGTGCCGGACATTTTGTTAGAAGAGGACTTCTCCACAGCGGAAACCTGCTTCGAATCATTTGACAATGAAAGCGCTCGCGCGGATGTGGCGGATGATGGCTATGTGATCGAAGTGCATGCCGCTGATGAGATCGCGAATGCGAACTGCGAAACGCTGGTTGCAAGCGATTTCATCCTGGAACTGGATGTGCGGGTAGAAGATTTCGAGCCTGGAGGGGCGTATTATTTTGGGGTGTTATTCCGGGTTTCAGGAGATGAGCGCTACGCATTCGTGATCGGCAGTGAGGGCGGTTACTGTGTGTATTATGCCAAAGATGAGATCTTCGTCCCGCTGACCAGTTCGACAGATTTCAATGCTCAATGCTGGACAAATCTTCCCTCGGAGGCTATGCAGGAAGGCCCCCAGCGTTTGCGGGTGGAAGCCTTGGCCGACCGCATAGATGTGTTTTTGAACGGGGAGCTGCTGGCGGTTGTCCGTGATGGACAGCTACGCAGCGGATGGTTGGGATTTGTAGCAGCGACGGCGGGGGAGGGCGGCTTAGAGGTAGTATTCGACAATTTGATAATCTCAAGAAAGTAGATGGTGAGTGATGAATGATTACTTTGTAAGTGAAGATCTATTGAAAGAACTGGAAGAGATCCCAGAAAGCAGCATTGTGAGCAAGACCATTCACAAAGATGGAGATCTGAAAGCGATCTTGTTTGGTTTTGCCCCGGGAGAAGAGCTTTCGGAACATACGGCTGCCCAACCGGCGGTAGTGCATTTCCTTCAGGGAGAGGCGCGGGTGACATTAGGCAATGACCAAATGAAGCTGGGCAGCGGAGGCTGGGCGTATATGCCAGCCAACATGCCTCATTCGATAGCGGCGATAGACAAAGTGGTAATGATGCTGCTGTTGGTATGAGTGAAAAAGGTGAAATTGTTTCCCGTAATGGGGTGAAATCTGTTAGTATTAGGTCTTCAAAACCAAAACCTGTTGGAGGATTTATCAATGGCTGATAACCAATCTCATAAACACCGGCACGAATGGATGGTCCTGGCGATGTGGCTGGGGATGTTCACGGGAGTAGTGTGGACAACAGTTGCTATGATCGGGAACATGGAACTGCCGATATCGCTGGTGTTTCAGTTCGCCAATACATTCAAAGCGCCGGCAAACCCACTGACCGGAGCGACCGGGGCGAGCGCAGCCGCAACCATCATCTTATACGCGGCCGTCATCCTGTTCGTCGTAGGTTTATATTTCCTGGTAAGCGCCTGGATGAAGGTGGGTTCAATGCTACTTGAGGTTCTGGTGCACTATGCACGCGAAGCCAGCAGCGGCAGCGGCGACTCGCTGTTCTCCACCTTGCTTTATATTGCACCCATGGACGGGGATGAAGATAAATTCGACCCGGACGACGCCGATGGTTCCATGCCGGGCGAGATCATTCGGAATCTGGCTTTTGCCTGGGGTTCGATCTTCCTGATCCACGCCCTGCTGGCGGCGATCCCATACGCGCTGTAAGCCGCAATACTTAAAGAAAAACCAAAGGCCGCGTCCTCCTCAGGCGCGGCCTTTGAATTTGGATGTGTTGGCGCCCTCGGCACGATTCGAACGCGCGACCTCTTACTCCGCAAGCAAGCGCTCTATCCATCTGAGCTACGAGGGCAAGGCGTCCACAGAAATTCGAATGAGTTATTTCAATCAACTCATTTTGTGGAACCGATGAAAACAGGCGGGGAGGGAGGGATTTGAACCCTCGTCCGAGAAAAACCCCGGAACCCACTTAGCAGGCGGGCGCACTAAACCAGACTATGCGACCTCCCCAGGGCCCAATATTGGGCATTGTTAAGGCGGAGGGAGTGGGATTCGAACCCACGGTGGGTGTGACCCCACAGCGGTTTTCAAGACCGCCGCCTTCGTCCACTCGGCCATCCCTCCGGGGGTGTTTACGATGTGGCAAAGGCGCCTCCAAAGCGCCCTGAATTCTAACACAGGTGCTGTCTGTGGGCAATAATTACGGTTGAATATGGAAGGGTTAGAGGCTTCATGCTATACTGACGCTCCGGTAAAAATATGGGTGTGAAAGATCGTGCATCACGCGATATTTGAGGAGAGAAATATGGCAGGAAAACTGGCATGGGTGAGCGAAGAACTGGATGAATTAAGACAAGCGGGTTTATACAATCGAATCAGAACACTTAGCGGTCCTCAAGGGGCCTGGTTGGATGTGGATGGAAAACGGGCGCTGAATTTTTGCTCAAACAATTACCTGGGTTTGGCCAACCACCCTAAAGTGGTAGCGGCTGTGAAAGAAGCGGTAGACCGGTACGGCGTAGGGCCGGGGGCGGTGCGTACTATCGCCGGAACCATGGATCTGCATGTGGAACTAGACCGTCGATTAGCGGAATTCAAGGGGGTAGAGGCGGCCATCACCTTTCAGTCGGGCTTTGCCGCGAATACGGGCACCATCCCGGCATTAGTCGGTAAAGAAGATGTGATCTTCTCCGACCGCCTGAACCACGCCAGTATCATCGATGGGTGCCGGCTATCCGGGGCCAAGATCATTGCATATGAGCACTGCAATCCCGCAAACTTGAAACAATTGCTGGAGGAGCAGCGCGGGAACTTCCGCCGGGCATTGGTCGTTACAGATGGGGTATTCAGCATGGATGGTGATATCGCCCCATTGGATGAGATCTACGCCGTGACGAAGAATTTCGAAACTATTTTGATGGTGGATGATGCCCACGGCGAGGGTGTGCTGGGGAAAGGCGGCCGGGGAATCGTCGACCACTTCGACCTGCATGGGAAGGTGGATATCGAGGTGGGGACGATGTCAAAGGCCTTTGGGGTGATGGGAGGAGTAGCCGCGGGGAACGGCCAAGTAGTGGAGTGGCTGCACCAGCGCGGGCGGCCTTTCCTGTTCTCATCCGCGATGACGGTCCCGGATGCGGCTGCCTGCCTGGCTGCGTTGGACCTGCTGGAGGAATCGACTGAGCTAGTAGACCGATTGTGGGCCAACACCGATTTCTTCAAGGCAGAAATGGGAAAGTTGGGGTTCGATACCGGACAGAGCGTGACCCCGATCACACCGGTGATGTTGGGTGAGGCTCCGGTGGCGCAGGATTTCAGCCGGGCGCTTTTCGAGGCGGGAGTGTTCGCCATGGCGATCGGTTATCCTACCGTTCCGAAGGGTACGGCGCGTATCCGGGTGATGATCTCGGCGGCGCATTCTTCGGATGACCTCGAACTAGGTGTTTCTGCCTTTGAGCAGGTCGGCAAGGAATTGGGAGTTTTGGGTTAGGTAAGTATCAACCTGGTTTAAAGGCGTCAACCCCGTGTTATCACGGGGTTGACCAGACCAACTCAGAAGAAGGAGGGTGGAGGAGGCTTTTCGCCTTTCATGCATAGTGTAAGGTCTTCATTATGATTTATCAGGTGTCAAATGTCCCCAATGTGAAGGGATAGTTGTCCCATGAAGAGTGTCATGGATCGCACATTTTTCAAAGAGATGGCTATGCTACAATGGGCGCTGGACTACAAATACAGGAACTATTCATGAGCGCTTGGCCAGGAAAAAAAGTCATCGGTTTAACCGGCAATATCGCTACGGGAAAAAGCGTAGTGCGGAAGATGCTGGAACACTTAGATGTTTACGGCATTGACGCAGATGCGTTAAGCCACAGGGTGATCGCCAAAGGTTCACCAGGCTATGAGAAGACGGTAGAAACGTTCGGGAAATGGATCGTGGGGGAGAATGGAGAGGTCGACCGGACCAAGTTGGGCAGCCTGGTATTTTCGGATGCGGAGGCGCTGGCCCAACTGGAAGCGATCGTGCACCCACTGGTTCGAAAAGCGGTCGATCACCTGGTAAGCCAGGCGAGCCAAAAAGTTATAGTAATTGAAGCGATCAAACTGTTGGAATCTCCCCTGCGGGAGGCCTGCGATACCGTATGGGTGACGACCGCGACGGAGGAGCAACAAATCCAGCGGCTAAAAGAGAAAAGGGGCATGGATGAGGCGGAAGCCCGGAAACGCATGGCAGCTCAAAGCACACAGACAGAGAAGATGGCGGCGGCCGATGTGGTTATCGATAACAGCGGTTCGTTCGAGGAGACATGGGAAATAGTTAGATCAGCCTGGAGGGAACTGCAGCCGCAGGATGAGCGAGACAGCAGCGGGCCTATCCCGGTGGCGAAGCACACAACCGGCAGCCTGCAAAGGATGGAGGTTCTGCGCGCGCGGCCCAGGCAGGCGGAGGATATCGCGACTTTCATCAACCGCATGAACGATAGCGACGCTAGATTATCCAGTTTTGACGTAATGGCAGCATTCGGGGAAAAGGCTTACATGCTGCTGATGATCGATAATGTGCTCAAAGGGTTGGTTGGATGGAAGGTGGAAAATCTCGTGGCGCGCACGGATGAAATCTACCTGGAAGAAAAGGTAAACACGATGGAAGCGCTATCCTTCCTGGTAGGGGAGGTGGAAAATGCTTCAAAGGAACTGCAGTGCGAAGCCTCGCTGATCTTTGTAAACAAGAAATTATCGCGAGAAAAAGATCTGTGGGAGAAATTGGGCTACCAGTCGCGCTCGATCGAAAGTTTGGCAGTAAATGCCTGGCAGACCGCGGCGCGAGAATCACAAGAGAAAACCAACGTGATGATGTTCAAGCAACTGAGGGTGGACCGGGTCCTAAGGCCGATATAAAATGAGGACGAGCTGGGGGGTTGCCACCGAAAATAAATGGCTTAGGGGAAAAAAAAACATTACAATACCCATGGATCGATTAACGATCCGGAATTTAACGCGGAGAAAAGAAATTGCGCAATTTGTTGGATGAACTGCTGTTCATCTTTCAACGTCTGAGCTGGTCTGACGCGATCGATATCATTCTTGTGGCATCGATTTTCTTTGGGATATTCATTTTCCTGAGGAATACACGCGCGATGGTGCTTATGCGCGGCGTATTCGTTTTGATCATCCTGATCAGCCTGCTCACAACCGTTGTGGAACTGCCCGCCTTTTCATGGTTGGTAAACACGACGCTCTCGGCGCTTTTGATCGCCATTCCGGTGATCTTTGCGCCCGAGATCCGCCGAGGGCTTGAGCGCCTCGGAAGAGTGAGCGCATTTCTACCCACAAGGCGTGTGCGGGGAGAAACACAGGACGTGATCTCTGCGGTCGTGGAAGCCTCGGCGCGGCTGTCGGAGAGGCAGCACGGGGCATTGATCGTGCTCGAACGGCTGGATAGTCTGGATGAGTATATTGATACGGGGGTACGCATGGGTGGGATGGTATCCCTACAGCTGCTGCTGCAGATATTCTATCCGAACACACCGCTGCACGACGGCGCGGTGGTCATTTCCGGAAACCAGCTGATGGGGGCGGGGTGTGTGATGCCGCTATCCGCCAGCGGCGTGCTGGCCGAAAATCCTGAAAGGCAGATGGGATTGAGACACAGGGCGGCCTTGGGGGCGTCTGAAGTGAGCGATGGTGTGGCGTTAGTGGTATCAGAGGAAACCGGAGCGATATCAGTGGCGTACGGCGGGCGTATGATCCACCGGTTGGGGCCGGCGCGGGTAGAAGGAGTCCTGCGAGCTTTCTATAAACCGCTGGAACCACGGCGCGGCTGGGAAGAGTATGTATACCAATACCTGCCTTTCCTAAAACCAGAAATAATAGAGACGGTGGCAGAGGAAGAATAAATGGCAATGCGACTATTTCGGCGAGGCTGGAAGAACGTCAACACGGTGGTGATCTCGCTGGCGCTGGCGCTGGCCGTATGGATCTCGGCGGTGGTCGCCGGTGATCCGAACGAAGAATGCGCCCAACCGGGCACGGTCGCATTGGAGCTGCGGGGGAAGGACGACGACCTGCTGGTAATCGGCTCTCTACCAGAAGATGTGAATGTGCGGCTGCAGGCGCCCGCCTCTATCTGCCGTGAGCTGGAGACCCAACCCGAACTCGTAAAGGCAGTACTGGATGTGGAGGATATTCAGGCCGGGGAGCACGAGGTGCCAGTGGAAGTGGAAGTGGGTACCCAACCGGTGCGAGTTTTAGAGGTGCTGCCGCGTGAGGTGGAAGTGGCCCTTGAATTGCTGGCTCAAGTCGAGCTGCCTGTAAAGGTAGTTGTTGAGGGGCAGCCGGCAAGAGGATTTCAGATGGAATCGGGCGTTGTTGACCGCCAGGTGGTTGAAGTATCCGGGGCGCAATCATTGGTAGGTCAAGTAGCGGAAGTGTGGGCAGAAATCGACATCAGCGGGGCGCAGACGACGGTGAGCTCAGAAGTTTCATTGAAAGCAGTGGATGAAAATGGCCAGCAGGTGGTGAACGTTGCGATTGCCCCAGAAACGGCGCGGGTGACCCAGGGCATCGTGCAATCGGGCGGCTTCCGGACAGTGGCAGTGCGGGTCGAGACGATCGGCCAACCGGGTCCGGGCTACCAATTAACGACCATCCAAGTCTCACCCCCGACGGTGACGATCTCGTCTACTGATCCGGAACAGCTAGATGATTTGCCCGGTTTTGTGAGCACACAACCCTTGGACCTGACCAACGTGACGGATGACGAGGAATTTCGGCTCTCTTTGGATCTGCCGGTAGGCGTGTTCGTGGAGGGCGAGCAGACCGTATTGGTGTTCGTGGGCATACGGGCGATCGAGGGAACCACAGTGTTATCTGTTCCGGTGGAGATCATCGGGTTAACAGCCGGATTGGATGCGCAAATCTCACCGGAGAGCGTGGATGTGTTCCTCACCGGACCCGTTGCGATCCTGAACGAAATAACAGTGGAAGATGTGCGCGTGTTCGTGGATCTAACCGAATTGACCAGCGTAGGTACTTATTTGGTAGAAGTGACGGTTGAGATCCTGCCGAATCGGGTGGAGCGGGAATCGATCAATCCACAAACGGTCGAAGTCACTCTGGCGATCGAGCTGACCCCAAGGGCTACGCCGACGGAAACGGCGACCCCCATCCCATAGAAGAAATTAAATGCCAAAACCTGTTATCGCTCTGGTCGGGCGCCCAAACGTAGGGAAAAGCACGCTGTTCAACCGCCTGGCCGGACAGCGGTTGGCGGTGGTGGACGACACCCCCGGCACGACGCGCGACCGCCTGCATGCCGAGGCGGAGTGGGGCGGTGTGGATTTCACCGTGGTGGATACGGGCGGCATCGACCCACGCGAAGTCAAACAGGGTACGGGGAAAGAGCCGCTATCGATCGGGTCAGCGGAATTCATCCGGGAGATCCGCTTTCAGGCGGAAGCAGCGATAAGGGAGGCAGATGCGGTGGTGTTCCTGGTGGATGCAGTCAGCGGAGTGACCCCGGCCGACTACGAGGTGGCCGATATTCTGCGGCGCCATCAGAGGGAGAAAAATGGGCAGCGATTCCCTCCGGTACTGGTGGCGGTGAACAAAGCGGATGATAAAAATAAACGGGAGCAAGCACTGCAGTTCTATGAATTGGGATTTGAAAATTTATTCGCCATCTCGGCCCTGCACGGATCGGGGACGGGAGATATGCTAGAGGGTTTGATCGGGATGCTGCAGCATCATGAGGAACCCGAAGGTGAAGCAGATGAAGGGGATGGGGTTCGCATCGCGATCGTGGGGAAGCCGAACGTGGGTAAATCGAGCCTGCTGAACCGGCTGCTGGGGGAGGAGCGGGCGATCGTGAGCGAGATCGCGGGAACGACGCGCGATGCCGTGGACAGCTACATCCAATATGAGGGCACCGATATCACATTGATCGATACAGCAGGCATCCGGCGGCGGGGCAAGATCGATCCGGGCGTGGAGAAATACAGCGTGATCCGGACGCTGCGGGCGATCGAGCGGTCGGATGTGGCGCTGCTGATGCTGGATGCGGTGGAAGGGATCACCGCCCAGGACGCGCACATCGCCGGTTTCATACTGGATGCTTGGAAAAGTGTGGTGGTGCTGGTGAACAAATGGGATGCGATCGAGAAGGATACATTCACGATCGAAAAGTACAAGAAAGCCATCCAGCAAGATTTGAAGTTCCTGGATTATGTGCCGACCTTGTACATCTCCGCGCTCACCGGACAGCGCGCCAACCAGGTGCTGCCGCTGGCTTTGAAGGTGCAGGAGGAGCGGATGGTGCGGCTATCGACGTCGTCCGTAAACAAGATGCTGCGTAAAGCGCAGGACATGCATCCCGCGCCCACCAAAAGCGGAAGACGCCTAAAGATCCTGTATGGGACACAAGCGGGCAATGCCCCTCCGACGTTCGTGATGCATGTGAACGACCCAAAATTGGTGCACTTTTCCTACAAGCGGTTCTTGGAGAACCGCATCAGGGAGGAATACGCGTTTTCAGGGACGCCGATCCGGTTGGTCTTCAGGGCGCGCAGCGAATAGGTTCGAGATGAGGGGGAGTCAGGCTTTAGATCGACGCCGGTTCAGCCACCAGAGCACGAAAATAAGCAATAAGAAGCTGAGGCAGGTAAAGCCGCCTACGAAGAGCATGGCGGAGAAGAAGCCTGTGACGGTATCTGAATCCTCGCGCTCGGGATCGGTTGCGGAGGATGGTGTGGGGGATGGTTCAGCATCTGGCCCTGATGGCGCGGGTGTGGAGGCCGGGGCAGCGCCGATGATGTAGGGTGTGGGGGAAGGCCGGAAGGTCGGCATGGGCCAGGCGGTAGGGATGATGTACATGCCTTCGGGGATGCCCAACCAGGCAGCCCATCCCAATTCGAACTCGGTCATATCGACGCCAAATGCAGTTAAAAAGGCCTCGTCGCCGCCGATGCCGGATTTATAGATGGACAGCAAATTTGCTAGCCCTTCTTCGCCGTAGGTCTCGACCATATAGGTAACGGCGCTGAGCGATTCGGAGTAGGCGATGCGGAAGCGGTCTTCGTCGACGAGTCGACCAAAACCCTGATCGAGGGACGACAGCGGGGTCAACTCGCCCTGCTGTCCGAGGCGTTCGACTTCGAGGAGTCGTCCGGAATTGTCGGTGAATTCATTGTAGGTGGCAACGCCTTCATTGAGCCAATTGGGGATGGCGACCTTAGGATTGGAGGCCGCCTGGGCAAAATAGAGGTGGGAGATCTCATGGGGGATGACATCATTGAGCCAGAGTTGATTGAGGCCTCCCAGAGAGACGATCTGGGTGGTTACGCCGATACCGGGGGAGGCTTCACCCCCAACGGCATTGGTGCGCACGGCATGCCATTCGGCGAACTCCACGCTGTTGTTGTAGATGATGATGCGGATCTGGTAGGTGATCTCGACCTGGAAGAGTGGATATTGGGCAGCGAGAGCGCGGTTGGCGATCTCGAATACACTCTGCCCGAAGCTGTTGGGGCGGTTGTGGGTCCATACGGCGACATCGTCGTTTTCGAATACATCCCAATCGTAGCGGGTGTCATCGTAGCGGATGGAGTATTCAGGGCTATGGGCGGTATTCCCGGCGGAGTCCTCGACGATGAAATAGTATTGGTAAGGGGTGCTGGGAAAAGATGTCAGGCCTTCGGTGTCCATGAAGAAGCTGAGATGAACCGAAGAAGAAGGGGAGAATTCGAGATCTTCTCGGGTTAGGCTGGTGGAAAGGGAGACCTCACTGGGCACCCAATAGACCAACTGCGCGCTGACGATCTGGCCGGCCGAGGAAGAGGCCGCGATCTCAAAGGTCATGTAATCGGGGAAATCGATGTCGTGTGAGGGGGCGCCGAAGGTGATCGGGGTTTGGGCCGCGGCGGATGATGGAGAGGATAGCGCCCACACAAACGATATGATTAATAGGAGGATGAGAGAGCGTGCCTTCATGTGTTTTCCCTTATTAATGTGACTATATGTGACCATAGAACTTCACGACAGGTATAGGGGCATTATACCTTTATTGAATAAACAGTCGATGAGAGCACTGGCGGGTAGGGTTCACTGCTCAAAACGCTGGAGTTGGATCCAGGCATCGACACATTCGGGGTCGAAGAGGGTGCCGCGGTTATCGTGGATATGCTGAATGGCATCCTGGTGGGACCAGGCGGGGCGGTAGGCGCGGTCGGAGGTGAGAGCGTCGTAGACATCCACCACGGCGAGCAGCCGGGCGAGCAGGGGGATATCTTGGGCAGAGCGCGCTTCAGGGTAGCCGGAGCCGTCAAAGCGTTCGTGGTGGAAGCGAATGATCTCGAGTTCTTCCTGCATGAAACCCAAGCGGCGGCAAAGCTCATAGCCTTTGACCGGGTGGGTGCGGATAGTGTTCATTTGACCATCATCGAGCTTGCCGGGATGGTTGAGGATGTCGTCCGGCATTTCGAGCTTGCCGATATCATGCAGTAAGGCGCCCTGGGCCAGGGCGCGCAAGTCTTCAGGGGGGAGCCCGATGGACTGACCAAGGCGCAGGACGCCGATTGCGACCCGGCGGGTGTGGCCGGCGGTGTAAGGGTCGCGCGCTTCGACAGCAGCAATGAGAGCGCGCACACTGGGGGAGATACCGGCTTCGAGAAAATCCTGCGGATTGGATGCAAATAGACCAGATACTGACAGGGCCAGGGATTGGCCGCGATTGTACTGCTGCAGCAAGCCGAGGATGGGCAGAGCGACGGCGATAAGCAGCAGAGCGTGGTAGAGCCACCAGCTGATATGCCAGACAGTACCGGTGGAGAGGATGACCTGACTGGTGGCCAACAGCACGCCCACATGGGCGATGGCATTTTGGATGGGGAAGCGGGCGTAGCGAAAGGAGCGCCAAAAGCGGGAGGAGGCCAGCAGGGACATTGAGAAGGTGAGGGCGGCCGAGCCGTATACCACCGGCGCCTGGTTTATGGGGATAGCAGCACCCAAAGCAGGGTTTTGGAGCGAAACGAGGATGAAGATCACCAGAAGCGATATCCACCCGGGCAGGAGCCACCTATCCATCCGGTAGAGGGCGGCAACCAAGCGATTGTCGCTGGGCAAAGAGGAGAGGTAGAGCCAAACGGCGGTGAGCATGAAGCTGAGCTGGGCGGCGACGCCCACCATGGGGTTGAATTCGAAGATAACCCCGGGAGTGGTGAGACCATGCAGCCCAAACAGCAGGGTGAGGGAGATGAAGGCCAAGGAAATGAACAGCACCTGCGGATTGCGGAGGCGCAAAGCGCTCACGCCCATGGCTGCGGCGATCAGAGCGGCGATCAAGGCGGCCAGGCTGACGATGTAGAGATGCTGGATGGGGATCTGGAGTGTGAAATCCAGGGCGGGGATGTAGAGCATGGCAGCGTAAAGCGTAAGCGCAAGCAGACCGGTGAGGACTGGGTGGAAATGGAAGCGCGGCCGGATGAGATCGGAGTTCATTGGGTAGGATCCTTGTGAGGAGCGGGTCTGAGACTATTTTAGACGAAAATCCCCCATCAGAATTGTAAAGATTCGTGTCATTCTAATGATATTTGGCGCTTGACAAGCTAGCTATCTTTCTGTAGAATGTCATTAGTATCTGTAGGAACATGTAGGAACATGTATAACTAATGATGGAACTAGCTGAAGGAAAACCACTTTACCAGGCGGTGGCCGAAAGGCTGCTGTCCTTGGTTGAGAGCGGTGAACTCGAGCCCAACGAGCGCATCCCCTCGGAGAGCGAATTGGGGCGGCGCTACGGGGTGGGACGCAATACCGTGCGGCATGCCATCGCCGAATTGGTGCAGCGCGGCGTGCTGCATACCGTTCAGGGGGTGGGCAGTTTCGTGGTGGATACACGCTTGACCAAGACAGCCGAGTTCCTTTACGGGTTCACACAGGAGATGGAAAATCGCGGCGTTGACGTGAGCAGCCAGGTCATCGAAGCCAAGATCATTCCTGCGGATGCATTTTTATCTCGACGCCTGCAGGTGCAGTTGGGGGCGGAGGTGGTTTACCTATATCGTCTGCGCATGATGGACGGCGAAGCGACGGCGATCGAGAGGGCCTATCTGCCACATTCATTGTGCCCCGGCATTCTGGAGAACGACTTTTCAGAGCAGTCACTTTACGAAACATTATCTGAGCGGTACGGCCGCAAGCCGGACCATGCCGAGCAGGAGATCGAGGCGAGTTTGGCGACGCCGGAAGTGGCGCGCCTGCTGGGATTAGAACCACCGGCGGTGGTATTGATATTCCACCGAGAAACGAGACTGGTGGATGGGCGCGTGATCGAGTACGTGGATTCCGAGCTGCGCGCCGACCGTTTCCGCTTCTATACAAATT
>Ga0224514_10000365_pt1 | contig 13247 bp, 14 predicted proteins | sample SF_May12_sed_USG_3_FD_169107 | JGI IMG/M metagenome (GOLD analysis project Ga0224514, IMG submission 169107) | Sediment microbial communities from San Francisco Bay, California, United States - SF_May12_sed_USGS_24 | ecosystem: Environmental > Aquatic > Marine > Sediment | place: USA... | reverse complement strand
GGGTGCGCTCGGCGGAACCATGATGGGACTGGGGGCAACGCTTGCAGGTGGCTGCACCACTGGCGGCTTTTTTGTTCCACTAACTTTTTCCTCTGCCGCAGGCTGGGCGATGTGGCTGGGTTTACTGGTCGGGGCGGTCATCGGCCTGAAGCTGTTGCTCTGGACCATGGAAAACATCACCTGGGGCACGACCGCACCGGAAGTAAAACCGGCTCGCTTCAAGGCGGCTTATCCCTGGCTCGGCGCCATTGTCCTTGCGTTTGTCCTGATCTGGACACTCCGCTGGTGGTATTCGGATGAGAAGATGGAAGTCTCACGCGCTGTACTGATCGTTTGTGGTTTCGCCATCGGCTTCGTGTTGCACCGTTCCCGTTTCTGCTTCTCCCGCGTTTTCCGCGAGCCGTTCATGACGGGCGAAGGTGAAATGACCAAGGCCATGATCCTGGCGCTGGCACTGGGCGCACCGGTGGGTGCCGTCCTCATTGCCAAGGGCACCATTGATCCCTACCTTGCCATACCCACACGTTTCTGGCTGGGGTCTATGCTTGGTGGCCTGGTGTTTGGTATCGGCATGGTGTTCGCTGGCGGTTGCGCTTCGGGTTCGCTGTGGCGTGTCGGTGAAGGGCACCTCAAACTGGTAGTCGCCGTGTTGTTCTTCGGATGGGGTGGTTCTGTGGCCAGTGGCATTATGGGCAAGCTGGGGCTCACTGCAGGCATTTTTGATTTCGACTTCCTCGACGGCATGGCCGAAAAATCAAACCTGGGATACCAGGCCTTTCTACCCGACTTGATAGGAGGCTGGGGCTGGACGCTCTTGATAACCTTCGGCCTGCTTCTGATCTGGTATTTACTGGTTCGTTACAACGAATCGACCAACAAATTTACCGTTTTTTAATTACAGCTGTTGAATATCTAAGGAGTCCATTATGAAAATCAAACTTGGTATTTTGCTCCTCTTCTTGAGCGTGCCGTTCCTCGGTTATGCTGCCGAAGGAAAAGCGATAAAACAGTACCCGAATATCGTTGACTATGCCTTTGTAGCTGAAAAAGCCACTATCCCTGTGAAAAAAGGCGTCATGGTCATCGACGCTCGGCCGAAAGCCCGCAAGTATGACAAGGGCCACATCCCCGGAGCCGTCAGTATTCCTAACAGTAGTTTTGACAAGATGACGGACATGTTGCCAAAAGACAAGAAGACCTTGTTGATCTACTACTGTGGTGGCCTGAAGTGCGCCCTCAGCCACAAGTCGGCCTTCGCGGCAGAAAAACTCGGCTACACCAATATCAAGGTTTATGCCGCAGGCTATCCTGACTGGAAGAAAAACGGCGGCCTGCAAGGTGTCGATGTGGCGCACATCAAGAAACTGATCGACACCAACGCCAAGGTGGCGATTATTGATTCACGTCCCAAGAAAAGGAAATACGACAAGGGTCACATCCCCGGTGCAATCAGTATTTTCGATAAGGATTTTGAGAAACTGGGTTTTGCTCTGCCGACAGACAAATCCACCCCGCTGTATTTCTACTGCGGCGGCCCGAAGTGCAAACTAAGTCCGAACTCTGCTAAAAAAGCCATCGCCCTGGGTTATAAGAAGGTCTACATCGTCCCGGGCGGCTATCCGGCCTGGAAAAAAGCCTATGGTGGCGCAGCCAAGGCAGCACCTGCCGTTAAGGAAGGCACCGCAGGCGGTAATATCACCGTGGCCTCTTTCCAGGAAATCATGAATGTCGCCCCGGAAACCCTGCTGCTGGTTGACGTGCGAGACCCTGATGAGTTCAAAACCGGCAGCATGAAAGGTGCCATTAATATTCCGATCAATGATCTGGAAAAGAAAATGGACAGCCTCCCTGCTGACAAAACCGTTGTCTTTTTCTGTGGCACCGCCGGCCGCGCAGGTGAAGCCTATGACATGCTCAAAATGTTCAAGTCTGACATGAAGGCTTATTTCCTGAATGCCGAAATCGACTTTAAAGGGGATGGCACTTACACCATGAAAGAACTTGAATCCTGATTGGCGATAGTTTGTAGATAGGCAAACGGGCGACTTTTGTCGCCCGTTTTTTTTCCTGTATGCTGTCTATGTCAGACTTTTAGAGCAACTCCAGATTTTATTGTAAAAACGTAAATAGTTTTAAATATCTTTTTTGCAAATGCCGATATAATTTGATAGTTATTCATCTAAATCAACAGTTGGCGGCTACGCTTCACTGCATAACACATTAAAAATAATATGGCCCTTCCCGCTCCAAACATTACGATTCAGGACCACTCCCGTCGCCCCAAGCCTTATCTGCGCGTCAAGACGCTTAAACAGTGGCTGATTGAGCTACCGACCGCGAGTCACCACAAAGCGACCCAGCTATTTATCGATCAGGTACGTACCATCAACGAGTGCCGTTACCCCGTACATGAGCGTATCCAGTTACTCGATACGCTGCGACCAACGGCTCGCCAATTACTGCTGACACTGAAGCAGTACACCAAGAAAGCAATCATCCCGCTGGGTCGCCGCGGACTGGCAGCCTATAACCTTAGTCAACAGTTACTTGAGGTCATGGCCTCCGGTTACAAAATTGTTCTAAGTGATTTAATCGCATTAAACAGTCACAAGGAACACAACCAGCTACAGCTACGAGAAGCCATTTATATCGTAATCCAGTATTTATCCCGCCAACTGGTTGAGGCTTATCTGGTTTATGCACCGGAACCTGAGGGCGTCTGGCATGATTTACACCAGCTCTACCTCTATTCTGAAGAACAGGGCATTAATGCCCTGCCACTGGATGATCCCTATCCCGACTTCAGCCTGCCAATGCATTACACTATCGATCTGGCCTATAAACGCATTCTGATGTTGGCCCTGGTCGAGCCCCGACATATGATGCAAGGCGAGGCGGATGATATTTTTTACCTGGTCTCAGCCTGGACCGGCGCCTGCCATCTATTACCGCTGGATAACACCCCGCTTGAAGGTGAATATGCCGTCGACATGGCATCTGATAAGCCACCTCGATTTGCCTCACGTGATATCGCCTGGGAAGCCGTGAATGCCCGCATTATTGAACTGTCTGAGGTCAAGCAACGCCTGGAGGTACAACTACAGCGGTTTTTACGTACCAGTCTGGCCACAATTGATCACAATGAAAAACAGAGCCTGGTAGCGCGACATCAACGCGATATGCTGCTGCGGCTCAGTGAAGCCTGGAATGGAGCCCCGGCACGAGCAACTAGCCGACGCCCTATCCGGAATCAGGTCCAATTAGCAACAGGCTTGAGCGCCAGCCATTACTATCTTTCCAGTGGCGAGATCTTTACTCCCGAACTGGACGAACTGAAACTTAAAACAGAAGAAATTGAACCCACTGTCTTCGCAACCACCTATGAAACGGCGATGCAGAAGGACAGTTATCACCTCAATAAAAGCTACAACATACGCCCCTGGTGGCAACACAACACCAGTGAATCCGGTGCTGCCCTGGCCTGCACAACCAACTGTGAAAATACGCACGTCAAAGTAGGAGAGGTTGTTGCCTATCGTGACCAGCACGAAACAACCAGCCATTGGAAACTCGGCGTCGTACGCTGGTTACGTTCCGATCCGGATAATGGGCTCGATCTGGGTATTATGAATCTGTCGAATTCCGCAGTACCCATTGCCATTAAGGGACTGAAGGGCCCCGGTTTCGGTACCGATTATTTTCGTGGTCTTCTTATCCCCAAACAGGTTTCATTGCACCAGACCCGAAGCATCCTGGTTCCCGCGTCCGTTTACGATGTTCATTCTGAGCTGGCGATAAACATGAAACAACGCTTGTTTTATATCCGTTTCAAGTCGCTGCTGCGATCTACCAACGAATTCAGCCAGTTTACCTTTGATGTAATGGAGTCGGCGCCGATCAGTGATGTTGAGGTTTTTGTCTCCTGATACGAGCGAATCACGCCAATTTGCGTGGCATACCAGAAGGGTCCCAGTGAAATCTCGCTGTCGCCCACATTCAGGGCTCGTCTTGCTTGCTTCGCTAATGACTTGTCGTTGAGACGCAGGCTTGTGCCAATCAAAATCGCTGATGGCGCAGGCATCACTCCGTCCGGTAGGATTGTGTCACCGATGCCATAACGCAGCCACATCGTTTCGGTGCGTTGCCAACCCTGCTTACCATAAAACAGCTGCCAGGCCTGCTTGATCATTTTATGTGCCAAAACTTGATCCTGCTGCTGCCCGGAAACCTTGGCCCACTCCAACAATCCTTTACTAACATACGCATAGTCCTCCAGTCCCGCTCGACCAATGGCCCCTTTTTGAGTCATAACGCGATGCAACTGCTGGCCATCCCATAACTCCTTAACCAGGTAATTATGCAACCTGGCAGCTGCAGGCCGATACTTTTCTCCAGCAGGGATAGCCGCCGCTTGTACTAATGCCGACAGGGCCAGGCCATTCCAGGCAGCTATCTTTTTATCGTCTCTTGGTAAGTGTCGTTGGGAACGGGCTTGCCGAAGCTTTTTCTGTGCTGAAGCAAAGTTACTTTGTAGCCTTGGCAGCGACACGTTTAACTCCTTGGCGGCATCCGCCGGTGTCATCACTTGCCTGAGATGATGACCGGCTTCCAGCTCAGGACTACCCGCTATTCCCCAGATCTTTTTCACCACCAACAATTCATCCCGGCTCAACAGCTTGGTTAGTTCTTTCTCATGCCAAAGATAATACCCGCCCTCGATCCCCTGCTCATCTATAGCCGAGAGACTGGCGGCCAGGGCGCCTTCCGGTGTCGCTAACTCGCGCAACATAAAATCCAGGGTTTGAAATGCTATCGTTTGATACTGCTGGTTATCGAAAACAATTGCCGCTTGTAAATAGAGGCTGGCTAACTGGGCATTGTCATACAACATCTTCTCAAAATGAGGAATCTGCCACGCTGGATCCACCGCGTAACGATAGAAACCACCAGCGAGCTGGTCATTGAGTCCCTGACTCGCCATTTGATTCAGGGTTGTTTGGAGAAAATCCCCCAGGCGTGCAGGCTTGTTACGTTGATACTCGGCCAACAGAACTTGCAATTGGGGCACCATTGGAAATTTGTTTTGCTGGCCAAAGCCGCCTTGCAGTTCATCAGCCAGATCAAAGGTATGCGTTAACAGGTACTTGGTGTACTCCTCTCCCAATTTAGGTGAGAGGCTATATGACTCACTAACCTGGGGCGCTGCCAACTCCTTTGTGGCATTCGTGGCAAGTTGCTTCAATTCCGCCTTACGCTGCTGCCACTCAGCTGTTAACTTGAGTAGCATTGCCTTGAAGTCTTGCGACGGCATGTAAACCAGCCCAACCAATGGATAACCATCGGGGGTAATAAACACGTTCAGGGGCCAACCCGCATAGCCGCGTGTGCGCTCGACAAAGTCAATCAGCTTGGTATCCAGCGCCGGATTCAACTCCCGGTCCACTTTTACCGGGATAAAGTGCTTGTTCAGTATTGCCGCCACTTCAGGATTGGAAAAACTCTCCCGTTGCATGACATGACACCAGTGACAGGAAAAATAGCCACTGGAGACAAACAGCAGTTTATCTTCCTGCACAGCGGCCTGTTGTGCTGCTTCACTCCATTCCTGCCACTGAACCGGATCCTGGCCATGCATAGCTAGATAAGGCGAGGGATGGTTCGCCAACTGGTTATTTCGACCTGCCAATACCGGTACTGCCTGCAGCAGGCACAGAATAAAGACCCCAACTCGTTGCAGGCTCATGCCATGTCCTCACTTACCATAATGAACACTCTGACATCCTACGCGACAAAGGGTTTCCTTTGGCCAGGTTTAATTATTTGTTTACTGATATTTGGTTTGATTAAAGGTTGGTATGGCGCTGACGCTCAATACCGACACTATTTCAGCTACGCTATCGAGAAAGGATAGCCGGTCAGCTTAGTCGCTCTTTTCCTGATTCAGGCGCTCTTCTTCAGCAATGGCCTTGTCCAATTCATCTTCCATTTCATCCTCACTGAGCTCCCGCTCGGCTTTATCCTGCTCACGCCGCCGCACCAACACTCGCGAAAACATGACACCGGCTTCGAATAATAACCACATGGGTAGCGCCAACAGGGTCTGGGAAATAATATCCGGAGGAGTTAACAGCATCCCCAGTACAAATGCGCCGACAATAATATAGGGCCGTTTTGCAGTCAGGCTTTCCGGCGTGGTCAATCCGGCAAGTACCAGCAGGATGGTTGCGATCGGCACCTCAAAAGCCAAACCAAAGGCAAAGAACAACTTGATTGAGAAATCGAGATAACTGGCAATATCCGGTCGGTAGTCAACACCTTCAGGTACAAATCCCGAAGTGAACTGGAACACCAGGGGGAACACCACATAGTAGGCGAAAGCCATTCCCAGATAAAAGAGCAAGATGCTTGATATCAGCAAAGGAAAGGCCAGACGCTTTTCGTGCTTGTAAAGTCCCGGCGCTATAAATCCCCAGGCATGGTACAGGGTATAGGGAATAGTAAGAAAGAATGCCGCAATCAAGGCGAGTTTAAACGGGGTAAACACCGGTGATACCACCCCGGTTGCCAGCATACCGCTGCCCTCCGGCAAGTATTGCTGGATCGGCAAGGAAAAATAGTAATAAAGATCACCCGCTATGGTCATCAATCCCAGGGTCAGGATACTGATAACTATCACTATGCGGATTAACCTGTCCCGCAACTCCACTAAATGTGAAAGAAACGGCAGTTCCTGCTCAACAGTTTGACTGGTATTTTCTGCAGACTTATCGCGCTTTGTCATCTTGACTAACTTCGTTGTCTGCTTCGGGCTCAGCCAAATCGGTATGGCCGGTTTCGTTATCGATTAATTTATCACCTTCGGGCTCCGGTTCAGGCGTCTCACCAGCAACTGTTTCGCTCTGCTCCAGTTCCTCATCACTGACGGCCTTGACCTGATATTCGGGTTTTTCTTCTTCTTCAAGGGTGAAGGTTTCGGTATTCATGATTTGCTTGAGTTCGTCAAGACCCGCATCCCGTTCCAGGGCTTTACGGATCTCGTCCTGGCGTAATTCACGATCAATATCAGATTTAACGCTGGTCACAAAGCGGCGAAAGCGCCCGACCCATGTCCCGACGGTACGCGCCACTTCCGGCAGGCGTTCAGGACCGATGACGATCAGCCCTACGACCGCAATAATGGCCAGTTCCAGAAAACCAATATCGAACATATTAATTTACGAGGGACAAGAGACTAAGGTGAGACGTGTCGTCTTGCATGACGAGTCTTCGGATCAGGTCTTGTCTTCTTCCTTGACCTTGGTTGCTTCACCCTGGATGGTTTCACCTTCACGCTTTTCCAGTTGTTCGGTATCGGGTTTTTCTTCTTCTTCGCTCACTGCTTTTTTGAACCCCTTTACAGCCGAACCAAGATCAGAACCCACATTACGCAGGCGCTTGGCACCAAACAACAGCAACACAATCAATAAAACAATAACCAGCTGCCAGATACTAATACCCATTTGACTCACTCCTTCCAAATAAAATCTGTTACTCGAAACCAGGCAGATCCTTACCGCCCATTAAATGCATATGCAGATGAAAAATAATCTGCCCGCTCCCTTTGCCCGTATTAATAATAGTGCGAAAACCCTCATCTAACCCCTGTGATTTGGCCAATTGGGGGATTACCCGCATCATATGTGCTATCAAAGCATCCTGTTCGGGAGTCAGCTCATTCAGACTCGCAATATGCTCACGCGGAATCACCAGCAAGTGCACCTCCGCCTTGGGATTGATGTCCTTGAAGGCGATGACCTTGTCATCCTCATAGATCTTGTCGCCGGGAATTTCCCCCGCCGCAATCTTGCAGAATAAACAATCGCTCATGATTTGTTCCTGTTGGCTTTTTCCTCAATCCCTGAAATTCCAAAGCGGCGCCCCAGTTCATTCAAGACATCATTCGGCTCCAGGCCCTGCTGCGCCAACAGCACCAGGGTATGAAACCACAGATCCGCAATCTCATACACGATCTGATCTTTATTTCCTTCCTTGGCGGCCATCACGGTCTCGGTGGCTTCCTCACCGATCTTTTTCAAAATGGCGTCCAGGCCCTTGTCATACAATTTGGCCACATAGGAATCTTCGGGATTCGCACTTTTGCGTTCCTCGAGAACCCGGGCCAATTCAACAAGAATGTCACTCATAGTCAGATATTTTCGCGGCTTTCAGGCCGCCGTTTATTTGTTATATATCTTGTTCGGATCTTTAATCACCGGTTCCACCGCCACCCATTCCTCATCTTGCAACTGCTGGTAGAAACAGTTGTGCCGACCGGTATGGCAGGCAATGCCGCCGAGCTGTTCCACTTCAAGCAGGATAACATCGTTATCACAATCAAGCCGGATATCCTTCAGCAGCTGGACATGACCTGACTCTTCACCCTTGCGCCAGAGTTTATTCCGCGAGCGCGACCAGTAAATCGCCCGGCCTTCCTGCACGGTTAATGTCAGGGCTTCACGGTTCATCCAGGCCAACATCAGCACCTTGCCTGTGCCAGTCTCCTGGGCAATGACCGGCACGAGCCCGTCTGCGGTCCATTTGATTTGTTCTAACCAATCAGAACTCATAATCATTCTTCACTGTCGTCACGGCAATCTAGAGGTGATTGCTTCGTCACGTCATTCCTCGCAATGCGCCTAAAGGCGCACTTCAATCCCGTTGGCCGCCATGCGGCGCTTGGCCTCTTCGATGGTATATTCACCGAAGTGGAAAATGCTGGCCGCCAGTACCGCATCGGCCCGGCCTTGCTTGACCCCTTCCACCAGGTGCTCAAGGTCGCCAACACCACCAGAAGCAATCACCGGTACACTCACCGCTTCACTGATGGCCTTGGTCAAATCGAGGTCAAAGCCTTTCTTGGTGCCATCCCGGTCCATACTGGTCAGCAAAATTTCGCCGGCGCCATAGGCCACCATTTTCCTGGCCCATTCAATTGCATCGATCCCGGTTGGCTTGCGTCCGCCGTGGGTAAAAATTTCCCAGCGCTTGGGCTTATCGCTCACCTGCTTGGCATCTATGGCCACCACGATACATTGGGAACCGAATTTCTCGGCCGCTTCTTTGACGAACTCAGGGTTATGCACCGCGGCGGTATTGATCGCCACCTTGTCCGCCCCCGCGTTCAACATACGGCGAATATCCTCAACCTTGCGAATCCCGCCACCAACCGTCAACGGAATAAACACCTGCCCGGCCACTTCTTCCACCACGTGAACCATGGTTTCGCGATCCTCGTGACTGGCAGTGATGTCCAGGAAGGTCAGTTCATCCGCGCCCTGCTCGTCATAGCGGCGTGCGATCTCCACCGGATCGCCCGCATCCCGAATATCCACGAACTGCACGCCTTTCACCACGCGGCCGTTATCAACATCGAGACAGGGAATAATGCGCTTTGCCAATCCCATTAGTTGCCGCCTGTGAGCTCGTCAGCCAGTTTCTGACCTTCGGCAAAATCCAGCGTCCCTTCGTAAATAGCGCGGCCGGTGATGGCACCCATGATGCCTTCATCCTCCACGGCGCACAGGGCGCGAATATCGTCCATGTTGGTAATGCCGCCGGAGGCTATGACCGGGATGGTGATTGCCTGCGCCAGTTTTACGGTGGACTCCACATTGACGCCGGTCATCATGCCATCACGCCCGATATCGGTGTACACAATGGCTTCCACCCCGTCCTGCTCGAAGTGTTGCGCCATATCGATCACATCGTGGCGCGACAGTTTCGACCAGCCATCAATGGCAACTTTGCCGTCTTTGGCGTCCAGACCAACGATAATATGGCCGGGAAACTCCAGACACAGGTCGTTGACAAAATGCGGCGCACTCACCGCCTTGGTACCAATAATCACATATTCCACACCGGCATCCAGATACGTCTGCACCGTATCCTCATCGCGGATCCCGCCACCGATTTGAATCGGCAGATCCGGGTAAGCCGCCGCGATCTCATTGACCACACCGGCATTGACCGGCTTGCCCTCAAAGGCGCCATTGAGATCCACGATATGCAAGCGGCGCGCACCCGCTTCCACCCAGCGACCAGCCATCGCCACTGGATCATCAGAAAATACAGTTTCATCTTCCATGCGTCCCTGGCGGAGACGCACGCACTTGCCGTCTTTCAGGTCGATGGCAGGTATCAGTAACATGTCAGAACTCTCATTAGGATTGGTTTTCAGGACTTGCCGTCCCAGTTGAGGAAATTCTCGTACAGTTTCAAACCCGCATGCTGACTTTTCTCCGGATGAAACTGTACGGCAAACACATTATCGCGCGCCACAGCCGCGGTAAAGGGAAAACCATAGTTGCTTGAGGCGGCGATCTCATCCGGGCTCGCCGGTTCAACATAATAACTGTGAACAAAATAAAACCGCGCATCCTGGCTAATGCCTTGCCATAAGGGATGAGACATGACCTGATGCACCTGGTTCCAGCCCATGTGGGGAATCTTGAGCCGCTCACCAGATACGGGATCTTTGAGGTTATCACCAAAAAACCGCACCTTGCCCGGTAAAATACCCAGGCAATCGGTACCCTCATTTTCAGCACTCCAGTCCAGCAAGGCCTGCATGCCCACGCACACGCCCAGCAGCGGCGTACCGGCATCCGCGACCTGATGCACCACCGCATCCAGCTGCAGGCGTCGAATCTCACCCATGCAGTCCCGGATCGCGCCAACACCGGGGAACACCACATGTTCTGCCGCCAGAATACGTTCCGGTTCTGCCGTAACGTCAACCTCAATACCGTGGCCCACCTGTTCGAGGGCCTTGGCCACCGAGTGCAGGTTACCCATTCCATAATCAATAACAGCAACGCGACTCATGATAATTCTGTTGAACTAAGAGGTGTAATAGAGACGGGCAGCCTCTGATTCAGAGGCTGCCTTTGGTTGAGGGCATGATTCCTTCCATTCGTGGATCGAATTCCAGGGCCATGCGTAATGCACGGCCAAATGCCTTGAATACCGTTTCGGCAATATGGTGGGCATTATCACCCCGGATTGCATCAATATGCAGGGTCACCTTGGCGTGGTTAACGAAACCCTGAAAAAATTCCGCAAACAGGTCCACATCAAAATCACCAATCCGTGCCCGCGGGAATTCGACACCGTATTCCAGGCCCGGACGACCGGAAAAGTCGATGACCACCCGTGAAAGAGCTTCATCCAGTGGCACATAGGCATGACCATAACGGCGAATCCCTTTCTTATCACCCACGGCGTCAGCAAACGCCTGACCCAGAGTAATGCCCACGTCTTCGACCGTGTGATGCGCATCAATATGTAAATCCCCACTGGCCTGGATCCGGAGATCCAGCATGCCGTGTCGTGCCACCTGGTCCAGCATATGTTCCAGAAATGACACCCCGGTATCGAAATCACTTTGCCCTGACCCATCCAGATTCAGGCTGACCGCGATCTGGGTTTCCAGGGTATCTCGTTTTACAGTGGCCGTCCGATCAGCCATGCTTTACTCCCCGAGCGCTCCGGCGTAATTAGCGCCGATTGGTTCATTAAGGTTTGTTTATATAAATAGGATACCGTTATCTCGGTAAGGGGGAAACTGCCAGAAGAAATAAAGTCCAGAAAAACCTCAAATTATTCACTTATATTAAAAAGAAATATCTTGATTAGGGTCAATATGTTAACAATCCGCTGTTTAATCCGGAATGTTTACAGTATATTTGCATTTTATGGAATCCTGACATTCCACTCTTGATGTTAACCATGATCACCGGACAGTCGATGTCTCAAGAACGCATTGTAAAACTGGAAGATATTCGCTCCCATTGCCAGAAATGCAGCCTGTTCCAGCTCTGCATGCCCATGGGGCTGGGGGATGGTGATCTCAACAAGCTGGATAAAATCATCAAGCGCCGCCGCCCGGTGGAAAAAGGCGAGTATCTGTATCGCATCGGTGATCCCCACCGCTCCATGTATGCGGTGCGGGCTGGCTCCCTCAAGTCATTCACCACCGATCAGGAAGGTCAGGAGCAAATTATCGGTTTTCATCTGCCCGGCGAACTGCTGGGCCTGGATGCCATCAGCCGCGGCGTCCATTCCTGCTCGGCCAAGGCGCTGGAAACGGTCAGTGTCTGCGAAATTCCCTATGAACGCCTCGAGTCCTTAAGTCAGGAAATCCCTGGCCTGAGCCATCACTTGCTCAGCCTGATGAGTGAGGAACTGCAGCATGAGCATTGCCATATGGCCTTGCTGGCCCGCGCGCCAGTCGAGTCACGGCTCGCCAGTTTCCTGGTCCAGCTGTCGGAACGCTTCAAGGACCGCGGCTATTCCGCCACTGAATTTAACCTCAGTATGTCGCGAAACGATATCGCCAACCTGCTGGGCATGGCAGTGGAAACTATCAGCCGCCTGTTCAGCCAGTTTCAGGAACAACATTTGCTGATCGTGGAACGGAAACATATCCAGATTCTGGACCTGCCCCAGCTGCAGGCCATAAGCACCCACTGCAGTCCTGTGGAAAATAACGACGAAGACGACACCTCGTACTCCGCTTCCTGATACCGCATTGCGCGTGTCACATTTCAGACACAAAAAGTTCCCTGCTTGTTGCATAAAAGACAGCTATTATTTGATCTGGATCAATTTACGGTCTGGAAGGGATAAATTTATGTCGGTAAATTCCTCCCCGGGATTTTCAATCCTCAAACAATCACAAAATAAGTAAGAAAGGATGGCCTATGGAAACTGCAAATACCTACAATTATAAGGTCGTTCGCCAGTTCGCTGTAATGACGGTGATTTGGGGCATTGTCGGCGTAGCCGCCGGTGTGTTCATCGCCGCGCAACTGGTGTGGCCCGTGCTGAACTTTGACATACCCTGGCTGACCTACAGTCGCCTGCGTCCGCTGCATACCAATGCGGTGATCTTCGCCTTTGGCGGGTCGGCCCTGTTCGCCACCTCGTATTATGTGGTGCAACGCACGTGTCAAACACGCTTGTTCGGCGGCGGCCTGGCCGCGTTTACCTTCTGGGGCTGGACGCTGGTTATTCTCCTGGCGGCGATATCCCTGCCGCTCGGTTTTACCTCCGGGAAAGAATACGCCGAGCTGGAATGGCCTATCGACCTGTTAATTGCTGTGGTCTGGGTTTCCTACGCTATCGTCTTCTTCGGCACCATTGCCAAACGTAAAGTGAAGCACATCTACGTGGCCAACTGGTTCTATGGGGCCTTCATTCTAACCGTT
>Ga0224514_10000364_pt1 | contig 13256 bp, 11 predicted proteins | sample SF_May12_sed_USG_3_FD_169107 | JGI IMG/M metagenome (GOLD analysis project Ga0224514, IMG submission 169107) | Sediment microbial communities from San Francisco Bay, California, United States - SF_May12_sed_USGS_24 | ecosystem: Environmental > Aquatic > Marine > Sediment | place: USA... | reverse complement strand
AGGCCGGCACCATCCGAGAGATGCAGATGAGTGATGTAAGGCAGCATGATCTTGACCTGCTCGTAGAAATCGACATGAGCCCAATTGCAGTAGAGTTTATGGTGGGAGGTGTCGTAGCACATGTTGAGACCGAGAGGCTTGATGAAGTCCACAATCTCCTGGGCGTCCATGAAGGCATTGGTGAGCCACTGCCCGCCAAAATACCAGGGGTGCGGCGGCAGGTTTTCCAGCAGGAGCTCTACGCCATCGTAGTCCAACTTTTTGACCGATTCGCGCAGGTTATCGTATAAGCCCTGGCGGTTTTCAATGGGGTGATCGAGGCTGGCGGCGCCGGGGTGGACGACGACCTTGGGGATTCCGGTGAAGTGCGGGGCGAGCTGGCGCGACACATCGATGGACTTCTGGAGCAGATCGACAGAGTTCTGGCGGTGGCGATCATCAAAAGTGCATAGATCGACCAAATGGTTGTCCCAGAATTCAGGAGCGTGGACGACGAGCTGCATATCGTGATCGCCGCCGGGATAGGGTTCGTCTAGGTCCTTATCGGTAAAGTGGAACTCAAGCAGGCGAGGTTGGTATTGAAGCATCCGCTCGAAATCATTGAAACGGACGACGAAACCCCACTGCATTGGGAGGGTGTGTTCGACATCCAGGGTGACCTGCTCGCCGATATCGACTTCGAGGAAGGGTTCGTCTTGTTCGATGTCACGGGCGATGACACGGCCGATGAGATCGTCGTAGCGCTGAGGGGAAAGACCCTGACCGGGCCCTTTGACGGTGACCATATCCGGTTTTACCTTCTCGCCACTTTTTATATTGCGGACAGCAACGAGGCTTTTAGCCAATACTTCGCGGTTGAGGATCTCGCCGCGGGACATGAACTTTTCTTCACCGGTACCTAAAGCCGAGGCGATCTGACGGATATCGCGCACCATCTTGCCGAAACCCTGCGGCTCGAGGCTGGCGGCGTGGTCGGGCCCATCCATGGTGCGATCGAGGGTGATGTGGCGCTCGATGATGTCGGCGCCGATGGCGGCAGCGACAGTGGAAACTGCGATACCGCGCTCGTGGCCGGAATAGCCAACGGGGACACCAAATTCCTTGAGACGGTCCAGGAAACGCAGGTTGATATCTTCAAAGGATGCAGGATAAGCGCTGTTGCAGTGCAGCAACGCGAATTCGACATCCCGATCTTTGAGGAAATTGACGGTGGTTTCGACCTCATCGATGCGCGACATGCCGGTGGAGAGGATCATGGGGAGCTTCTTCTTCGCCAGGTGGCCGAGAAGAGGCAAATTGATCATATCGGCAGAGGCGACCTTGAAGCCGGGAACGCCCAGGGAAACGAGGAAATCCGCGCTGGGTGGATCGAAGGGAGTACACATGAAGGTGATACCCTTCTGGCTGCAGAATTCAACGATGCGGCGGTAATCGCCATCGGAGAGTTCGACGCGCTGCAGGATGGGGAGCAGGTAACCGAGGGTCTTTTCGCCGGCATTGGTATCGTCGAGGTACTTCTGCGGGTAGAGGCTTTGAAGATCGCGCTTCTGGAATTTGACGGCATCGGCGCCGGCGCGCACGGCGGCATCGATCAACTCGAGGGCGAGCTCGAGGATGCCGTTGTGGTTGACGCCGATCTCGGCAATGATGTATGTGGGATGACCGGGGCCGATCTTGCGACCAGCAATGGTAATTTCAGGCACTGTTCACCTCCGCGACTCGGAAACCGAGGTCGTCGAGAGAGATGGAACCATCGGCAAGCAGGCTTTCGGCATGAACCCAATCCGACCGGGAGTCGATATCGACCCAATCGCCGGGGTCGATAACAAGGGGGGCAATGCGGGTGCCGGTCATAGATTCCTTTTCGAGGATGATATCGGCGCGTACGGCGTCAACGTAGCCGGTCTGCCAATAGACATCGGGGAGCATTTGGCGGGGAAGATTGTAGGCTTCTTTGTGTTCAGATTGGATGAGAGGCTGCATAAGACTGTCGGGTGAAATAGTCCACATCTTGAAGGGGTTTTGGAAGGGTTCGCAAACGGTGCGGACAGCGTCGATGTCGGGGCGCTCGATGAGCTGCATGACGGCCTGGTCGATGTGCCAGACACGCCGCAGGGGAGAGGTAGGGCGCAATTGGACGATGATATCGGGACGGTAATCCTCTTTCTCAGCCAGCCAGGTGAGGGCGTGCTGGAAGACGGGCAGGTCGGGAGTGCCGTCCTGGGCGAATTCGGCGGGTCGAGTGAAGGGGATTTCAGCCCCATAGCGGCGGGAAACTTCGGCAATCTCTTCGTTATCGGTGGAGATAATCACACGGGTGACGGTCTCGGAAGCCAGGCCAGCGGCGATGCTGTAAGCGATGAGGGGGTGGCCGGCGAAGGGCAGCACATTCTTGCGGGGGATGCTCTTAGAGCCGCCGCGGGCGGGGATGAGGGCGAGGACTTGGGTATCTAATTGCATACTTTCATTCTCTCACCACGCCGTCCAACCGCCGTCGACAACGAGGTTGGCGCCGGTCATGTAGGATGAGGCGTCGGAGGCGAGGAAGAGCAAGGCGCCGTTGATCTCATCTTTTTCCGCCATGCGGCCCAGTATGGCTCTGGCGGAGTAGGCTTTGACGAATTCACCATCGTGATCGTTGAAAACCCCGCCGGGGGTGAGGGCGTTGACGCGGATGTTATTGCCCGCATAGTAGGAGGCGAGGTATTTGGTGAGGCCGAGCAAACCGGCTTTGGTCACAGAATAGGAGACCGGTTTGTATTCAGCGGGCTGACCTTCATTCTGATAGAGGCGCTGGTCGGGTGCGACGAGGCCGTAAATGGAGCAGAGGTTGATGATGACGCCACCGCCTTGATCGAGCATGGGCTGGGAGGCAGCCTGTGAACACAAAAAGGGTCCGGTGAGGTCGACCGAAAGGGCCTGGTTCCACTCTTCGAGGGAGAATTCCTCAAAAGCCGAGGTGTGTTTACCGGCCTGCTTAGGGTCGAACTTGGGATCGAGGGCGGCGCTGTTGACAAGGATATCGAGGCGGCCGAAGGCTTTTATAGCTCCAGCGACCAACTCGTTCACTGAAGCAGGATCGGTCACATTGACCTCGAAGGGTACCGCCTGCCCGCCGAGACGCACGATTTCGGCCGCCAGCTCCTTGGCGGCTTTTGCCTCTTTATCGGCGACGACGACCTGGGCGCCGGCTTCGGCCAGGGTGCGGCAGAATTGGGCGCCCAGCAGGCCAACCCCGCCGGTCACGATGGCGGCGCGGCCTGAAAGGTCGAATAGGGCAGGCAAGGAAGACATCGAATCAGTGATTATTCAAACAAATCGCCGCGGCCATTGATCTGATCGGCCAGCGGGTCGGGGAGCAGAAAGCCCTGCCCTTCGAGGTAGGAGATGATCTGGCGGGCATTCTGTTCCTGGGAGTATTTGACGGTATCGAGGGTGATCTCGGGATCGCGGGGGGGCTCATAAGGATCGTCAACGCCAGTGAAACCCTTTATCTCACCGCGACGGGCCTTGGCATAGAGCCCTTTGACATCGCGGGTCTCACACACTTCGATGGGGGTGTCGACGAAGATCTCTACGAAGCGGTCTTCACCGATCATTTTTCGGCACTCGTTGCGGGCATCGCGGTAGGGGCTTACGGCGGCTGCGATAACGGCGCCGTTCTGGCGGGCGATCTCACCGGCCACAAAGCCGATGCGCATCACGTTGGTATTGCGATCATCGCGGCTGAAGCCAAGGCCTTTGGAGAGATGGGTGCGGACGACATCGCCATCCAGGACGGTGATCTGGCGACCGCGTTCCAACAGCAATGAGGTTACCACCTCGGCAGTGGTGGATTTCCCGGAACCGCTCAAGCCGGTGAACCACAAGCAGAAGCCCTGTTTGTGGCGCGGCGGATACATTTCAAGCAGGATCTCAGAGACTTCCCGGCGGGTGTACCATTCAGGTAGATATTTCCCTTTGGCGAGGAATTCCTCCCGCACCTGGGTGCCGGAGATGGTGGCCACCCGGGCGCCTTTAGGGGCTTTATCCTTCTCTTCGAAGCGTTCCTCATCGGCCAGATAAAGCAGCTCTTTGAAAAAGGCGGGCTGGACCCCGATCTCTTCGGCATGCTGTTTGACCAAATCCTGGGCGTCGTAGGGGCCGTAGAACGGTTTGCCGGTGCCATCCAGGCCAGGGCCGGCGTGGTCGCGGCCGACGATGAAGTGGGTGGCGCCGTAATTGCGGCGGACGATGGCATGCCACAATGCTTCGCGAGGACCGGCCATGCGCATGGCGAGTGGGATGAGGCTGAGCACGGTGCTGCCGGCATCATAATAGTTCTCGACCATGGTGCGGTAGACACGCACACGCGTGAAATGGTCGACATCACCCGCGCGGGTCATACCGACAACAGGATGAATAAAAAGAGTGGCGCCAACATCTTCCGCGGCGCGCTTGGTAAGCTCTTCGTGGATGCGATGGGTGGGGTTGCGGGTCTGGAAGGCGACCACCTTGGGATTGCCCTTTTCGGCCAATAAGGCGCGCACCTGGGCCGGCGTATGGCGTAGATCGACAAAATCGTGATAGATGGGCAGGTTGACGATCTTCAGCTCGCCGGAAATGCAGTGATCTCCCCAACGGATCATCTCGGAAACGAGCGGGTGACGGGGATCGGTGGTGCCGAGGACCTGCTCAGCTTCGGTTTGGGGATCCCAGGGGAAGATCTCCTCCAGGTCCATGACGGCGATGAGATTGTTGCGCGAATCACGCAGGACAATCTGTTCGGCATCGGGGGGTAAGGTATCCTTATCGGCAGTCAAGGTAATGGGGATAGGGAAGAGGGTGCCATCCGCCAGGCGCATGTCCTTGAGGACGCTGTCATAATCTTGCTTTCCCATAAAGCGGGTGAGAGGGGAGAAGGCACCGGTGGCGATCATTTCAAGATCGTGCATGGCGCGCCGTGAGATCTGAATAGAAGGCAAGCGGCTGGCCTTTTCGAGCCATTCCTGGCGCTCTTCGCCCTCCAATATCAGATCTACCAAGCCACCACCGTAGGGGGAAATTAAAATATCTTTTTTTGCTTTTTCAGGCATACGAAATGCTCCATGTAATTTGTAGATTGACACAAAAATACCTGCCAGAGACAGCAGGCAATTCCGAATTTAACGGACAAATCCGGATAGAACCCTGATGATACCATGAAGAGTTGGTTCTATTTCCAATAATTTGCATTAATGATGCGTTCCTTTAGTTGAGGCATTGAACAGGCGACGAAGAGGCCATGTGTAGGCTCTCAGAAGCGCCTGAGGGGAGAATTTTTCCGGGCATTGGTAATCCAATATGCGCATCTGCGGCGCGGCCATGGCTTCAATGACATCTGCATCGGAGGGATCGAGCTGTTGGCGCCAACGACCGACCGGGGAGGTGCTGATGGCAGCGAAATCTTGATCAAACATGGAATTGCCGCGCCATGATTCTCCCGCCCTTACCGGAGTGGTCAATTCGGCCTCAAAATCGATATCCATGTAGCTGCAAACAGATCTGAGCACATCCTCAGGGGACTGGACGAGGTCTTCATAACGGAGGATGAGATAGGAATCCTCGCCAAATCGAGCGCGATTATCCAAGCCCGCCTGGGTGGACCTGACCCAATTCCTGGCGAAGAATTCCGGTCTCCAATCGGGGTGTTTGCGGCGGTACGAGAGATGGTTATCTCGCGGATCGCGAACGAGGTGGATGCAGCGCGCCTGCGGCCACCAATCGAAAATTCGAGCGGAATAGTGCTCATTGTATGGCGATTTCTCCACCCATATCTTGGTGGATTCCGACATTTGAGAGGTTACCTTTCCGAAAGAGAATACGGCAGCGGAGAGGATATCACCCGTGTGGCGGGGAGGGTGTATCGAGAGGAGATCGCGCATTTCGTCTCGGACAGCCTCGAATGAGATGGCGGAATAGTCTCGATCCGGGAAACCAGCCTGTGACGCAGGCGGGGCGGTCTGGTTCCAGGTGAAAATATGGATGAGATATTCTTCCGCCAATAACAGCTGTTCTTCAAGACCGGCATCTTTTGCCCGGGGGAGAAATCGACGGAAAAAGACCGATTCTTCCGGGTATACAACCAGCTGCGGGTGGCCATCGAGCAGGGCGCGCAGCAAGCTGGTACCCGATTTGGGATGGCCGCAGATGAATACAGGCCGGTCGCGCAGCTCAGGAAACATCTTCGGCGACCTCCAAGTGTTGGACTTCCCCGGAGCGGTGCGATCGGTGAGCGGCTAGCGCAAGCTGCAGGGCAGCCAGCCCATCTGCGAGAGTGCAGAGCGGTTCGGCTTTGCCATGGGTGACATCCAAGAAATGGCGCATCTCGGCCAGGAAGAGATGATTGCGTTCGAAATCTTCCGGAGGTGAGATAATCTCCGATCGCTTTGAATCAAGGCGGCTCAAGTCAACTGCGCCGGTATCGTTATCCCAGCGGATGGCGCCGTCACTACCGGTGATCTCGAGGTGGTGCGAGGGCGGGCGCTGGAGGAAATCGAGATGGACAGCAGCAGAGAAATCCCCCTCGAACTGGATGTCGATATCGGCGGTATCTTCCACATCGATATCCAATTCCCTCGAGTTGGCCAGGGTCGCCGACAATGAGAGCGGATCGCCAAACAGCCAGCGCAGGTAATCGAGCGGGTGGCAGAGGGTGTGCACCACGCCCCCGCCCATTTCCGGGCGCGCGCTGTATGCCTGCCGGTAATCTTCCCAGGGATGCCAATCGGGCAGGTATTCGCCCCAGTGGGCACGGCCGGATAGAGGACGACCGATCGATCCTTCCGATAGCAGGCGGGCGACGGACTGTAATCCTGGATGGAAGCGGAATTGGAAACCAACGAGAACTTTCCCGCCCCCTCCTTGGACAGCATGTTGGAAATCTTCGATGCGCTCCCAGGAATGGGAAACCGGTTTCTCGAGCAGCAAGTGGCAGCCGGCCTGCGCTGCAGGAACAGCTACGTCCAAATGGAAAGCGGTTGGATTGGAGACGATGACGGCATCAGGCTGGTGAGCCAGAGCGGTGGCAAGGTCGTTTTCAACGGGCAGCCCGGCCAAGTCTTCATCCGGCAAGGTGCTGTTCGCGGTGCGATAGAGGATGATATCCCGCTCACCCAACGCCTGGAGATTGCGCAGGTGGCGGCGACCGATGGAGCCCAAACCGGCTATCAGGAACTTCATCTCACCAATCCCTGCCTTTCTCGTAGTTCCAATCGATCAAAGCTTGGCCAGCAGCCTGCTTGAAGACCTGTTTGTCTGCAGATGTGAACAAATCACGCCAGGAGCCGCGCTTCCCTTTTTCAAGGTTGGAGACCAACCCGGCGGCTTTTTGGCGCTGCCAATCGGCGTCCGGATTGGATGTCATTTCGGAGGCCACCACCTGCTCCAATCCGGAGGGATCAACTTCAAGGAACCGCCAGATGGCAGAGAGCTCTTGAAACGGATCGGCAAGCAGATCTTCAAAACGCAATCGGTGATACTGCCCCGGGAAGAGATCCCGGGCGACCCGATCGGTCTCATCCAAGTTGCGAGCCCATCCGGCAGCAGCCTGGCTCAATCCTTTGGAGGTGAAGAGCGAACGCTCGCCATGCAGGAAAGGCTCTGGATCGGCTTCAAAAGCGGAACGGATGGAATGGTCATCCGGCGATAGATGTTGGGGTGCATCGATGAAATTCTGGAACCGGTGAGAGAGAACAACATCGCGCCCATCACGGGCGATAAATATCAATTTGGCATCCGAATAAAGTGTGTGCATTTCGCGAACAGCCTGTCCATCGAGCAGGCTGTTCGGGCTCTTATCGCCTACAATGTTCTTTCCGAGACGGCGGGCCTCGCGCTCGAGGATGAAATCAGCGGCGGCGCGCAGCAGCACAGGGGACAGATCTTCAGCGCGGTTCCAACGATTACTGCGACGGGAAAGCCAATCTGCCACCAGAGAATCGGCTACCAAGCCACGCAACAGAGGCGGGCGGGTGAAGAAATGGGCCTGCCAATCGGCATGGACCTGTGGATGGAGGCGGATCAATCGGGCCAGCAAAGTTGTCCCAGAACGGGCATGGCCAAAGATAAAGAACTTGGGCATGGGGAAGAAGCTCTTTATCTCGGTGATCTCTTCTTGGGAGAGATGCCGCAAGTCGGGCGTGGATGATTCTGGCAGGCGACCGTACCGCAGGACTTGGGCAGCCATTGCCAGGCGCGAAAGCCATTTATTCACCTCTCACCTCCACGGTGGAGCAGGTCGAAAGCAAGATTATAGAGAAAACGCACAAGCCGACGGACGCCGGGAACCCGCATCAACCAATAGCGACGATAGGACGGGGAGTCAACAGGGGCACCTACGCGGAGGCCAAATTCTTCAGCGGTATTGACCATATCGGGACTGAGGGCATTGCCCATGTGGCGCACAAAACGTTGGGTGGTAGATAGACGCAGGTAGCCAGCATCGTCGACAGCCTCGTCGAGTTCGATCATTTCGCCCATTAGGCGGCCGCTCCAATTATCGGGGAGCGCTTCGAGAACGATACGGCGCGGGGAAACGAATTGGAAATGGCTGGCGGTGCCGACGGCTTTAATTCCTCCAGCACGAAGCACAACCTCTTTATGATCAGCTGTGGAAGCCAGATGCTCTTTAGGGTCGCGGCCAACGCTCACGGCCCAATCAGCCTCCCATTCATCAGGAACGAGACGTTCTCGGGTGATGGTTACACCAGAAGCCCCTTTTGATTCAATTTCACGAAGAGAACGGCTGGCACGAGCAGAGCGGTCTCGCAAGGGAATACCGCTGACCATTCCGACCTGCGGGAATGCCTCCAGCACGGCCAGATGGGCGGGCAGCCACCCGGGATAGAAAAAGATATCGCCATCGCAGTAGGCAACGATCTCGCCAGCGGCGGTCTGGAATAGCAGCTTGAAGGCGCCGATCTTGCCAATATTGCGCTGGGAAAGCACCAAGTAATCCACCACACCACCCAAATGCATTTCCCGCAAATAATCCACCACAGGCGGACAGCTACCGTTATCGAAAACCAGCAAGTCATGCGGTTCGGGAGTGTGGGCGTGTAAGCTGGCCAGTGAGAGCTTCAATACATCCAAGCGATGTTTGAAATAACCATCCAGGTTGGGGATGTGGCACAACAGCGCCACGGTGACCTTTGCGGGGCGATAGTCTGACGATCTCCCCCGGCCGGGGTTTACACCTATGCGAGCCATAACTAAGCAAACCTCCGGCGCAGCCGGCGCAGCCGGCGGGTGAGCCCCCATCTGGGGCCATGCTGGCGCCCATCTGGAGGGAATACTCTTCGTTCCAGCCGGCGGATAAGGCGGGCCAAACGAAAACGGGGACGCTGAATGCGGCCGCTACGTAATTCCTTATCGGTATCCAAGATCATATACATATTTGCCATGCCCCCGCCCAGTCCGGCATTTTCAAAGGTCTCATCGAGTTTGTAATGGGCACGACCACCCGGTAAATGGGCATAATCATGATTCTGGTGGACGGTCATAATCGAGGAAGTTGCATCGATAACCGGCCATGGTTGGCTTACCCCATAATAGATCATCCAATTGTCCCAACCAGCGCGTCCGATGGCGAAATCTGGAATATGATCGAAGAGGCCGCGCGGGAAGATGAAGAAATCGCTGCCAGCTGGCCGGTGCATTTCACCACGCTGCTGTGCTTCATGCCTCAGGCTCGGCACCCAATCTGAGGAGAAGTGTAATGGGCGGTCGATATCCAAATCCCAACGCTGGCCAACAACCAAGAATTCATTGCACAGAGAATTAACTGTACGGGCGCTTTCGAGAAAGTCGGGCATCAGGAGGATATCGGCGTTGACATAGGCCAACAGCGGCGTTTCGCTGGAGCGTTCTGCTTCAAGAAAGATCGAACTAACCAGCGGCGTGCCTTTTTGGTTGGCGGCAACCTCGCGAATATGGATCAGACCAAACTCACGCGCCACGCCATCCATGCCCTGCTCGTCGCCCACCAGGATCACACGGACATCATCGCCCAGCGACATCCAGGATTGGATGGCATTACGCTGGATGAGGGTGATATGCTCATCGATGAAGGGTTTTGGGGTGGAAAAAATGGTCAGTTCTGTCATGATTTCACACAGACACCCAGGCGAGTTTGGGGAATAGGCGGGAGAGAACGCGGCGCCGCAACATCCCCACGCTCCTTTTCAGAGGAACAAATCGCTCCGGGCGAAGTTCGGGTACAGAAGATCCATCCAAAGGGCGTGCGAGCAAAGTCAGGTACAACGGGAGGAGGCGTGAGCGCGGTTGGCCATGCTTTTTAAGCACCACCACTTCAAAGCCGGCTCGGCGAACGACCTGGCCGAGAGTATGGGCGCTGAAAGCCATCAAATGGGCTACTTCAAACGAATCGTGGGCGTACAGATTGGGGACCTCGAGCAGCAGCCAGCCATTAGGATGGAGATAATTCTCGCGCAGCTCACGCAGGTAAGCGACCGGGTCGGGGAGATGTTCAAGCACATGCGCCATGCTGATGAGATCGAATGGGGCCTTGTCATCGGCCTGCAGCGCGTCAAGGGATGCGTATATCCTGAGACCTTGCCGGCTGGCGTGGGCGCGGTAGGAATCGCCCGGTTCAATGCCCACCGGCTGGGTGCTGAAGATCTTTCGGATACGCTCCAACAATTCCCCGGTCGAGCTGCCGATATCCAAATGCCGCGAGAGCCCAGAGACTTTGCTGCCCAGAAATGTGGCAAGCGAGGCAGCCCGGGCGCGCTGGACATTAAGATCCTTCTCAGATGGGCCTTCGGTATGCTGGTATAAGCGGCGGTATTCTTCTGTGTAAAATTCCTCCAACTCTTGTGCCGTCATGCGCGGGGATAGAAAGACCAGACCGCAGTTCCGGCACCGGCTGTTTTCCACAGACCGGCCGCGAAACTCTCGCCGATCGAATGGGGTGTGATCCAAATGATCACAAAGCGGGCAGGCGCGCACTAATTCCATCATCGCCGATCATCAACCTCGCGGTAATCTTTGTGGCGCACGTCTTCATTTACAACAGCCAACTCGGGGTGTTTCTCATAGAGCGCCAATATCTCTTTCCATGAAAAATCGTCACGGCCATCAAAGTGGGCGGCTATCTGGCGCACCAGATCCAGATCCTGGCGGGTGTCAACCGTCCAGCGGAGATGGCCATAGTCCGGTCGTTGGGTGAGATGCATAGTGTTGAATCGGGCGGTATTTTCGTAAAAGAACGGCATGACATGTTCACGCTGGTGCGGTTCGACAGCTTCCTGCCAGGCAGTCTCCAAGGCATCCATCGTACAAACTTCGGCATCCAATCCAATGGGGATGGTGCGATGCATGGGGAGACGGTTGGCAGCAAAATCGAGCGGCGGATCGGCAGCCAGAAAGACGGCAAGGAGACGGTCGATCTCGGCAGGGTCGATGAAGGGGCAATCGGCTGTTAGGCGCACAACCACTTCCGCCTTATACTGTTTGGCCGCATGGTAATAGCGGTCGAGGACATCATGCATGCTGCCCCGGAAGTGATGGATCTGCTCCGCTTCGCAGAACTCCGCAACCACATCGTCTTCCGGCTGGTCTGTTGTGGCGACCACTACTTCGGAAACCTGTTCGGCGCGAAGTGCGCGGGCAACAACCCAAGCCAGGACCGGACGGCCTTCAAGCTGTTCCAGCACTTTTCCCGGCAAGCGGCTGGCGGCCATGCGGGCCTGGATAATGACGACAACATTCTTCATAATCAGCTCGCTTTCTGCCACAACCACCAAGTTGCATCATCAAACCTATCTTCGGAGCGCGGCTCGAAACCGCTACGCAAAAGCTTTAAATCTGGAAAAAGATTCTCATAAAGCGATTTGAAATCTCTTTTCCAAAGAGCATTGGTGTGACCTTGGTAATAGATCTCTGTTTCCTGCTCTGCAAAATATTCAATTGCCAGAATATAGGTCCGAGTTGATCGATAGATCTCATTCATTGCTATTGGCAGATCGTCCAAAGAGATGTGGATGAGAACACTAGCGGTAAATACCAAATCGAAGGCAGCATCGTCGACGGGCAGTTCAAAGGCAGATCCAGGCAGGATATTTATAAGAGGATTATCGTCAGGCGCAACCTTTCGGGCGTAATCGTTCGGTTCAATACCGGTGAGATTCCAATCAGGCGATAATAATGATAGGGTTTCCAAATTTATTGCCCGATTACATCCAATTTCTAATATTTCGGACATTTCCAATCCCTGGAGCATTTCTTTAAAGGCTGGAAGGCGCAAATAGGGATCAAACAAATTGCGATCGGTGTATTTCTTGCCGAATTCAGATCGCCATAATTTGAGTTGTTCGGTCACCTTCATAGCAGTTCCTTATAGGTGGTTTAACCACCGAGTATGGGTACAATGACATTCTAATTCTTGACTGAATCGAAAGCCATCTCATAAGCAGCGAGCAAGGTATTAACGTTTTGATCCCAATCCGCGCGCATTTCTGCAGTCCGGCGGGCAGCCCGGCCCATCCCCGAAAGCTGGGCGCGATGATCATAGGCATTGAGCAAGGCATGTGAAAGTGCCTCTGCATCCCCATCGGGAAAACGCCAGCCATTCTCTCCCGCAGCCACCCACTCACGGTTTGCGGGAATGTCGGAAACTAGAGCAGGCAGACCGGATGCCATTGCTTCCAAGAGCGAGATGGAAGAGCCATCGCTACGAGATGCGCTCACATACAGGTCAGCCGACCGATAGTAGGATGGCAGGTCGTCATAGCCAATCTGCCCAGGAAAAACCACCCGATCGGCAACACCATTACCAGCAAACATCCGGTGCAGTTCGGTCTCCATTGAACCGCCCCCCAACATGAAGAGTTTCAATCCCGGTCGCTGCCCGGCAGCGGATGCGAAAGCTCGGACGAAAATATCCACACCGTAAACCGGCTCCCATGAACGGGAGTGCAGGAGAACAAAATCGGCTCCCCAGCCAGCTCCGGACCGAACCGGTCCCGATGTTCCGGGGGAGAAATGATCCAGATCGACACCCCAAGGGAAGACCACAATTCGATCGGTGGGGAAACCAAATTCCACGGCACGGTCGCGCACGGCCAAACAATCGGCGAGGAACAGGGATGATCGCCGCAGTACAAAGCCGGTCGCCCAACGGAAGAAACTGTTCCGGGACGAATCCAGCAGCATATCGGAGCCCCAGGACATGGTGACCAACGGGCGGTAACCACTAAAGGCTACCAGCAAGGCGG